>WNGF01000160.1_pt1 | contig 90658 bp, 95 predicted proteins | sample 5400641 | NCBI WGS metagenome assembly WNGF01 (sample SAMN13153371, study PRJNA577476) | soil metagenome | isolation source: 80 cm soil or saprolite under grassland replicate 2 | place: USA:California | collected 2016-06-15 | reverse complement strand
GCTGATTCGCCCAGGGATGCGTTTCCAGGTGAGCCTCCCGACCCCGGTGAACTGCCTCGCGATGGTTGTGAGCAAGGCAGACATTCCTGACATTGAGAGTGCGTACGAGGCCGCGATGATGGCGGAGGTCAAATCGATTGTTCAGGCGATTCCGAGCTCAGACCTCGCCGTTCAATGGGATACGCCTTGGGAGGTGCGTGTCTGGTGTGGAAATCTACCTTCGTTCCTCGTCCAGCCTTGGTTCCAGGATGAACGCGGAGGCATCCTCGATCGCCTGCTCCGTCTCGGGGCTTCCGTTCCTGAGGGCGTCCAGCTCGGCTATCACCTGTGCCATGGAGACTACGAACACACGGGCAACCTCATTCTCGGCCTTGGTGGTCGCCCGCGGAGCCGGCTGGTGCGCTCGGTGGTGTCAAAGTTTCTGCGCGAGGTGAGTTATCGAGTTGCGGGACCGCCAGATGATGCCACTGGCGTGACAGAGCTCGCCAACGCCTTGTTCGAACGGACGTCGCGGCGCATTGACTTCCTCCATTTGCCAGTGCCCCGGGCGGCGACCGACAAGTACTTTGCTCCGATGGCTCGTCTTAAGGTCCCACAAGGCACGGAGCTCTACCTCGGCCTGGTTCACTTCACCGATGGTCGCGACGGCACGCAGCGCCGGATTGTCGCCGCGCAGAAGGTCACGCCCAACTTCGGTGTGTCAACAGAGTGTGGCTGGGGCCGGCGAGACCCGGAAACCACAACGGGCCTCATCGAACTGCACCGGCAGGTTTGCGATCCGATCTCAAACGTCAATTCGACGTAGTCCTCAGCCGTCAGGCGAGGCTCCGTCTTCTGCGTCGGTCGGTCGCAGCTCGAAGAGTTGATGGCGTCGAGCTTCCGCGATATACGCTCGAGCGTGTCATCGACGCGGATACGCAAGCGAAGCTTCCCTGACCGCCGACCGCGCATAGTGAGGAGTTCGTTCGGAGAGACCTTGGGAGTCCTCGTCGCTTATCTGCCAAGCGGGTTTATGGGGATGACGCTTACACGCCCGGTCCGCAACTCCGGTCACAACAATCACAACAGCTCTGCGATCAGGGCGGCGGCTCGGTGCGCGCCTTCAGTTTTGACGGCTGCATAGCCCACAGCTTGATTCAACTCCTCGCCGATGGCGTCCGCGATGCGCTCTGGAGTCGCGCCCTCGTAGTCCATGCACCTGCCGGCTCGGTACCGGTTCAGTCGATGCCGGACATGGAAGTTCTGTTCGAAATGAAGCCGCAGCGGAAAGTAGATGAACGGTCGGCGGCTCGCCGTCAACTCCATCGTGGTGGTCAAGCCGCCCTGCACGAGCGCGATATCGCATGCGGCGAGGTGACGGTGGAGGTCCGGCACGAACGTCCTGACCTCCAGGCCATCCTGGAGGCTCACCACAGAAGGGTCGATGCGGGGTCCGGCCACCACAATCATCCGTAGACCGGGTACCTTGCGCTTCGCCAACGGATAGGCATCGGCCACGCGCTTGATCAGGCTGCTGCCGACGCTTGAGCCACCGACGGTGACGATGCAGACCGTCTCGTTGACGCCATAGCCAAGCTCGGCGCGAAGGTCGTCCCGGCTCCCGAGCGACGTGGGATCGAAGCCGGTCACGTATCCGGAGAAGTCGTAATGCGCCTCGACCCATTCGCGGATCCGCGGAAGGTTCGGGCCGAACCCATCAGGAACGATGTCGGCGGGATCACCGATGAAGATCGCTCGATCACGGATGCGGGGGAAGCGCTCGATGTGCTCGATCATCTCTGCGTTGTAGTCAGTGGTCAGCCGTGCTTCCTCGGCGCCGCCTTCTGGCATTGGAAGCCAGCCGACGAAGTCCGTGAGCCACGCGTAAGCAGCCTGTTTGAGCTCTGGATTCTCGTGCAGGTAATAGTCGACCTCCCAGGCCTCGTCGCCGATCCAGAGGTCGTAATTGCCCTCGCAGGCAACCTCATGAAAGACCATGAAGTTGGAGATCAGGATCTCGTCCATGCGGCGCCAGGCCTGAAAGCAGTGCAGCTCGTGAGGGCGAGATTCCTCCTCAATGTGACGCGTCTCGCTGGCAAGTTGGCCGCTGGCAGGATGGATGCGCTCGCCGTGCGCTTTCAGCAGCTCAGTCACTGGATGCTGCGCAAGCCAGTCGATTTCCAGTCCCGGGATGAGCTTGCGCAACTCCGTCGCGATTGCGATATCGCGACGAGCATGGCCGAGTCCGATTGGAGAAGAGACATACAGAGCTCGCTTAGCTCGGCTGCGACCCCGGCTCCAGGTCTGCGACCGCATGGGCTTGTGTATGGAATCGATGAACTCGCGCAGCAGCAGGTTGACCTTCACGGGATCTCGGGCGTGGGGTGCATGCCCACTCCCTTCCAGGACAACGCACGTTCCGCCGGTCGCGTGGGCAAGCACACCTGCCCGTTGAACCGGGCTCAGCAGGTCGTGGCTGCCGTGAACGACAAGAACCGGGCAGCTGACTCGAGAGGCGACGCCGAGTATCTCCTCCTCAGTCAGGCTGGGTGCCTCCATCGTCGCGATCAGCACCTCGGGCGTCGTTTCCAGGGCCCAACCGATGGTGTCCTCGATCTGCTTGGTGGAGTGGGGCTCGGGAAAGATCTGCACCATGAAAAAAGCGACGAAATCGGGGTAGTTGCGCAGCCAGTGATGGCGATTCATTTTCGCCCAGCCGTCCTCGCTGTCGACCAGCTCGTCGAATCGGCGCACCCACTTCGCCCGCTCCGCGTGCGGTGGCGCAATGGGCATGCTGTTGCCTATGAATACGGCACCCAAAGTGCGCTGAGGGTGATCCCCCGCGAGCAGGAGGGCCTGGAAGCAGCCTGTCGAGAAGCCGACCACGATCGCCTGCTTGACTCCCACCGCGTCCAGCACCCCCAGCGCATCGGCGACGAATTCCCGATCTGCGTAGGCGGCCGGCTCGGCCGGCCGATCGGACAAACCATTGCCGCGCGGATCGAAGGTAATGACCTGGTTGTATCGAGCGAGAGTGTGGATTTGGGCCTTCCAGTGCCGGGAATGCATGATCGACCAGGTCGGCAGCAGCAGCACCGCCGGGGCGCCGGCGCCAAAGGTCTCGTAATAGACCCTGACGCCGGCTCGCTCGACGTATCCCTTCTGGTCGGGCTGTCTCGCTCTCAGCTCTCTAGTCGACCTCGAGTTCGGTCTTGACCGGCACTGTGTTGGCCAGTATGTCGCGGACTGGGGAAGTGTCTTGAACGTACTGGCAAAGTGATTCGAGATCCTCTCGGCTGGCGTTGCGAGCCTTCACTCGGCTCTTGACCCGGATCGCTGTGAATCCTGGCCGGCCCTTGCCCAACCCGAGAAAGGCGTGGAGGTCGATGTCGCCCTCAACCTCGAAAGAAAGCTTGTCGATTTCGATGCCCTTGGCGGCGGCGTTGGCCACGTATCCGACCGCGTAGCACGAGCCAAGTGCGGCGAGGCAAAGCTCGACTGCGTTGGGCCCCATGTTGCTGCCGAGGAGCACAGGAGGCTCATCGCCCTGGAGCTTGAACTGGCTTGCGTGGCGCGAGTCATCTTGTTTCCCCGCGTGCATGAATGGACCGATCTCGGTGATTGAGTTCGTGCCCTTCTGCCACGTTGTATTCGACTTGAAGGTCATTTCCGCAAGCCCCGGCTCCTTCTGGATGGCTCCGATCGTTCCCACCAATTGATCCACGTTGATGCCGTTACGGACGGTCACGGTTGCCATGTCTCTTCCTCCTGGCCAGTTTCTTGACTGGCCGAATTCGCCTCCCACCTTTTTCCTGACGCTCGATGAGGCGCCCGAGCGTCTCCACCGTCAGCCATAAGCTCCCTTCGTCTTCCGGCACCTCGAGACAGTGCTGAAGCTCCATTCCGTACCAGTAGGTCACGATGGCTGACGCAACCACGGCCGGCGCCACGTGAGTAAGACCAAGGCGTGGCAAGGCTTCAGCAGCGACCTCTGTCAGAAGGTCCCGCCAACCTCGCATCAGATCCCTGACGGCTGCACCAAGGCGCCGATTGGCGAAGCCATGTCCGGCCAGTTCCATGAGGCTTCGCACGTAGCCAGACTCCAGGTCTTCGCGGTAAAAGGCGATGGCCTGCTGCCACTTTTCGCCGAGGCTGATGTCTGCTCTCGCGTACATGGCCTGTTGCCGGTCAAGGAGCTCCTGGTTCATCCTTTCGAGCACGCCCAGGAGCAAGCCCTCTCGCGATTCGAAGTGGTAGTGGATCAGGCTCAGGTGCACGCCAGCCTCGTTCGCCACCGCCCTGGTGGAGAGTTGGGCAGCCCCATCGCGACGAAGCACGCCTCTCGCCGCACGTAGGATCCGCTCCCGAGTCGCGATCGCATCTCGCTGCCTGACTGCCATTATTAATCGGTCGACCGACCAATTAATAGCCCATGTCCCCATGTTTGTCAATACCCTCGATGCCTTCGTCACAGAGACGCCACGCTGGTCGACATCGAGACCGATACCGGGCTGCAGTCGCCTCCTTTGGGGACTACGGGCCCGGCCGCGCATCACTTGCAGGAAGACATTGGCGTGTGTGACATGAACCCTCGATGCGCGCTCGCGGCGGAGGGCATCTCGAGGTTAGAAGCGGGCCAGGACCTTGTGCAACTGGGCGCCCTCGAACCTGAGGAATGCGGGCCGGGGCGCGTTCTTGATCGGGCCGAGCGCCGCTCGCGCCGCTTCCTCGCTGTCGAATACGAGCACGTTCAACGTGCCTCCCTCCCCGTCGCTCGTCCAGATAGCGGACACGATCCCCAGCGCCTGCCTCGCCCGCGGCAGGACGTTGGCCTCGACGTGATCTGCGCTTTCCTCGATCAGCTTTGCGTCTCCGTTCTCGCGCACCACCACAGCGACCATCGAGCCCTCCTTGTCCCGCCTTCCGGTACGATTGGCGATAACGATACTGTATTAGAGGCATGAGTATTCCACCGAATTCTGACACTGTCAAGTCCCGGCGGCGCTACGACTCCACTCGTCGACGGGCCCAGGCATCCCGGACCCGACAGGACATCGTCGCCGCGGCGCTCGAGCTGTTCCTGGCTCGGGGCTACGTGGGAACATCGATCGTCGCCATTGCCAGGGCTTCCGGCGTGGCCGTAGAGACGATCTACCGGGTGTTCGGCAGCAAGGCTGCTCTGTTCAAGGCGGTTGTGGAAGCCGCAATCGCAGGCGGCGCTGCTCGGGCGACGGTTCCGATCGAGGACCGACCAGCCGTCAAGGCGATGATCGATGAGCGGGAGCCCCGCCGGTTGCTCGAACTTCATGCCGCCACCCAGCCGGGGATCCACGCACGGGCCGGTCCCCTGTATCGCGTGCTGATCGAGGCGAGCGCTGCCGACCCTGAGCTATCGCGGGTCTGGAGCCAACTGGAGGCGCAGCGACTGGAGGGGATGAAGATGATCGTCGAGCACCTGTCGGCTAGCGGGGCCCTCAGACCGGGGCTCTCGATCGACGAGGCCGGGGATATGTTGTGGGCCACCAACTCGCCGGCGGTCTACGACCTGCTGGTCCAGCAACGGGGGTGGGCGCCCGAGCGATATCGGGACTGGCTCGCGGCCACCAATGCCCAAGCTCTTTTGAACCTTGGAGAGGCAGTAGTAGGCAAACACGAAAAGCCGAACGACCATCCGACGTGAATCGCCCCGGGTTCTTGGAGGCTCCACTAGACCCAGGGCAGTTCAGTCACAGAATGCCGAATCTCCTCGGCGACGCCGCCTACACCATAACCTCGGGTCGACTCGGCTTCCATTCACGGCACATGACAAGTGATGCGGTGCCCTGGTTGACGACGGCAGCCTCGGGGTGACGCAGTGACGTCGTATGCAATCAGCTCGGCACGCTCATGTACAACGTGGACCACGGAGCCTCTCAACAAGAAGGTCAGCCGGCGGTGATGTCGGCGTCCGTAGCTGGCTACCATAAACCGAGATGACGCTCCCTGCCAAGCTCATGACTGAGCTGGTTGGCACGTTCGTCTTCATCAGCGTGATTGCCGTGTCGGGTCCGATCGGACCGATCTCGCCCCTAGCCATCGGCAGCGCCCTGATGGTCATGGTGTACATGGGTGGCCACGTCTCAGGTGCTCACTACAATCCAGCAGTCTCGTTCGGCCTCTTCTTGCGGAGGGTAATCGACGCGCCCACGATGGTTGCCTACTGGATCACTCAGTTGATCGCTGGCGTCCTGGCCTTCACGTTCGGATACCTTGTCACCGGTCACACTCCCGGCATTCATCCGGGCACCGGTGTCTATTGGTCCTCGGCGCTGGCCGTCGAGATCGTCTTCACCACGGCGCTCGTTCTGGTAGTGCTCAACGTGGCGGCGACCAAAGCCACCGAGGGCAACTCTTTCTATGGGCTTGCGATCGGCTTCACTGTTGCCGCGGGCGCTTTTGCCGCTGGTCCCATCTCGGGGGCCGCGTTCAACCCGTCCGTCGGCGTCGCCGCGACGGCCGCTGCCGCGATCTTCGGAGCTACCTCGTGGTCCGATCTTTGGCTGTACATCGTCGGTCCGCTCGTTGGTGCGGTGATCGCCGCCGGGGTCCACCTGGCTCAGACGCGTCGGACCCCCATCGCGCCGGCGAAGTCGGAGGGTCGTGTGGTGGAGGCTTCCGTACCCAGAGGGTAAGCTGCGGGTCGAGGGCCGATGGGGTGCGACCAAGTGGTCCCCGGAGGCCACATTCCGGAGCCAGCTCGCTGTAGTCGGGTTCCTAGCGTGAACAATCAGCCGCACCGATGAGGAGGCGCGATGAGCCGGCTGTGCCTCACGATCCCGGGCTGGCAAACATGCCGTGAGAGACCTGATGGTTTTTTGCCTGGTCCACCTGAACTTGATCCTCAACTGCGCGAAGCCCTGTCCGCCATGATGCACAGGCCGCTCGGCAGCCTGCGGGCTGTCCAGTTCAAGACGCGACGCCAGGCCGAACGAAATGGGGCGCGGCGATGACGCCGACGCCCCTGCTTGCGGTTTCCGCTTTCAGCGGACGATGTCGTACGGCCGCATCATGTCGTTGTCCTCGTGCTCGACGATGTGGCAGTGGTGGACATATCTCTGCGGCGCATGCACGCCTGAGGGCAGCTCGAACTTTGCCCTGATGATCGTGAAGTAGCCGGGGTTTGCCTTGACCGTGTCCTTGAAGCCCCGCTCGGTCGAGTCGGCTGGGATCATCGGTCCCGTCGCGTAAGGCGACGGGTCGACTCCACCGGGGACCCCGCCGGGGCCGCTGCCCACTGCGTCGGCGTATGCGTCGGCGTCGAACGGGACGCGTCCGACCACCTGGAAGGTGACCAGATGGGTGTGCATGGGGTGCGTGTCCCCAGTCAGGTTGATGTAGTACCAGTCCTCCACACTTCCCACGCGTGGAGTCTCGGTCAGGGGGTCGTCCATGAAGTGCGCGCCGTTGAGAGTGAGGAACCACCCGGCCGTCTCGGCGCCCACCTCGTTGAGCGTGATGAAGCGCTTCTTGGTCGGCCCGGAGAGGATCGCCCTCCGGCCGCCGATGAGTGTGTCCGGAACATTGGGCGACATCGGCGTTGTTGCGGTCACGCGAATCTCCATCACCTGCGCCAGCGGAGGCGCCGGGTTGGAGACGGGGATTGGAGGCTTCGTGTTCTTCAACTGGATGGTCATGCCCGCCGCGTGGCTGAAGTCGACGAGCACGTCCGCCCGCTCCGCGGGCGCCATCACCAACCGTGAGACCGGCACCGGCTGATCCCACATGCCGCCTTCGGCGCCGATCTGCCACATCCGGGCGCCGGCGATGTCGAGGTTGATGATCCTGGCGTTGCAACCGTTGAGGATGCGGAACCGGTAAAGGCGCGGCTGAACGTTCAGGTAAGGCCAGACCTTGCCGTTGACCAGCATCGTGTCGCCAAAGTACTCGCCGATCCAGGTCACGCCCGGTATGTCGCTGGTCGGATAGCGGAACGTCCCGTCCGCGTTGAACTGCCGGTCCTGGACGACCAGTGGGATCTCGTAGGGCCCGTAGGGCAGCCCGTTGGCGTTGCTCGCGTCGCCTGTGTCGTACTGATCGCGGATCAGGTAAGCCGCGGCGAGCCCCGCGAAGACGTTCAAGCGGGTCGTCCCCATGCCGTGGTCGTGGAACCACAGCAGCGTGGCCGCGTTCTGCGGGCCCTGGTTCGGATAGTAGACGCTCTGGGTCTGGCCGAACCCGAACCCATTCGGCGTGATCGCGGGATTGCCGTCGCTGTCCGCGGCGACAAACGCCCCGTGCAGGTGCGTCATCAGGCGGACCTGGTTGCCGAGAGGAGTCAGGCGGGTGTCGACCGGGATCCAGGCCGGGTAGGTCTGCGGAAGGCGGTTCGTGTAGTCGACCGCCACGGGTGACCCGGTCTGGGCGACCACCGCCATTCCGAACGAGCCGGCCTGGCCGGCGAGCCCGGACCCATCGTCATAGGCCCAGAAAGGCGTCGGCGGAAGCTGCGGGTGCAGCTGCCTGGAGATCTGGGTCTGTGTGAACGCGTATTTGGTCACACCATTCTTGACGCTCTGAGCCTTGGCTACGACGATCCCGGCGCCCGGCACCGGCAGCGGCTCGATGTACCTGGTCAGGCTGCCACCCATGGCAGCCCTGGCACTCGGAAACTTCACGGCCCAGGGCATCAACAGCCCGGCCGCGCCGGCTGCGCCCGCGGCCGTGCTGTACATCAGAAACTGTCTACGTGTGAACTCCCTCATGATGTCCTCTCTATTCGTTTGAAAGCCAATCCGGCGCACGCCGGAATCGTCTTGATAGGACTGCCTTTCCGGGGCGAGGACCAGTGCTGTTGGTCCTCGCGTTCAGGGGTAGATCGGAGGGTTCGATCAAGGTCATCTTCGAACGGCGGCGTCCGAGGCTGGCCTAAACACCGCCGGCACTTTCCGCGTCCCGCTGCATGGCGTCCGACAAGGGGAAGCGCCAGGGAGTGTTTTCACGGAAATCTTCCCGTGCGCAACGTCTTTGTCTCCTGGGCAGCACACGCCGGACGCCGACGTTCGGCGCTCAGATCCTCCTGGTTAAGGCGCAACGGCACGGGCACCGGAGCCGCCTGGACCGGCGGTGCCTAAAGAACCACTCGACCTGAATCGGTGGCTCAACGCTCTCAGGTCCGAAATTCGGTGCGACCGGCGCCAGGGGCCGGCGATTTTGGTACAGGGCGGCACGACGACCGCCGCACGTTTAGTGCTTTTCCAACGGACCGGTCAGTGCCCATTCCCACGCCAGATCGACCGCGGAGCCCTGGATACCCTCCCGGGGTATAATGACGACATGCGAGGTTACTCGAAGGACAAGAAGGCCGTGCTCTCACGGCTTCGCCGAATCGAAGGTCAGGTCAGGGGCATCGAGAAGATGGTGGACGAGGATCGGTACTGCATCGATGTCTTGACCCAGGTCAATGCCGTGCGTGCGGCGCTGGAGAGCGTCGCTTTGCAGTTACTCGCCGACCATACCGAGCACTGCGTGACCGAGGCGATTCAAAGCGGGGGTGGGCGCGCAAAGGTGCGCGAGCTCAACGAGGCGGTCGAGCGGCTGGTCAGGAGCTGAGCATGAATCTCGCCGACTTCGTCGTGATCGCCGGCGGCGCGACTTCGATCGCGCTCCTGTCGTGGTACTTCTTCGGGCCGAAGAAGGCCCGGCAGGCAGAGCTGGTCGGTCAGGTCCAGGAGGTCAAGGTGACGGTCAAGGGCGGCTATTCGCCCGACCTCATCCGGGTACGCCAGAACGTGCCGCTCCGCATCGTTTTCGATCGCCAGGAAAGCGGCGAGTGCACCTCGAGGGTCGTCTTTCCGGACTTCGCCTTGAACCGAGCGTTGCCCGCCTACGCCACGACCGCGGTCGAGTTCACTCCAGATCGGAGCGGTCGGTTCGGCTTCGCCTGCGGCATGAACATGGTGCATGGAACGCTCGTCGTCGAGCCCAACGGACAGTCACACGGCAACGGTCACGTCGAGCCGGCTCCAGTCATGCCGGCGCAAGCGCCGACCGCAGAACGACAGGAGCTCGATTCTCCGGACGCCGAAGCAGCGGAGCGAAAGGCCGAGATCGCGGACTTGACTCGTCGAGTCGTCGTGGCAGCGATTTTCACCGCCCCCGTACTTTATGCAGCTCTGGTCGGCCTGGTCGAGCCTGCGTGGGTGCCGGCCGTCCTGCTCAACCGGTGGGTCCAGCTCGTGCTGATCACGCCCGTCTTCTTCTATTCGGGATGGCCGATCCATCGAATCGGCTGGCTCAGCATCGCGCACCGCAGCGCGGAGATGAACGCGCTGATCACGGTGGGCACGACCACGGCGTTTGCCTACAGCGTCTTCGTCACAGCGCTTCCCGGACTCGTGCCTGCAGATGTGCGCGATGTCTACTACGAGCTGGCCGGGGTGGTGATCGCGCTGATCCTGGTCGGACGCCTTTTCGAAGCCCGAGCCAAGGCGGGGACGGGGGAGGCGATCCGCAAGTTGATAGGGCTCCAGCCGCGGACAGCTCGTCTCGTCCGCGGTGCGGCCGAAGCTGACGTGCCCGTCGAAGAAGTCGTCCCCGGCGACGTCATCTCGGTCCGGCCGGGCGAGAAGGTCCCGGTGGACGGCGAGGTCGTCGACGGCCACTCGACCGTCGACGAATCGATGGTCACCGGGGAGCCAATGCCCGCGACGAAGCAGCCTGGGGACTCCGTGATCGGGGCGACGATCAACCAGACCGGAGCTTTCCGCTTCCGCGCCACTCGCGTCGGCAAGGACACCTTGCTGGCCCAGATCATCCGGCTCGTGCAGCAGGCGCAGGGTTCCAAGGCGCCGATCCAGCGTCTGGCCGACCTCGTCTCGAACTATTTCGTCCCGGCGGTCATCTTCATCGCCATCGCGACGTTCGTGGTCTGGTTCGTCTTCGGTCCACCGCCGGCAGTCACCCAGGCCATGATCAGTGCGGTGGCCGTCCTGATCATCGCCTGCCCCTGCGCGCTCGGGCTGGCGACTCCGCTCTCGATCATGGTCAGCACCGGAAAAGGCGCTGAGCAGGGCATCCTCGTCCGATCTGCCGAAGCCCTCGAGACCGCCCGCAAGCTCGACACGATCGTCCTGGACAAGACGGGCACGATCACGCGGGGTGCCCCCGCCTTGACCGACGTGGTCCCGCTGGGTGGTTTTAGCGAACACGACTTCCTCCGCCTCGTTGCGTCCGCAGAGCAGTCCTCGGAGCATCCGCTTGGCGCAGCCATCGTCGCCGGGGCCAAGGCGCGAGGCGTGGAGCTCACGACGCCGACGGCCTTTGACTCAGTGACCGGAAAGGGCGTGCGCGCGACCGTCGAAGGACACGCAGTTTTGGTCGGCAACGAGCGGCTTCTCGAAGACGCGCAGGTCTCTGGCGATCAGCTCGAGGACGCCTCGCTCCGCCTTTCCGGCGACGGTAAGACGCCGATGCTCGTTGCGATCGACGGCAAGGCGGCCGGAGTCATCGGGGTCGCAGACACCATCAAGGAAGACTCGGTCGCCGCCATCACCTCTCTCCGGCGACTTGGCCTGCAGGTGGTGATGATCACCGGCGACAACCGGCGGACGGCGGCTGCCATCGCCCGCCAGGTCGGGATCCAGCGCGTCGTAGCCGAGGTTCTACCGCAACGGAAGGCGGCCGAGATCCAGCGCCTTCAAGCCGAGCATCGCGTCGTCGCCATGGTCGGCGACGGGATCAACGACGCGCCCGCGCTCGCCCAGGCCGACGTCGGAATGGCGATCGGCACAGGGACGGACATCGCTATCGAGGCGTCGGACATCACTCTGATCTCCGGCTCCCTGACAGGGGTTGTGACCGCGGTCAACCTGAGTCGAGCGACCGTGCGCAACATCCGCCAGAATCTGCTTTTCGCCTTCGGCTACAACACGATCGGCATCCCGATCGCAGCTGGAGTGCTTTACCCGGTCCTTGCCTTACGCCTGAACCCGATGATTGCCGCCGCCGCGATGGCGATGAGCTCGCTCTCGGTGGTGACGAACTCGAACCGACTTCGCGGCTTCAAGTCTCGGCTGCCGTCAAATAGCGTCAGCGACACAGCGGTAGAGCCCCAGGTCGAAGTGCCAGTTGAAACACCGGCCGAGATGGCCACAGGAGAAGAGATGGCTGGAGAAAAGGCAACCGATCCGGTATGTGGCATGTCCGTCGACACGGCGACCGCTGAATACCGGTCTTTTCGGGACGGGAAGACGTACTACTTCTGTTCTGCCGGCTGCAAGGAGTCGTTCGACAAGAACCCGGCACGGTACACGACCGCCGATCCGAAGGGCGGCCATGAGGCGCACCACTAACCGGCCCGCCTGGAACGGGACCCTCGGCCCTAACTCATCGCTTCTCGTACGCCCTAGTTTGGAAGCAGCTTCCAAGGAGGTTGTTTCGTTGCGATGATGTGGTGGTACGGCTCGAGCGGCTGGGACTGGGTCTGGATGACCGCGATGATGGTGCTGTTCTGGGGCGGATTCATGATTCTCGCGGTCTGGGCGATTCGCAGCTTTGCCGGCCCCCACCGCGCCAGGGATGCGGCGTTCGACGTGCTCCGGAGGCGCCTTGCTGCCGGCGAGATCACTCCTGAAGACTTCGAGAAGACCAAGAAGGCGCTCGGCGCATGAGCCAGCGCCGGCTGCTCGCTGCCGGGCTGGTCAGCGTCGCTGCAGCGGTGATCATCGGCGTTTGGGGAGCAAGCACGACCGGCTCGCGTTTCCCGATGATGGGCTCGTTCGGCGGATCGTCCGGCTCGACCATCTCTATCAATCAGGCCCAGCAATCCGTGCAATCGTTCCTCGACCGAACGGGAAACAGTGATCTCAAGATCGACGAGCTTCTCGAGTTCCAGGACAACTTCTACGTATTAATAAAGGAAGACAGCACCGGTGTCGGCGCCTTCGAGCTGCTGGTCAACAAGGCCAACGGCGTGTTGAGTCCGGAACCTGGCCCGAACATGATGTGGAACACCAAGTACTCGATGATGGGCGGCTCGGGAATGATGGGTGGCGGGATGATGGACGGATGGGGGTCGTTCCGCGTCGGCAACTCCGGCGGCGCCATTACGGTGAGCTCCGATCAGGCGACGCAGATCGCCCAAAGCTGGCTCGACGGGAACATCAAGGGCGACTCGGCCGGAACGCCAGATGCTTTCTACGGCTACTACACCTTCCACTTCCTGAAGAACGGCAAGATCGACGGAATGCTGTCGGTCAACGGTTATGGCGGACAGGTCTGGTACCACACCTGGCACGGAGCATTCATGCAGGCCAGGGACTTGGGGGCCTGACAAGAGTCTCTCAGCCGTGCCGGTCGTGGCTTTACTGCTCGGACGTCGTGCATTCGCGTTACCTCGCAGGCGGGACCTTCGTCACCTCATTGATGGTCCGGTCCATCGTGGCGATGGCGTTGCTGCTGGTGAGCGCGTGTCAGCTGCCCGGTTCACCCCAGGGCTGCAGCAACGTCCAGATCGATTGGGTGGACTTCATCCAGCTTGGGGCCACCCAATACGTAGCCGGACGCGAAGCACCGACGACCATTCTGGAGAGCGATCTCGGTCCGGTCCTGGCCCGCGTGAAGTTCAAGGTTGCGGGTAATGTCTGCGATCCAAACTACAAACCCAAAGACGGGGACGCGGCGTTCCTCGAGCCGGGCACGGCGATCTACCAGGTCAACGGCGAGCCCGCGAGCAAAGTGGTGGCTGCGCGCAGAAACGGTCAGATCATCGGTTATGTGGCCAAGGCTCCGTAGATCGAACGAGTCACGAGGTCCTGGTTCCGACCTGTCGCCGCTCACGGCTTCATTGCGCGAACGTAGGGGAGCCATGGCGGCGCCTTGCCCGAGAGAGGCTCCGTAAAACCCGCCTCCGCAACAAGTGGCTCCAGGGGCGATACACGACGGATCATCTTGCCGCCGGCGTGGCCGGTGATGGCTGCCAGCAGGTGCCAGGCGCCCCGTTTAGGGATGGTGAAGCCGGCCAGGAGCACTGTTCCCCCGGGGCGGAGCAGACGCCTCACGGCAAATCGTCTCTGTCGCTTGAAGATGACGTGTTACGCAGCTTTTTTGATGCACTTGCCCCGCGTAGGCCAGCCCCTGTGCGTGAGCCACTGCGCACGCGACCTACGGCGCTTCCGAGCGACCGCCGTGGCGCGGCCGTGTCACGGACCGCGGAACCGAGAAGGCACAGGAGAATCAGTTCGTCGACCTCGACGCCCTGAGGAGCCCTTGACATATGCGTAGATCGAACCGTACTGTACGGTTCGATGCAACGAGTGACACAGCGACAGGTGGCGAAGAGGGATCAGATCCGCAGCGCGGCCGCCGGCCTCTTCCTCGCTCACGGGTTCGCCGGGACGAGCATGGACGCGGTTACGTTGGCCGCAGGGATCTCGAAGGAGACGCTCTACCGGTACTACGAGAACAAGGCATCGCTCTTTGCCGACGTTCTCGGTCATCTGATCGCCGAGCCCTCGCATTCGACCACCGAAAGGGCAACCAGACCGCAGGTCCGTGATCGTTCGGAACTCGAGGCGGTGTTGGTCAGCGGGAGTACGCGCTATCTCGCGCGCGTGATGGCGCCGACCCAGCTTTCGCTGCTCCGGATCGTGATCGCCGAAGGCAGCCGCTTCCCAGACCTTGTGGAAGCCTTCCGGGCCACGCTCCCGGCCACCGGCGGCGCCATGGTAATCGGGGCCCTGGAGGCCGGCCGTGAAGCGGGCTTGGTAGCCGACTGGATCGATGTGCGCACGGCCGCGCGCGCGTTCGCCGGCTTGCTGATGATGTTCATCCTGCGCGACGGGCTGCTGGTGGCCGACCCGAAATTGCCAGACCGGCGCCAGCTGGCACAGATGGTCCGCATCTTCGTCAACGGAGTCGGGGTAGTCGCCGGTGTCTAAGACCCTTCGGCCCATCCTCCGGCTCGATGCCATCGGGGCTGACGATGCCAAACGCGTTGGCGGCAAGGCAGCCAATCTCGGCGAGCTCAAGCGCGCCGGGTTCCCCGTGCCTGACGGCTTCGTGGTCCTCGAGGAACCGGGCCCCGAACTTGACGCTGCGCTCGACTCGATCGGAGGTGGACCCGTCGCGGTTCGGTCGTCGGCGACCGCCGAGGACCTTGCGGATGCGTCCTTCGCGGGGCAGTACGAGACATTTCTGAAAGTCAGCGGCAGCCAGGCGATCCGCGAGGCGGTCCGTCGCTGCCGGGCGTCGGCGGCGGACCGGCGGGTGACGGCTTACAGCAAACAGCGAGGTATTGACGCCGGTCCCGCGATCGCAGTCCTGGTGCAGAAGATGATCGAGCCCAGCGCTGCTGGAGTCGCCTTCAGCGCGAACCCGCTTACCGGCGATCGGTCCGAAGTTGTGGTGACGGCGGTGCGAGGGCTCGGAGAACGGTTGGTCTCAGGAGAGGGTGACGCCGAGGAGTGGGTCGTGCGAGCAGGGCGAGCGAGCCGCCTGAAAGGCCCTGAGCAGGTCATATCTCGGGACCAGGCGATCGCGGTCGCCGACCTCGCCCGGCGCGCCGCTGATCATTTCGGCAAGCCTCAAGACATTGAGTGGGCGCTCGCCGACGCTGGACTGTTTCTTGTTCAGTCGCGCCCCATTACCGCTCTCGCTCCGCAGGTCAGCTGGACTCCGCCAGGGTCGGGCTACTGGATCCGCAATCTAAGGATGGGGGAGTGGCTGCCCGAGCCGGTCACGCCGCTGTTTGAGGATTGGCTGCTGGAGCGTTTGGCGACGGGATTCGCACATGGCAATGCGGTCGATGTCGGGCTCGGCGCCGGCCTGAGGCAGGCGATTGTCAATGGCTGGTACTACTCGACACCACAGCCGGACGTCCGGGTAATGGCGGTGATGAAGGCGCTCGTTTCCAGGCCGGGCACCCTCCTGCGATTCGCAACCTCGCTGCTGAAACAGTCGACCGACCCCGAGCTCGCAGATCGGCGCTACTTCAGCCGCGTGGTGCGTCGCTGGCGCGAGGATGCGCTGCCGCGCTACCGGAGGTTGGTTGAAGCCCGAACTGCGGAGGTGGATGCCCTGCCCGTTGCTGAGATCTTTCGCCTCGTCGACGAGGTGGGCGAGGCCGCGGGCGAGCAGCTCTGGTGCCTGGCGGTCGGCGGCGGCAGCGCCTGGAAGGTCGAGGTTGCTCTTGGCCGGTTCTACCGCCAGCACCTCGCATCCCGAGTCAAAGTCGACGTGGCGACGCTTCTCACCGGACTTCCCACATCGACCGATCACCTCGCCTCGCACCTGGTTCAAAGCCTGGACTGGTATCGACCGACCCTGGGGGAGAGCAGCCCTGCGGCACCGAGGCCGGAAACCACCGAGAGGCGCCGCAATGTCGAAGCCAAGAGGCATCTGGCAGAGAAGGAATGCCGTGATGCGCTCGCCGGCGAGCCGGTTCTGCTTGCCCGGTTCGAGACGCTTATGCGACTCGCCCAGAGCTACGCCGTTCTCAGGGAGGAGCAGTCCAATCTGCTGACCCTCGCCTGGCCGCTGCTGAGGCGATCGGTCCTGCGCCTGGGCAGTGAAGCTGTCCGGCAGGGTGCCGTCGATGCGCCCGATGACGCCTTCTTCATGACTCGAAGCGAGCTGGAGGCGGCCAGCACCAGCCGACATCAGCACGACTTGCGTTCGCGTCTCGGAGAGCGGCGAACCCGATGGGACAGCTACCGGAGGCTGGCTCCGCCTCTGGCTTTGGGCAAGGCGCCGAAGCTGCTGCAGCGCATGATGGGCTCCCTCGAGTTACTTCGGTCGGACGCAGTTGCGGGCGAAGGCGCACTGCATGGAGAGCCTGCGAGTCCTGGCCGTGCGGCCGGCCGTGTCCGCATAGTGCGGAGTTCTGCCGACTTCGATGCATTTCGTGACGGCGAAGTCCTAGTCGCCCAGGTCACCGCGCCGGCATGGACGCCGCTCTTCGCCCGCGCGGTAGCGGTGGTGACAGATGGTGGAAGTCTGGCCGCCCATGCCTCGCTGGTGGCGCGCGAATATGGCATCCCGGCCGTGGTCGCAACCGGGGACGCCACCACGCGGCTCAGCGACGGCGAGTGGGTCACCGTCGACGGAAGCGGCGGCTTCGTCGAGGTCAAGGCGTGAAGGAACGGATTCACCAATCAGTGAGCGGCTGAGTGGAACCGAATCCTTTCGAACTCTTCCTCCACATCACTGGCGTGATCGGAATGTTCATCGGCTATGGAGCGCTGGTACTTGGCACGATCGCACTTCGTCGAGCCACTCGGCTCGAGGACGTGCGGGCAATTGCCAATGGCATGACCTACGGCTGCAGAGTCGGATTCGAGCACGTCTCGGTGATAGACGCACTGGTGGTTGCCAGCGTTCTGGTGATCGCCGCCACCGGCCTCGACATGGCTCGGTACACGGGGGACTGGAGGTCGGGATGGGTTGACGTTGCGATCGCGACATTTCTCGTGATGGCGCCTATCGGACCATTGGTCATCAATCCGCGATTGCATGCAGTCGCCCGCGCCGCCAGCGGTGAGGCGGTGGGCGAGGTGCCCGGTCAACTAGAAAACCTTCTGCGCGACTCAGTCCTGACAATCGCCCTTCGAGCCTCCCTGGCGGTCCTCGTCGGGCTTGTCTTTCTGATGGCGGTCAAGCCCTCGCTGTTGTGGTCGGTTTTTGTGATCTTGCTGGCGTTGGTGGTTGGATTCGCGGCTGCAGCCATGGGAAAGCGGTAGTCCGCCTCCTTCGCGGGCGGTGATGTCCCGGGACGGTGTGAGCTTGAGACTCAGAACCAGCGGTTCGAGTAGTCTGGCCGTCGTGGACGGCTCGGCGCCGCTGACGGTCTCCCTCGGCGAGATCGACCGCGGCGCCGTCGCGCTGGCGGGCGGCAAGGGCGCCAACCTCGGCGACTTGATGCAAGCCGGCTTCCGGGTTCCCAACGGGTTCGTGCTTACGACACGTGCCTACGCCCTCGGCGCCAAAGCGGCGGGCGTCGATCCGGAACGACCGACGGAGGCAGCCGAGCGGCTGCGGGCGGCGCCTGTGCCGGACGTGATCGCCGACGCGGCTCTCAAGGCATACGCCGGTCTCGGCTCTGGACGTGTCGCGGTGCGGTCGTCGGCCACCGCCGAGGACCTGCCTGGTGCATCCTTCGCCGGCCAGCAGGACACGTACCTCGACGTCTCGGGCGCCGCGGATCTGCTCGATGCGATTCGCCGCTGCTGGGCGTCACTCTGGAACGAGCGAGCGGTTGCATACCGGCTGGCCAATTCCGTGGACAACAGAAACGTCAGCCTTGCCGTTGTCGTGCAAGAGATGGTGGACGCGTCTGCTGCCGGGGTGCTCTTCACCGCCGATCCGGTCACCGGCCGGCGCCGGCGCGCATCCATCGATGCGGTCGCGGGTCTCGGCGAAAAGCTCGTGTCCGGCGCCGTCGACCCCGACCACTACGCGGTCGACGTCACTGGCCGCCGGGTCGTGCAGCGCCCGGAAGCGGGCAAGTCATCGGTCCTTTCGGATCAGGACCTGCTCACCCTGGCCGAACTCGGCGACCGCGTCGAACGCCACTTCAACGCACCGCAGGACATCGAGTTTGCGCTCGACGGTGAGCACAACGTCCTGCTCGTGCAGTCGCGCCCCATCACGACGCTGTATCCGTTGCCCAAGGATGCGCCCGACCCCGAGCAGGACCTTCGGGTCTACTTCTCAGGCAGCGTTTTCCAGGGTTACTTCGAGCCCTTCACGCCAATGGGCATCCAGTTCTTCCGGCTCCTGAGCGGCGCCCTGTCCGGCATGTTCGGGTTCCCGGTCAAAGATGCGGTGTCCGGTGCGGGGATTTTCAAGGACCCTGGAATGAGGCTTTATGTCGACGTGACAACGATCGTGCGCGATCCTGTCGGGCGTCGAATATTTGTGGCCGTCACGTCAATGGGCGAGGCGCGAACCTCGGCTGTTGTCGTCCAGCTCTCTGCCGACCACCGTCTTGCGCTGGCGAGGCGGTCAACTTTCCGTTCGGTGCGCGCAATTGGCGGCGCGCTCATCCGCGCCGGCATCCCGCACGCGGCGCTGAGTGTGATGCGGTCGCCAGACGTAACGCCGGAGCGTTACGTCCGCGAGGTCGAAGATTTGACGCGGATCGATCTCCCCGTCGATGCGAGCGCGGAACAACGCCTCGACGCGTTTGAGCGCCTGATCCTGACCCGATCGCCGCGCATGTTTCCGCGAATGCTCGGCACGATCATGCCGGCGATGCTCTCGTTCGCTCTGTCGGTGCGCCTGCTGCGCGGCAAGGCCCGCATGGACGAACTCCAAACCATCACCCGCGGCGCGGCGCACAACCCTACGACCGAGATGGACCTCGCGCTGTGGGCGCTCTGCACCGAAGTTCGCGCTGACGCGGATTCGCTCAACGAACTGCTCCGGCGCGAGCCCGCTGCGCTCGCCGCTGCATATCGAGAGGGCACATTGCCACAGCGTCTTCAGGATGGCTTGAAGTCATTTCTGGCCCGCTACGGCTTTCGATCGATCGGCGAGATCGACATCGGAGTCGAGCGGTGGTCCGAAAATCCCGAGCACATCCTCGGTGCGCTTGCCAACTACGCGCGACTTGGCGACGAGGCGCTGTCGCCTGACGCGCAATTCGAGCGCGCCGCGCGCGAAGCGGACGCGATGATCGCTTCCTTGCTCACGAGGGTGCATGGCCCCCGGCGGGCGCTCCTGCGATTTGCGCTCGGTCGGGTCCGCGCTCTCATCGGGAGGCGTGAGGCACCGAAGTTCCAGATCATCCGCCTGCTCTTTACGCCCTCTAGAGAGCTCCTGAGAACGGTCGGTCGCGAGCTCGTTGCGTGCGGCTTGCTCGCCCGCGAAGACGACATCTTCTTCCTCTACCTGCCGGAGGCGCGACGCGCTGTGCGCGGCGAGGACATGCGCGAGCTGGTCGCCGCGCGACGAGATGAGTTTGAGCGGGAGCGTGCGCGCCGGCACATCCCGCGCGTGCTGCTTTCGGATGGAACCGACGCCGAGGCGGCGCTGGTGTCGGCCGGTGAGGGGCTGCGAGGCTCGCCCGCTTCGCCAGGCATCGTGTCGGGAATCGCCCGGGTGATCCTCTCGCCGGCCGGGGCGAGGCTCGAGCCCGGCGAGATCCTGGTCGCGCCTTCCACTGATCCCGGCTGGACTCCTCTGTTCCTGACCGCGGGGGCCCTCGTCATGGAGATGGGCGGCATGATGTCGCACGGCGCGGTGGTGGCCCGCGAATACGGCATTCCTGCCGTCGTCGGGGTGGCCGGCGCCACGGAGCAGATAACAACCGGGCAGCGGATCACCGTGGACGGTGCCGCCGGGACGGTAGTTCTCGAGTCCGAACCGGCGGAGGATGCAGTTGCCGTCCCGTCGGGCTAGCGGCGTCTTTACGGGAATGCGACTGCGCGAATGTCCAGCTTTCGTTCCTTATGTGAGTCCACTCGGGCGGAGATTCACGGCCATCCAGCGATCGCTGGTCACCTCTGGACGGAGAATCGGAGATGGGTAGCCCCCGGAGTGTCGATCGTGCTCGTCTTCTTCAGTTCGATCCGCCGGCCGCCGAGATGCTCGAAGAGTCGGGTGCCGTCGCCGAAGAGGACGGGGACGACGTGGATCTGCATCTCGTCCAGTAGTCCCGCCTTCAGATACTCCTGGATGATGTTCGCCCCGCCCCAGATGCCGACGTCCTTGTTGCCGGAGGCGGCCCGGGCCAGTTCGAGTGCCGCCTCGATCCCTTTCGTGACGAAGGTGTAGGTCGTGCCGCCCTGCATCGGCAGAGGCTCTCTCGCTTCGTGCGTCACGATAAACACCGGCATCCCGAAGGGGGGAGGATCGCCCCACGGCTCGAACCCAACGTCGAACATCCGCTTCCCGATCACGACCGCCCCGGTCGAGGCATTTCTCTCATCCACGATCGCGTCATCGATCTCGGTATTCGCGCCGAACCTCCAAGCGTGCAGCCGGTCCCCGTCGTCCCCCATCCCATTCCCGACGCGCACGTTCGGTCCCGCGATGAACCCGTCGAGCGACATCGAGATCTCGCACGTCACCTTTCCCATCTCAGCCTCCTCAGCAGATCGTTCCTGGACAGTCAGACGATGCCCCTTCTCCGAACTCATCTTGCGGCGCGTGGCGGGCTAGCGGCAGCGAGGGCGTGGATCTCGCATAGACCATCAGCAGCCGAACTCATCGACGCGGCACGAGCGCAGATCGCCGAACTCCAGCGCGCGAAAAGACCTGGTGGATGAGCCGCGAAGCGAACGAGATATGAGAACCAGTCCGCTTTCGATTTTTCTTGAAACTCAGCGGTGGGAGTCCCGTTCAAACGGGGTTGCGGACTGTCGATTGAACTTGCTCACAGCCATCGCCTAGCCGATATATGAGCACGCGCACGGCCCCAGGACCGTGCGTCGCATCTCTTCGAAAAACCCAGCAAGACGACGGCTCTCGGCATGCGCGGGCCTGGACCGTGCGCTCGCTCCTCAGCTCGCCGCTCTCTTGACAAGCTTGCCGATCTTTTCCTCGACGGCGGCGGTGAGCCTCTTCAGGGCAAATGAGGTTGGCCAGATGTCACCGTCGTCGAGCTTTGCAGCGTCTTGGAAACCGAACGTCGCGTATCTCGCCTTGAACTTCTGCCCGCTCTGAAAGAAGCAGACAACCTTGCCGTCCTTGGCATATGCGGGCATCCCGTACCAGGTTTTCGGTGAGAGCGTCGGCGCGCTGGCTTTGATAACGGCATGGAGCCGCTTGGCCATGCCGCGATCTGGTTCCGGCATCTCGGCGATCTTCGCGAGTACGTCGCTTTCCCCGTCAGCCTCACCCGAGCGCGCGCGCCTTCGCTCTTTGAGGGTCTCCTTCATGGCGGCTCGTTCTTCGACGGAGAGTAAATTGGACGCCCTGGCACCGCTGCTACGGGCCGGCTTCTTCTTGTCGCTCATGACTGTTCCTCCAGTGCGCAGGACGTCCCATTGGACAGGGCCTAAATGCTAGCGACCGGCCCCACGGCCGGGCTCCTCGATAGATGTCAGTCACGATCGTTCTTTATTCGCCCCTGGCGTCATTGCGGCACTTCCCGGCGGTCGCGTCGTGTTCTCTAACACATGAGCTAGGGAGTCGGGCACCACGGCAAGACGCTTGGCGATATTTGGTCTGGGGATGCTGACCATGATCACGAGCAGCGTGATCGCGAACGCGAAGACGCCGTCGCTGAACGCCTCGACCCGGGCGACCGCCCGATGCTTGTCTCGTGACGTGTCGTTGGCGGGAGGCACCAAGCTTCTCGCTAGGAGCGGGGCACGAGCTTGAACGTTGCCTCGCGGGCCTGTGGTATCAAGACCTGTTGAGGATGGATCCGGCGTATCGCCGGTACTTGCTCTTGTATGCCTCATCGGTCTTTATCTTTTCGCTCCCGCCGACGAGCAAACGGACGAAAAGTTGCGTGCGCGATCCGCAGGTTCGCCGCACATGTGCGACTCGCTGGTGTAGGTCGCTCCGCTGATGTCATCGATGTTGGCGTCGGTCCGACGATCCCGATGAGGTCGTGGTGTCGGAGAGTAATTGGGGCGCGGTCAGTCTCTTGTAATCAGGCTCCGCGGCGGCATCGGGTGTTTTGGTTGGTAGATGCCCAGGGTTCCGCCACCCGGTAGCTTGAGGTGAGCGAGGCGCCCCCAACGGAGGTCGTCGATGGGTCCGTTGAACACGACTCCTTTGGTCTTGAGGGCGGCCATCGTGGTCTCCAGGTCGTCGCACATCAGGTAGAGCTCGTGACGGGATTCGTTGTCGGGATGGAAGGCGACCTCGGCTGGCGGCAAGGCGAAGATCAACCAGCCGTGACCCGCGTCGACCGAGTCGAACCCAAAGACCTCCGTGAAGAAGGTGCGGTCCGCTTCGGCGTTTTGGCTGTACACGACCAAGTGGGCGCCCCTAATCACGCATGCAGTCTAAGGTGGTCGATCACGTGTCTGATCACCGTGTCGTCGTCGCTAGAGGTAACACCGGCCACTTCATTGCCTTCCAACGAAAAGGTGGTCGCGGGTTGTCCACCGTGGGCGTACCCCATCGGCCGGTACTCTTGCGAAATGCGACCCCTTCGGTACTCCATCAACGTCACATTGGACGGGTGCTGCGATCATCGTGCGATCCCCGCGGACGAAGACTTGCATCGTCACGCGGTCGAGAATCTCAACCAGGCCGATGCCCTTCTCTTTGGCCGGGTGACTTACGAAATGATGGAATCAGCGTGGCGGCCGCCCGCGCCGACGGTAGCCAGACCTGATTGGATGGAATCCTTCGCCCAGACGATCAACGCGGCAAAGAAGTACGTCGTGTCGAGCACCCTGGAGCAGGTCGATTGGAACGCGGAACTCGTGCGCGGGGATCTGGGCAAGGCCGTTCAGCAACTCAAGCACGAGTCGGGCAAGGGACTGTTAGTGGGAGGTGTGAAACTCCCGCTTGCGTTGACCGAGTTGGGATTGATCGATGAGTACGAGTTCGTGGTGCATCCCAGGATCGCGGGCTACGGGCCGACGCTGTTCGCGGGGCTATCGAAGCATGTCGACTTGAAGCTCGTGAGCCGGCTGGAGTTCGGCTCGGGGGCAGTGGCGATGCGGTACGAGCCGAAAAAGTAGCCATCGGGCTTGCTAGCCCGAGCCGGCCACAACAACGCCCTGGCCTCGCTCATCTGTCCAATCCCTGAGAAGCCGAACTGCAGACCACGAGCTTTCACTCGAGTCCTCACGCTGGTCCCGGCCGCCTCGTCCTCGAGCGAGAGCTTGATGTGAGAGTACCTGGCGCAAGTGTGAATTGGAGGCCAGCCAGTCTCACTGATACCGCCCTCGGGCAGGGCTCGCAAGCTTGCGGCTGCCTTGCTCACGGGTCACGTCGGGAGCGTCCGAAAACGGTCGCAGGGGTCCGCTTCTACGCTGACGTGTCGCGAGCATGAGCCGGCTCTGGGGCCTGACGGCGCCTGCCGGAGAAGTCGAGGCTGGAGCTCGCGATCGCCTGGCCCGGGAGGTGATGGGCTCGAGGCCGGGCCCCACTCGCCGAACGGGCGCGCATCCAGGCCGGTGGTAGATTTAGTGAGTTTTGATGAGGAAGGATCAGCTGAAGCCACCCAATCAGGGTGTCTGGTTGACCCTGACGCAAGCGAGCCGAAAGTTGGGGGTGACGCCTAACACCTTACGCAGGTGGGCCGACCACGGACAGATCCCGTCGTTTGTCACGCCTGGAGGGCATCGCCGTTTTCCCCTCGCCGCCATCATGTCCTTCGTCCCGTCGCCTCGCCCGAAGCGGCCGGCACTGGCCTCGATCGGTGCGTCATCCGACCACATGCTGCGCGCTTACCGGCGGAGTCGTTCTACCGCTCGCGCGCCCGGAGCCGCCGGCTGGCTCGCGAGTCTTTCGGAGGTCGATCGCGTCCGGTTCCGTCAGCGGGGGATGCAGCTCGTTGCCAACCTACTTGATCATCTGGACGCCGCTCGCGACCGCGAGGCGGCGTCGTTGACGGCCGCGGAACAGCAAGCTCACGAGTACGGCTCCGAGGCTGCGCGAGCTGGAGCGTCGTTGAGCGAGACGGTCGAAGGATTCTTGCGATTTCGCAAGCCATTCGTCGACGAGCTCGCGATGCTGGCGCGGCAGCGCCATCTCGACACGAGAGAGGCCACGGAGCTGCTGGCCGATGCCGAAGCCGCGCTCGACCGTTTGCTCGTGGGCCTGATGCTGGGCCACAAATCGAGCTCGGGCCAGGCATGACCGCGCTCTGGGCCCTGACGGCGTCTGCCGCTGAACTCGAGTCTGCCGCTCGCGACCGGCTGGCGCGGGAGATGAAGCAGTGGCTCGAAGCGGGCCGCGACGGCGTGGCGCTCATAACGTGCCATCGAGTCGAGCTTTACGGGCTCGATGCTGCACCGACTCTGCGCACAGCTCGCCTCCGAACGGACGCTTCCGCGGTATCACACCTCATGCGCATCGCGGCTGGGCTCGAAAGCGCGATCGTGGGTGAGGACGAGGTGCTGCACCAGGTCCGCGACGCGCTGCGTCGCGCTCAGATGAATCGTCACCTCGACAGTCGCCTCCGCCGGCTTTTCGAGAGCGCGATTGCTACCGGCCGGCGGGCCCGGTCCCGCCGGACCGAGTCGAGCGGCAACCTGGCGCAGAGCGCGGTCGCATGGTTGTCCAGAAAGTCGGAGCTCGGTGGTCGCGTCGTCGTCGTCGCAGGAGCCGGCCGCATGGGCGCAGCGTTGGCTCATTCGCTGGCCGGTGCCGGCGCCTTGGTCACGGTCGCAAGCCGCGACCAGGACCGGGCGTCGAGGCTCGCCCGTGTGTACGGCGGCCAGGGCGTGAGCCTGGCCGCAGGCGCCGCGCTGACCGGCAAGGCTGCGGCGATCGCTGTCGCACTCGGCGGCCCGTGGGGCGAGCTCGCGACGGTCGTGGGCCGCGGCCTGCCACCAATTGCAGACATCTCCGCACCGCAGGCGGTTCCGGATTCGGTGCGCCGGCGGCTAAATGGAAGGTTCCTTGGAATCGACGATCTCTACCGGAGGAGTGACACGCTACCCGGTGCATATATGAAGGACGCGGAGGCGCTCGTCGAGCGCAATACCGCCGAGTACGTGGTCTGGCTGGAGCGTGGGCGGTGAAGATTCGACTCGGCACCCGCGGTTCGATGCTGGCCCTCGCCCAGAGCGAGTTGGTCGCTAATCGGCTTCACGCCCGAGGCTATGACGTCGAACTCGTTCGCGTCGTTACCCAAGGAGATGTGCGTCTGATCGACACGACACCAGGCGAGGGCATGTTTGTGACCGCTCTGGCCAGCGCGTTGAAGCGCCGCGAAATCGATATCGCGGTGCACAGCGCAAAGGACGTCCCGCTCGGCGAAGAGCCGGAGCTCTTGATCGCGGCGTTTCCAGAGAGGGCGGATGCGCGCGACGCGCTGGTCACAAGGTCTGGCGATCAGTCGGTCACCGGCCTGCCCCCGCACGCGAGGGTTGGCACGGACAGCCCGCGCCGCACCGGATTCCTACGAGCGGAGCGCGGCGACCTGGTGATCGTTCCGTTGCACGGCAACGTCGACACGCGCCTTCGGCGTCTCGACGCCGGCGAAGTCGACGCGCTTGTTATCGCCGCGGCTGGGCTCGATCGACTTGGTCGCGGTGATCGGATCGATCAGCGAATCGACGTCCGCGTGGTTCCACCCGCGCCTGCCCAGGGAGCGCTTGCGGTTCAGGCTCGCCGCTCCGACCCGGAGATCCTGCGCGTGCTCCACGCGATCGATCGCCCGGACGTCCGCCTCGCCGTCGAGGCCGAGCGTCAGGTGCTGGCGGCGACCGGCGGGAGCTGCCGCGCCCCGGTGGGAGCCTTCGCGGCCGTGGACGGCGATGCCTTCCAATTGATTGTGGGAGGCGTCAACAGCGATGGATCGGACTTGAGGGTCGAATCGATCCAGGGCCGATGCGTTGACGCGATCGAGCTTGCCGATGCCGCCGGGCGCACGCTGGCCACCGCCGTGATGCTGCGATGAAGGCCATCCTCATCACGCGACCGGCCGGCGCCGGCGATCCCCTTGTGCGGGAGCTCAAGTCTCGCGGTTTTCGCGTAATCGCTGTCCCTACCGTCTTGACGCGGCCGCTCGACGTCGAATGGCCGGCGCTGGATCGATTCGACTGGATCGTGTTAACGAGCGCCGCCGGCGTCGAAGCATTGCCGTCTACGCCGGCTGGGCCTCGGTGGGCGGCGGTCGGGCAGTCGACCGCGAAGGCCCTTCGCGCGCGAGGCGTCGAGGCGGATGTCGTTCCGGCTGAGGCAAACGGAGCCGCCCTCGCCGAGGCGCTCCCGGATCCCGCGGGCGCTCGTGTGCTGCTCGTGCGCGCAACGCTTGCCGATCCAGACCTGCCGTCCGGGCTTCGCAAACGCGGCGCCCGGGTCGAGGAGGTCATCGCCTACGAGACAGTGCCGGGCCCGGATGGGTCACGCGACGAGCTGCGTCGCGCGCTTGCCGAGCCTGGCCTGGCTGCGGTCGTGTTCGCATCGGGGTCTGCCGTACGCGGTTTCGCGAAGCTAGGCGGGCCGACTGAGCTGCCCGCGATCACGATTGGACCACGCACGAGTGCAGTCGCGCGGCAGGCGGGGTTCACCGTCGCCGCTGAAGCCGCAGCCCCTGCCGTCCAGCAGCTAGCGGATGCGGTTGAGCGGGCGATACCAATCGAGGTGGTGAAAGATGCGTGAGCTGATCTCGAAACCGGCGGTGGCGACACCCGGCGCGGAGCGACCGCGCCGCCTTCGTGCCAATCCAGCTCTCCGCGATCTCGTGCGCGAGACGAGGCTCGACCCGCGACAGTTGATCGCTCCGCTCTTTGTGATCAACGGACGCGCGCAGCGTCAGGAGATCTCGTCGCTCAAGGGGTACCACCGGCTGACGCCGGACCTGGCACTGCGCGAAGCGCATCGATTCGCCGAGCTGGGCATCGGGGGCGTGCTGCTGTTCGGCATCCCCGAGGCCAAAGACGCGGAGGGTTCAGGAGCCGATGATCCACGCGGCCCGGTGCCCGAGACCCTTCGACTGCTGCGCCGCGAGGGGCTGCCGCTCGCGCTGGCCGCGGACGTGTGCCTGTGCGAGTACACATCTCATGGCCACTGCGGCGTCCTCGACGGCGAGAAGATCGACAACGACGCATCGCTACCGCGCCTGGCGTCTGCCGCCGTCGCATACGCCGAGGCCGGCGCCGACATCGTCGGGCCGAGCGCGATGATGGACGGCCAGGTTGCGGCCCTGCGCGCGAGCCTCGATGGCGCCGGATTCACCGGCACCGCCGCGATGGCCTACTCATCCAAGCACGCGTCGTGCTTCTACGGCCCATTTCGCGAGGCGGCCGGTTCGACACCGAGATTTGGCGATCGCAAGTCGTACCAGATGGATCCGGCGAACGTGCGCGAGGCGATGCGGGAGATGGATCTCGACGCCGGCGAAGGCGCCGACATCTTGATGGTCAAGCCGGCGATCACGTCGTTGGACCTGCTCGCGCGAGCGCGCCAGCGCTTCGACCTGTCACTTGCCGCGTACCAGGTGAGTGGAGAAGCGGCGATGATCGAGGCCGCCGCCGAGAAGGGATGGGTCGACCGCCGCCGTGCCATTCTCGAAACGCTGACTGCGATCGTGCGGGCCGGTGCCGGGATCGTGATCACGTACTTCGCTGCCGACACCGCGACGTGGCTGCGCGAGGATCGATGAGCGAGTCGCACTTCGTTCACGCGCTGGCGCTCGGGTTGGATCCGGCCTGGCGCAGGCTGGATCGCGACGAGCGCTGCCGGACCGCCGAGGATTTCTGTGCCGCGGTGAATGGTACCTCTGAGGTCACCACGTTCACGTATTCGACGATCGGCCTCAAGTCAGGTGTCGAAATGCTTCTGTGGAGCCTTGCTCCGTCACTCGAAGCACTCGAGGAGAAGAACGCAGCCACGCTTCGCTCCGGCCTGGGCGCGTGGACGACCGTGCAGCACAGCTTTCTCGGCATCATCAGGCCCTCGCAATACGTCAAGCGGCCGACTCCGCAGGAACAGTCGCTCTTCACCGGTCGGCGATCGGCTTATCTCGTTGTCTATCCGTTCACCAAGAGCACCGACTGGTATCTGCTCGGCCAGGAAGAACGGCAAAAGGTGATGAACGAGCACATGAAGGTCGGGCATCGCTATCCGCAGGTGAGACAGCTGCTCGCGTATTCGTTCGGTGTCGACGACATGGATTTCCTGGTCGCGTACGAGACAGATGACATGGCCGCATTCGGCGAGCTCGTGCGCGAACTGCGCGGCACGGAAAGCCGGCGGTCGACGGTTCGCGATACGCCGATCCTGACCGGTGTCCACCGGCCTATCGACGAGATCACCCATCTCCTCGGCGCCCAATGAGCGTCAAAGCCAGCGTCGCCTGGAACGAGCGCGCCGCTCAGCTCTTTCCGGGGGGCGTGAACAGTCCGGTCCGTGCCTATCGCGCGGTGGGCGGCGACCCGCCTCGGCTCGTCCGCGGCGAGGGCGCGTATGTCTGGGATGAGGACGCACGCCGCTACATCGACTACGTGGGCGCATTCGGTCCGCTCGTGCTTGGCCACGCCAATCGTGCGGTCGTCGATGCGATTCATGCGGCAGCCGACGCCGGCGGGTCGTTCGGCGTGACCGTCCCTGGCGAAGTTCGGCTCGCCGAGATGATCCGCTCTCGCATGCCGTCGATCGAGCGGCTGAGGTTTGTCAACAGCGGGACCGAGGCGGCCATGAGCGCGCTTCGCGTCGCCCGCGCCGGGACCGGCCGCGACCTCGTGATCAAGTTCGAAGGCGGATATCACGGGCACGCGGACTCGCTGCTGGTCGAGGCCGGGTCGGGCGTTGCGACGCTTTCGCTTCCAGGCAGCGCCGGAGTCGCACGCTCGGTCGTCTCTCAGACGCTTGTCGCAAGGTATAACGACCTCAGCTCAGTCGAATCTTTGATTGCGGCCCATCGAGACCGGGTCGCGGCTGTAATCGTGGAACCGGTGGCCGCCAACATGGGCGTCGTCGCCCCCATGGACGGCTTCCTTTCCGGCCTCCGCGACCTGACCCGTAAAGCAGGCGCGCTGTTGATCTTCGACGAGGTGATCACCGGCTTCCGGGTTGCGCCGGGCGGAGCGCAGGAGCTGTTCGGTGTGCGGCCCGACCTGACGGTCCTCGGCAAGATCATCGGCGGCGGATTTCCCGTTGGCGCTTATGGCGGGCGCGCGGATCTGATGGAGCTGGTCGCACCGGCGGGGCCGGTCTATCAGGCGGGGACCCTGTCGGGACATCCGGTCGTGATGGCGGCGGGCGAGGCGACGCTCGCCGAACTTACACCCGAGGCCTACGCGAACCTCGAGCGACGGGCGGATCAGTTGGCGGCGGGTCTTCGCGTGCCGGGCGGATGTATCTCGCGGGTCGGCTCGCTGCTGACGGTGTTCTTTCGCGAGACGCCCCCGAAGAACTTCGCCGAGGCAAAGGTCTCGGACACACGGGCGTTCGCGCGCTTCTTCCACTCGATGCTGGACGCCGGGGTCGTCCTGCCGCCGTCGCAGTTCGAGGCGTGGTTCGTTTCGGCGGCGCACGACGACCGCGTGATCGAGGAAACGCTCGAAGCTGCGGGTTCGCGATGAGTCGGTTTCTCGATGCAGCCCGAGGCAAGCCGGTCGACGTCACTCCGATCTGGCTCATGCGTCAGGCAGGTCGCTCGCTGCCCGAATACCGAAAGCTTCGCGAGCGCTACACGCTCACCGACATCGTGGCGCAGCCCGAGCTCTGCGCCGAAGTGACGCTGCAGCCCGTCCGCCGGCTGGGGGTCGACGCGGCGGTGATGTTCGCCGACATCATGCTGCCGCTGCGCGGCATGGGCGTTGAGTTCGAACTGGTCGAGAACGTCGGGCCCGTGATCGCCCGGCCGATCACCTCACCGGCCGATGTCGAGCGGTTGAGAGTGCCGGACGGGGAGGAGGCCGCGCCCCCGGTCATCACCGCGGTGAGGCACGTGGTGAGGGAGTCGCCGGTACCGGTGATCTGCTTCTCGGGCGCACCATTCACGCTTGCCAGCTACCTGATCGAAGGAAGGCCGTCGCGCGATTTCGCAAGGGTGAAGGCGTTCATGTTCAACGAACCGCAGGCGTTCGATCTGCTGCTCGAAAAGCTCGCCACGACCATGACCGGCTACCTCAAGGCCCAGGTCGCTGCCGGCGCCCAGGCGATCCAGCTGTTCGACTCATGGGTCGGCGCGCTGGCGCGCGAGGACTACGAAGCGCGCGTCGTGCGCCACACTGGCACAATCTTCGAGGCGCTCGAGCCGCTCAACGTGCCGCGGATTCACTTCGGGACCAACACCGCGGGCCTCCTCGAGCCAATCGCGGAATCCGGTCCGGACATAGTGTCCCTGGACTGGCGCGTAACTCTGGACGACGGATGGCGCCGAGTCGGCCTCTCGCGCGGGATTCAGGGCAACCTCGACCCAGCGGTGCTGCTCGGCCCAACGAACCTGGTCCGCGAACGCGCGCGTGAAGTGCTGCGCCGCGCCGGCGGACAAGCGGGCCACATCTTCAACCTCGGTCACGGCGTTCTGCCCGAAACGACGGTCGAGAATCTCCAGGTCCTGGTCGAGACGGTTCATTCATGGGTGCCAGCACATGTCGCATGAGGCGTTGACCGGCATCCTGTGCATGGCCTACGGCAGCCCGGCCACGGACGCTGACGTCGCCGCGTATTACACGCACATTAGAGGCGGAAGGCCACCAGCGCTGGAAGCGCTGGCAGACCTGACCGCCCGTTACCACGCAATCGGCGGATCACCGCTCACGGAAATCACTCGCGCGCAGGCGAAAGCGCTGTCCGAGCGCACCGGCATGCCGGCCTTCGCCGGCATGAAGCACGCGTCTCCGTTCATCGCCGATGCCGTCGCTGAAGCAACACGGGCGGGTGTCGACCGGCTGGTCGGGCTTCCCCTCGCTCCGCACTACGCGCACATGAGCCTGGGCGGGTACCGGCGGTCACTGGAACAGGCATGGGATCGGGAACTGGTCTTCATTCCGGGTTTCCATGACCATCCTGCGTTCATCTCCGCGGTGCAGAGCCTGCTCAATGAAGCACTCGCAGAGTCGCGCCCCGACCGGCTCTTCTTCACCGCGCACAGCCTTCCGGAGCGGATCATCGCGGAGGGCGACCCATATCGGGATCAGCTGCTCGCGAGCTGCCGGCTGGCGGCCGCGGGCATCGATCTACCAGAGTGGGAGTTTGCCTTTCAGTCAGCGAGCCACACCGGAGAGCCGTGGCTCGGCCCCGATCTTCTCGAGGCAGTCGAGCGATCGCGCGCTCATGACGTGCTCGTGTGTCCGATTGGTTTCGTCGCGGATCACCTCGAGATCCTGTACGACCTTGATGTCGAGGCCCAGGCCTTTGCGCGCGAGCACAGAATCCGCCTCAGGCGCACGCGATCGTTCAACGCAAGTCCGGTGTTCATCGACGCGCTCGCCCAGGTCCTCGCCGACGCCCTCGTCGGAGCGGCTTGATCGCGCGCCAGTGTGGTACCGCCGTCGCTTCGCTTCGAATATTCGAATCAGTCGCGCGGACTGATCCCCAGCTCGAGCTGCGCGCTGAGCGACTCCGCCAACCTCGTGGTGAAATCATTCATCGTGATCTGCGCCAGCCGGTACATGACAGCACGGTCGATGAGCCGACCGAGCTTTCCCAGCGGTGGGTTGTAGCTGGCGTTCAGGGTGAGCTTGGATGATGCGGTTGCCGCCGGCTCCACGTGCAGCGTGCCCTCCATTCTCGGGAATATCGGAGGGCCGCCGACCGCGGCCCAGCTGACGGGCAGCATCAAGCCATCGCCATGCAGTGCTGCAGTCGAAACGCCCACGCTCAGCTGAACGTGCTTGTAGACCTCGAGCTTTCGGACCCTGATCCCTACCTTGGCCAGCAGCTCGCCGCCGTCTCCGTCGAGCGCGACCGACCACGCATGATCGTGCGCCAGCAGCGCGGCGGCAACCAGACGGAAGGGGTGCGGGACTGTCGCATTGGCCTGAGCCAGCATTTGCGCGAGCGTGGACCTGCACGAGCAGTAAGGGAAGGGCCGAAGGACCTTGAGTCACACGGCTGGACTACCCGGTCGGCGATACAGCTTCAGCCAACGGATATCAGTTCGTGCTCGATCGCGTAGCGCACCGCCTCGGACCGTGACCCCGCTCCGATCTTGACCAGCATGTTGTGGACGTGCTGGTCGGCCGTCCTCGGTGCGATGCCGAGTTCGTGGGCGATTGCCCGGTTCGTAAGTCCCCGTGTGATGAGCCGCAAGATGTCGCGCTCCCTGCCGCTCAACACGCCGGTCTGGCGACCTCGGTCGCGGGGACTCCAGGGGAGAGCGCCGAGCAAGCTTCTCTGGATCGCCATCGAGCCAAGTGCCACGGAGCGGACGGACGCCAGCAGCTGGGGGGTAGGAGCGCTCTTGAGCAAATAGCCCGCTGCGCCGGCCTGCAACGCTTCCCGGGTGAACTCGGGATAAGCGGACAGCACGAGGACTTGAACCTGCGGATGTGACGCTCCAAGCCTTCTCGTGGCCTCGATCCCGTCCATGCCAGGCATGCGGACGTCCATGAGCACGATGTCGGGGATGAGGTGCGCCACCAGCTCGAGTGCCGCCTCGCCGGTCTCTGCCTCGCCAACGATCTCGAGGTCAAGCTCGCGCTCGAGGATGCGCCGGAGTCCCTCACGGAGAAGCGCGTGGTCATCGACCAAAACGATCCTCGTCGGCGAATGCTCGAACATATCTAGGTACCTCTCTAGGGATCGAAGTGCAGATGCGCGTCTCTATGCGGAAACCATCTACAGAGTCTTTGGCCCGGCACCTCAGGAAGTAGGGTCTTTCGGCCCTACTTCGAAGGTCGGTCGCCTCCCATCCTGTGGAGCGAGTTGGGTTACCAGTTTCAGGTCGACCGGTCCAACTGCCTGAACTGCGGCATCTGCATGGACGTCTGCCCTGTCCAGGCACTGGACATGACACGCACCCAGACTCCGAGCATCGAGTCTGGGGTGGAGGGCTCGCGGCAAGGCGACGCGAAGCCCTGGATGATGGAATTCCCGATCCAGTCGCGAGCGTGCATCGGCTGCGATCTGTGCGCCGTCGAGTGTCCGACGGCGGTGATCACCATCTCACGAATCGCCGGCGAACCAGACCTGGTCCCGCAGCAGGGGCCGATCTTCCACGGTCTGGATTCCGAGGTGGCGGGCTGGACTCCGCTCTCGGCGTACACGACCGAGTCGCTGAAGGAAACGCACACCGACCCGTGGGGTGACCTGACACAACGGCGTGCCGCTCGACGTCCTGCAAGCTGGCAGGTCTGGCGGACCTGGGAAGCCGATGACGACGGTTCGGATCGCCTCTTTGCGCCCTGTCAGGAAGCATGTCCGGTCGGAACTGACGCCGGGCGCTACGTCGCCCTCATCGGCGAAGGCCGTTACGCCGACGCGCTCGCCGTGGCCGCCGAGTACAACCCATTTCCGTCGGTTTGCGGTCGTGTCTGCACCGCGCCATGCGAGGCCGAGTGCCGCCGCGGGGTCATGGACGAACCGATCGCGATTCGGGAGCTGAAGCGATTCGCTGCCGACCACGGCATGGAGGGTTACCCCACGCCTCCCCCGCCCGAGCGCCGTCGCCAGGAGCGCATTGCGATCGTGGGCGCCGGCCCCACCGGCCTCACTGCAGCGTATCAACTCGTTCGGCACGGCTACAAGGTCACCATCATCGAGGCGATGCCCGTCGCCGGCGGCATGATGGCGATCGGGATCCCTGAATACCGGCTCTCGAAGCACGTGCTGCAGGCCGAGATCGACCGGATCCTCGGCCTCGGTGTCGAGCTGAAGCTCAACACCGCGCTCGGGCGCGACATCAGCCTCGACGACCTGAAGAAGCAAGGGTATGACGCGGTCCTCCTGGCGACTGGTGCGATGAAGAGCCAACCGTTGGGGATCCCGGGCGAAGAGCTACACGGCGTGTGGCCGGCGACGTTGTTCCTGAAGCGCGTCAACCTCGGTGAAAACGTAACCCTCACCGGCGATGCCATCGTCGTCGGTGGAGGCTCGACGGCGATGGACGCCGCGCGGTCGGCATGGCGCGCCGGTGCCAGCAATGTCAGGGTGCTCTACCGCCGCACGAAACAGGACATGCCCGCCCAGCACGAAGAGATTCGCGGGGCTGAGCACGAAGGCGTGGTGATCGACGAGCTCGTCGCCCCGGTGGAGATCCTCGGCCGGCGCGGCGCGATGATAGAGGTCCGCTGCCAGCGGCTGGAGATCGTCGGCAAGAGCGACGACGGACGGAGCAAGGTGGCGCCGGTGCCCGGAAGCACGTTCACGATCAGCGCTCGCACATTGCTGGTGGCCGTCGGCGAGGCGCCCGACCCTTCCATCCTGCCCGAGGGCTCGAGCATTCAGTTCGGGGAGTGGGGGGGTCTGCTGACCGATCCGGAGACGCTGATGACCGCCCAGCCTGGTGTCTTCGCCGCGGGCGATATCGCGACTGGGCCGAAGAGCGTCATCGAGGGAGTCGCGCAGGGACAACGCGCGGCCTGGGCCGTCGATCGGTATCTGCGCCGCCTGCCGGCGGAGCGTTACGTGCCGCTCTGGCGCCGCGCGTCGCCGCCGCTCCCGCGCGCGATAGAGCTCGACCTCGCGACGCGGGCGCGTGCGATCAATGAGCTGGCTCGTATCGGACCCGATAACCGATTTGGGGAGGTCTCCGTCGGACTGCCGACAGAAGCCGCGCGCGCGGAAGCGCAGCGCTGCCTCCGCTGCGACGTCGTCACCAGCTGCCAGCTAGTCCAGGTCAAAAGGATGGTGTCGGTATGACTCCCGATCAGCTCACTCAAGCAATCGTGAATGCTCTTGTCGACGGCGGTGAAGGGTTCCTCGAGGGAACCGTCGCGGCCGCTCTCCCGCTGCTCTGGCTTCTCATCGTCGCCCTTCACCTGGCACGGCCCTACATGCTGCGGACGACGCGGAAGTTCTCGCTCCGATTGGGCGCTGACATCTGGTGGGTGCTTTACGTCGGGCTTCGTGAAGTGGTGATCGTGGTGACCGCAGTCATGAGCTTCATGTTCCTGTACCCGGACGTCGTCATCGGCAACTCACTTCCGATCGGTGGTTCACTGGCCACCGCGGCGCTCTACGGCGCGCTTCTGGTCAAGCTCGTCTCCGACGCCGACAACGACCCACGGGCGTTCAAGCTGGTTTCGACGCTGCTCGGTGTCGGAAGCGCGCTCTATCTCGTGCCGACGGTGCTTGGCGTGCAGCTGACGGCGGTCGACTGGGGCCCCTTCTGGAACGGGGTCGCGAAGGCGCTTGCCACGGACACCAACCAGGGGGTCGCGCTTGCGTTGTGCTTCTTCTCGATCGGCGCCGTAGCGATCATGGGCCTGGTGGCGGTCTATTACAACCTCCGCGCGCCGGCCAAGACCGACGCCCTGCGCGTGCGGCAGGGAAGCATTGGCGCGTGAAAGGAGAAGGATGAGATGAGCCCCGACGATCTGACGAACGCACTTGTCAACGCGATCATCATGGGAGGCCGGCAGTGGGTCGTGTCGACGATCGCGGCCTTGCTCCCGTCCCTGTGGGTGATGACCATCATCCTTCATCTCGCGCGTCCTTACGTCTTCCGCACCATCAGGAAGCTGTCGTTGCGATTCGGCGCCGACATCTGGTGGCTCGGGTACGTGCTGGTGCGCGACGCGGTCATCTTGACCACGTTTGCATTGAGCGTGGTCTTCCTCTTCCCGAACCTCGCGCTCACGTTCGATTTGCCGCTCACAGCGCCGATCGCGGGGTTGCTGCTTTTCGCGAGCCTCTACGTCAAGCTGCTCTACGACTCCGACGACGACCTGAGGACTTACCGGGTGGCGACCGGGCTCCTCGCGGTCGGTGCCGGCTTCTATCTGGTCCCGCAGATCTTCGCAATCGAATCGGCGGACATCGAGTGGCTGGCACCAGTGTCGAGCTTCCTTACGTCAACCTCGAACACGGCCTGGGAAGCGCCGATAGTGATCATTTCGATGATCGGTTATGCCGTGATCGGTGGCCTGATCTTCCAGCAAGTCGTGCGGGGTAGCCGTTTCGGGGAGAAGGTCGAGGTGGTCGAGGCGGCGAGCGCGGCGTAACTGACGTTACGGAGGGGGCCCCCGGGTTCAAATCCAGGGCCCCCGACTCTCTTACATCTGGAATTCTTGAGCCGGTGTCCCCGTCCCGGTGCTGACGCCCGAAGACGCGCCGCCGTTTTCAGGCTATACGGGGTGGGGGGCCTTGCCGCAAGGACCCCGGTGCGCTGACACTGCACGCCACAAGCCGTCCCACAGGCGGTCGGCGCGACCGACGGTAGGAAATGAGCGAGGCCCGAGGGGCTGTAGGGGAAGGTGGACGGATGGGCAGCTACGTGCTGGGTCTCCAGGAGATCGACCAGACCCAGGTTGCGATGGTTGGCGGCAAGGGCGCGCGCCTGGGGGAGCTTTCGCGGATCGAAGGCATCCGCGTGCCGGCTGGCTTCTGCGTGACGACGGACGCCTTCCGGCGAATCATGGCGGACGCGCCGTCGATCGACGAACGGCTCGATCGGTTGTCGGACCTGAACAAAGATGACCGGGAGCCGATCCGCACGCTCAGCGCCGAGATCCGCCGAACCCTCGAGGGGATCGCCATCCCCGATGACCTGGGGGCGGCGATCACCCGCGCGCTCGCCCGGCTCGGCGAGCAAGCCGCCTGCGCCGTCCGATCGAGCGCGACGGCAGAGGACCTGCCGACGGCCTCCTTCGCCGGCCAGCAGGAGACGTACCTGAACGTCGTGGGGCTGGCGGCGATCCTCCAGCACGTCAGCAGGTGCTGGGCATCGCTGTTCACCGAGCGGGCCGTGACCTACCGTATGCGGAACGGATTCGACCAGCGAAAAGTCCAAATGGCCGTGGTCGTGCAGCAGATGGTCTTCCCGCAGGCGGCCGGCATCCTCTTCACGGCCGACCCCGTCACGTCCAACCGGAAGGTCGTCTCCGTGGAGGCCGCATTCGGACTCGGCGAGGCCCTGGTCTCAGGCCGGGTGAACCCGGACGTCTACCAGGTGCGCGAAGGCGAGATCGTCGCCAAAGCAATCGCCACCAAGCAGCTGGCGATCCACGCCCTGCCCGCCGGCGGAACGCAGGAACAGGCCATCGACCCGGAGCGGCAGAAGCAGCCAGCCCTGACGGATGCGCAGGTCGTGCGGCTCGCCCAGTTGGGACGGCGGATCGAAGCACACTTCGGCCACCCCCAGGACATCGAATGGTGCCTGGTCGATGACAGCTTCCAGATCGTCCAGAGCCGGCCCATCACCACGCTGTTCCCCATTCCCGCCACGGACGACGGAGGGAATCACGTCTTCGTCTCCGTCGGTCATGGGCAGATGATGACCGACGCCATGAAGCCGCTTGGGATCTCGATGTGGCAGCTCACGGCTCTGCCGCGAATGTACGAGGCCGGCGGGAGGTTGTTCGTCGACGTCACCCAGCGCCTGGCGTCGCCCACCAGCCGGGCAGGTCTCCTGGAGGTCATGGGGAGAGGCGATCCCTTGGTCAGGGACGCGCTGGAGACCGTCCTCGAACGCGACAAGTTCATCCCCTCGCTTCCGGACGAGGATCACGGCGGTGCCACGAGCGGCAGTGCTCCCGCGCCGCTGGAGGCCGATCCGTCCATCGTCGAAGAGTTGATGGGACGCACCCAGGCGTCCATCGCCGCGCTGCAGCGCGACATCCGAACCAAGTCAGGACCCACCCTGATCGACTTCATCCTGGCGGACATCCAGGAACTGCGGCGAATCCTTTTCGATCCGCGGAGCCATCAGGTGTTCATGTCGGCGATGGAGGCAACGTGGTGGCTCAACGACAAGCTGGAATCGTGGCTGGGAGAGAAGAACGCGGCGGACACGCTGACGCAGTCCGTCCCCGACAACGTGACGTCGGAGATGGGGCTGGCGCTGCTGGACGTCGCCGATGCGATTCGGCCGCATCCGGAGGTGGTCGCCTTGCTGCAGCGGGTCGACGGAAATGATGATTTCCTCGACGGGCTCGAGCGGGTCGCGGGCGGCCAGGAGGCGCGCGACGCCATCCGCGGCTTCCTCGACAAGTACGGGATGCGCTGCGTCGGCGAGATCGACATCACCAGGCCGCGCTGGAGCGAACGGCCGGCCATCCTCGTCCCCGTGATCCTCGGCAACGTCAAGAACTTCGAGCCGGGCGCCGGCAAGCGGCGGTTCCAGCAGGGGCTGGAGGAGGCGCAGAGCAAGGAACAGGACGTGCTGGAGCGCCTTCGGGCCTTGCCGGACGGAGAGCAGAAGGCGACCGAGGCGAAGCGGATGATCGACCGCGTCCGAACGTTTATCGGGTACCGGGAGTACCCGAAGTACGGCATGGTCAGCCGCTACTTCGTCTACAAGCGGGCGCTGCTGGAAGAGGCCGACCGCCTTGTGCAAGCCCACGTGCTTCGTGAGAAGGAGGACATCTTCTACCTCACGTTCCAGGAGCTCCACGACGTCGTGCGCGCGAAGCAAGTGGATGACCAGCTCATCCGACAGCGCAAGGATTCGTTCAGGTCCTATCAGGCCCTCACACCGCCCCGGGTGCTCACGTCGGATGGTGAAGCCGTCGCCGGGACGTACCGACGCGATAACGTGCCGGCGGGTGCCCTGGTCGGCCTACCGGTGTCCGCCGGGATCGTCGAGGGGCGGGCACGCGTCATTCATGACATGGCGGAGGCCGATCTCGAACCGGGCGACATCCTGGTCACGGCCTACACGGACCCCAGCTGGTCGCCGCTGTTCGTCGCGATCGCGGGCCTGGTGACGGAGGTGGGGGGCCTGATGACCCATGGCGCAGTGATCGCACGGGAGTACGGCTTGCCGACAGTCGTGGGCGTGGAGCAAGCCACCCGGCTGATCCGAAATGGGCAGCGGATCCGAGTGCATGGAACGGACGGGTACGTCGAGATCCTGCCCATAGGCGAGGCGCAGCAGAGCGACGACTTGTAGATTGATGAGCACGATGACCCAGCGCAACGCGGTGTCGACAATTCGTTTCGACGCCAGGCTCTTCGCGATCGAGAAGTCGACCATTTTGCAGTTGTCCGAGAGAGCGAGCAAGGAACTGCCTTCGCGCGGGCAGGTGGCGGTACACGGAAAGATCAATGGCCATGAGTTCCAAACGGTTCTGGAACCGGACGGCGATCGGGGCCACTGGATGAAGCTTGATGAAGAGCTGCAACAGGCCGCAGGCATAGGATCGGGTGACTCCGCGACGCTCGACATCGAGGTAACGAACGAGTGGCCGGAGCCGAACATGCCACAGGATCTTGCGACCGCTCTGGCTGCCGCTCCTCAAAAGATCGATGAGCTATGGGGAGACATCACGCCGATGGCGCGTTGGGAATGGGTCCGCTGGATAAACGCAACCAATAACCCTGACACGCGCAGACGGCGGGTCGAATTGACCATTTCAAAAATGGATCGTGGGAAAAGAAGGCCCTGCTGTTTCGACCTTGCTGCGTGCACCGACCCCCAGCTTGCAAGAAACGGCAGGCTTATCAAGCGAATGCAATCCAACAGCTCCGCGTAATCGCCGACGGGATACAGGCCAGGAGCACCTTGCCGGTTTCGGGGAGCGCCATTAGAACCGACTGGTGGCCGGGCGCGTGCCCGCTCGTCTCGATCAGCCGCAGGCCGTCGAACAGCTCCGTGTCGCCTTCGACCAGCCGCCGCCGGGTCCCTGGCGCGTCCCAGTGCGGGCGGCCCGCGGCGAATCGCTGGGCGCCCGCAGCGGCGTGCTCATAATGCCGGCGCTGCACGATGTGCGCCGCGTTGATGAATCGTTCGTGGCGGCCGACGTGGTCGAGGTCGTAGTGGGTGCAGATCACCGTGTTCACATCGTGAGGCGTGACGCCCAGGTCCTCCAGCTGCATCAGGATCTCTGGTGACTCCTCGACGGCAGGGCCGGGGCTGTCAACGCCGGTGGGCATGCCGGAGTCGATGAGGACGTTCTGCCCGTCGTCGGTCTGGACGAGATAGCAGCCGCTCGACATCAGCAGCGCGCCGCTCGGCACGGGAACCTCGCGCGAATATTGGTGGATCAGATAGAGGCGGGCAGGTCTGGTCACCGCGCCATCATCGGGTTTCCGATGACAAAGGATTTGTCGGCCCGGCCACAGCCTTGTTCACATTCTTGGTCCGACCCGCGAGCCGCTCTGCTGCCCGGGCGCGCGGGTGGCCGCCTCCAGATAGCTTCCCTCGTAGCGATGACCGAGCTTTGCCACGAGCTCGGCCAGGAGCGATTTCAACTCCCTCATCTTTGCCGCGCCCAAGAGGTGCGTCCACTGCTCCTGAACCTTGGCGACCTCGTCCGCTCCGGCCCCGTTGTACGCCCAGCCTTTCTTGGTCCGGCGGATGATGACAGCCCGAGCGTCCCTCGGATCAGCCGCTCGCGTCGATCGCTGCGGTCGTTGTTCGACGAACTAGGTGAGAGGGTCCATCGGACCCACCACCAAACAACTGGCGCAGACCCAGAAGGAGTGTGACCACGATATGAGGTTGACGGTGACGACCAACGTCTCGGTGGATGGCGTGATGCAGGGCTTGGGTGGACCTGACGAAGATCGCAGAGGCGGCTTCGACCGGGGCGGATGGGCTCCGCCACTTGTCGATACCGAAACCGGGGACCATATCGACCAGGTCTACGGCGGTGCGGCCGCGTTCCTCTTCGGCCGGCGGACGTACGAGATCTTCGCCGGCTCCTGGGGAGCGATGATCGATATGGCCAGGAGGCCGATCGGCGTTGCACTGAACAGCCGACCCAAGTACGTGGCATCGACCAGCCTCACCGACCCGCAGTGGGCGGGCACGAATGTCCTGACCGGCGACGTCGCCGCGGCCGTCCGTGATCTGAAGGTGCGGCAGGACGGCGAGCTGGTGGTGCCAGGCAGCGGCGTTCTCGTCCGATGGCTGCTCGCCAACGACCTGGTCGACCAGCTCGACCTGATCATCTATCCCATCGTCCTCGGCCAGGGCACACGGCTGTTCCCCGATTCCGGTCCGGACACCGCCCTCGATCTGGTCAACTCGCGGACCACTGCCCGGGGCATAACCATCCAGACTTATCGGCTTCTTGGGCAGCGTCCGGAATACGTCCAGTCCGCGTAAAGGAGTTAGCGAAGCGATGCGATTCATGCTCTTCATCCACCCCGGCCTGCCGTCCTCGACCGAGGAGAACTCGATCCCGAGCCGGGAGGCGATCGAGGCCATGTCCCGCTACAACCGGCAGCTCCACGAGGCCGGCGTCCTGCTCGACGTGAACGGCCTGCACTCCCCGAACGAGGCGGTCCGAATCAGCTTCCACGTCGGTAAGCCGCAGGTCGTCGACGGCCCCTTCGCCGAGACCAAGGAGCTGGTCGGCGGCTACTGGATCATCGACGTCAAGTCGAAGGCGGAGGCGATCGAATGGGCCAAGCGCTGCCCGATCGACGCTGAGGGCCCGATGATCGAGGTTCGCCGGATCTTCGAGATATCGGACTTCCCGCCCGAGCTCCGGGAAGCGGTCTGGCTCGGATGACCCCGGCCGACGCCGCGCGGGCACCGATCGAGGCGGTCTGGAGGATCGAGTCCCCCCGCCTCATCGCCGCGCTGGCACGCATGGTCCGCGACGTCGGGCTGGCCGAGGAGCTGGCCCAGGACGCCTTCGTCGCCGCCCTCGAGCAGTGGCCGGCGGACGGCGTTCCCGACCGGCCGGGCGCCTGGTTGATGCAGGCTGCGAAGCGGCGGGCGATCGACCAGCTACGCCGCGCCGAACGACTGCGCCGCAAGCAGGAGGTGGTCGGCCGCGACGCCGAGGCCGCCGAAGAGCTCGCCGCCGCCGACTTCGAGGCGGCGCTGACCGAGGAGATCCGGGACAGCCTGCTCCGCCTCGTCTTCACCGCCTGTCACCCGGTGCTCGCGCCAGAGGCCCGGGTCGCGCTCACGCTCCGGCTCCTGTGCGGGCTGACCACCGAGGAGATAGCGCGCGCCTTCCTGGTCCCGGCCGCGACCATGGCCCAGCGGATCGTCCGCGCCAAGCGGACGCTGGCCGAGGCGCGCGTCCCCTTCGAGGTACCGTCAGGCACGGACCTCGCGCCCCGCCTGGGCGCCGTGCTGGCCGTCGTCTACCTGGTATTCAACGAGGGCTACGCCGCGAGCAAGGGCGAGAGGTGGATGCGCCCAGAGCTGGTCAACGACGCGCTCCGCCTGGGCCGAATGCTGGCGGAGCTGGCCCCCGACGAGGCCGAAGTCCACGGGCTGGTCGCGCTGATGGAGCTCCACGCCTCCCGGATGCCGGCCCGGGTGGGCGCGGGCGGCGAGCCGGTCCTGCTCCTGGACCAGGACCGCGCCCGCTGGGACCGGCTGCTCATCCGCCGTGGCCTGGCCGCCCTTGACCGGGCCCAGGCACTGGCCGGCCCGCTCGGTCCGTACGCGCTGCAGGCCGCGATCGCCGCCTGCCACGCCCGCGCCAGGCGGCCCGAGGACACGGACTGGGCGCGGATCGCGGCGCTCTACGACGCCCTCGCCCAGGTCGCGCCCTCGCCGGTAGTCGAGCTCAACCGGGCGATGGCGGTCGGCATGGCGTTCGGCCCGGCTGCCGGACTGGAGCTGATCGACCAGCTCGTGGACGAGCCGGCCCTCCGCGCCTACCCGCACCTGCCGGCGGCGCGCGCCGACCTCCTGGCCAAGCTCGGCCGGCGGCTGGAGGCGGTCGCCGAGCTCGAGCGGGCGGCCGGGGTCAGCCAGAATGGGCGCGAGCGGGCGCTGCTCCAAAAGCGGGCGGCGGCGCTCCAGGACTAGGTCTTCGGGCGCGGTGCGCCGGACGGCGGTCTCGGTCGACCCGTTTAGGCCGACACCGGCGCGTACGACCGGGTCGACGCGTCGAACCGGACCGGATCGGCGTGAACGGCGAACGCGCTGCGCGGGAACCAGTCCCCAATGGACCGTGCCAGCTCCCGTGCGCCCTCTGTCCTGACCAATCCGCACTGCAGCGCCTTCGCCAGCGGCAGCTGGCCGAGGTAGACGCGGACCAGCGCCTCCATGTCCGCCCGCACGACCAGGTCGTCACCGTATCCGGGATCCGTGTAGCAGAGATCGGGGTCGTCGCGCTGCAGGACGAGCCAGTAATGCCGGCGCAGCCCGTCGAGCTCGAAGCGGACGACCTTTCGCTTCTGGGGAAGCTGGGTCGTGTGGAGATGTTGAAAAACGGTCCACATGAGGACGTCGGGGTCGATGTGCTGAGGGCCCAGCTCGAGCCATTTCTGGCCCCATGCGCCAAGGGGCTGGATGAGCGCGGCCATCTCCTGCCCCGCCTGGGTGAGGTGGTACGTCGAGCCACGACCCGTCGGATTGGGCCCGGTCTCGATCACGCCGAAGCTCTCGAGCCGGCGCAGGCGCTGTCCGAGGACACTCGGCGACGCCCGGTGCAGGCCCTTGAGGATCTCGTTGAAGTGGTGGTGGCCGGCGAGGATCTCGCGCAGGATGAGCGGCGTCCAGCGCTCGGCGAAGATCTCGGACGCGCGGGCGACCGGGCAGAACTGGCCATACGTCGTCATGACGCGAATTTTCGACCCGGGCGGGTCGGGCAGCAAGTACGAATTTCGTAGCGCCAAGTACTAAGTTCGCAGCGAGCGTCCCGCGCCTGGCGGCCTAGCTTTGGTCGCCATGAAGACGAAGCTACGAGTCGGTGCGCTAGCGGTGTTGTCGGCGTTCGGGTTAGCGGTCTCGCCACTCTCGTCGGGGCACGCCGTCGGAGCGCCGCCCCCCAACATGGCCCTGCGCTGGAACTCGACCATGCTGGCGGTGTTCCAGGCGGCCGGCGTCAGCGCGCCGGCGGCCAACCGGCTGGGTGCCATCGTCCAGGCGGCGGTGTTCGACGCCGTCAACGGGATCGAGAGGAGTTACACGCCGATCCACGTCCAACCCGCCGCGCCCGACGACGCGTCGCCCGGAGCCGCCGCGGCCGCCGCCGCCGACGAGGCGCTGAGCCACCTGGTCAGCGGCCAGGGCACGCTGCTCGATGCGGCGCTCGCCGCTTCGCTCGACTCGCTTGCCGACGACGACGCCCAGGCCGTTGCCGACGGCCTGACATGGGGCAGGAACGTCGCCGGCCAGATCCTCGCCTGGCGGGCCGGCGACGGTTTCAGTGCCATCCCTCCCGACTATGTCTTCAGCACCGCGCCGGGGCAGTGGCAGCCGACCCCGGGCGGCAGCGGAGCGCCCCGGTTCCGGACGCTGGCGACGACCACCCCCTTTGCCCTGACCTCACCGTCGCAGTTCAGGCCGTCGGGGCCGCCGGCTTTGACCTCAGACGGATACACGCGCGACTACAACGAGGTGAAGGCCATGGGCGGGGCCACGGACAGCGCCCGCACCGCGTACCAGACGCAGACCGCCACCTTCTGGCAGGTCGACACGCCGGTCGCGATGTGGGACCGCGTGGCCGACACGCTCGCATCCGACAGGCACCTCAACCTCCTGCGAACCGCGCGCCTGCTCGCCCTCGTCAACATCTCGATCGCGGACGCATTGATCGCGGTCTTCGACGCCAAGAACGCCTTCAACTGGTGGCGCCCCGTAACCGCGATCGTGAACGCCGACCTCGACGGCAACCCCAACACGGCGGCCGACCTCGGCTGGCTGCCCATGCTCGTGACCCCGTACTTCCAGGAGTATCCGTCGGCGCACTCGGGCGTCAGCAGCGCGGCGGCGGTTGTCCTGGCGACGGTGTTCGGCGACGACACCAGCTTCACCGTCACGTCGGCGGGCCTCGCCGACGCGGAGCGAAGCTTCAGCAGCTTCTCGGACGCCGTTGCGCAGGTCGCCGATGCCCGTGTCTTTGCCGGCTTCCACTTCCGGTTCTCATGCGACGACGCGGCCGTCATGGGCCGGCTCACGGCGAACCAGGTGATGGCGACGCTGATGCTCCGCGCGAGCGACTGAGCCGAATCCCGGTCGCGGCAAGATCGGTCCGCATTACGATCGGCCGTCGACCACCGGAGCTGGACCGGCAGGATGTTCGCCGGCGCGAGATGGCCTGGGAGACCAGACAATGCCGTACGCCGCGGCATCAGCTCAATCGGCCAGAGCTTGACAGGCGAACGAAATTGTGTGCCCAGAGGCTGCTTGTGGTCGAGCCACCGGCGGGGTCTGCCGATGGGTTGCGCGTTTTAACTGTTTGGAGGTTCAGCCATGGACATAACCGCCCTGTTGGTCGATCTCGTAATCGCCCTGTGGTTTCTCGCCGTGATCGTGGCCATCGTGCGGGCCTGGCAGGCCAGAGTGCCCCCACTCGCACCGCTTTCTCCTGAAGCCCGCAACCGCTTCTTCAACTCCTGGCACCGGATCGCGGCAGGATTCATAGACGCCCCCCGAGAGGCGGTTCAGCAAGCCGACGCGCTTGTCCTCTCACTGCTCCGTGAGCGCGGACGTCCAGTGAAGGACGACCAGCTCCCGAAACCGATCCGGGATGCTCGCCAGTGCCTTGCCCGTGAAGGCGCCAACGGGACCGAAGCACTGCGCCAGGCGATGATTCACTATCGATTGATATTCACGCGGTCGATCGGCCGTCGACCACCGGAGCTGGACCGGCAGGACGTTCGCCGGCGCGAGATGGCCTAGGGGACCAGACAATCCCGTAAGCCGCAGGGGTCGAGTCCACGCCGCAGCCAAGGTCCCGCCCTGGCGGTGAGCGATGGGCCACTTACATCGCAGCCGCTTGGCTGGGCGCCACGGACTCGACCTGTTAGCCGATCTGCCCCGCCAGTTGGATGATGATTCCCTCCGGGCCGCGAAGTGCAGCGATGTGAGCGGCGCATTTGGAGGAGTTGAATTGAGGATGGAGCAACTACGAGCCCTTCCATGAAAGACACGTCCAGCTCTCAGCTGATCGACGCCAAGATCAAGGCGCTGGGTGATTGGCGAGGCAAGACACTGTCACAGCTACGCGCCTTGATCAAGAAAGCCGACGCCCGCATGGTCGAAGAAGTGAAGTGGAAGAAGCCCAGCAACCCCATGGGAGTACCGGTCTGGTCTCACGACGGAATCGTCTGTATAGGAGATGCGCTCAAGAACGCAGTGAGGCTGACCTTCCCCAAAGGCGCTTTGATGAAGAATTCGAAGGATCTCTTCAACGCGAGACTGGAGGGCAACTCAGTTCGCGCCATCGACTTCCACGAAGGTGACGCTCTCGATGCGGCTGCGTTGAAGGCGCTGATTCTCGAAGCGGTGCGCTTGAACGCGTTGAAGGCGCGCAAGTGATAGGCGACTGAGATCCGTCGGCCGGGCAAACTGGGTCGCGACAGAGGTATGGCTAAGCTCGATCCTTTTCGGATATGGGTGCCGCTTCGGCATCGCGACCGCTCGGGAAGACGGGCTTCAGCATTCGTTCGTTGACCTCGAGTCGAAACAAATCCGGTCGGGAGTAGTGGCCAGTGACGTCGAAGTCGTACTTCGCGCGAGCCACATCGTCGAGATCGATGTCGGCGAACAGGATCGTTTCGCCGTTGAAGTCAGGACCCGCGAGAACGTCACCCAGGGGTCCGACGATGCAGCTTCCACCAAGACAAACGACATCCTCGGGCTGTGACGCGAGCTCGTTCTTGATGTCTACAGGAAAATCAGAGAGCCTCGCGAACTGATTCGCCGAGAGTACGAAGCAGCGGCCCTCCAGAGCGATGTGTCGCACCGTGGACAGCCATGTCTCCCGCCCGTCGGCTGTCGGGATGCAGTAGATCTGGATTCCCTTCGAATACATCGCCATGCGCAACAACGGCATGTAGTTCTCCCAGCAGATGACGGCACCCAGCCGCCCCAACGGCGTGTCGAAAACCGGCAGCGTCGACCCGTCCCCGAAGCCCCATACGAGCCGCTCCGCGGCAGTCGGCATGACCTTGCGGTGCTTCCCCAAATACCCGTCCGGCGAGAAGAATGCGGCGGTGCAGTAGAGGGTGCCGCCCTCTCGCTCGATGACCCCGATGACCAGGTAGATCCCGAGCTCCGTGGTGAGGGTCGCGAGGTTGTCCACGGCAGGCCCGGGGATGTCGATCGCGCTCTCCCAATACCTCCGGAAATGGTCGCGGCCACTAGCGGTGCGGTCGCCGATCACGGTGCCGAAGGAGATACCGCGCGGATAGCCAGAGATGAACGCTTCCGGAAACAAGACCAGGCCCGCGCCGCCTGCAGCCGCTTCGGCGGCCAGACCCTGGACTTTGGCGAGGGTGGCCGCTAGATCAAACACCACCGGTGCCGCCTGCACGACCGCTACTCGCCTGAGCTCAGCCGTCACGATTCCTCCCGCTGGAAACCGCAGGACCGCTACGCGACCGGAGTTCGTCGACGAGGCGGCGCGTAACAGGCACTGGGATGCCCGCTTTTGTAGCGCGCCTGATCAAGGCACCGCTGAGCGCATCCAGTTCGACAGGCCGGCCGGCTGCCTGGTCTCGCTGCATTGATGATTCCATCGACTCAGGCAGCGAATCGAGCAGCTGGAGCACAGCGTCCGGATCGATTTCAACTCCCTCCGCCAGGGCGACGGCAGCCGCCTCGTCGATCAAAGCGATGGCGTCGCCGCGACGCTTGGTGCGAATCACGCCGGCGTTTCCGCGTTCGTGCGTCGTCAGGAGCGCCATTGGTTCGAGGAACGCAAACTTGTCCCACAGCATCGCCAGCTCGTCATCGCGGACGCGGACGGACAGGCCGGCCGCGCCGAGGTGCGTGGCGACAGTGTCCACCCGATCACGATTCTCGTCCCGGGCCGCCAGCTCCACGGAGGCGAATGGACTCGTCTGACGGATCACTCCTGGTCGAAGTCTTGCCGTTTCGACCCGAATCGTGGCCGCCACCACACCCGGCGGAGGGTAAATGCTCCGGAGGAAGTCGACGTGCTCTATTCCGTTTAGAAAAGGAATGACGAGGCCTTGCCCTATGACATCGACCGGGACACGGGACACAGCGTCCCGCAGCTGCGTGGCCTTGACCGTGACGAAGCAGGCATCGACCGGATCCGACAAACGATCTGCCGTCCCGACCGCAACCTCGAAGTCGCCGAACGGCCGGCTCTCGAGGCGAAGACCATTTCGAGCGATCGCCAGTGAGGTTTCGTGGCTGGCCAGCACCATGACGGAACTACCTTCCCGCGCCAGCAGCGCGGCCACCAAGCCACCCACTCCTCCCGGTCCGAGAACCGCCACTCTGAACTGCTTCCGGTCGGGTAGGTCCAAGCTCACAACCAGGATTCACGCGCCAATCCGCGGACGTCGATCTCCAGGTTGAGGAAATCAACCGGAGGACGCGACAAAGACCATCGCAAGCCGGGCCGCGCCAGCTCCTCAAAGCGAACCAGCTCCGTCGAAGAGAAGACCTCGTAATCTGCACGAGCACAGTAAAGCTGCGTCTCGGTGGCATCGGCCCATCTGACGCCAAGAGCCGCCATTCGCTCCTCCAGAATCCTCGCGATCGAAGCCCAGAAGACAGGCAGGCCACCCGCGGTACCGGGGGGTTCGGGCGTGCCCGAGATCACGAATGTAGGGTGCGTCCCGCCGCCTTCGACCGTATAGCAGAAGGCGTGCAGGCTCGGCTGCTCTGGAGGATCGATCTCAGGAGCGACATTGGTGCGCGCGGCAGGCTGGGGGCCGTCCACCGCCAGGCCCCATCGGTGGAGCTGGGCCACATATCCGGTGTTGAACCGGTCGAAGCCCTCGCGCGTCAGCGGTTTGGGAATGCGCAACTCAATCGCGCACAGTGCGGCCAATGCCCGGCCCTCGCCCTCGAGGGTTGCCTCAACCATGCGGAAGCCCTCCTCGAGAGGAGTGTGACGGGGAGCACTCACGCGCACGATCTGGTAACCGGGCTCAGCCGCCACCCCGGCTGAAAAAGGTGCGTCGATCGGCAGGAAACGGAATCCGCCGGGTGACCTCGTTAGCTGCACGCCACAACCGTAGCGAGAGGATCATCGCCGTGTGGGCGGCTGGCTGCCACGCGGCCGATTAGTTGCGTCACCATCAATCGTCTAAGGGGAGCAGACAGGCGCGGGCTGAAGATCGCGGCCAAAGGAGGCAGTGATGGGCGAAATCGTGGTCCACGAATTCATCTCGCTGGACGGGGTCATCGAGGACCCGAGGTTCACATTCGGCTACCCCTTCGACCCCAGGATGGGCACGGCGATAGCCCGCATCATGGGAGACCGTGGACTGGAAGAACTCGACTGCCCTCGGTCCCTACAGCGCGGAAGCGATCCGCAAGCTCAAGGGCCAGGTCGAAGGCGGAATCTACGTCGTCCGACGCACCCCGCGCGAGTCGAAGTATTCCATGACTAGTCCTTCGCCGGCCTCGGGGGCGCCGATAACGCCGATGGCGTCGGGGAACAGGGCAGCACGTGGTCGTTGCGGGAGCGCTGAATGAGGAACCGGCTGCCCCAGCACCACATCGTCGATGAGCGGATGGGTCGCGCCTTCGAGGGCCAATGGCAGCTCGCGAAAACGCCGGGCGCCTGGCAGGACGACCTGAGGGTGATCTACCGGCGCCGCGACTAGATCGCGTCAGCGCGTACCGCCGGCAACTGGGACGCGCTGAGCTGCCGTTTCGCCAGGCTGCCCTCGAGTGTTGGAGTTGAGTCAGAAGTGACGCGGCGCAACGAAGCCCTTGGTTAGCGGGGCCAACTGCCTGGCGATGTGCAGGAGCTCAGGTTCCGACCAGCATGGACCGATGAGTTGGACACCGATGGGGAGTCCGTCCTTCGACGTGCCGAGCGGAATGACCAGCGCTGGATGGCCGCTCGCGTTGAACGGCCCAACGTAGGGCCAGCAATAGTCGTTGTAGGGCCGCATCGAGCCATCGAAATCGAGCGCGCTGCCCTGCTTGCAGCGCTTGAAGGCAGGACCATAGGAGACGGGAGCGAGCAGCACATCATGGCTGCCGAAGAAGCGCTCGATGTCTTGGACCAACACACGCTTGACGCCGAGGGCCGCAGCGTATTCCTGCGCATCCATCTTGAGCGCGCGACGCAAAAGCCGCACGACATGCGGCTGTCCCTTGAGCAGCCCGCGTGCGGCAAGGATGGGAAAGACCTTGCGCACCAGCCAGGGCATGTCCTGTCCGAGGCTTGCGCCGAACAGTTGGACGAACACCTCGCTGGCGCGTGGGTGGATCGTCGGCGCCACCTTTTCCACGCGAGCACCAGCGCGCTCGATCCGCAAGGCCAGCGCGGCAAGTTGCTCGCGCGTCTCAGCGCCCGCAAGGTACTCCTCGAATCCATCGGTCCACGCGAAGCGGAGGTGTTCGAGCGAGCGGCCCGACGGTGGACGCCACTCGATCGGTGGGATCTCGAAATCGGAAGAATCAGGGCCGCGGATGATCTCCCACAGCAGTTGGACATCATCGACGGAACGGCTGAGGGGCCCAGGTTGTCCCATGTTCACGAGGAACCCGCGCGCTCCCTTGGGAAGGGGGAGACCCCCATATCGGACGATCGTCTTGTCGGTCGGCTTCAGGCAGAACACGCCGCAGAAATGCGCAGGCACCCGCAGCGATCCTCCCCCATCAGCGCCCAGCTCCAGCGCCGTCATACCGGCGGCGACCGCCGCCGCGCCGCCTCCCGAACTACCACCAGGCGAATGCTCGAGCCCGTAAGGATTCTTGCCCTCTGGATAGATCTCGCCCTGGACCTGATAGCCCTGTAGGTTGGCCGGTACGTTCGTCTTGCCAAGAATGACTGCGCCTGCGGATCTGATTCGTTTGACGATCACGCCGTCTTCAGGCGCGATGAAATCCTTCATGCGCTTCGTGTTGAGGGTCGATGGTGTATTGGCCATCAAGAACTGTTCCTTTATCGTCACGGGGAGGCCGTGAAGAGCACCCCAGATCTCTCCGCGTGCAAGCGCTTTGTCCGCGTCCTTCGCCCGCGAACGCGCATCTGCTTCGAAAACATGCACGATGGCGTTCAGCTTGCCGTTGTGGGCGGCGATGCGCGCCAGGAACGCGTCCGTGACTTCCGCCGAGGAGATCTCACGGTCGCGGATCCGCCGCGCGAGCTCGGTTGCCGTTGCATAGGAGAGGTCGGACGTCGAATTCGCGGCCGTTGTCATGTCCTTGAGTAAGTTTACATGTGTAAACTAGTCCGAGATGGTACAGATGTCAAGGCAGCTCCGTCCGGCCCGGATCGCCATCCTCGATGCCGCCCGACGGCTGTTCGAGAACAAGGACTTCATCGCGGTCACCCTCGAGGAGGTCGCGCGTGAGGCCGGCGTCTCGCGGCAAGCCGTCTACGTCAACTTCGGTTCCCGGGCCGGTCTGCTGGTCGCGCTGGCCGGCCATGTCGACGAGATCGGACGTCTCCAGGCAAAGATGGCGAAGGTTCTCGACAGCCCCACCGCGGTGAGCGCGCTCGAAGCCCTGGTCGACTTTCGAGCGAGATACACGCCGTCGATCTACCGGCTCGCCACCCATGTCGATGCGGCGCGCCGCTTCGACGCCGACGCCGAGGCGTCCTGGCAAGATCGGATGAAGCTTCGCTACGCGCACTCACGAGCGGTCGCCCAGAGGCTCGCAGAAGAGGGCGCGCTCGCGCCAGGATGGACCGCAGCGGACGCGGCGGATTTCATCTGGTCCATGACCTCCATCCGCACCTATGAAGACCTCGTCATCGACCGAGGCTGGTCCGTCAACAGGTACCGCCAACGCATCAAGGAGATCCTGGTCGACACCCTCGTTGCGAGCCGCGCTCTTCGAACTCGACCTCCAATCGCTGATCTGGCTGCGAACGGCTGATCGTCTGCGAGCCACCAGAATTGGCGCCGATCGGCATCGGCTTCGGCGGCCAGCGCGTTATGGTCGACGCGGTGGAGATCACAGTAGAGACTGGCCGGCGTTTCTTGCTCCGCTGGGTGGCGGCGAACGCCCTCGGTCTCGCCGTTGGGATGGCACTGTTCGGCGTCCTCGACGACACAGTCGGGGAGTTGGGCGACACAGGCGACGCCATCGCGCACCTCGTCGGACTGCCGCTTGCGGCGACTGTCTTTGGGCTCGGCCAATGGCTGGTCTTGCGTCGCTACGCACAGGGGAGCGCGTGGGGCATTGTGGGCGCGGCCATCGGCCTCACGCTCGGTTACCTGGGTGGCTTTCTGCTTGCGGACGGGGGTGCGGATTTCGTGCTGGGTTTCGCGCTGATGGGCATTGGATCTGGGCTCGCCCAATGGCTCGTCCTACGTCGGCGGTACACGCTCTCTGGCTGGTGGGTGGCCGCCAGCGGCGCGGGTTTCACGATTGGTGCCGTGATCGCCGTGGGGATCGCGATCGCCGGGCTGGCGGATCGCCTCGGAAACGGGACCGTCGCTTATGTGGCCCTCGTGAGTTTTTTCGGGGTCGTCACCGGTGCGGCGGGCGGTGGACTTACAGGCTTCGTCCTCATCCGGGCCCCGCTAACGAACCGATGACCAATCGATCAGACGGGCGAACTGAAGGCCATCGTTCGTGAGACATGGATTCAGGTCGCTCATTGGCGGTCACCCCTCACGATGTGCGCGATCTGCTTGATGTGGGGTCGCTCATGCCCAGCCAGCCAGCGGCCGTAGAACAGCACACTTCGCTCGAGCTTGGCGCCCGCGCCCGTAACGGTCGTCGAGCGGGACATCCTTCGCGCAGAAGGGTCCTGAAGCTTTGGCTAGATCTTGTCTCTGGCCTCGACCCGGACATCGGCGAGCAGCGCTTGCAGCAATCCTTTGCGCTCGGCATCGATCCCGTCCGCGTGTCGGTGGACCACCTTCCACTCGCCGTTTTCTCGGCGGAACACAGTGGTTGCGCGCAGCACGTACGGCTTCGGTGGGTCGCCGTTCAAGGACACCGTCGTGTGCTCGAACGCCACGATGTAGGCGAGGTCACCGCTCGCGCCGGCGGCGACGACCTCGTTCTCGTACGACGTGCAGTTCGAGAAGGACGCTCCGAGCCGCTCGAAGAGCGGGCCGATCTCTGCCCACCCGCTCGCGCTGCGGGCGGCCCCGAAAAGTGTCACCGGATCGCTATGCGACCACATGGCCATCCGGGGAGTGGCGTCGCCATTGTGAAGGGCGGTCTCCACCTCGTTCAGCCGCGACATGGTCGTTGCCAGGAACTCGTTGACTGCTGTGCCCATCGCGCCCACCTCCGATACAGTTAAACTGCCTTCAATACAGTAAGATTATATCCAATGGCCAGCAAAGTCAAGAGGCGGTACCTCTCGGCGCGGCGTCGCGAACAGGCCGGCGAAACGCGCCTGCGCATCATCCGCGCTGCACACGATCTGTTTGTCGGCGAGGGGTACGGACGGACCACGATCGCGGAGATCGCCCGCGTGGCGGGCGTCGCGGTCGAAACCGTCTACGCGGCGTACCGCAACAAGCCGGCGCTGCTCCGGCAGGTGTGGTTCGCCACCTTCCGAGGCGACGAGGAGGACGTCAGGTTCCTGGACCGGCCGGAGATCCGCGCGGTGCTGGCCGAACCGGATCTCGCCACCCGTCTTCGAGCCCACGCCGTCGTGATCGTCCCGGTGCTCCGGCGCGTCGCCCCACTGCTCCGCGCACTGCAGGGGGCGGCCGCGAGCGAGCCCGCGGCTGCGGCGATGCTCGCCGAGTTCGATGCAGGTCGCCTCGACGCGTGCGGTCACTACGCGCGGGCCGCCGCCGCCACCGGCCAGCTGGCTGTCCGGGAGGAAGAGTGCCGTGACCTGCTCGCGGCGACCATGGACGGCGCGCTGTGGCATCGTTTGGCCAAGGAACGCGGCTGGTCGGACGAGCGGTTTGCCGAAATGCTGGGCACTATCTGGGTTGCCGCCCTGGTTCGGTAACGCCGGACTCAGGGCTCGTGGATCGGATGCTGTGTGGACGCGGCTTCGGCGCAGAGGCCGTCGAGTAAGTCCGCCATCCGCTCCAGGACCGGTGCGAGCGTCGAGATGCGTGGCGACAGCCGATTTCGTTCGTGTGGCTCGCCCTGTTCGAGCTCGCCGACTTCCCGGTGATGCGCAAGTGCCTGCTCGGCATCAAGAGGCGGGCCGAGGCGAATGCGGCCGGCAACCTGCAGGCGGCAGGCACGACGCAGGCGTGAGGTCGGTAATCGCTGCGGAGGGCCGCGCAAACGGCTCCCTGCACAACCATTATCCCCGTGCCGAGGGGCTTGCCACAAGCCCTGGTCGCCATGCGAGACTGCGCTTCCACAGCGCGTTCTGCGCATGAAACCAAGGAGGTGCGGCCTCGCCGAACGACCGCCGTCCCCTGGCCGACTACTACTTCGTACTCGGCGTCCCGCCTGACGCCACGGAGACAGAGCTGCACGCCGCCTGGAGGCGGCAGCTGAAGTACTGGCACCCGGACCGCGGCAACCATCCGGACGCGCTCGAGCACGCGAAGTTGATCAACCTGGCGCACGACGTTCTGACCAATGGCACCAAGCGAGCGGCATACGACCGACAGCGTGCAGCCGCCGGCTGGCGCCCCTCCGCGTCGGCCCCGTCATACAGCCGCCCGGTCCAATGGACGACCGTAAGCCGCGAGGGCCCGCCGCGCGCGCCGAAGGGATTTGACCGGCACGGTTTCGTCGCGCGCCTCGAAGAGATGATGAATCGGGGACGACTGATGATTGAGAAGCGCAAGGACCTGGCGTCGGCTTCGAAATGGGAGGCGCAAACTCAAGCTTTGCTGCGAGACGAGCTGGGCGACCATGCGTATACGAGGCGCTTCGAAGCGGCACTGAGCCAGCCTCGCCCCGAAGGCCTGGTGGCGGCCTACGGGGTGCTATGGGCCGCATATGAGGATGCACTGAAGGGCGATCTGAAGCCGGGGGTGAGGGAAAGGCGGCCGACCTGACTCGGTACCGGCCCCCTGGCCCAGTACTTTTGTCGGACTTACTGACGACGTGACAGAGCCGGCGCGGGCAAGGGGATGAGCTTGAAGGCGAGCATCACCGCCGCACCGGCGATGATCACCAGCGGGTTCGTCATACCGAGCAAGATCACCACGAGCATTGCGCCGGCGCTGGAGACGGCGCAGCATGCGGCGTAGCTCGCGCCCTCGGCCACAGCGTCGCGGAACCGCGGGCCGCGCCGTTCGCGCATGGACATTCGGCGGCACTGCTGGCGTGCCCACCGGCCCCACGGGGTGACGGCGTACACCAACGCGGTCGCGACCGCGATCCCGACGACCAGCAGCGACGACGGCATCATCACCAGGCTCATCAGGTTGTCGACGGCGAGTCCGATCGCTGCCCACACCGCCACATAGATAAGGACGACGGTCGCAATCGCCACCGGCCGCCTGGTATCCCGCCCGTAGGCGAGGAAGAAGGGCGTTGCGGTCAACGCCATCATGGCAACCATCGAGACCGCCATGCCCGTGCCCATCAGTCCACGTACTCGTCGCGGCGGCGCAGCCACCCCATTCCACCCGTTTCGGCCTCGTCACGGCCCTTGGACACGAGGTCCATGTAGTGGTACGCGACATTGACCATGTCGAGCCCGCGCGCGTAAGCGGAATAGGTGTGGTACACCTTGCCGCCCTCGCGCCGGAACACGCTGACGCCGGGCGCCTCCGACATGGAGACCGGGTCGACGCGGTAGTTGTACTCGGCCTTGCCGGCCTCCAGCTGCTCGGGCGTGAACGAGACGTGGTAGTCGAAGTTGAAGTCGGACCCCTTCGACGAGTACCAGGGGAAGCTCCAGCCAACCCGCTTGCGGTACGACTCGATCTTCGCGACCGTCGCGAACGAAGCGGCCGCCATCGTGATGTCCCGGTGGTTGAGGTGGACGACAACCTTGTCGAAGTTGTCCATCCAGAACGAGCAGGCGAAGCACGGGGAGTCCTTCGTCCACGTCGTGTGCTCGGAGGCGGTGTCCGGGTTGAACATCGCGTGGTAGATGACGAGCTGACCGCGCCCGTCGAACAGCTCGTCCAAAGTCCGGCGGCCTTGCGGGCCCTCGAAGACGTACTCCTTCTCGACCAGCTCCCAAGGCAGGTCGCGGCGCGCCTGGCTCAGCTCGTCGCGCAGCTTGGTGAAATTCTTCTCTTCGGCGAGGTGCCGCTTCCGCGCCTCGACCCATTCCGTGTGCGAAACAACCTGGTGCTCCATGAGCTCTTGCCTCCACTCACTCCGATATGCAACTACTGGTTGCAGATGTTACCACGCAAACGCAACCGATGGTTGCGGTACTCTTAGCCGGCGATGATCCCCTCCGCGGTTGAGAAAGAGATCCTCATAGAGGCGCCGGTCGAGGTCGTCTGGAATCTTCTCACCGAGCCCGAACAGATTCGCCAGTGGTTCGCCGACGAGGCGGAGATCGAGCTGCGCGTCGGCTCGAAAGGCAGGCTCGCGTTCAAGGGCCACGACTCCTACCAGCTGCAGGTCGAGGCGGTGGAACCTCCGCGCCGCTTTGCGTTCCGCTGGGTCCGCCAGCCGAGCCTGGTCGTGCGCGACGACAACTCGCTCCTGGTCGAGTTCATCCTTCAGCCCGAAAAAGGCAGCACGCGCCTGAAAGTCGTCGAGAGCGGTTTCGATGCGATCGACTGGTCGGACGAGGAAAGGGCGCGGTACGCCGAGGACCACTCGAACGGCTGGCAGCGCATCCTCGGCCGGTTGCGCGACCACGCAGTGTCGAATCCCAGGTGAACGAAGAGGCGCTGCTCGAGGCGGTCTCCGACAGGTCGCGGCGACGTGTCCTCGACCTGATACTCGTCCACGGTGAGGTGACGCCGACCGCGCTCGCCGCCGAGCTGCCGTTCACGCGCCAGGCTGTCGCGAAACACCTCGCCGTGCTCGACCGAGCGGGCCTGGTCGAGGGCAGGCGGAGCGGGCGCGAGGTCCGTTATTCGGTGCGCCCCGAGCACCTCGACGTCGCCGCTCGGGCCATGGCCAAGGTCGCCGCACGCTGGGACGCCCGGCTCGAGGCGATCAAGAGCATGGCGGAGGGGCGCGCTCGCGCAACTCGAGCGAACAAAAGGTGACGGAATTGCGAATCGCGTCCCTGAGTCCGAGGGCGGTGGAATTCAGGCGCCGGTTGGCGAGCTGTCCATAGGGTCGGGAGTCCTCTCAAGCAGCCGTCTGATCAGCTCGTTGACAGCAGTCAGCACTCGCCGTCTGTCAGCTGACGGAACTAAGCAGGCGAGCCTTCCCTCCAGGCGATCACCGCAACCTCGATTGGCTCTCGGATCCCTTTCAGGTTGACCTCCCGGCGGTCCGTCAGCTCGAGGCCAGGCACACCGTCGAGACTGCTCGTGCTGGCGAGTATCTGGTCCCCTTCCGCCAGCGCCGCGATTCGGGCCGCGACATGCACCCCGACTCCCCGGTACCCGTCTTCCGCCCGGTGGGAAACCGCGGCATGTAGGCCGATGCGCACCTTGGGAGCGAACCCATGGTGCCTGCGGTGGTCGGAAAGGGCGCGCTGGATGGCGATCGCGCACTCCGCCGCCTCAGCGGCGCCGTTGAAGATGGCGAAGAAACCGTCCCCCCGGGTCTCTACGTCGCGCGCCCCGTGCTGAGCGAAGAGCTCGCGCATCACACGGTCGTGCCAGCCGACCAGCTCCGACCAGGCGTCGTCGCCGATCAGTTCAATCAGGTTCGTCGATGTCACGATGTCGGTGAAGAGGTAGGCTCGGTGGCCGGCGACTGCGGCAGCGTGCTCCTGGCTGAGGCCGTCCAGCAGGCGGCCCGCCTCCAGAGCAGCGGCGGGAGCTCCCAGACGCTCGAAGGTTGCTTTGGCCGTGCCTATCTCGAGCCGGGCCGCGGCAAGGTCACCCTCGGCGGCGTGCGCCCTGGCGAGCAGCAGGCGCGCCCGCCCGCCTTCGAACGGCGCGTCCACGGCCGTCCATTCCCGCACGGCGGCAAGCAGCTCCTGGGTAGCCTCGGCGACCTGGCCTCGCCCGAGAGCCAGGCGCCCGGCCGCGGTCGCCGCCTCGGCGACGAACAGCGGCCGGCCGAAGTCCTTCGCCAGGTCCGCGAGCTCGCCGGCCGCGGCGGCTGCTCTTTCGACATCACCCACCGCCAGGGCTATCTCCACCTGAGCGGGGAGGAGCCGGCCCCGGGAGATGCGGTCGCGGACGGCGTCCAGGGCCCGCCGGATCGCGGCCGCCGCTCCCGCCTTGTCGCCGCGCGCCAGCTGGAGCAGGGTGCTGCCGGGTGGTGTGCCCGCACCAAGCTCATGGGCGCGCTGAAAAGCCACCCCGGCGCCTTCGAGGTCGCCCATCCGCAGCCGGAGCTCGCCCACCTCGGCGAAGGCGAAGCCGGCCTGCAGCGGGTTGTATCCGGGCAATTCCTCACAGGCCGTGGTGGCATCGCTGGTGGCGCGATCCCAGGCGCCGCGGAGGCGGAGCATCTCCGCCCGATGCACCCGGCATATGCCGGGGAAGCCGGAGATGGAGCGGCGCTCGCACCACCGCATGGCTGCCTCGGTCCAGTCGCCCGCTCGCTCGAAGTCGGCGAGATCGTGGCAGAGCGCGATCGTCTGGCAGTAGACGGCGCCGGTCGTGCGCGCCGAGAGCTCGCCGCCGACGGCCATCGCCGTGGACTCGTCGACGAGCTCGAAGCCGCGGGCGATCTCACCGCGCCTGGCCAGCAGCGACCCGAGGAGCTCCATGGCCAGTGCCGCCTCATCGCGCCGGCCGAAACGCTGGGCGGCCTCCAGCGCCTGTGCAGCCAGATTCTCGGCCGCGTCCAGGTCCTGGGCTGCTTCCGCGGCCATCGCCCTGGTGAACAGGACCTCCGCCAACGCGGGCGAGTCGGGGTTCGACTCGACGAGGTGCGCCGCTCTGGTGAGCCAGCCCTTGGCCACGGAGCGCGCTGACTTCCAGCCGTAGCCGCGAGCCAGCTCGAGGGCGACGTGGGCCGCCGCCTCGGGATCGCCGGCGGCGATGTGGGCCCCATATGCCCGCTCCATGGTTTCCAGTGAGTCGTCGAGCCGGCCCAGCCACCAGGCGGCCAGGCCAAGCTGCTCCAGCTCTGGACCGCCCAGCAGGCCATCCGTGTCGGCGGCCTTCAAGAGGTCGTAGGACTCTCGCCACGCGTGGCGGTCGAGCGCAGTCAGGCCGGCCTTGACGCGATCGTCGAGCGTGGGGGACTGCATCTAGCCCGATTCTGACGCACAGCCCAAGCCGTGGGTGCCCGAAGAGCGCTGGCGCTTTGGGCTGATGATCAGCACGCCTGGCAACTGTCGGATTCGCTTGGTACAGAATTTGATCTGGAGGATGCAGCTGCTGTGAAGGTCGAGCTCCTTTCGGTGCCCCATTGTCCAAACGTGGCGGCGGCCCGTCGCCTCTTGCGCTCCTGCATCGCGGATGCAGGCATTGATCTCGAGGTGGTGGAAGCGGTGGGTGAATTCCCCTCTCCCACCATCCGCGTCAATGGGCGTGATGTGATGGGAGAAGTGCCGCCGGGCGCCTACTGCAGGCTCGATCTGCCGACTCGTGAGAAGGTCACCGCCGCCATAAATTCGGCAACCTAGCCCGGGGCAAGCTGGGCCGCTACCCGGGCCCCCGGACGCAGGTCCTCTCCTCGACGGGTCATACGGCCCTATGGCCGAATGCAAGTACTTGCCAGGCTTCGGCGCAATGCAGCCTGCACAGCCGGTTGCGCGAACTGCTCATGAAAGTGATCGCAAGATGGATCACGCCATCCGGGCGGCCAAGGCTTTCGACCGGGCATGCCAGCTCACCGGGCTTTCCAGCGCCGCTCTCTGCCGCCAGCTCGCCCCGATGATCGGAAAGCCCAATGCATTGAGCCGCCAGACGCTTTTGGGGTGGCGGCGGGCCAGGCAACCGGTGCCGATGGCTGCCTTCCTGGCCGCATGCGACCTCGCCGGCCTGCGGCCTCCACTGATCTTCGCGCTCGCCGCTGAGGAGCCGGCTCCGTCATGACCGACGTCATGAAGAGCGCAAATCCCGTGCTCGCTGCGCACCGCTTCTTCCGCCGCGGCCCCGTCTCCCCCGAGGGTTGGAGCCAGCTCGTGTCCAAAGGCAGGGAGTGGGAGTCCTTCTACCGAGACCGATGGCAGCACGACAAGGTCGTCCGCTCCACGCACGGCGTCAACTGCACGGGCTCTTGCTCGTGGAACGTCTATGTCAAGGACGGGATCATCACCTGGGAGACGCAGGCTGTCGACTACCCGTCGACAGGTCCCGACATGCCTGACTACGAGCCGCGTGGCTGCCCGCGGGGCGCATCGTTCTCCTGGTACACGTACTCGCCTCTCCGGGTGAAGCACCCGTATGTCCGCGGCAGCCTGCTCGAGATGTACAGGTCAGAGCGTGAGCGAACCGGTGACCCGGTGCTCGCATGGGAGGCGATCGTCGACGACGCCGGCCGCGCACGCACGTACAAGTCCCAGCGCGGCAAGGGCGGGTTCGTGCGCGCGAGCTGGGACGACGCGATCGAGATGATCGCGGCAGCCCACGTCTCCACGGTCAAGCGATTCGGCCCTTTCCACCCCTCGTGATGGCAGCCGTGAAGACGGCATTCGGAAGCTACACGCTGGGATTCCTGCTGCTTTGGTTCACCTCTGTGCTCTGCCTCGCGGTGCTCGCTTTGATGATGATGCGTCCGCCGGCGTCGACGGCTGATGCAGTTGCACCGACGCGATCCTCGGCCAAGACGTCCTAGGAGGAGAATTTGCCGAGCAATTGCGCCGAGACCTGGAAGCGGCCTGATCACTCCGGGCCGGGCCTTGGCTCGGACATCCGCTCCAAGTCCTAGGGCGCCGGCACCGCTGGAGCTCCAGAGGCCCTCCTCTTCGCTGATGCGATGATGGGGCGCGTGCCGGCCGCGATACGCATTTCGAGCCTGGTCAAGACCTTCGGATCGACGCGCGCTCTGGACGGTCTTGATCTGTCGGTGGAGGCGGGCGAGGTGCATGGTTTTCTCGGGCCCAATGGATCGGGCAAGACCACGACCATCCGCGTGCTGCTGGGGCTTCTCCGAGCCGACTCCGGGGAGGTCAAGCTGCTAGGGGGCGACCCCTGGCGCGACGCTGTCAAGCTGCATCGCCGGCTGGCGTACGTGCCCGGCGAGGTCAGTCTGTGGCCGAACCTGACGGGTGGCGAGGTGATCGACCTGTTCGCGCGGCTGCGAGGCGACGTCAATCGAAGGCGCCGCGATGAGCTGGTCGAACGTTTTCAACTCGACCCGACCAAGAAGACGCGCTCTTACTCGAAAGGAAACAGGCAGAAGGTCGGATTGGTCTCGGCTCTTGCGTCAGACGCCGAACTGCTCCTCCTCGACGAACCGACCTCGGGACTCGATCCGCTGATGGAGGCTGTGTTCCAGGACTGCATCCGCGAGATGAAGACCCAGGGACGAACGGTCTTGCTCTCCAGCCACATCCTTGCCGAGGTCGAAGCCCTATGCGACCGCCTGAGCATCATCAGGCTGGGACGGGTGGTGGAGGGAGGCACGCTCGGTGAGCTCAGGCACCTGACGCGCACCTCGATCACGGCGGAGACCGAGCGTCCCGGACAGGGCCTGGCCGAGCTCGAGGGAGTTCACAGCCTCGAAGTCAACGGAGCCCATGTGCGCTTCGAAGTCGATACCGATCACCTCGACGAGGCGGTGCGCCGGCTCGGCGAGCTCGGGCTCCGCAGCCTGGTCAGCCACCCGCCGACGCTCGAGGAACTGTTCCTGCGCCATTACGGTGATGAGCTGGCGAAGGAACCCGAACCTGTCGACCGCGAGCGCAGCGCAACCCCCCTGCCACGCCCATGACCGCGGTCGTCGGCACCGTCGCACTGATCCGCCTCATCCTGCGCCGCGACCGCATCCGGATCGTGGTCTGGATCGGCACTGTCGTCGTGCTGGCAGCGCTGACTGTGGCGGGCATCAAGGGCCTTTATCCGACCCAGGCCGCCCTCGATCAGACGGCCGCGGCAACCCAGCACAACGCCGCGGCCATCGCCTTCAACGGACCCGCCCAGGCCTTGAACACGGTCGGTGGACAGGTCGCGTTCCAGTTCGGCGCCGCCGGCATGGTCATCGTGGCCCTGATGAGCTTCTTCATGATTGGCCGGCTGACTCGGGGTGAGGAGGAAGCCGGCCGCCTCGAGCTCGTGCGCTCGCTGCCGGTCGGCATCCACGCCAACACCCTCGCCGCGGCGCTAACCGTGGCGGCCATGAACGTGGTCGTCGGCGTCTTCACCGCCGCCGCCCTGATCGCCCTGGGCCTCCCTGCGGCGGGGTCGGTCGTGCTTGGGGTCTCGTTCACTCTGGTCGGGCTCTTCTTCGCGGGCCTTGCACTCGTCATGGCCCAGGTCACCGAGAACACCCGCCTCGTCTACGGCGTCACCGGGGCGGTGCTCGGCGCCTCGTACGTGCTTCGCGCCGTGGGTGACATCGGCGACGGAACTGCGTCCTGGCTCAGTCCGATCGGACTGGCCCAGAAGACGCGGCCGTTCGCAGGGGAGCGATGGTGGCCTTTCCTGATCCTGGTCGCGACGACATTGCTCCTGGTGGCCGCGGCCGCCGCCCTCGCCGCCAGGCGCGATCTTGGCGCGGGCCTTGTGGCGCCGCGGCGCGGAAGTGCCACCGCTTCACGAAGCCTCGGGAGCCCTTATGGGCTGGCCGTCCGCCTGCAGCGGGGCAGCCTTGTCGGATGGAGCGTCGGCATCCTGGTGACGGGCATCGCCTACGGCTGGATCGGCCCGACCGTCGACGCCTTCATCAGCCAGAACAAAGCGCTTGCCGAGGTACTGGCCGGAGCGGGCGGTGGGACCCTCACGGACAAATACTTCGCCGCCTCATTCCGCATCATGGCGCTCCTTGCCACGGGTTTCGCCATTCAGTCCGCCCTTCGATTGCGGAGCGAAGAGACGTCCATGCACGCCGAGTCCGTGTTGGCGACGCCCGTCTCCCGATGGCGGTGGGGGGCAAGTCACGTCACGGTTGCTTTCGCAGGGAGCGTGATCTTGCTCGCCATCGCAGGTCTGGGCACCGGCCTGACCTATGGGATTGCGGGAGGCGGACTCAACAGCATTCCGCGCCTGGTCGGCGCGGCTCTCGTCTACGCGCCGCCCATGTGGCTGATGGTCGGACTCGCTGTTTGCCTCGTCGGACTGATGCCGCGCTGGGCCGCCGCCTCCTGGCTCATCCTTGCGGCCTGCGTCGTCGTCGGATTCCTCGGAGCGGTCCTCCACATTCCGGATTGGGTTCAGAACCTTTCGCCGTTCGAGCGCGTGCCTCAACTGCCCGCCGCGAAACTGACCCTCACGCCAATTGTCGTCATATGTGCCGTCGCCGCAGGTTTGACCGTGGCGGGACTCGGCGGACTTCAACGGCGCGATATCGGCCGGATCTGACGCCCGACGTCAGCCCACCGCCTTCTTCACGAGCGCGCCGATCCTTGCCTCGTCGGCGGCGGTCAACTCATTCAGCGCGAAAGCGACCGGCCACATGGCGCCTTCGTCGAGGTGCGCCTTGTCGCTGAAGCCGAGCGTCGCGTACCTCGTCTTGAACTTCTGCGCCGGTTGGAAGTGGCAGATGATCTTGCCGTCCCTGGCATATGCGGGCATGCCGTACCAGGTTGTCGGCGAGAGGGCCGGCGCGCTGGCTTTGACGATCGCGTGGAGCCGCCTGGCCATGGCGCGGTCCGTGGCCGGCAGCTCGTCGATCTTCTCCAGCACGGTGCTTTCCTGGTCCGCGGCGTGCGCCGCCGCCTTCATCTCCTGGACGCGATCCTGCATCGCGCCTTTTTCCTCGTCGGTGAATCCCTCGTACCTCTTTTTGGTCGCGCCGGCGCTCTTGGCGGACTTCTGACCGCCCTGCTTTGCCGGTTTCCTTTCAGCCATTGGTTCTTCTCCTTTTCAAGATCTGGTTGCGGTCTTGGCCCTCACAGCTTCGCGAGTCGCTCTGGATCGATGAGCACGTCGATCTCGACGATCTTCGTGTCGATGACGGTGAAGCTCGCCAAGGAAATCGGACGGCCGCCCTTGAGGATGATCGCGCCCGGAGCGCCATTGACCAGGGCCAGCCGGACCTGAGTTCCGGGCACGGGCACGGTTGCTCCCTTGGCAACCCTGCGGGCCCCGCGGCTCACGCTCGGCTTCGGAGTGCCGGCGCCGCCCTCCATGCGAAGCACCACGTCGGGGTCGAGCACCTCCAGCAGGCGCTCGAAATCACCGTCTCGCGCGGCTGCGTAGAAGGCGGCGACAACGTCCCACTGCCGAGCGAGATCACCCTCGGGTACCGGCCGGCCCTGCACGCGACGGCGAGCCCGACTTGCAAGCTGGCGGACCGCCACGGCCGACCTTCCCGTGACGGATGCGATCTCGTCAAACGGTACGGAGAACAGGTCGTGAAGTACGAATGCCACGCGTTCGGAAGGCGAGAGCTCCTCCAGCACCACCTGCAGGGCCAGGCCCACCGAGTCCGCGAGCAGTGCTTCGTGCTCCGGATCAAAGGAGGCGACGCTGACCGTCGGCTCAGGAAGGACCTCAGCCAATGACTCTTCGCGGCGCGACCTGCGCGCCTCCATGATGTTCAGACAGACTCGGGTCAGAACGGTGGTCAGCCACGCGGTGAGGTTCTCGATCTCATCGGTCCTGGTGCGGTTCAGGCGCAGCCAGGTTTCCTGGACGGCGTCGTCCGCCTCGCTGAACGAACCAAGCATCCGGTAGCCGATTGCTCGCAACCGGCCGCGCTGTTCTTCGAATTGTTCCGTCAGCCCTTCGATCTTCATCCGTGCATTCCTCGGACGCCGGCGGTCATAACCAGTAGACCAGCCGCGGGGAGCCAATGTGACAGACGTCCCGCGCAAAATTGACAGGAGGAACAAACGACGGCGGTCGTCGTGCTGGAGCCGATACTTGAGCCTGACAAGGAGGTCTGAGTGAAGCTCGAGACAGAAAAGGCAACTGACAGGCGCACTGCAGCGATCCTCGACGCGTTCGGGTTGAAGCTCGGCGGCACCTACTCGGGGGTCGCCTCCGGCGGCAGGTTTGCCGACGGTCCGAAGGGTCCCAATCTCCAGTCGCATGACCCGTCGAGCGGCGCGGTCCTGGCGGAGGTGGAGACCGCCGCGCCTGGCGACGTCGCCACCATCGCGGTCGCGGCGCACCAGGCCTTCCTGCGCTGGCGCATGGTGCCGGCGCCCAGGCGTGGCGAGATCGTCAGGCAGATCGCGCTCGCGTTCCGCGACCACAAGGAAGACCTGGCCAGGCTGGTCAGCCTGGAAAACGGCAAGATCCTGAGCGAGGCGCGGGGCGAGGTCCAGGAGGTCATCGACATCTGCGACTTCGCGGTCGGACTGGCGCGCCAGCTCTACGGCAACCAGATGCACTCGGAGCGGCCCTTCCATCGCCTCACCGAGCAGTGGCATCCGCTTGGCGTCGTCGGCATCATCTCGGCTTTCAACTTCCCTCTTGCGGTCCCCGGCTGGGGTTGGGCGCTGGCGTTGGTCTGCGGGGACAGCGTGCTGTGGAAGCCGTCGAGCCTGACGCCACTCATCACGATCGCGGCCCAGAAGATCTTCCACGAGGTGACCAGGGGGACCGAGGCCGAGGGCGTCTTCAACCTGGCCATCGGCGGCGGGTCGGTGGTCGGGGAGGCGCTTCTCGCCGACCCTCACGTCCCTCTCATCCAGGCCACGGGTTCCTGCAGCCTGGGCGAGCGGGTCACCGCCGCTACGGGCAAGCGCGGAGCGCGCGCGATCCTCGAGCTAGGCGGCAACAACGCCGTCGTCGTCCTCGACGATGCGGACCTCGACCTTGCGCTGACCGCGGTGGCATTCGGTGCGGTGGGCACCGCCGGTCAGCGCTGCACCAGCACGCGCCGGCTCATCCTCCAGCGCGGAATCGCCGACCAGCTCACCGAACGCCTCGCGCGCGCTTACGCCACGGTCCGCATCGGCAACCCGCTCGACGAGCGCACGTTGATGGGCCCGCTGATCTCGGCGGAGGCGGTCGAAGCCTTCGAGGAAGGCGTGGCCACGATCAAGGACCAGGGCGGGGAGCTCGTCTATGGCGGGGAGGTGATCGCAGACCGGCCCGGCTACTACGTCCAGCCGACGATCTTCCGCTCCCGGCCGGAGATGCCGATCACTCAGGAGGAGGTGTTCGCGCCGATCCTCCACGTCTTCACGGTCGGCACGCTCGAGGAGGCGATCGCGCTCAACAACGCCGTCCCGCAGGGCCTGTCCAGCGGCCTGTTCACCCGCAGTCTCCGCTCGGCGGAGATCTGGCTCTCGGCGGCCGGGTCGGACTGCGGCATCGCCAACGTCAACGCGGGCACGTCAGGCGCCGAGATCGGTGGCGCGTTCGGCGGCGAGAAGGCGACGGGCGGTGGGCGGCAGGCGGGTTCCGACTCGTGGAAGGCTTACATGCGCCGCCAGACCAACGTCGTCAACTACGGGACGGATCTGCCCCTCGCGCAGGGGGTGGAGTTCGACCTCACGTAGCCACGAAAATCAAAGGGAGGCGCGCGGGGCGCCTCCCTTCGCGGCGGATCGATCACCATTCTGACCGGGAGATCAAACGTTGATTCCTTATCAGGCGGACGACACAGCTGATCCCACTCAGGCCTTCCCACTCGCCACGATCGGCCTGATCGTCGCCAACTTTCTCGTGTTCCTTTACGAGCTCGCCCTTGGCGCCCAGGGCACGCAGCTCGACAACTTCATCAACGCGTACTCACTGGTGCCCTGTGAGTACGCGAATCAATGCGCCTCCTATCCAGGCACGCCGTCCCCGTTGTGGATCACGTTGTTGAGCTCGATGTTCATTCACGGGGGGTGGGCGCACATCCTCGGCAACATGCTGTTTCTCTTCGTCTTTGGAATTCACGTCGAACGGTCCATGGGCCCGCTTCGCTACCTCGCCTTCTACCTGATCTGCGGCCTGGGCGCCAATTTCCTCGAGATCGCCACGGCGATCAATTCCAACGTTCCGGGGCTCGGCGCCAGCGGTGCGATCGCGGGTGTCCTGGCGGGGTATCTGCTGCTCTATCCGTCGAGCCATGTCAGAACACTCATCCCGTTAGGGATCGTGTTCTGGACGGCGCGCATTCCGGCCTGGGTGTTCATCGCGCTGTGGTTCCTGCTCCAGGTTGTCTACGGCATCGCATCGATCAGCGACGTGAATGCCGGCGGAGTTGCCTATTCGGCCCATGTCGGCGGTTTCGTCACTGGGTTGCTGCTGGTTCGCGTATTCGCCCGATCGGATCGCGTCGGACCGATGAGGCTCTACCACCAGCCATGAGCACGGGGCGGCACCAGGGCGTCGAACGAAAGCTCCTTTTTGCTCTGGCTCCCAACTACCGGGACACCCCAACCGTCGGCTGACATTGCCGGCGACCGGGAGCTCCGCCGTCTTGTCGAACACTTCGCAAAAGGCTGGCCGCCTGGCACCAGGCTGCCCCTGCCAGCCCGCGCTAGGTTGATTCTGCGGGCTTGTTGACGGAGGTGGGCCTATGTGATTGAGCGAGAAGCGTCTGTGCGATGCGAACACAAACAGGGACTTACGCGGAGGTAACCAATGGCACTCTCTGACCAGCTGACCGATCTCGCCGCCCGAACCAGGGACCTCGAGGAAGCCGCTGCTGCCACGAGGGCCAAGAACCGCGTCAAGCTCGAGGACCAGCGCGAGAAGCTGCATTCCAAGATCAAGACGGAAGCACAAAGCATCCAGTCAACCGCGGGCAAGGCTGAGACCGGCGCGCGCTCCTGGTTGACTGACACGACGACGCGCTTCGAGCAGAAGCGAGCCGACTTGCGGGCGAAGATGGACGAGCACCGAGCCGAGCGGAAGGTGGAACAGGCGGAGCGCAACGCCGACGCCGCGGAGGACTACGCGGCCGATATGGTCTCGTGGGCTGCCTACGCAATCGATACGGCGGAGTACGCGGTGGTCGACGCGGCCATTTCTCGAACCACGGCCGACGAGCTGGTCGCCAGCCGCAAGTAAAGGTCTAGATTCGGGGGCGGCCGTCGCGGACCGAGAACCGCATCACTGCTTGAACCGCCAGCGCATCGCACCGAATGGCTCCTTCGTCGCGACACCGACGGCCGCGGAGGGCGTGACGGCGTAGAGGTCCCACGGCCCCCGTCCGGCGCTGGGAGCGCTGTACTCCGCGGCGATGGCCCCACCGCTTGCCCGCGCCGGCCATCCCAAAGAGGCGTAGAGGTTCGCCACGCGCTCCAGCGTGGACGGATCGGTGACTTTGCGCGCCGTGCCTTCGACCACCACGTCGATATCGTCCAGCGAAACGGACACGGCACACCTCGGGTTGGCGGCGATGTTTCGACTCTTGCGCAGTCGAGGCCCGCTGACGAAATAGAACCTGTCGTCGACCCAGATCGCGCCCACCGCCGCCAGGTGAGGGCTCCCGTCTTGATCGGTCGTGGCCAGCCAGCACGTCCGCCCTTGCCCTTCTTCGTGAGTCTGCACGCCCAGCTGCTTCAAGGCCCGCGACCATGGGATTGGAGCGTGTCCATAGATGTCGAGGTTCTGCTCTTCCATCGCCTACTCCTTGTTCTCGGTACTCATTAAGACGACCGGCCGAGCTGCACTTCATCGGTCGCCCCGGGTTGAGGGGCCCGACCAGTTTCAGCCGGCGTTGGAGGCGAAAGTGGCAGCGTCGACTGGGGGCCGGCCAGGCGAAACAGGGCCGTGAACCAGAAACGGCTGCCACGACCTTTCGCGCTCGTCACCCCGAGGTCACCGCCCATCATGTCGACGAGCCTGCGTGCGATCGCAAGACCCAGGCCCGCGCCTCCGTGACGTCGCGTTGTCGAGCTGTCCACCTGCGAGTACACGGCGAAGATGCGTGATTCCTCGTCCGGAGTCATTCCGATCCCGGTGTCTTCGACTTCGAATCGGATGCCGGCGGCAGGTCCGTCGACCTCGAAGGGCGAGGCGTGGACCCCGACGCGGCCCGCGTCCGTGAACTTGACGGCGTTCGCGATCAGGTTGACAAGGATCTGGCGGAGGCGTCCAGCGTCGCCGATCACCCGCACCGGTAAGCCGGTCGCGACGTCGGCGAAGAGCCCGATACCTTTGTTGGCGGCCGCCTCGGCGTAAAGCGCCATGGCTTCGTCGATGATCCGCCGCGGCTCGAATTCAATCGTTTCCAGGCGCACCTGCCCCGCTTCGATGGTGGAGAAGTCGAGGACCTCGTTGAGCACCTGGATCAGGGCGTCACCTGAAGCCTGGATCGACTCCACGTACTCCCGCTGCTCCAGCGTGATGTCTGTATCGGCGAGGAGGCTCGTCATACCGAGAGCACCGTTCAGCGGCGTCCGTATCTCGTGGCTCAAGACAGCAAGAAACTCGGACTTGAGTCGGGTGAGCTCTTCGAGTTCGCGATGGCGCTTCTCGAGATCCGACAGAAGCTGCGATTTCCTCTCTTCGGCCGCGGCCGCGGCGGTCCGGCTCCGCTCGAGCTCCGTCACCACCCGCCGGACGAGCACGCCAAACGCAAGCAAGATGAGGGACGCCACGAGCGCCGGCCCAGGCTGGCCGGTGCCTGGGTTGATAAGCACCACGCCGAGCAGGTCGGCGACCCCGAGAGCGGCGCCGATGGTGAACTCGAGGGTCGTGTAGTAAAGGGCCAGGAAAATGATGGGCAGCAGCACATAGGGGAATGACTGGGTGACCGGCAGGCCGAAGGCCAGCTCAACCCCAAACGCGATGGCCAGGCCGCCGATGGGGGTGATCCCGTGGAGAACCCTCGGCACCCGCTCCCAGTTCACGAGCACGGGCGCGCTGCCACACGCGCCCACGAGCAGCGCAGCGATGACGCCGACCACCGAGCCGTTGGAGTACAGGGGATAGAGGGCGAGCACGAATCCGACGATGACCGGGGCTGCCTGCGCCAGCCGGCCGCGGGCCGGCAGGTTGAGATCGACCAGCGGCAGCAGAACGAGGCCCAGTCCGACCACCATGCCGAGGGCCAGGACCGCTGACCGGGTAACGGGGACCAGGCCGTGGATCGTCGCCACGCCGACTATGGCGATGCCCAGGAATGGGTAGATGCGCCGGCTGAGTCCTTCGGCGTGCAGCGGCGTGGGACAGATCGTCAAGTTCGGCGCTCGCAAGAGTAAGGCACCATCCCGGTGGCGCCAGCCGGCTATCCCGCGGTGTTTTGCCCCTAGCATTGGCAGCGGATGAGCGTTCCCGACGCACGCACCACCGCCCGCGCGACAGCTTCCAGCGAGCGCCGCCCGCTCACCGTCCTCTTTGCCGACATCGCGGGCTCGACCGCGATCGCCGAAAGGCTGGACCTGGAGGACTGGACGTCGCTGGTCGGGGAGGCGTTCGCCTGCATGAACGGGACCATCGAGCGCTACGGCGGCACCATCGCCCGCCTCATGGGTGACGGCGTGCTGGCCTTCTTTGGCGCCCCGGTCGCCCACGAGGACGACCCCGAGCGCGCCGTGCGGTGCGGCCTGGAAATGGTCGGGTCAATAGACAGGCTCGAGGGCGCCGAGCGGCTGCTGGGCGCCGGCGCCTTTCGCGTCCGCGTCGGGATCAACACCGGGCCCGTCGTCGTCGGCGTCGTCGGCACCGACGCCGCCAACGAGTACACGGCCATGGGCGACACCGTCAACGTCGCCGCGCGCATGCAGGCCACGGCGCGGCCTGGCAGCGTGCTCGTCACGGCCGCTACCCACCGCTTTGTGTCCTCGATCGCCGAGGCGGTCGACGTCGGCCCGCTCGAGCTGAAGGGCAAGACCGACACCGTGCATGCCTACGAGATCACCGGCCTGAAGCGTGGAGCGGCCACGACGCGCGGCATCCTGGGCGTGCGCGCTCCGATGATTGGGCGGGACGCGCACCTGGCGCGCCTGAACGAGCTGTACGAGGTCGTGCACGCGGGGCAGGGCCGGGTCGCCTGCATACTCGGCGAGCCGGGCATCGGCAAGAGCCGGCTCCTGGCCGAGCTGCGCGCGAGCGTCGAGCAGCCGGCCGGCGCGGTGCGCTGGATCGAAGGTCGCTGCCTTTCGTACGGCGAGACGATGCCATATCACCTCGTCCTCGACCTGGTGCGGTCGATGATCGGCGTCAACGCGGCGGCGGACGAGCCGCAGGTCGCCGAGGCGCTCGAAACCCGTTTGCGCGATCTGCTCAGTGACGATTGGCCCGAAACCTACGCGTACCTCGGGCACCTGCTCTCGGTGCGGCTCACCGCGGAGATGCGGGCCCGGGTGTCGCTGCTCGAGACGGAGACACTCAAGCGGTACGTGTCCTCGCTGGTCACGCTTTTGCGTGCCGTTGGCAGCCGCGGCCCCACGGTCCTCGTCTGCGACGACGTGCACTGGGCCGACTCGGCCTCGGTGGACACGTTGCTCCAGCTCCTGGCGACGGTTGCCGGCCTGCCGGTGCTTTTCATCCTCAGCTCACGCGTCGAAAGAGGGGCTGCCGGTTGGCGGCTGGTGGCGGGCGCTCGCGACGTCTTCGGCGACGCGCTGACCGAGGTCAGGCTCGAGCCGCTGTCGAGAGACGACAGCCGCGCCCTTGTCTCGAACCTCCTGCAGATCGAATCCCTCCCCGCGGAAACTCGCGAGCTGGTGCTGGCGAAAGCGGAGGGCAACCCGTTTTTCGTCGAAGAGGTGATCCGCATGCTTGTCGACCGCGGCGCGATCGTGCGCGAGGGAGACCAGTGGGTGGCGACGGACCGCGTCTCGGCCATCGAGATCCCGGACACTCTCCACGGCCTGCTGCTGGCACGAATTGACAGGCTGCCGCAGGAGAGCAAGCGGACGCTGCGCGTGGCGTCGGTCATCGGCCGGCAGTTCGGCGTCACCATCCTGGAACGTCTCCTCGAGTCGAAGACGAAATGAGCGCCAGGGCCGAGTTGGGGACGCTGGAGGCAAGCGGGCTGATCCAGATCGCGACGCTGCAGCCGGAGCTGGAGTATCTCTTCCGGCACGCGCTGGTTCAGGAGGCTGCGTACGCCACGCTGCTGAAGCAGGACCGCCGGGCTCTGCACCTGGCCGCCGCGGAGACCATCCTCGCGCTGCACCCGGAACGTGAGCGCGAGCTCGCCGGCGTGGTCGCGATGCACCTGGAGCTGGGCGGGGATGCCCCGCGAGCCACGCAGTACCTGGTCCTAGCGGGCGAACACGCGCTCGAGCGATTCGCCAGCAAGGAGTCCGCCGCCTTCTTCGCGCGAGCGTACTCGCTGGCGGGTGAATCTCAGGTGGACCTCCGGCTCAAGGCGGCCGTCGGGGCCGCCAAGGCCGGGTGGACGTATGGCAAACCTGGTCCCGACATCGAGCGGTTGGACGGCGCGCTGAATGCGCGCGAAAGCGCGGACCAGCGGCTGGTCGCCGAGGCGTATTTCTGGGTCGCGTTCCTGCGCCGCCAGCGTGGTGAAATGCCTGAGTCAAGCCCAGCGCTCCAAGAAGCGCTCGATCGAGCGGCCGAGGTCGGCGAGGCCCTTCACGACCCGGGCGCCTCCGCGCTTCCCAGAGCCCTGATGGGCTCGAACAGCGCGTTCACCGGCAACCTGCGCGAAGGCGCGCGCGAGATGCAGGAGGCCCTGGACCAGATCGAGACGAAAGGCGACGCGCTCTCAGTTGCGATGGTGGCCGACTTCCTCGCCCTCGCATACGCGCGCCTTGGCGATTTCGCCGCGGCGGAAAAGACTCTTGCCCGCTCCTGGGAGTTCGCCGGCGTGGGCGACGAGATCGCCCGGGTCGACGTCCAGATCGCGGCGTCCGGGATCGCGCTGGAGCGAGGTGAGCCAGAGAAGGCTTTTGAGCAGGCCAGGGACTGCGCATCCCGCGCCGAGGACCTGGGCGCGTACGCGTGCGTCGTGGCCTCGAACGTCATGTACGGGGCCGCCGGCCTGGCGCTCGAAGACGCGCCGGCGGCGAAAGCGCCGCTGGAACGCGGCAACGAGCTGTGCCAGGTGACGAACATGGCCCCGTTCCAGACGATGATCCAGGCTCTGCTCGGGTCTGTGCGCGCGCAGCTCGGAGACATGCCCGGAGGGATCGCCGGCTGGGACGAGGCGCTGGCCCGGTCCCGCTCCATGCACGACCGCTATGGGGAGGCGCAGACCCTGTGGCGACGGGGACAGGCGCTTGGCCGTCAGGACCGCCCGGACCTCGATGCGGCCCTGGCCGACCTCGACCGAGCGGTCGAGCTCTTCGAGGCCATGGAGGCGCGGCCTTCACTCGCGCGCGCGGCACGCGATCGTGCGGAGGTGCTGCGCGGGCTCGGCCGCGCTGAGGAGGCAGATGCGGTCGACCGGCGCGCGCTCGACCTCGGCCGTGAGCTTGGTCTGAAGGACTTCCCCTTCACCGGCCAGGATCCCGCCTGACGGCAGCAGCGCCCGTCGGGTCTATCCAAGGATGCGTCTAACCGAGCGTCGGTGCGCGCCGCCGCGGGGGCCGGTGCGGACGACCATTCATCAAGGCATATGTGGTACGGCATCTCCATCGCGGTCGGCGTGCTGGTTGTGGTGGCCGTCGCGACCTGGTTCGTCCGCGGCCGCCGCGCCTGAGTCGCTCGGCGAGACGCGCCGGCCAACGGGCAGTGGCTAAGTGCTGGTCCTTTCCTCCTTGTCAAGCTCGGCCAATTCGATCGCGATCCCGAGCGCGCGCGCGATCTTGCTCAGGGCTGAGACCACGTGCGGAGTGCCCACGATCGGCGCCACGCCAACAAGCACGTCGCGCACGCTTTTCGCATCGAGCCCGACCTCTTTGGCGGCCGCAAGATTCATCAGGTAGGACGCGGGCGGCGCGTCGACTCCGACCAGTGCGGCGAGGCGCACCAACATGAGCGTTCGGGCATCGAGCTCCGACGCCTCGATCGAGGCTTCGGTCATCGTTCCGAGCAGGTCGAGTACCGGCGTTTCGGTGGACTGGCTGGCCATGGCCTTCTCCTTGCAGTTGATGGGATGTCTCGACGATGACGTTCCCCAGAACACCCAGGCGCGATGCCGGTCGGCGCACCTCGACAAGCCGTTAGACGTGGTTGAGGCGTGTTCCGCAGCAGCCTGGGAAAGCACGTGGGCGCCCGGGTGAAGCAGGAGCACCCCGTCTACGGACGAGTTCCGGCCTGGAGCCCGGCGCGTCCCCAGATCGACCTGCCCAGGCTGGTCCTCAGGTGGTTGCTTGCCACAGCCAGCCTGCTGGTCGCGGCCTGGATCGTTCCTGGCGCGGATGTGAAGGACTTCGCCGCGGCGTTCGTGGCGGCGGCCGTGATCGCGATCCTCAACGGGGTGCTCCCGCCGCTGGTCGCCGCGCTGCGGCTGCCGTTCACGTTGCTGATCGGCTTCCTGCTCGTGCTGTTGGTCGACGTGCTCATGCTTCTCGCCGCGGACAGGGTGACCGGTGGGGCGTTCGCCGTCACCTCGTTCTGGGCGGCGCTGGGTGTCGCCTTCGTCGCATCCGCGGTCGGGGTGGTGCTCGACGTCGTGTTCGGGACCAATGACGACGACACGTACACGCTAAGGGTGACGCAGAGGATCGCGCGCCGCTCCGACGAACGCATCTCCACCGACCGACCCGGCATCCTGTTCCTCGAGATCGACGGCCTGGCGCTTCCGGTGCTGCAGCGGGCCATGCGGGACGGAAGCGCTCCGAACATGGCGCGGTGGGTGCGGCAGGGCTCCCACCGGTTGACCGAGTGGGAGACCGACCTTTCGTCGCAAACCGGGGCCTCGCAGTGCGGGATCCTTCTCGGCTCGAACACAGACGTGCCCGCGTTTCGGTGGGTCGAAAAGGAGCGCGGGGCAATGATGGTGTGCTCGTCAGCGGCGGACTGCTCGGAGATCGAGCGACGGCACACTTCCGGCCAGAGTCTTCTCGCCTCCGGTGGGGCGAGCCGAGGCAACCTCCTGTCGGGTCAGGCGGACTACGCGATCCTGACGGTGAGCCGGCTCCAGGAAGAGAGATCTGCCAACCCCGGCTACCGGGCGTTCCTGGCCAACGGGTTCAACGTCATGCGGGCCCTCGTGCTCTTCGGCTGGGAGGTCATCCTCGAGTGGTCGGCGGCACTCCGCGCGATTCGCCGCGACGTCCGCCCACGGGGGCACCGAGGCGGTGCATACCCGTTCATGCGCGCTGCGATGTGCGTCGTCGTGCGCGACCTGATCGTCTTCGGCGTCCTTTCCGACATGATGAAAGGGCGCCCCGCCGTCTACGCCACCTTCTCGAGCTACGACGAAGTCGCCCATCACTCGGGCCTGGAGAGGGCGGACACCCTGGAGGCTCTGCGCAAGCTCGACCAGCAGTTGGGTCGCATCGAGCGCGCGCGAGTGTACGCGGCGAGACCGTACGAGATCGTGGTTCTATCCGATCACGGCCAGACGCAGGGTGCGACGTTCAAGCAAAGAAACGGATACGGCCTCGACGAGCTCGTCAACCGGAACCTCGATCACGACCACGTGGGCGCGGTCGCCGGGGGTGACGAGCAGGATTCGATGGTGGGGCACGCGGTCGGCGAGGCAACCGGTCGGACGGGGCGCGATGCAGGTAAGAGCGACCTTCGCGATCGGAACGTGGTGGTGCTCGGCTCCGGCAACCTCGGCCTTGTCTATCTCATGGAGAAGGATCGGCGCCTGAGCCTCGAGGAGGTCCAGGCCCTGCACCCACGCCTTGTGCCGGCGCTGCGCGAACACCCGCATGTCGGGTGGCTGCTCCTTCGGTCTGAGCAGGCTGGACCGGTGGTCTTCGGCCGCCGCGGTGCGCGCTTTCTGCGCGACGGCAACGTCGAAGGCGATGACCCCCTCGCGCCGTTCTCGCTCACGGCCGCCGACAACCTACGCCGCAGCGACGGCTTTGCGCACGCCCCGGACATCCTGGTCGGCAGCTTCTACGATCCCGCGATGGAAGAAGGCTGCGCCTTCGAGGAGCTGATTTGCTTTCACGGTGGCATCGGAGGGCCCCAGACGCGGGCGTTCCTGCTCCACCCGGTCGAGCTGCCGCTTCCCCAGGAGCCGTTGCGAGGCGCCGCTTCGGTGAACAGGGTGCTCTGCCAATGGCGCGCCGTCCTCAACGGAGTGGACGAGTTCGCACCGAGCCAGACCGGCATCGCGTCCTGAGCGATCAGCGCGTGGCATCCGGGCCGAAGGCAAAGTCGACCGGACGGCGCTAGATTTGAGCGTGTGATCAAGGTCGGGGTCGTCATGCCCGCGGCGATCGACGACGCGGGTGAGTTCCTGGCTGACGTGCGGGCCCTGGAGGCGGCCGGAGCGGAGATGATCGACCTCGAGGGCGAGGGCATGGACCGGGCCATCTTGCTGGGGGCGATCGCCGCCGTCACGCAGCGAATTCGCATCCGCGTCCGGGACGCCCAGCCCCCGGCGCTCTTGCAGAAGCTGAGCCGCGGCCGCGTCGTCGCGGTGGGATCTGCGGGCGAGACATGGGTCGAGATCCCCATGCCCGCCGATCGGGAGTCATGGACGGCGACCCTCGGCGCACAGGAGGCGGCCGGAGCTGACGGCGTGATCGTCGGGTGGGATCCTCGCCTGATCGACCTGCTGCGGAACCCGGACTCGGACGATCGGAGCGACCTGATGATGTCCACCGGGTGAGAATTTGACGTAGCCGACGCCCTGAGCTAGGGTCAGGTGGTTCGGAGGATGTGATGCCGGCCGTAACGCGTCGGGATTTCCTCAAGGCTGGGGCTGCCGGGGCTGGCGCCGTAGCCGTCGGTGGACTCGGCTTTGACGTAGCGCTGGCCGACTCCACCAAGGTCCAGCAGACCCTGCGCATCGCGGGCGCCAAAGAGTCGCATTCGGTCTGCCCGTACTGTGCCGTCGGCTGCTCGCTGGTCGCGTACACGCGCCAGGGGAGCGACGGCAAGACGCAGCTGCTCCAGATCGAAGGCGACCCTGACAGCCCCGTCAACGAGGGCCGCCTCTGCCCCAAGGGCGCGACGGCGATGCAGCTGGCGATCTCGCCGCGGCGCGTTCCCTCACCGCTTTACCGCGCCGCAGGAGCAACCGGCTGGCAAAAGATCTCCTGGGATTCCATGCTCGACAAGATCGCGGTGCACATCAAGGCTTCCCGCGACGCGACTTTCGTCACCACCGACGGCAACGGCAACACGGTCAACCGGTGCGAAGGCATCGCCTTCGCCGGAGGCGCAGCGTTCAGCTCCGAGGAGGGCTACTTCGCCACCAAGCTGATGCGCGGCCTGGGACTGGTATTCCTCGAGCAGCAGGCCAGGGTTTGACACGGCCCCACGGTGGTCAGTTTGGCCGCCACATTCGGAAGGGGAGCGATGACCAACCACTGGCGCGACATCAAGAACGCCGACCTCATCCTGGTCAACGGCGCCAACCCGGCTGAGGCCCATCCCGTCGGCTTCCAGTGGTTCATGCGGGCCAAGCTGGACCGCGGCGCGAAGATCATCCACGCAGATCCTCGCTTCACGCGCACCTCCGCGGTGGCCGACATGTACCTGCGCATCCGCACCGGCAGTGACGTCGCGTACTTCGGCGGTCTGATCAACCACGTCCTGCAGAACAACCTCTTCCACGACGAGTACGTGCGTGAGTACACGAACGCGTCGTTCATCGTCAAAGACAGCTTTGCCTTCAACGACGGCCTGTTCTCGGGCTACGACCCCGCCAAGCGCTCGTACGACGTCTTGGCCTGGGGCTACGAGACCGACCCCGCCACTGGTTTCGCCCATCGCGACCTCACGCTGCAGCACCCGCGTTCGGTGTTCCAGCTCATGAAGGCGCACTACTCTCGCTACACGCCTGACGTCGTTTCCAGCATCACCGGCATCCCCGTCGAAGACTTCAACAAGGTGGCTGACCTGGTCGGGCAGATGGGCAAACCCGACAAGGTCATGACCATCGTCTACGCGGTGGGTCTGACCCACCACACGACAGGCGTGCAGTTGATTCGATCAGGTGCAGTTCTACAGCTGCTCCTGGGCAACATGGGACGCCCTGGCGGCGGCATGAACGCCGAGCGCGGCCACGCCAACATCCAGGGCAACACCGACCACGCCATCTCCTGGGACATCCTTCCCGGCTATCTGAAGGTGCCGGCCCCCGGCCAGAAGGACCGCGACGAGTACGTCGCGAAGAGCGCGCCTAAGAAGTCGGATCCCCACTCATGGAACTTCTTCGGCACCAACTACAAGCATTTTTTGACCAGCCTCCTCAAGTCGTGGTATGGCGACGCGGCCACCGCCGGCAACGACTTCGTCTTCGACTACATCCCCAAGCCGGCCGGGAACTCCTCATGGATGTCCATCTATGACCAGGCGCTCAAGGGCAAGATGGAGGGCGTGATCCTGTCGGGGATGACGGCCGCCAGCATCGGCCCCGACAGCAACCAGGTGGCGCAGGCGCTGGCCAACCTCAAATGGCTGGTCGTGATGGATGCGCTGCCGACGACCAGCTCCGAGTTCTGGCACGCGCCAGGGGTCGCCCCCAGCCAGGTCAAGACCGAGGTCTTCATGGTTCCGTCGACGCACTGGATCGAGAAGGACGGGTCCTTCACCAACAGCGGTCGATGGGCGCAGTGGAAGGACCAGGTCATGCCTCCCGAAGGTCAGGCGCGACACGACCACTGGGTCCTGGCCGACATCTTTTCGAGAGTGAAGAAGCTCTACCAATCCCAGGGCGGCAAGTTCCCCGACCCCGTCATGGCCCTGACCCTCGATTACAAAGATCCGCTGAAGCCAGAGCTCGACGAGATCGCCCGGGAGATCAACGGCAAAGATCTCGGCACCGGCAAGCAGATGGCCACGTTCGCCAAGCTCAAGGACGACGGCACGACCACCGCCGGCGACTGGATCTACACGGGCAGCTACCCCGAGGAAGGCAACCTGATGAAGCGGCGGGGTGGGGTCCAGGACTCCAAGGCGAACGACCCCACCGGCATGGGCTTCTACGCGAAGTGGGCCTGGAGCTGGCCCCTGAACCGCCGTGTGCTCTACAACCGGGCATCGGCCGATCTGGACGGAAAGGCGTGGGACTCATCCCGCCCCGGCATCACCTGGGACGGCACCCAGTGGGTGGGCGATGTGCCCGACTATCCCAAGATGATGGATCCCCACGATCCCAAGGCGTGGCTGCCGTTCATCATGAATGGAGAAGGCGTGGGGCGCCTGTTCAGCAACGGCGTGGTCGACGGCCCGTTCCCGGAGCACTACGAGCCGGTCGAGTCACCAGTCGCGAACCCGCTGCATCCGAGCAACTCGGCATCGCCGGTCGCCTTTCTCTACGACAAGGCCGCCGGACGGCCGGACCGCTTCGGCACCGCCAAGGAGTTTCCTTATATCGCGACAAGCTACCGGCTGACGGAGCACGAGCACTATGTGACGCAGCACGTCCCGCACCTGGTCCAGCTCCAGCCGAAACCCTTCGTCGAGATCCCTTACGAGCTTGCGGGTGAGAAGGGCATCAAGAGCGGCGACCAGGTGCGAGTGTCGTCCAAGCGGGGCAAGCTCGAGGTTCTGGCCCTGGTCACCAAGCGCCTGGGGGCGATGACCGTGGCCGGGCAGAAGGTTTATCAGATCGGGATTCCGATTCACTGGGGCTACGTCGGCATCTCAGCGGACGACGACCCGAATCACGGCCGCTACTGGCTCGCCAACGCTCTGACGCCGTTTGTGGGCGACGCCAACGCACGGACCCCGGAGTTCAAGGCGTTCCTCGTCAACCTGGAGAAGATCTGATGTCGGTCGCGATCGCCGCTGAGCCCTGGACCGGGCGCAGGCGGCGCGTTGCAGAGCTGCGGACACGGCACCGATTTGTGCGCCAGGTGCTCGATTTCTATGGTGCGCTGCTCGGCGTCCAGGAGGCTGCGTATCACGAGGCGGTCTCCAACCCTCCGCCGGCGCATACGCTCGCCGGCTACGTGGCCGGCATGGTCGTGCCTCGCGTCGTCGACGCCACCATCTTCGCCGGCCCGGACCGGCTTCGCTCCGAGCTGCTGCACCGTCTGGAGGCTGAGCTGCCGCTGCGCATGATCGAGCGATGGATTGCGGGCGAATCGCAGCCCGCGGTCGACGAGTATCTTGCCCGTGCTTCGCTGGCACCGGTCCTCGAGGCGCTTGGTCCCGAAGCAGGCGCCGCGTGCGCGGGCCCCCGCGACGCCCGTCACTGCCCCGATTGTGGCGGCCCGCCTCAGCTCAGTTACTTCGCGTCGGGGCCGGAGGACCTGGCGACGGGACGGCGCTACCTCGTGTGCGCCCGCTGTCACGCCGGCTGGGGCTACCCGCGAATGACCTGCGCGGGCTGCGGCGAGGAGTCCTCCTCGAAGCTGCCGATCTTCAGCGAGGAAGGTACGGCCTCTGGTGAGCGGGGGAACGTGGTCCGCGGCCTTTCCGGTGCGAGGGCCGCCCCCCAGACCGCAGTCTTCCCGCACATGCGTATCGAGGCATGCGAGACCTGCCGCCGCTATCTGCTCAACGTCGACCTGGCCTGTGACCCGCAAGCGGTGGCGGTCGTCGACGAGCTTGCCGCGGTCCCCCTCGATCTCTACGCGCGCGAGCGCGGCTTCACCAAGATCACCACCAACCTGATGGGTTTCTGAGCATGGCGGTGGGCATCAAGCCGGGCGAGGCATACGGGTTCTTCACGGATACGAGCATCTGCATCGGATGCAAGGCGTGCGAGGTCGCCTGCAAGGAGTGGAACCAGCTGCAGGGCAACAGCCCGACCTTCCTCGCTGACAGCTTCGACAACACAGGTCAGCTCGACGCACAGAACTGGCGCCACGTCAAGTTCGTCGAGCAGGTGCCGGATAAGCCGGCCACGACCGGCAACGGGGCCGCCTGGCTGATGATGTCGGACGTCTGCAAGCACTGCAAGCACGCGAGCTGCATGGAGGTCTGCCCGACCGGCGCGATCGTCCGCACCGAGTTCGACACCGTGTTCATCCAGCAGGACGTGTGCAACGGTTGCCGTAACTGCATCGCGGCCTGCCCTTACGGCGTCATCGGCATGAACCAGCAGACCGGCACGGCGCACAAGTGCACCCTTTGCTACGACCGCCTGCAGGGAGGACTCGAGCCCGCCTGCGCGAAGGCGTGTCCGACCCAGTCGATCCAGTTCGGCCCGCTGGCGGAACTCCAGAAGGCCGCTGATGTGCGGCTGGCCGCCCTGCACAGCCAGGGCGTCACGCAGGCGCAGCTCTACGGTCGCGACGACAAGGTCTACGGTGGCTTGAACGCCTTCTTCCTGCTCATGGACAAACCGGAGACGTATGGTCTCCCGAACGCGGAAAACGCTCTCTTGCCGAGCCGCAACAACCTGGGGGGTTACCTGGGGGCCCTGGTGACCGGCGTGCTGGCGGTGGTTGCCGGCCTTGTTGCGTTCAGACGCCGAGGGTTGAGCTGATGCTGCAGGCCGCGGAGCATTTCGTCCACGCACCTCAATGGACCTGGTACATCCTGTTCTACTTCTTCTTCGCCGGGCTGGCGGGCGGCTCCTATGTCGTGGGGACGCTCCTCCGTCTCGGCGGTGATCCGCGTGACGAACCGGCGGCGCGAATCGGCTTCTACGCCAGCCTTCCCGCCCTGATCGCGTGCCCGATCCTGCTCACGGCCGACCTCGGCGCGAGCTGGTGGAAGTTCTGGCACATGCTCGTCAACGTGACGCCCGGCGGCGCCGGCCTCAACTTCAAGTACTGGTCTCCGATGTCGCTTGGCGTTTGGGCGCTCATGGTCTTTGGCCTCTTCGCGTTCGTCTCCGCCGCGGACGCCTGGTTCGCGGATCGACGCGGCCGGCCTGTGCTGCCGCCTGCTTTCAATCGCGTCTTCATGGTCGTCGGTTCGCTGTTCGGGCTGTTCATCGCCTCCTATACCGGGGTTCTCCTCAGCGTCAGCAACCAGCCGGTCTGGAGCGACACGTGGGCGCTGGGCGGCCTGTTCCTGGCCTCGGGTCTGAGCGGGGCTGCGGCTCTGATCACGCTCCTTATGCGCTACCGGCCCGAGGCGGCCCACAGCCTGGAGCGGCTGCGCATCGCCGACGGCTACTTCTCGATCCTCGAGCTCATCCTGCTGGTGGCGTTCCTGGCCACGGTTGTGATCGCGGGTGGCGCGGACAGGATCCTGCCGTGGTTTCCGCTGTGGATCATCGCCCTGCTCGGGATCGGGGCATCGCTCTACGGGTTCCGCCGTCCGGTTCGCGTCAGCGCCGGCGCCCAGACCGCGGCTGTGACCGCGGTGGCCGCCGAAGCGACTGTCGTCGCGGTGCTCGTCCTGGTCGCCGTCCTGGCCCTCCGAGCGGCGGTGATCTTCAGTGCCCAGTAAGGAAGAGGTCCTCAGCGTGCTGTCGGCGATCAAAGACCCGGACCTCGGCCGCGACGTGGTCAGCCTGGGCATGATCAAAGACCTCGTCGTCGGCGGTGACGGCCGTGTCAGCTTCACCTTCGAGCTGACGACCCCGGCCTGCCCGGTGCGGGACCGCTTTCAGACGGCCGCGCACAAACTGGTAAGCGATCTGCCCGGCGTGACCGCGGTCGACCTGAAGATGACCGCCAACGTGCGGTCGGCGTTCAACGGCCTCCAGCCGAGTCAAGTCGTACCGGGCGTCAGGCAGGTGATCGCGGTCGCGTCGGGGAAGGGCGGCGTCGGCAAGTCCACCGTGGCCGTCAACCTGGCGTGCGCGCTGCAGATCAGCGGTGCCCGGGTCGGACTGCTCGACGCCGACATCTACGGTCCCTCGATCCCCGGCATGATGGGAGTCCAGGCGGAGCCGAAGGTGGTGGACCAGAAGCTTATCCCGCTCGAGGCCTTCGGCCTCAAGCTCATGTCGATCGGGTTTCTCGCCGGTGCCGACAAGGCGATGGTCTGGCGGGGCCCCATGGTCGCTCGGGCGATCGAGCAGATGCTCACGGATGTCCGCTGGGGTGAGCTCGATTACCTCGTCATCGATCTACCGCCCGGAACCGGCGACGCATCGCTGACCCTCGCCCAGGCTCTCGCCCTTTCCGGCGTGGTGGTCGTTTGCACACCGCAGACCACCGCCCTCAACATCGCCGTCAAGGCGCTGCAGATGTTCCGCGGGCTGAACGTCGCGCCGCTCGGGCTCGTCGAGAACATGAGCTTCTTCATCTGCGGTCGCTGCGGCGAGGAGCACTTCATATTCGACCACGGCGGAGCAGAACGAGCCGCGCACAGGCTCGGGGTGCCTTACCTCGGAGGCATCCCCATGGAGAAGGCGATTCGTGAGGAAGCCGACGCCGGCGCTCCGGTCGTCGTCTCTCGGCCGGATACGGCCGGCGCCAGGGCGTTCCGCGACGTGGCTTCGGCAGTTGCCGCGCGAGTCTCCGTGCAGAGCTTCCGTCAACTGCCGGTGATCAACGTTCGTTAGTCGCTGCGGGAGTCTGGCTTTCGAGCTCTTGCCTGACCTCGAGAATGAACGCCGCCATGGCGGAGCCGTCGAGGCCTGGACTCGCCGCGTGGAGGCGCTCCGCCGCGACGCCGGCCATGAAGCAGGACAGGGGCGCGAAACGCCGCTCTCGGGTGTGGGCGGCCACGCGCGCGAGCTCCAGCAACTCGAGCGCCACCCTCGCGTCGAGCGAGGGCGCCTCGATGCGCGCGTTGCGACGTTCCGCCGCCCTCTTCCACAGCAGTCCGAGATCTTCGAAGAACTGATTCATGGGTCACCTATAGCACGGCGGCGGCTGCCGGCGATCCACGCGCGTCCTTACATGTGCCGGGTAGATGTGGCTGGAACCGCGCCCGTGGCACCGCACTCGCTGAAAATGCTTCCAAGGGGAATGGAGAGCTCGCGTTTGCGTGTGGCGCACACCGCGGATCTGACGGCGGGGGAGATCGCCGCGGCGCGGGGGTTGATCTTCACAGTCTTCGACGACGCAACCGAAAGCGACTGGGAGCACTGCCTGGGCGGAATCCACGCATTCGTCACCGAGAACGACGAGCTGGTGGCCCACGGTTCGGTGATTCAGCGCCGGCTGATCTACAAGGACCGCGCTCTCCGGACCGGCTACGTGGAGGCCGTCGCCGTCCGTGCGGATCGGCGGCGGCTGGGCCTCGGCGGCGCTGTGATGTCGGAGCTCGAACGCGTCATCAGGTCGGCCTATGAGCTTGGCGCGCTGGGCTCCACCGACGAGGGCCTTACGTTTTACAGGGCGCGGGGTTGGCGGCAGTGGCAGGGGAAGACCTACGCCCTGACGCCCGATGGGATCGTCCCCACCCCGGACGATGACGGCGAGATATTCGTCTTGCCGGTTGCAGACGAGATCGACGTCACGTCCGACCTGTGCTGCGACTTCCGCCTTGGGGGCTTCTGGTAGATGGCGGCGGGCGCCGCCGCTTCACGCGCGTCCCTATATGTGTCGGTAGATTTCGAGGGCTACCGCCGGGGTGCCTGACGGCGCCTCGACATGCTTTCCACGGAGACCGATTGAAGCTGGATGACGCTTAGGCCAGCTCTGCGCGGCGTTCCCTGAGTCGATTGCTCCATCGGTGAACGTGTCCGGCGAGCTCCACCCGTTCCTCAGCATGGGCGAGTCGGAGCCGCTCCTGATATGTCCCGAGCCAGCGGCAGATGTCCTCCAGGTCGGTAACCAGTCTCGTCTCCGGTGCAGCCGGCGGCTCACCGTCAAAAATCCCCACCACGAGCCCTTCTATGGCCTTTCGCCGCATGGCATCCGTCCCTCCGAAAGGTAATCGCACGCCCACACCCCGGTCACGGCGGATCGGCTGGCTCGTGATCGTCTCAGATCGTAGGCAAAAAATGGCGCCTAATTGACGCCGGTAGAGCTCATCCAGCGCCCATCGTTCGGGGGCGGAGCCTGCAGGGCGAAGGTCCCACAAAGTCCGGGACTGGTGACCCTGACCCCGGCTCGGGGAGGCTCGTAGTCGTGGTCTTGGAGCAGGGTCGAGAGAGCCGCAGCCCGATCCGGAGGCGAGCGTCTGGTGGCCCAGGAGGTTGATGCTATGCAACCGGCAATCAGGGCGAGACCGATCAAAGAGGCTGCCACGGAGTTCCTAGCGAACAAACGGATCGCCGTCACGGGTGTGTCGAGACATCCACAAGACCACGGCAGCAACAACGTGTACAAGCGTTTGCGAGAGCGGGGCTACGAGGTCTTCGCGGTCAACCCGAACGCCGACCACGTCGAAGGCGACGACTGTTTCCGCGACCTGAAGTCGATCCCCGGCGGGGTGGGCGCGGTGGTGATCGGGACCAGGCCGGAGACGGCCGAGTCGACGATGCGCGAATGCGTCGAGCTTGGCATCAGGCACGTGTGGATGCACCGTGGTCCCGGCGCCGGCAGCGTATCGACGGCGGCGGCGGCGTTCGGTCGCGAACGGGGGATCAGCGTGATCCCGGGGGGCTGCCCATTGATGTTCGAGCCCACGTCCGACGGCGGCCACAAAGCGATGAGGTTCGTGTTCACGCTGACAGGCGCCGTCCCCAAAGAGGCTTAGGTCGGGTATCCAGGGCCCGGGTTCAATCCCGGGCCCGACCAGATCTCGAAATCGCCGTCACAACCCCAGATATGCTCGGCGGATTCCGGGGTCATCCTTCACATGGGCCGCTTCACCGCTCAATGTGACCCTGCCGTTTTCCAGGACGTAGGCGCGGTCCGCCACATCGAGGGCCACCATCACGTCCTGCTCGACGAGCAGGAGCGCCATCCCGGCGTCATGGATCTCCTTGACCACGTCGATCAGCCGGTCGACGACCTTCGGCGCCAGTCCGAGTGAAAGCTCATCGACCATCAGAAGCCTCGGCCTGGCCATGAGTCCCCGTCCGATGGCGACCATCTGCTGCTCACCGCCGGACAGCGTGCCGGCGTCGCGATGGAGCTTGTCCTTGAGCGCGGGGAAGTAATCGAGGACGCGGGCAATGTCGGCCCGAATATCGCCGTCCCGGCGCACATAGGCGCCAAGCCTCAGGTTCTTTTCCACGGAGATGGTGCCGAAGAGACGGCGGCCTTGAGGCACGTGCGCAACGCCGGACTTGACGACAACTTCGGGGCGTGCGTTGGTTATATCGCGCCCGCCCAGGGTGACGGTGCCCGAGGTGGCTCGGACGAGGCCGCTCAGGACTCCGAGCAGCGTCGACTTCCCCGCGCCGTTGGCACCGATCAGAGCGGTCAACTCACCCTGGCGCATCTCCAGGTCGATGCCAAAGAGGACCGGCCCGGCATGAAAGCCGGCCGTCAGGCCGCGAACCTCGAGCAGCGGCCCGGAGTCAGCCTTTGAGGCGTTTTGCATATCTCTCGCCCAGGTAGGCCTCGATGACGCGTTCGTCGCTCAGGACTGTGGCCGGCTCGCCTTGGGCAAGCACCTGACCGGAGTCGAGCACGACGGCCCTCTCACAGATACCGACGATCGCGCGCATCACGTGCTCGATCAGGACCACCGTCACTCCGGTTGCGTGGACCGAGCGCACCATCTCGAGCGCCTCATCGACCTCGACCGAGTTCAATCCAGCCATGACCTCGTCCAGGAGCAGCAGCGTCGGCCGGGTCGCCACGGCGCGCGCCACTTCGAGGCGTTTTCGGTCAGGGATGGTCAGCGAGCTGACCGGCCACTCGGCCCTGGACTTCATGCCCACGAGCTCGAGCACGCGATCGGCCTCCTTGAACGCCGCCGCCGGTCCCAGCCGAGCCTGGTCGCTCCCGAACAGGGCGCCGACGGCGACATTTTCACGAGCTGTCATGGAGCCGAACGGCTGGACGATCTGGAAGGTGCGTCCGACGCCCAGTCGAGCCACGCGATGCGGCGGCAAGCCCGAGATCGCAACGCCGTTCAGCCGGATCTGGCCGTGGTCCAGCCTGTGGATGCCGCTGATGCAGTTGAGCAGGGTCGTCTTGCCGGCGCCGTTGGGGCCTATGATCCCGAGAATCTCGCCGGTCGCGACCGAGAAAGTCACGTCGTCGACGGCAGCGACTCCGCCGAAACGCTTGGTCACCTTCTGCAGCTCGAGCTGAGCTGACTGCGTCATCAGATGGAGGTTTCCCGCAGAGAGCGTCGAAAGTAGCCAAGACCCAGCCGGCTGCGCCCCCCGAAGAAGTCGATGACGCCTCTCGGGGCGAAGATCACGACAAGCACCAACAGCGTTCCCAGGATGATCTGGGCCACCACCGGACGGGCGTCTGCGGGCACAAAGGGAATGTCGAGGGTGACCGGCAGGCTGCCGCTGAGGAACTGGATCAGGACCTGCAGGATGATGGCGCCGGCCGCGGGTCCGAATACGGTGCCGGCGCCCCCGAGCAGGGCCATCAGAATCATCTCCACGTTGTATTCGATCTGGAACGAGTTCTCCTGGTCGATGAAGACGTTCCACTGGGCAAAGATCCCGCCTGCGAGCCCTGTGAGCCCGGCGGCGAGCGAAAACGCCGCCACCTTGTGCAGCGTGGTGCTCACTCCGATCACAGCCGCGGCTTGCTCGTTCTCTCGAATCGCGATCAGCCCGTAGCCAAAACGGCTTCGCAGCACGAGCCAGGTGACCACGATCGAGAGCGCGGCGGCGCCCGCCATCAGATAGAAGAAGAAGAGGCCGCGGTTTTCGATTGACAGGATGGGCAGGAAGAGGCCGCTGGCTCCCCCGAACACAGGCTGTCCCTGGTACTCGACGTTCTGCACGAGCTCGCCGACCGCGACTCCCACGCCCAGGCTGGCCACCGCGAAATAGTGGCCACGAAGACGCAGCAGCGGAATGCCCAACAGAATCGCGAAGGCCGCGGCCGCGAGAGGGGCGAAGGGCAGCGCCAGCAAGAATGGCCACTTCGCTTTCGCGATGAGCATGCCCGTCGTGTAAGCGCCGATCCCAAAGAAAGCGACGTTGCCGAATGCCGCATAACCGGTGAGCCCGCCGATGATGTTCCAGGCCGACGCCATGACCACGAACATGGCGGTGATCGTCGCCAGGCGGAACCACAGACTGTCGGTCAGCAGGGGCAGGTTGAGCGATCTCGCGACGTCGAGCGAGGTCAGCGGCGCCAGAAGGGCGTAGGCGAGGACGGCGATAGCCAGACCGATGAAGATCCGGTTCCAGAGCCGGGAACCAGGCATCCCGATCATCGCAGCCGGCCCAACAGCCCTTGCGGGCGGGCGACCAGCACGAGCACCATCAGCCCAAACGCGATCGCGTTCGCAAACACCGATCCGGAGCCGGGTATCGACTGACCGAAGGCTTCGATCAAACCGAACGCCAGGCCGCCGACCACGGTGGCGCTCACCCGGCCCAGGCCACCGAGGATCACGACCACGAAAGCCTGCAGCGTGTAAGGTTCGCCCGCGGTCGGCGTGATGGCCTGCATCATCGCGATCAACCCGCCGGCCACGCCGGCGCATGCGCCACCGAGGCCGAACGTGATCGCGTAGACGTGGCGCAGGTCGATGCCTGCAAGTTGTGCCGCGTCCCGGTCGGCGGCGACGGCCTGGATGGCAAGCCCGGTCCTCGTCCTGTTGAGGACGAAGGCGAGCAACCCCGCCGTCAAGATGGCGACTCCCAATGATGCCAGGGGCACGTAAGGGATGACGATGTCGCCCAGCTCGAGTCCCTGGCCTGAGTACGACGGGGTCACCGAGCGGAAGTCGGACTTGAACAGCAGCAGGAGCACGTTGATGGCGATCAGGTTCAGGCCAAACGTGAGCAGGAACGTAAAGAGCAAAGGCGCCCTGATGATGTGGTTGATCACGCCTCGCTGCGTCGCGTAGCCGACCGCGAACAGGAATATGGCGGCCAGCGGCAGGCTCAGGAATGGGTCGAGCCCGAGCGCGGTGAAGAGCTCCCAGGTCAGGTAGGAGCCAATGATCACGAGCGCTCCGTGGGCGAGATTGACAATGTTCAGGACGCCCCACACCAGCCCGAACCCGATGCCGACCGCGACGTAGATGCCGCCGGCCAGCAGGCCCAGGATCACCAGCTGGACGAAATCGGCCAACGCCTACCCGGTTGTGCGGCTGCGGCTCAACGCCGGTCCCAGGTCGGTGTCGGGTACTTCGGCTGCGCGTCGGCGACATCCGCCGGGAACACGGTGTGGTGTTCTCCGTTCTGGATCTGCTCGACGACCATCGGCTTGAAGGTGTTGATGCCCCGGGGGTCGAACTTGATCTGGCCGAAGAAGGTGATCACGTCGAGCGCCGCCAGCTCGTCGCGCACCTTTTTCGCGTCGAGCGACTTCGCGTTCTCGATCGCACGCTGCAGGGCAAGGCAGGCCGCCGTCGACTCGGCGACGTGGTAGTCGGGATCGCCTTCGCTCGGATACTTCTTTTTGTAGGCCTCGACGTATTCCGAAACGGTCAAATAGAACTGCGGCGTGTACTTGACCTGCGGCGTCCACTGGGAACCGCCATAGACGTAGTCGGCATCCTTACCGAGCGCGCTGATGAAGTCCGGGGTCGAGGGGCCGACCGAGTAGGCGAAGATCTTGGCGTTCAGCTTCTGGCCCTTCGCCGCTTTGTTGATGGCGATCGCTTCCTGCAGGTGGCCGGAGTTGAGCACGATGTCCGGGTTGACCGCCTTGGCGGCCTGCACCTCGGCCGTCAGGTTGGTGGCTCCGTTCTTGTACTTCTTGAAGAGCACGATGTTGAATCCCTTGGTCGGCGCGTACTCGTTGATCGCGTTGGCGACCTCGAGGCTGAAGTTGTCGTCGGCGCTCAGCATGGCGATGGTGGTCGGCTTGGGATTGAGCGTGGCCGCCATGTCGACGACGCCCTGCAGGTACTTGTTGGCCGGGCTCAGCACGCCGAAGGTGTACTTGTAGCCCTGGTTGAAGATCGACTGAGCAGCTCCGTTGGCTTCGACCATGGGGATCTGGTTCTGCTCCGCGATGGCGGCGTCGGTCGCCGTGGCGGCGCTGCCATAAGGTCCGAGCAGAAAGTTCGCGTGGTCCTCCGTGATGAGCTTCTGCATCAGCACGGCGGACTGGTTGGCCTTGCTGGTGTCGTCGTAGTACTTGATCGTGACCGGGTGCTTGACACCGTTCACGTCGATGCCACCCTGCTGGTTGATCCACTCCAGCCAGAGGTCGTAGCCCTGCTTGGTCAGGGCAGACTCTTTGGCCAGGGAGCCGGTCAGTCCGAGGGGGGCGCCGAGAACGACGGTCGAACCCTGGTTCGAGGTGTTTCCACCACAGGCGGTCGCGACCAACAGCACGGTACCGAGCAGGCCGAGCAGGCGCGTTTTCATGGCGAGAGATTAGCCCCCATTCAGACAATTGGCGAGGCGACTTTGGCCGCGGGCTCC
>WNGF01000336.1_pt1 | contig 90984 bp, 95 predicted proteins | sample 5400641 | NCBI WGS metagenome assembly WNGF01 (sample SAMN13153371, study PRJNA577476) | soil metagenome | isolation source: 80 cm soil or saprolite under grassland replicate 2 | place: USA:California | collected 2016-06-15 | reverse complement strand
CCCCGGGACGAGCGGAAGCCCGGCCGAGCCGGCGATCGGCCCGTCGGCCCCCGCGCCGGCCGCGCCGGCGGTGCTGAACGGGTCGCCTGCGAGCTGCCTCATCCCGCGGGCTGCCGTCCAGGCGAATCCGTGCGGAGTCTGGGTCGCGTCGAAAGCACGGCCGACGACAAGCCCGAGGTCGTTGACGTCGGTGGCGAAGCTCTGGGCCCCTCCCAGCGTGCCGAGGTCGCGCATCCCCCTTCCCTTGCGCCAGAGGAACGCGTGCGAGTCCTGGCTGCCTGCGAGCTGCGAGTACCCGACCACCACGCCGGCATCGTTGATCCCGGTCGCGTAGCTCGACTGGCCCCCGAGGGTGCCGAGGTCGGTCATCTTCCCCTTCGACCACAGGAAGGCATGCAGGAACCCGTCCGTCGTCATCGAGAAGCCGACCACCTGACCGAGAGCGTTGACGTCGGCGGCGGCGGTGATGGTCCCGCCGAGGTTGCCGAGATCCCGCACCGTGTAGCGCGCCTGGCGCTCGGTGGAAGCCTGGGCTTGGCCGAGGAGCAGGACCGAGAGCGCGAGCCCGGCCGCGGCCGCGAGCCCGCGCACCTTCATCCGAGTCTTCGATAGAGCCGATCGACGAGCTCCGGCATCTGCTCGAGCCGCGTGGTGATGACCCGGAGCCGGTACTCGAGGAAGTGCTCAGGCTCGACGCCGAGAGCATTCGCAAGCTTCTTCACCACGTCGTCGGAGGGAACCGGCCGGTTCCCGTGCACGAGATGGTTGAGGTAGCCGGCCGACAGCCCGGTCTTCTCGGCGAGGCCACGGTAGGTGATCCCGCGCTCCCCCATCAGCCGCTCGACGGAGGTCCCGAAGGGCTCCTCGCTGTATCGCCGACGCCGTGCTATCCCGAGACCCCTTCGCTCACGCTCTCAAGTTCTACACGTTGCTCGGCCCCCGTCGCGCGGTCACGCACGTCGACCGCCCCGTCTTCGAGCGTCTTCTTGCCGACGGTCACCCGTGTTGGGCAGCCGATCAGGTCCGCGTCGGCGAACTTCTCGCCGGCACGAAGCTCGCGATCGTCCATCAGGACGGCGTGGCCGGCCGCGTCCAGCCTCTCCGCCGCCTCGAGACCCTGCTCCTCCACCCCCGGGAGCACGACCACGTGCACGTCGTAGGGCGCGACCTCGAGCGGCCAGACGATCCCGTTCTCGTCGTGGTGCTGCTCGACGATCGCCGCGATCGTGCGACCAAGCCCGATCCCGTACGAGCCCATGACGATCGGCTTCTCGCTCCCGTCCTCGTCCAGGTAGGTGGCACCGAAGGGGATCGAGTAGAAGGTGTCGAGCTTGAAGATGTGCCCGACCTCGATCGCGGTCTGGAACTCGAGCGCTCCGCCGCACACGGGACACCGGTCGCCCTCGCGCGCATGGCGGAGGTCGGCGAAACGCGGCTCGTAGTCGCGCCCGGCCTCGACGCCGCGGAGATGCCGGCCGTCCTGGTTCGCGCCCGCGACGAACTGGCCCTCGCGCAGCGTCTCGTCCGCGACCACCTCGATCTCGACCCCGACCGGCCCGAGCGAGCCGCCGCCGGCACCGAAGGTCGAGCGGATCTCGTCGTCGGTGGCGGGCCTCGCGCTCGTCCCGAGAGCGCTCGTGACCTTGCCCTCGTCGAGGCGGTCGTCGCCGCGGATGAGGGCAAGCACAACTGTCCCGTCCGGCTTGACGACGGGCATCGCCTTCGAGGTCGCTGCGGGATCGATCTCGAGCAGCGTGGCGAGCCCTTCGATCGTGTCCACGCCGGGCGTGTCGATCTCCTCCGGCGCGTCGAGTCTCGGGGGAAAGTCGGGCGCCCTCGGGATGCCACGCGCCTTCTCGATATCCGCCGCGTAGTCGCCGTTCTCGCAGGTGACGAGCATGTTCTCGCCCGACCCGGCCGGCGCGAGGAAGTCCTTCGAGACATCGCCGCCCATCTCCCCGCTCTCGGCCTGGACTTCCCGCACGTCGAGCCCGCAGCGCTCGAAGATCCGCCAGTACGCCTTGGAATGGAGCTCGAAGCTGCGGTCGAGGCCGGCCTGGTCGCGGTCGAACGAGTACGCGTCCTTCATGATGAACTCGCGGACTCGGATCAGGCCGCCGCGGGGCCGCGGCTCGTCGCGCTCCTTCGTCTGGAAGTGGTACCAGACCTGCGGCAGCTGCTTGTACGACTGCAGCTCGAGCGCGTGGAACGTGTACGTCTCCTCGTGGCTCATCGGGAGGATGAACGGCCGTCCCACGCGGTCCTGGAACCTGAACAGGATCGGTATCGCGATCCGGCCGGAACGCTCCCAGAGCTCGGCGGGCGTCAGCACCGGAGCCAGCATCTCCTGGGCGCCGAAGGAGTCCAGCTCCTCGCGGATGATCTGCTCGACCTTCTGGTAGACCCGCCAGCCGAGCGGGAGCAGCGTCCAGATCCCCGCGCTGACCTGGCGGATGAAACCCCCGCGCACGAGCAGCCTGTGGCTGGCGGCGTCCGCCTCCGCGGGGTCGTCGCGCAGCGTCGGAAGGAAGAGCTTTGAGGCCCGGGCAATCATGGTTGTCCGGGCAGGCTACTTGGACTCGAGCGGGATGAGCGAGGCCTCGGCCATGGCGAGCGCCGCCGGCTTCGCCATCTTGAGCCGCTTCGGCCGGTGCATGCCCTCGGCGATCCACTTGTCGATCTCGAAGAAGAGCTCGTCCACGAGGATGTCGGAGGAGACCTTCTTCAGCACCCGACCGTGTGCGTAGAGGAAGCCGACGTCGCGCCCGCCGGCGATCCCGAAGTCGGCGTCGCCCGCCTCACCGGGCCCGTTGACGGCGCAGCCGAGCACGGCGACCTCGAAGTGCTGCGGGTACGCAGCGAGGCGCTCCTCGACTTTTTCCGCCAGCGTCTGGACGCCGACGTTGTCGCGCCCGCAGGAGGGACAGGCGATCATCACCGGCCCGCGTTCGCGGAGGCCGAGCGCCTTCAGGATCTCGTAGGCGGTGCGCACCTCCTCGACCGGGTCGGCGGTGAGCGAGACGCGGATCGTGTCCCCGATGCCGTCGACGAGCAGTGCGCCCATCCCCACCGCGCTCTTGATCGAGCCCGAGAACGGCGTGCCGGCCTCCGTTACGCCCAAATGCAGCGGGTACGGCACTTTCGCGGACAGCATCCGGTACGCGCGGATCATCGTCGGGACGTGGCTCGACTTGACGGAGATCTTGAAGTCCAGGTAGTCGAGCTTCTCCAGGAGACGCACCTCCTCGAGCGCCGCTTCGACGAGCGCCTCGGCCTGGTCCTGCTGCGCGAGGTCGTAGAGGTGCTTCGGCAGCGAGCCGGAGTTGGCGCCGATTCGCATCGGGATCCCGGCCTTCTTCGCCGCGGTCACGACCTGCTCGACCTTGTCCGGGCCGCCGATGTTGCCCGGGTTGATCCGGACAGCCGCCACGCCCGCGTCGATCGCCTTCAGGGCGAGGCTGGCGTTGAAATGGATGTCCGCGATCACCGGAATCGGCGAGAAGCGGACGATCATGCGCAGCGCTTCTGCGTCCTCCGTCTTCGGCACGGCGCAGCGGACGACCTCGCACCCGGCGGAGGCGAGCGCGGCGATCTGGGCCGTCGTCGCCTCGACGTCGCGGGTGGGCGTTAGCGTCATCGACTGGACGGCGACGGGTGCGCCGCCGCCGATCCTGACGTTGCCTACGGTGATGCTTCGAGTGCTGGGCACGGCCCGATTGTAGTCGGCAGGCTACCCACCACCTAACCGCCCGATGTCGTTCGACAGGCCGACGAAGAACAGCAGCACGACGAGGAAGATCCCGACCGCCGAGACGCGCTCGTAGACCTCCTTCTTCACCGCCCGTCCGCGCACGCCCTCCACGATCGAGAACGCGATGTGGCCGCCGTCGAGCGGTAGCAGCGGTAAGAGGTTCAGCAACGCCAGCGAGAGGCTGATCAGCCCAAGCACCCACAGGTAGTTCTGCAGCCCCTGGTTGAGCGCGCTCGAAGACCCCTGGACGATGCCGACCGGGCTTGCGATGTCCTTGCGGCCCTGCCCCTGGAAGAGATGCCCGAGCGAGACGAAGATCTGCTTGGTGACAGTTCCGGTGAGCTTGATCGAGTGCCAGGCCGCATCGGGCGGCGATAATCCCTGCCCCCTGAGGATGAAGCCGAGCCGGTAGGCGCCCTGCTCCTTCTGCGCCCGAACGGGCCCGAGCCCGACGTAGTGGTCGCCGCGCTTGACGAGCAGGAGGAGCTTGCCGCCGTGCGAAGCGGAGATCTGCTGAGGAATCTCAGCCGGCGTCACCGTTTGCCCGTTGATGGCGATGATCCGGTCCCCGGGCTCGAGCCCGGCCGCCGCCGCGGGATGATCCTTGAGGACGGTGTCGACGGTCAGCGTCGCCTTTCCGCCCCCCGCCATGAACAGCGCGGCGAACAGGACTACGGCAAATAGGAGGTTCGTCCCCGGGCCGGCGAAGATGACGACGATCCGCTTCCACACGCGCTGCCGCCAGTACGCGTGGCGACCGAGCGCCTCCTCGATCTCTCGGACTCCCCGCTCCGCGACGCGGGCGGCGCTCGGCGAGACCCGTGCCCGGGCCAGCGTCCGCTCCACTTCGCCGACCGCCGCGACTGCTTCCTCGTCGGCCTCCGGGAGCGCCCGCTTGAGGCGCTCGACGGGCCCGTAGAGCTGAGGCGCCTCACCGAGAGCAGGCCCGAGATGCACGTCCACGTCCGAGGCGGACGGACGGTGCATGCCCGGGATCTTCACATAGCCCCCGAGCGGAATCGCGCCGATCCCGTACTCGATCCCCTTGCGCGTCACCTTGGCGAGCGCCGGCGGGAAGCCGATGTAGAAGCGGGTCGGCCTCATCCCGACGAGGCGCGCTACGAAGAAGTGCCCGGCCTCGTGGACGAGGATCAGGAACGCAAGCCCGAAGATGGCGATGATGAGGCTCATGCGACGCGGACCCCTCGCTCCGCGAGGCGGCGGGCTTGCGCATCGGCCTCGAGGAGATCGTCACGATCCCGTGCCGGCGCGCCGTCGCTCGCGTCGAGCGTCTCCCCCACCACCTCGGGAATGCCGAGGAAAGGCAGCCGCCCGTCGAGGAAGGCGGCGACGGCGACCTCGTTGGCCGCGTTGAACACGCACGGGTACGTCCCCCCGCGCTCACCGGCGCGGAGCGCGAGCCCCAGCATCGGGAACGTCTCGAGATCGGGCGCTTCGAACTCGAGCGTGAGACCTCCGGCGAGGTCGAGCGGCTGGATCGGCGTGGCGGCGCGCTCGGGATACGAAAGAGCGAACGAGATCGGGACGCGCATGTCCGGATAGCCGAGATGCGCGAGCGCCGCGCCGTCCCGGAAGCGGACGAGCGAGTGGACGATCGAGCTCGGATGGACGACAACCTCGATCCGGTCGTACGGAAGATCGAAGAGAAAGTGGGCCTCGATCAGCTCGAGCCCCTTGTTGGCGAGCGTTGCCGAGTCGATTGTGATCTTGGGGCCCATGTTCCAGGTCGGATGCGCGAGCGCGTCCTCAGGGGTTACGTCCACGAGCTCGCTCCGGTTTCGGCCTCGGAACGGTCCGCCTGACGCCGTGAGGACGAGCGTGTCGACCGACTCGCGCGGACGGCCTTCGAGGCACTGGAACGCCGCGGAATGCTCGCTGTCCACAGGCAGCAGCAGCCCTCCCCCCCGCTCCCACGCTGCCAGCGCGAGCTCCCCCGCCACGACGAGGCTCTCCTTGTTCGCAAGCGCCAAGGCGATCCCGCGCTCGAGCGTCCACAGCGTCGCGTCGAGGCCGGCAAACCCCACGACCGCGTTGAGCACGAGGTCGGGCTCCGCCCGCTCGAGCAGCGCGGTCAGATCGCCGCCGACTTGCACGTGCTCGACGCCGTGCTCCGCCACAAGCGCGCTCAGGTCCTGGGAGCCCGACGCGATCGCGCAGAGCTCGAGCTCGGGATGGGCGGCGACGATCTCGAGTGCCTGGCGCCCGATCGAACCGGTGGCGCCGAGGAGCGCGATCCTTTTCACCGTGATGACGTGGGCAGAGGGCGTTTGTCGAAGGCCGAGGGATCCTGGATGCACATCGCCAGCACTCGCCAAGTGTAGGGTGGACGCCTTTCCCTGGTCGCAAGAACCCCTAGCCGTGTGATGAAGCTGGCACCTAACCAGGTGCTCGGAGACACAGCTAGCGATGCTACCGCATGGTCTGTCTGTCAGAACACGCGGGTGGGACTCGTGATTCGGTGCAACCTCACGAAGCAACAGCGCGAAGCTTGCCGAGCATGTCGAGAACATCTTTCCGAGAATACGGCGCCCGCCCCTTGATCAGGGTGTGATCGACGATCGTCGCGAAATATGTCCCCTGAGCCGCATCGCCAAAGAGGAAGACAGGTCGCACGGAACCAGCAATTCGCACCGAATCGGGAGTTCCGCGCTCTCTGAACGATGCATATCGCGCTTGGGCGTCCTGAGTGTTGGCATCCTGCTCAGTTAGCGTGAGCACATGCTCCCCAAAGGGATCTCCAGTAACGTATCCCGTAAAGAGTTCTGACGCAGTTCCAGGAGTCGAACCGTTTCCTTCTAGCTCTTGCAACTCAGCGACTGCGAAGGTAAGGTCGCCAAACCGCTTCCCAAGTGCGTAGACAGGGAACGGGACACTTGCCGCCAGCGCATCGTAGAGTAAGTGCCGAGCTCGGAAATACGGCTGGGCAGAAACGTGGAACATACCTCGCGAGGCCAAGGTCCTCGGCACCACCTGTGATTCGATATCGACTTTCGCTTGACCTTCCGACGTCATCACGCTAAGCCTCAGTGGAAGAAACGTTTTAGCGTCAAGAAGGGCGAGCGGGTGCAAAGCAACCTCGCCTGAAGCTGCCCGATGCGCGAGACTTACGATCAGTGCTGGGCGGCCGCGAACGGTCCGGTGACCGATGAGACGCGCCCGCCCTGCATCAAGGGCACGCTTCACGCCGAGTAGTTCCGAGGCTTGTACCGACCAGGGGTCATTAGGGCCTAATGTGTGGAAGACAAACACTCTGTTGGGATTCCTTGAACTCCATCGAGCGACTCTGTTGCCGTGACGGACGGTCACGTATCGACTACTTCGATTCAATGGATTGTCGTATTCGACTCGACGCGAATTCCCCGTTGCCCTGTCCAGCCATTCCTCCGCGCCTATCCGTCCCTGAGAATCCACGAAACGAGCATGAATCAGCCCGGTCTCTTGCCATTTCTCCCTCGCCTGAGAGAGGGCACTAGCTGACTCCGATCCGAGGCTCGATATGACGACAGCTAGGCCTGCCACGACCAGAAACGACGCGGCAAGAATGATTGAAGCAGGTCGCGTAGGCACGGAACGACGCCGCTTGAACTTGGGTACAGAACTTCTACGGAGCATCGACCTCTACCAGTCCTTTGCGTTGATCCGAGCGGGCCAGCCGTTGTAGCAGTATCCCTGATAGCAACCATCCGCTCGAGGGAGGTACGTCCAGTTTGCCGTAGTGTCTCGTCCCCAATAAACTGCCAACTCTTCTCGCACCTTTTCTTCGGCCTCCTGCCACGAGACGTTTATCTCATGCGTCCAACCTTCGTGATGGGAATCGGAAACGGCCCAATTGTCATACGCAAGAGAGTTCCCGTTATGGAGGTGGCCCCAGAAAATGCGTGCGTGCCACCGGCCTGGATACGTAGCACATCCGGTTGAGGCCTTCTGTGCATTTTGCACAGCCCACGCCCAACCGCTGTCAAGGAGGCGATTATTGTACTGATCGCTCCCACAACCCGAATCCCAAAACATCTCGTTTCGAAGAACTGACTCTGCCCCTCGGCCGTACGGATACCACACGATGTTTATCGGATCGATGCCGCTTCCGCCCGGAGTACCCGTAGTATTTCCGTTGAAATACTCGCAGTACCCATATGCATCGCAGTTGCCCGAGTAGCGAATGTGCGACCGGGCGCCCGCCGCCAGGGAGAGCGACACGATGACCGCTAAGGCGCCTATGCCGGCCCGGAAGACAGAACGCGGCATACGGCACATAGATGGACTCTAGCGCATCAGTGCGGCACCAGCAAGCCCCTATTGCAGATGAGCGCCTATGTGTAGCCGAGAGCTGCGATCACGTAAAAAGACGCGACCACCGCGAACAGCTGAGCGTCGATGCGATCGAGCATCCCGCCGTGTCCGGCGAGCAATTTGCCCGTATCTTTCACCTGCATGTCGCGCTTGAGGGCCGATTCGAAGAGGTCGCCGAGCGGGCTGGCGAAGGCAATCACCGCGCCGACGAAGAGCGACTGCGCCACGTTCAGAAAGTCCGTTCTGTAGAAGGCAAAGAACGGAACGAGTACTGCGACGATGGAACCTCCGATAAAGCCTTCCCAGGTCTTTCCGGGGGAGGTGAATGGGGCGAGCTTGTGGCGACCGAAGAGCCTGCCGGTGACGTAAGCCGCCGTGTCGGACGCGAAGACGGCCAAGACCACGGTGATGGACGCCAGCTGCGCATGCTCCGAGATGTCGCGCAACAGCACTACATGACCAAGCCCGAGGCCGATCCAGCCCGCACCCAGGATCGTCGTGCCGACGGAGACGGTGGTCGGCTGCTTCGTCTCGGCAAGCCCCTTGAGCAGGAACGCGAGCGCGAGCGTCGCCATGAACCCGCCGAGCATCCACGTCAGTCCACCGATCTGCGCGCCGAGCAGCGCGAGCAGCGTCCCCAGATAGCCGGCGAGGACGAGCGGCCGCAGGTTCCGCGTCATTCCATAGAACTCGTGCAGGGCGATCAGCGCGGCGGGTGCGATCAGCACGAACAGCCACCAGCCGCCCAGCCAGAGCATGCCGACGACGAGCGGCAGCCCCACCGCCGCAACGAGGATCCGGGAAAGGAAGGAGCTCATCGGCCGCCGAAGCGGCGGCGGCGGCGCGAGTACTCCTGGAGAGCCGCGTGCAGGTCGCGCTCGTCGAAGTCGGGCCAGAGGCGATCGACGAAGACGAGCTCGGCGTAGGCAAGCTGCCAGAGCAGAAAGTTCGAGATCCGCTGCTCCCCCGAGGTGCGGATCAGGAGGTCGGGCTCGGACAGGTCGGGCTCGTACAGGGCGGCTGCGAACGCGTTCTCGTCCAGGTCGTGCGGATCGATCCCGGACTCGACCAGGCGCCGTGCCGCTTCCACCAGCTCTGCCCGGCCGCCGTAGTCGAACGCGATCCAGAGGTTGATCCGCGTGTTGGCAGCGGTCTCCTCCTCCATCCCCGCCATTCGAGCGCGAAGCGCCTCGGGAGCCCGGTCGCGCCGCCCGATGAAGCGCGTCCTGACGCCCTGCGCCGCGAGGTCGGGCAACTCACGCTCGATCGTCTCTTCGAAGATCTCCATCAGGTCCTCGACCTCGTCGGAAGGCCGCGACCAGTTCTCGGTCGAGAATGCGTAGACCACGAGCGTCTCGACGCCGAGATCGATCGAAGCCTCGACGGTCCGGCGAAGCGCCCGCGTTCCGGCGCGGTGCCCGGCTGCGATCGGCAGGCGACGGTTTCTGGCCCAGCGTCCGTTGCCGTCCATGATGATCGCGATCGAGCGCGGGACCTCCGGCAGCTCGCGCTCGCCGCGGTAGCGGATCCGGTCCAGGACGGCGCGGGCCGGGATGAACTCGGCCACGAGCTGGGCGAGGAGAAAGCGCTGTCTCATGCGGAACTCACGGGTGTCGTGGTCTTGGAAGGCGCTGACTCGTGCTTGGGGCGCCGCTGACGGTGCGGGGCCGGAGGGGACAGTATTTCAATACGAACCCCGTAACTACGGTTCCAAATTTTTCGGGAGAGGGCTCGCCCTCTCTCGGGAAATTGCCGGCAGCGGCGTCAGGCGTCCCGGGAGGCCGGCTCCGCCGGCCGGAAGGGACGGCGGCCAGGCGCGAGTCAGACCTCCATTATTTCCGCTTCTTTGTGCTTGAGGAGCTCGTCGATCGAGTGCGTGTGCTCGTCGGTGAGCTTCTGGACGCGCTCCTCGGCGCGGCGTTCCTCGTCGCTCCCGACCTCCGACAGCTCTTTCAGATGATGGATCGCGTCGCGGCGGATGTTCCGGATCGCGACGCGGCCTTCCTCGGCGATCTGGCGCACGACCTTGACGAGCTCCTTGCGGCGCTCCTCGGTCAGCTGCGGGATCGGCAGCCGGATGATCTTGCCGTCGTTCGACGGCGTGAGCCCGAGATCCGACTCCTGCAGGGCCCGCTCGATCGACTTCAGCGAGTTGGGATCGAACGGCTGGATCGTCAGCATCCGCGGCTCGGGAACGTTGATCGTCGCGAGCTGGCGGAGCGGCGTCTGCTGCCCGTAATAGTCGATCTGGACGCGATCGAGCAGCGCAGCCGACGCGCGCCCCGTCCGGACGGTGTTGAGCTCGTGGCGCGCGGCTTCGACCGACTTGTCCATCCGGCCGGACGCCTCCTGGATGAGGTCGTCGATCACGGTTGGTCTCCGGCAGCGGCCGGCGTGGAGATGATCGTCCCCACCCGGTCGCCCGACACGACCCGCCGGAAGTTCCCGTCCGCCTGCTCGAAGACGTAGATCGGCAGGTTGTTCTCCATGCAGAGCGAGAGCGCCGTCGTGTCCATCACGCGCAACCCGCGCTCGATCGCCTGCAGGTGCGTGAGCTCCGGAACGAGCTTCGCCTCGGGGTCGTGACGCGGATCGTCTCCGTAGACGCCTTCGACGGCGTTCTTCGCCATCAGGAGCGCCTCCGCGTTGATCTCGAGCGCGCGGAGGGCCGCTGCGGTGTCGCTCGAGAAGAACGGATTGCCGGTTCCGGCCGCGAAGATCACGATCCGCCCCTTCTCCAGGTGGCGAATCGCGCGGCGGCGGATGTACGGCTCGGCGACCTCGGAGACGGCGAGAGCCGACAGCACCCGCGTCTGAGCACCGCGCCGCTCGAGAGCGTCCTGGAGGACGAGCGAGTTGAGGACGATCGCCAGCATCCCGGCATAGTCGGCGGTGGCGCGGTCCATTCCCTCGGCGGCCGCGGACATGCCACGCCAGATGTTCCCTCCGCCGGTGACGATCGCGATCTCGAGCCCCGTGGCATGAACCTCGACGATCTCGGCCGCAATCGCCTCGATCCGCTCGGGATCGAGCCCGAACTCGCGCTCGCCCATCAGCGCCTCGCCGGAGAGCTTCAGCAGGATCCGGCGGAACACCAGCTGCGCGTTGCCGGCGGTTTCGACCGGCTCGGTTCCGACGGTCGTCATCCGCCGAGCGCGTAGCGCTCGAACTCGAGCACCTCGGCGCCTTCCTCCTCGAGCACCTGCCCCACCGTCTTGGCGGTGTCGTGGATCCATGGCTGGTCGGCCAGAACCTGGGCGGCGAAGAATCGCTTGTTGACCATTCCTTCCACGATCTTCTCACGCGCCTGCTCGGGCTTGCTCCGCACCTCGTCGGAGCTCATGTAGATCTCGCGCTCGGAGACGACGATGTCCTCGGGGACGTCGTCCCGCCCCACCCAGCGCGGCGCAGAGGCGGCAATGTGCATCGCAATCTTCCGCGCCAGCTCGGGGGCGCCTCCGCGAACCTGGACGAGCACGCCCAGCTTGTTCGCCGGTGGATGGGCGTAGGCGTCGATCCGCCCGCCTTCCACGGCCTCGAATCGCGCAGCGCCGGCGACGACGACGTTCTCGCCGAGCTTTCCGGACAGAGTGACCCGCTCCTCTTCGAGCTGCTCCTCCGCCCCGGGGCCTCCGGCGTCCACCGCCTCCAGCACCTTCTTCGCAAAGGCCAGGAACTCGTCGTTGTTGGAGACGGGCTCGGTCTCGCAACCGACCGCCACCATCGTCCCGCGACTGCCGTCGTCGGCGATCCGGTAGCCGACCTTCCCCTCCGGTGTCTCCCGGCCCGCGCGCTTGGCGGCGCTCGCGGCTCCCCACTCGCGCAGCAGTCGCACGGCGGCCTCGATGTCGCCGTTCGACTCGGTCAAGGCGCGCTTGCAGGCCATCATCCCCGCGCCCGTCTGGTCGCGGAGCTCCTTGACGAGGCTGGCGGCGATCGCGGTCACCCGGGCGTCTCGACCGGCTCCTGCACCGGAGGAGGATCCACCGTTGCCTCCTTCTGGCCCAGCTTCTCGTACTCGGGCTGATCCTCGACCGCCTCTTCCGCGGCCGGCTGCTCCTCCTGCGCCTGCTCTTCCTGCGGCTGCTGCCGGGCAAAATCGGCGGCGGTCGCGTGGGCGCGGCCCTCCTCGATCGCGTCCGCGATCGCGCGCGTGATCAGCTCACAGGAGCGGATCGCGTCGTCGTTGCCCGGAATCGGATAGTCGGCGTCGTCGGGATCGCAGTTCGTGTCCACGATCGCCACGATCGGCAGCCCGAGCCGCCGCGCCTCGCGCACCGCAAGCTGCTCCTTGCGCAAGTCGACGATGAAGACCGCGTCCGGCTGGCGGCGCATGTCGGCGACGCCACCGAGGTTTGCGTCCAGCTTCTCGAGCTCCGCGAGCATCGTGATGCGCTCCTTGGCGGGCAGCAGCTCGAGCTGCCCTTCCTCCTGCAGCCGGCGCAGATCATGCAGACGCTCGATTCGCTCCGAGATCGTGCGCCAGTTCGTGAGTAGGCCTCCGAGCCAGCGCTGGTTGACGTAGGGCATGCCGACGCGCGCCGCGTGCGCGGAGACCGCGTCCTGCGCCTGCTTCTTCGTGCCGACGAACAGCACCGCGCCGTTGCGCTCGGCGATGCTGCGTGCGTATGCCTGGGCCTCCCCCAGCAGCTCGAGCGTCTGCTGCAGGTCGATGATGTAGATGCCGCTTCGCTCGGAGAAGATGAAGCGCTTCATCTTCGGGTTCCAGCGTCGGGTTTGATGCCCGAAATGGACGCCGGCCTCGAGCAGTTCCCGCATTGAGACGGCGGACATGGTGGTCTGACCTCCTTGGTTGTTTGGTTGCCGGCGGGGCCCGGACGGAACCGGCGCTTCCGCGCCGGCACCCCCGTCCGACCCGATCCGCCGAGTCGAGGGACTGCAGCATCCTACCGAAACCGGGTTTGTGTCTAAGAACTCAAGGGGCCCTACTCGGCCCGGGCGAGCGCCTCGGTGAGATCCGGCGGAAGCGGCGACGAGACGTCGACCGGCCGGCCGGTGAACGGATGCCGGAACGCGAGGCGCGCCGCGTGGAGAAACTGGCGCTTCAGGCCGAGATCGCCGCGGACGCCGTAGACGGGATCGCCCGAGACGGGGAGGCCGATCGCCTCGAGATGGACACGGATCTGGTGTGTCCGGCCGGTCTCCAGACGGACCCGGAGGAGCGCATGCTCGTCGAGGAGGCGCTCGACCTCGAAATGCGTGATCGCGTCCCGGGGCGTGGCAGTGTCGAGCGAGTGCCGGGTTGGATCCGAGCGATCTCGGCCGACGGGGGCCTCGATCCTCCCCGTCCTCGAGCGCGGCCGGCCGTGAACGAGCGCCAGGTACTCGCGTTCGAGCTCCCGCCTGCGGACGAGCGCCTGCATCCGGCGGTGTGCCTCCGGGGAGCGGGTGACGACGAGCAGCCCGGATGTGTCGCGGTCGAGACGATGGACGATGCCGGGGCGCTCGGCCGGCCCGCCCGCGAGCCCACGTTCGAGCAGGCCGTGCACGAGCGTCCCCTCCGTCCGGCCGGACGTCGGATGCACCACGAGCCCCGCCGGCTTGTCCACGACGAGGAGATGCTCGTCGTCGTAGGCGATCGCGAGCTCCATCTCCTCGGGAACCAGCGGCTCGGGCTCGAGAACCGAGACGTCGGCCTCGATCTCCTCTCCCCCGGCAAGCCGGAAGCTCTTCGGACGCGGCTCGCCGTCGACACGAACCGATCCGCGTTCCAGGAGCCGCTCGGCCGCCGCGCGGGAGCCCACCTCCTCCCGGCCGGCCAGGAAACGGTCGAGCCGGGACCCGCCGGCGTCGCTAGGAACGCGTAGCCGAAGCGTCGGTCACGGTCCGGCGGCGCGGCTCGCGGTCGGTGAAGAGGAGCGCGGCGAACAAGATCACCACTCCGATCACGATGAAGCTGTCCGCGAGGTTGAAGGCCGGCCAGTAGCGGAAGTCGAGAAAGTCGGTCACGTGCCCGATCCGAACCCGGTCGATCAGGTTCGAGACGCTGCCGCCGATCACGAGCCCGAGGGCGGCGGGCAGGATCGGATGCCTGGCTCCCGAGCGCGCGAAGAACAGGAGCATCCATCCGACCGCGACGGTGGTGAGCACGATCACGATCACGGTCGCGCTCGAGAACAGCCCGAACGCGATCCCCGAGTTCTGAACGTGATGGATCGAGAAGGGGCCGACGACGTGGACGCCGTCGTCGAGCGCAAGGTGGTCGGAGACGACCTGCTTCGTGAGCTGGTCCGCCGCCAGCGCTGCGAACGCCACGGCGATGAGGCCGATCCACTGAACCAGGCCGGCTCCAAACGGGCGCTCGGCCGCCGATACGGGCACGAGCGCATCGGTGGCGGAGCCGACCCGGATGTCGAGCGAGCGCTTCGTTTCAGGAGACGCGGGCTCGCTCACTGGCCCTCCGCCCTACGCTTGCAATCGATGCACTGAGTCGCGTAGGGGATCGCTTCCAGGCGCTCGAGCGCGATCTCGCGGCCGCAGATGGCGCAGATGCCGTACGTCCCGGCGTCGATCCGGGCGAGTGCGTCGTCGATCTCCTCCAGGACGTGCCCCGAGTTCTCTTCGAGCGTGTCGTCGATCTCCTCGTCCAGCGTCATCGACGCGGTCTCGGCCAGGTGATTGTGGGCGTGGCTCTCCGTGCCGTCGTCGTCGGAGCGGGGGTTCTCCCCATGCATGTACTCGATCGCGTGGCGGACACGCTGGCGCTCATCCTCGAGAGCGGCCCGAAAGTGCTCGGTGTCGACGGAGGTCATCGGCTGCTTCCTTTCCTCAGCCGCGACTCCGCCTCCGCGAGCGAGATCCCGTCGGCCGCAACGAGCTTCTCGCGCGCGGTGTGACCGGCGATCACGCTCAGGTTGCGGCGCGGCAGGGAGAGCGTCTCGGCGAGCAGGCGGAGTGTCGCGTCGTTGGCTCGGCCGCGCTCCGGCGCAGAGGCGACGCGGATGCGCCAGGCCTCGCCGTGGCGGCCCACGATCTCGTTCTTGCCCGCTCCCGGGGTGACTTTGACCCGGAAACGGGCGGCCGCGGCGTCCCTCATGCAACCAGGATATATGGGCCTACGCGGCTTCCGCCTTGGGCTCGTCCTTGTCGATCGTCCGCAGCGCGGCGCCCAGCAGCGCGCGGATCCGGTGCGCGTCCGCGGACAGGCGCTCGTACTCGCTACGGGCGTCGCGGTTGATCGCGCGGGCTTCGTTCTGCGCCTCGGTCACGATCAGCTCGGCCTCCTTGCGGGCCTGGTTCTTGAGCTCGTTCGAGGCCCGCTCGGCCGAGACGAGCGTAGTCCGCAGCAGGGTCTCGAGCTCGCGGTAGCGGAGCATGTCGGCTTCGAGCTGCTCGACCTTGTCGGTCAGATCGGCACGATCGCGCCAGACCTGCTCGAAGCTGTCGACGATGTCGTCGAGCAGCCCGTCGATCGCGGTGCGCTTGTAGCCGAAGAGGGAGCGGCCGATCTCTACGTGGCGGATCTCGGCTGGGGATAACGACATGGGTCTGAACCTCCCTTTAGTGGATTTTGTCGAGCAGGTAGATGACGAGGCGCCCGACGAGGTAGAGGAAGAAGATGGCGACGATCGGCGACAGGTCTAGGGGCCCGAGCGGTGGCAGCACCCTGCGGAAGAGAGCGAGATAGGGCTCGCAGACGTCGCGCAGAAACCCCTGGATCCGGCTCATCCAGACCGAATACGGCATCCGGATCCACGACATCAGGATGTAGGCGAAGATGATCAGCCCGTAGACGAGGACGAATACCCAGACGAACTTCTGGATGTTCGAGACCGCGTCGGCAAGCACGACAACGATGGCGTTTGCGCCCACTCGGAAAGATTCGGGCCGGGAGCCCGGCTTCCTTGCCGCTCAGGCCTGGTTGAAGAAGCCGCCGCGCTCGAGCAGTCGCGCGCGTTCCTCGGCGGAGACCTCGACGTTTCGCGGCGTCAGCAGGAAGACCTTGTCGGCGACGCGCTGCATGCCGCCGTCGAGGGCGTACGTCAAACCGCTGGCGAAGTCGATCAGGCGTTTCGAGAGCTCGGCGTCGGAGCTCTGCAGGTTGAGGATGACGGGGATCGACTCCTTGAACTTGTCCGCGATCTGCTGGGCGTCGTTGAAGCTCCGCGGCAGGACGAGATGGACGCGCACCGATGCGCTCGGTGCCTGCACGCCGCGCAGCCGCGCCGGCCGGACGACCTCGGTCTGGGCGGCCGCGTCGTCCGTCCACTCCTCGAACTCGGCCTGGCGCTGGCGCCTGGGCGACAGCCGGCGGACGTTCGGACGCTCGCGGTAGGAGCGCTCCAACTCCTCGTTGGTGGCGTAGCCGTCCTCGTCCCAGTCCTCTTCCTCGGCGATGCCGAAGTAGACGAGCGTCCGGTTCCAGACGTCCGAGAATCCCATTAGCGCGAGATGTTAGCGCCAGGACAGGATTGAGCCCACCCCGCACGAGCGTCGCTGCCGCCTCGAACCAGGGACTGTCCCTCACACGAGTCGCGCGACCTGTACGAGGGACTGTCCCTCGATCAGGCGTCGTACAGAAGCGAGCCGATTCGCACGAGGGTGGCGCCTTCCTCCACTGCGACCGTGTAATCCTGGCTCGTGCCCATCGACAGCTCTTCCAGGCCGTGCTCCTCGGCCAGCTCGCGGAGACGGCGGAAGTACGGGCGCGAGCGCTCCGGGTCGTCCGTCAGCGGCGGCATCGTCATCAGGCCGCGCACGTCCTCGTAGAGCGCCAGGAACGGCCCCAGCTCCTCCGGCGCGACGCCCGACTTGGACTCCTCCTCGGACAGGTTGACCTCGACCAGCGCCGGCACCGTCAGGCGTCGGGCCGACGATTCCGAGTCGAGCGAGTGGACGAGCTCGCAGATCCCGTTCACGGTCTTGGCCTTGCGGCTCTGGAGATGGCCGATGAAGTGCCAGCGGAAGCGGTCGCCGTAAGCCTCGTGCTTCGCCTCGAGGTCTTGCGCCCGGTTCTCGCCCACGACCTCGACGCCCGCCTCGGCCAGCGCCGCCATGTCCTCCAGCGACACGTACTTGGTCGCGGCGACGACCGTGACGTCCGGGCCGACCTCCGCCCGGATCCGGTCGTAGCGGTCGCGGACGGCCTCAGCCCGTAACAAGGCCGATCACCCCGTGCGTTCCGCGGGGCTTCCCCGTCCGCCGCTCGGAGAAGAAGAGCTCGGGATTGCAGTGCGTGCAGAGGTCGACGCGCTCGATCTCGGTGCAACCCACGCTGCGTAGCGCCCGCTCGGCCGCCGTCCAGAGATCGAGGTTGCGTCCGCGCATCAGGCCTCCGCCGAAGCGCGCCTCGAATGCGTCCGCCACCTCCGGCCCCACTTCGTAGCAGCAGGGGCCGATCGCCGGCCCGATCGCTGCCGACGCGCCTTCGCCGCCGAGCGCCGCTACTCCGGCGTCGACGATCCCCTCCAGCAGCCCCCGCCAGCCTGCATGCAGGACCGCCAGCGCGGGACGGTCCCCGTTCGCGCGCGCGAGCGCGATCGTCAGGCAGTCGGCTGCGAGCGCCAGCATCGGCTCTCCGGGTGCGTCGGTCCAGAGGCCGTCGCCGGGGACGCCTCTGCTTCCGGGCACCGCCCGATGGACGGTCGCGGAGTGGTGCTGGCGGTTCATCGCCAGCCGCAACGGGTCGGCCCTGATCTCCGCGCACAGGCGGCGGCGGTTCTCGTCCACCCGCTCGACCTCGTCGCCGGTCATCCGCCCCAGGTTGAGCGATTCGAACGGGCCCTCGCTGACGCCGCCCTCGCGGGTCGAGAAGACGACCTCATACGGCCCGGGCGGCTGCCAGCGGATCACTGGGCTTCGGCGATCAGCTCTCGAGCGGCCGCGAGCTCCGATTCGCGCCCGTCCAGCTCGCCGTTCAGCTTCCGGCGCCGCAGCTCCGCCAGGATCTCCCCCACGCGCGGCGACTCTCCGAGACCGAGCTCCGCGAGATCCCCGCCCCCGATGTCCAGCTTCACATCCTTCAGCCGCCGGAAGTAGGCGTGCAGCGGCTCGACGTCGTCGAGCGCGAGCGCGAACAGAGGCGCGTCGGGCGAGTACGGCTCCGCCATCGAGACGATGTCGGCGGGCTCGGCCTCGCCGGCGCGCAGCCGCTCAACCAGCCTCGGGCCGACGGTAACCGCGGCCGCGATCATCTCGGCGTCGCGGCGCCGCACCTTCAGGCGCGCGAGCCAGTCGTAGACCTCGTTCGGCGGCAGCTTCCGAGCGAGGACCGCAAGGCCTAGCCGCCACGCGGGGACGTCGAGCTCGTGGTGCTCCTCGAGCTCGGTCAGCCGCTCGAGCAGCGCCACTGCCCCCTCGTCGGCCGCCAGCTGGGGATGGATGGCGCGATCGGCGCCGAGCTCGCCGAGCCGGACGATCGAGTGCGCGATGTCCCCCTCCTCGAGCAGCGCGACAAGCTCGTCACGCAGGCGGGCCGAGGACAGGTCGCCCACGAGCCCCATCTCGATGCAGCCCCGGGCCAGCCCCGCAGTGTGCTCGTCCATCCGGAACCCGTATCGGTTCTCGTACCGCACGGCCCGGAAGATCCGAGTCGGATCGTCGATGAACGAGAGGTTGTGCAGGACCCGGATCGTCTCGGCCTCCAGGTCGCGGCGACCGCCGAACGGATCCACCAGCCGGCCGAAATCCTCGCCCTTGAGCGAGACCGCCATCGCGTTGATCGTGAAGTCCCTGCGGAACAGGTCTTCGCGGATCAAGGCGTGCTCGACCGCGGGGAGCGCCGCCGGAGCGTCGTAGAACTCCGTGCGTGCGGTGACGACGTCAACCCGCCCTTCCTCGCCGTACAGGACGACGGCGGTCCCGAACTTGTCGTGCGGGCGCACCCGTCCGCCGAGCGCCGTCGCGAGCGTGCGTGCAAAGGCGATCCCGTCGCCTTCGACGGCGACGTCGACGTCGAAGTTCCGCTCACCCAGGAGGATGTCCCGAACCGTGCCGCCAACGAGATAGACCCCGTCGTAGCCCTCGCTCGCGGCCGTGACGGCTTCGAACACCGGGCGGAGCTCCTCGAGCGCCCACAGCTCGTCCTCGAGCGACACCTCGGGCCGGGCCGGGGACTCCAGATGCTCGCCGAGCGCCCGCAGCAGGTCGCTGCGCGTGACCACGCCGACCACTTCCTCGTTCCGGAGCACGGCAACCCGGCCCTCGGACGAGCGTTCGAGCAGCTGCTGGAGCTCGGCGATCGGAGTCTCCTCTCCGCAGGTCGGGACAGTCGTGCTCATGATCCCCTTGACGGGCGCGTGCGAGAGGCCGTGCCCGATCGCCTTGTCCAGGTCCTCGCGCCCGACCGCACCTACGAGGTGGCCTCCCTCCGAGACGAGAATGCCGCTCTGGCCGTAGCGCTGGCACGCCACCATCGCCTGCGCAACCGTGTCGTCGGGCCGGACCGTCCGGGCGGGAGTCGACATCACATCCCGCGCCGGCAGCGGCCTGCGCACCGCCGCGGGAAGCGCCTCGAGCGCACGGGCCCGCGCCTCGTCGAGGCTGCCCCTGAACATCGCCGACGCGGCCTCCGGATGGCCCCCTCCGCCGAGGTACTGGGCGACCACGGCCGCGTCGATCTCGGGGACACGGCTGCGCGTCACGCAGAAGACGCGCCCGTCCATCTCCACGAGGACGACGAGCGCCTTGCAGTCGGTGAGGTCGACGACCTTGTGCGCGAGGTTCGAGACGCCCTCGACGTAGCTCTCCCAGGCGACGGCGGCGATGAGCACCTCGAGGCCCGCGACCTCGACCGGCTCCGCCGCGTCGAGCAGCGCGTTCAGCAACCGACGCTCCTCCGCCGCGAGCGGCATGTGCAGATAGCGGGCGAGCAGCTCCTGGCCGGCGCCGTGGCGCAGGCACCAGGCCAGCGCCTCCGCGTCGCGCCGGGTCGCGGTCGGATAGGTGAGCGACCCCGTGTCCTCGTGGATGCCGAGCGCGAACACGGTCGCCTCGAGGGGCGTGACGTCGATCTCCCGCTCGGCGAGAACGCCGACGAGCGTCGTCGTCAGCGCGCCGTCGTCCGAGAGGACGGTCGTCTCCGGGCTCGCCCACTCTGGGAGCGGGCCACGATGGTGGTCGAACAGGACCTTCTCGACTGCCGGGTCGAGCGCCACCTGCTCGAGCTCGCCGAGGCGCGAGGCGTCGGAGGTCTCGACGACGATCAGCCGGCGGATCGCGTCGAGCTCGAGCCGCGAGGCTTCGACGGCCTCCAGCTCGTCGGCGTGGAGCCGGTAGAAGTCACGGACGTTGCGGTTGAGCGCGCCCGAGAGCGCGACGACGGCGCCCGGAAACAGCCGCCTCGCGGCCAGCATCGCCGCGAACGCGTCGAAATCGGTGTTGCCGTGGGTGGCGATGACGGTCTCGGCCCTCATGCCGAGATTGTGACGACTAGAGCGCTGCTACCGCCTCTATTTCCACTTTCGCGCCGGAGGGGAGCGCCGAGACCTCCACCGTCGCGCGCGCGGGCGGCCGGTCTCCGACATGCCGGGCGTACACCTCGTTCATGCCCTGGAAATCGCCCAGGTCGACGAGGTACACGGTCGTCTTCATCAGCTGCTCGAGGCTCGACCCGGCCGCCTCGAGGATCGCCTTCAGGTTGGCGAGCACCTGCTCGGTCTGCTCCTCGATCGAGTCGCCGACGAGCTCGTCCCCTCCCGCCCGCAGCGCAAGCTGCCCCGAGACGAAGACGAGCCCGCCGCTGACGATCGCCTGCGAGTACGGGGCGCCCTCGAACGGCGTCGGTGCCGATTCGGTGCGAACCACCTTCTTCACCGTGCACACGCCTGGCCGAGTGCAGTGCCGAGAGCCTTGAAGATCGAGTCGAGCACGTGCCGCTCCTCGTCCCCGTGGATCAACCGCACGTGGAGTGCAAGCCCCGCGCCCGCGGCGAGCTCGTTCAGGAAGCTTCCTACGACGTCCGTCTCGAGCCCGGCGACGTGGACGCTCGAGAGATCGACGTTCGAGACCACGAGCGGCCGGTCGGAAAGGTCGAGCGCGACCGAGGCGAGCGCCTCGTCTGCGGGCACCGCACCCTCTCCGTGACCGCGTGCCCCCGGCGCCCGAAGCGCATCCTTGAGCGTCTCGCCGAGCGCGCGGCCGGCGGCGTTGACCTGCGCGCTGGCACTGTCGGGCGCCACCTCGAGGGTGAGATCGAAGCCGGCGTAGCGAGCGAGGATGCCGAGCAGGTGGTCGAGCACGGGCAGGCCGGTGTTGACGCTCGCCTCTCCGCCGCCGTCGACGGCGAGCCGCACCCGCAGCTGTCCTTCCTGCTGGAGCTCCGCCTCCGCCATCGCGCCGCTACCCCTCGACACGCTCGATCCGGGCGCCGAGCGAGCGCAGCCGTTCGTCGACGCGCTCGTAGCCCCGGTCGATCCAGCGGATGTTCGCAATCGTCGAAGTCCCTTCGGCGCAGAGCGCTGCGATCAGCATCGCCCAGCCCGCGCGAACGTCGGGGCTCTCCATCCGCTGGCCGTAGAGCTGGGACGGACCTGTGACGACGACCCGGTGCGGATCGCACAGGATCACGCGCGCGCCCATGTTGATCAGCTTGTCGACGAAGAAGAGCCTGCTTTCGAACATCTTCTCGAAGATCAGAATCGTGCCCCTGGCCTGAGTCGCGACGATCAGCGCGATCGAGGTCATGTCGGCCGGGAACAGCGGCCACGGCCCGTCCTCGATCTTCGGGATCTGACCCCCGAGATCGTCCTGGATCGCAAGCTCCTGCTCCGGTGGAACGCGCACGCTCGACTCACCGATCTCGACCCGGATGCCGAGCCGCTCCAGCCCGGGAAGGATCGAGACCAGATCCGCGGGCCTCATCTCCTCGATCGTCACGTCGCCGCCCGTGACGGCGGCGCAGCCGATGAAGCTCCCGACTTCGATGTGGTCGGGGCAGATGCGCCACTCGCCGCCTCCGAGCTCACGGACACCCTCGATCCGCAGCTCGTTCGAGCCGACGCCGCTGATTCGAGCGCCGCGCGCGTTGAGGAAGCCGCACAGGTCCTGCACGTGCGGCTCGCACGCGGCATTCGTGATCACCGTCTCGCCGCGGGCAAGCGTGGCGGCCATGATCGCGTTCTCGGTGCCCGTCACGCTCGGCTCGTCGAGGTACATCGTGGTCCCGGTGAGCCCGTCCGTGCGCATGTCGAACCGGCGCTGGAAGTCGATCTCCGCGCCGAGCTGGGAGAGCGCGTGGATGTGGACGTCGAGCCGCCGACGGCCGATCGGATCGCCTCCGGGCAGCGGTAGAACGGCCCGTCCGAAGCGAGCGAGCAGCGGCCCCGCAAAGAGGATCGACGTGCGGAGCCGGCGGCTCAGCTCCTCGGAGAGCTCGTAGCGGTTGGCGTTCGCGGCGACGACGCGAAGCTCGTGGTCTCCCTGCCATTCCACGTCCGCCCCGATCTCCGCCAGCAGCTCGACCATCGTCTCGACGTCCCGGATGCGCGGGACGTTGGACAGCTCCACGGGCTCCGGCGTCAGGATGCAGGCAGCCAGAATCGGCAGGACCGCGTTCTTGTTGCCTGCCGTCCGAACCTGCCCGGAGAGCCGCCTGCCGCCTTCGATGACGAACGCATCCAGCGCTCCGGCAACTGCCGTGCCCGCCACCGGGGTACTGTAACCGACGTCTTGGAGCCCACACGCGACCGAGCCTGGGAGACGCTGACCCGCTACACGAAGAGCGAGGCTCTGCTCCGGCATGCGCTCGGAGTGGAGGCCGCCGTGCGCGCGTACGCCCGCCGCTTCGGCGAGGACGAGGAGCGCTGGGGCGTCGTCGCGCTCCTCCACGACTTCGACTACGAGATCCATCCGACGCTCGACGAGCACCCCCAGGACGGCGCGCCGATCCTGCGCGGGGAGGGTTACCCCGAAGACGTGATCGAGGCGGTCCTCTCCCACGCCGAGCATCTCTCCATGCCGCGGGACACGCAGCTGAAGAAGACGCTCTTCGCCTGCGACGAGCTCTGTGGGTTCATCCACGCCTGCGGGCTCGTCCGCCCGGACGGGATCGAGACGCTGACCCCGAAATCCGTCCGCAAGAAGCTGAAGCAGCCGTCATTCGCGGCCGGCGTGCATCGCGACGAGGTATACAAGGGAGCCGAGGACCTCGGCATGGAGCTGGACGAGCACATCGAGTTCGTAACCGCCGCCATGCGGCCGATCGCGCCGGAGCTTGGGCTGAGGACGGCTGCTGACGTGGTAGCGTCGTAGCGATGCCGCTCGACGCCATCGGGATCGTCGTCGAGAACCTCGACCGCGCGCGCGATCTCTACCGCCACCTCGGGCTCGAGCTGCCCGACGACCCGGAAGGCCACGGACACGCCGAGGTCCAGCTCGCCGGCGGGCTGCGCCTCATGTTCGACACGGTCGAGACGATGAAGAGCTTTGACCCGTCGTGGTCACGGGGGACGGGCTCGCCGACCGCCACCCTCGCGTTCTCGTTCTCGGCGCCTGCCGAAGTGGATGCGAAGTACGAGGAGCTCGTCGAGGCAGGAGCGACGGGACACCTTCCTCCGTGGGATGCCTTCTGGGGTATGCGCTACGCCGTCCTCCGCGATCCGGACGGCAACGAGGTCGCCCTGTACGCGAGCCTCTAGGAGACGATCGCGGCGAGAAGCCGCTCGAGATCGTCCTCGTTCGTCCAGTAGCCGCACGAGGCGCGGATCCAGGGCGTTCCCGTGAGGTCGCGGACGACCACCCCGTTCTCGTACGCAGCCGCGGCCGTCTCGGCCGGATCGCCGCGGGGAACGAACGTGACGAGGGTCGAATGGCCCGGTTCGGTCACGACCTCGATTCCCGCCTCGAGCAAGAGCGCCCGGCAGCGGCGCGCCGTCGCGGCGGCGGCCTCGAAGCGCCACTCTGGGGCCGAATCGATCGCCGCGACGAGGCCGGCAACAGACGCGAACGGCAGCCAATCTGAGTCAAAGCGCGCGGCCCCTTCCTTGGCCGTGAAGCGGCCATCCGGCTCATAGGTCTGCTGGGCGAAGTAGGAGGGGGTCGCGACCTCGAGCCGCTCTGGATCGGCGACGTAGAGGGCTCCCGTCGTGTCCGGGCCGCAAAGCCACTTCTGCCCGGAGACGGTGTAGAAGTCGAAGCCGGAGGCGTCCACGGGAATAGCACCCACCGACTGGGCTCCGTCCACGAGGATCGGTACGTCGAACGCGGCACGCAGCTCGTCAACCGGCAGAACGTGTCCGGTGAGCCAGCTCACGTGGGAAAGCGCGAGGAGGCGGGTGCGCGGACCGACCTCCGCCGCGATCAGCTCGAACGCGTCGGACGCGGAGCGGCCGCGGAGCCGCGCGACCCGGACGCTCGCTCCGGACGCATGGAGCGGGCCGAGGAGACCGAAGTGCTCGTTGTCGGTCGTCACCACCTCGTCGCCCGGCTTCAGACGAAGGCCGGCGACGGCGATGTTGCAGCCACGCGTGGTCGAGGTTGTGAGCGCCACGTGTTCCGGCGGGACCGACAGGAGCGCCGCGAGCCGGGAGCGCGTCTCCTCGCGAAGCCTCGCGCCCTCCTCCATGAACCGACCGCCGCTGCGCCCGTCCCGCAGATCACGGTCCAGGCGCTCGTGCATGGCCTCGACGGTCGCGCGGGCGAGCGGCCCGAACGTACCGGCGTTCAGGTACGCGAGCCGTTCGAGCACTGGGAACGCGGCCCGGGCCTCCTCCACGTTCACGCGACGCGCACCTCGAGCGGCGCATGGTCCGAGACCAGCATCCCGTCGAGCCGCCGCCGCTCGTCGGGCCAGCGCTCCGGGGCCGACGAGGCCGCCCCGCGGACGAGGACGTGGTCGACACCGGCTCCCGGCGACGAGAAGCCCTGCTCGCGGAGGCCCGCGATCACGACCGACCCCGGAAGCACGTTGAAGTCGCCTCCGATGACCTCGATCTCCCCCGGCCGCGCCAGGGCTGCGACGAACTCCGCAGCTCTTCGCAACTCGACGTCGGCGACCCGGCGATCCGGCGGATAGCTCGTTGCGTGCAGATTCGTGATCACGACCTTTCTGCCGTCCGGAGCCTCCGCCCGGATCGTCTGGGAGACGCGCCGCTCCTTCGCCCACGCCAACCGCGCGACGGCAGCGAGGCTGAGTTTACGCGCGGCGTCGCGCCGGACCCGCCGCGGATTGAGAACGAGTGCGTGGTAGTCGAACGGCTCGAGCGAGCGGTCGAGGAGGATCGCGTTCCCCTGGCCGGAGACTGCCGACCGGAGCAGCCCCGGGTTGAGCGCCGTGAGGGTGCCGCCGAGCGAGGCTCCCAGAGGCGCTCGGGAAGCGACCTCCGGAAACGCCGTCATCCCGGCCCATCCACTGACCTCGGGCAGGGCCCAGAGCGGCAATTCCTGGAGCAGGAGCACGTCTGGACGATCCGCCGCGGCGAGCCGGACCATCTCTTCGAGGTAGGCCGTGCGGCCCGGAGGGACCGTGTTTCCGTGGAAGAGGTTCCAGGTGCGCACGAGCACCGCACTACATTTACAAGTTCGTGCGTCTCCTTCTCGTCGATCCGGCCTCCTTCACGCCGCAGTACGACCACGCACTCGCGTCGGCGCTGGTGCGCGCCGGCGTGGACGTCGAGCTCCTGACGTCGCGCTTCCGCTTCGGCGAGCCGCCCCGGCCGGAGGGATACATGCGCTCGGAGATCTTCTATCCGCTCTCGAACCGCCTGTTCGGCCGCTCTCGCGCCCGGCTCCCCCTGAAGGCCACCGAGCACGCCGTCGGGCTGATCCGGATCCGCTCCAGGCGCGCTTCGGTCGTGCATCACCAGTGGCTGGCCGCGCCGGAGATCGACAACCGCGTCCTCCGAATGCTGCGTCCGACCGTCTTCACGGCACACGACCTCCTCCCCCGCCGGACGGCCCGCAGGCGCGAGCTCTGGACGAAGCTGTTGCGCCGGTTCTCGCACGTCGTCGTCCACAGCGAGCACGGGCGCGAGGCGCTCGGCGAGCTGGGCGTCGATCCGGAGTGCCTGACCGTCATTCCGCACCCGGTCTTCCCGAGCGATCCGCCGCGCCAAGACGACGGCGCGACGGTGCTCGCACTCGGGGTCATCCGACCCTACAAGGGGCTCGGCGACACCATCGCCGCATTGGAGCGCGTCCCCGAGGCTCGCCTGCTCGTCGTCGGGGATCCGGTCGAGCCCGTCGAGGCGTACCAGGCGGCGGCCGGCTCCTCGGCGGAATGGCGGCTCGGATACGCGGGCGAGGCGGAGGTCGATCGTGCGCTCGGAGAATCGACCATCGCCGTCTTCCCGTACCGGCCCGAGATCGACCAGAGCGGCGCGCTGCTACGCGCGCTCGGGGCGGGCGTCCCGGTCGTCGCCTACGACGTTGGGGGAATGGCCGAGCCCGTCCGGCGATTCGAGGCTGGCCGTGTGGTGGACGCCGGGGACGTGGAAGCGCTGTCCGAGGCGATCCGCGGGCTGCTCTCCGACCGGGAAGAACTCGACCGCGCCCGTGCCGGCGCCCGCCGCGCCCGCGAGACGCTGACCTGGGACGCGTCCGCGGCCGCTCACGTGGAGCTCTACGGGAAGCTCGTGTGATCTTCCGCCGCCGCTTCGCCGACATCGTCGAACGCCAGCTCGACCTCTTCGAGACCGAGTACGCCGATGTGATCGCCGAGGCTGACAAGGCCGAAGCCGCGTACGACCGGGCCGACCGCGACGACTCCGAGGAGCTCTTCGGCGACTACATGGACGTCGTCGAGTCCGGAGCAGATGTCCTCGCCGAGCTCCGCGACCACTACGCCTCGACGCTCGAGGGCGAGGTCGCGGACGAGTACCGCGACGCGTTCAACCGCGGCGTGCTGAAGCGGTTCCCGCGCTTCGCGCTCGAGATCGAGGATCTCTAGGCAAGCGCGGCACGCAGATCGTCTTCGTTTCCGGCGAGCCACTCGAACTCGCTGACGATGTGGGAGAGGAACTCGGCCACGATCGACGCCGTCATCCCCGGCCAGTAGCGCGGCCGCTCGGCTTCGCGCTGCTTCGCCTCACGCACCGCCTCCAGCAGCTCAGGGCCGTGGGCGCCGTACGCCTCGCCGAACAGACGAAGGCGCCGGCCACGGTCGGGCGGCTCCTCGAAACCCATCTCCCGGCAATAGGCGTCATCGGCGAGCGGCACGTAGGCCCAGGCGGCGAAGCCGAGCTCGAGCAGCGGCTCGTTCGGCCGCGCACCGTCCCAGTCGATGAAGGCGACGGGCTGGCAGTCGCGGTAAACGGTGTTGTGCGGGCCGAGGTCGCCGTGGCAGACAATCTCACCCGGCAGGAGCGGGTACGCGTACTCCTTCCAGACCGCCTCCACGGGAGCGAAGTCGGCCGCCGCGGCGTGAAGCGAGCGAATCAGCCGGGCGGCCTCGACCAGCGCTTCGTCTGTGAGCGCACTCGGCGGAAGTCGCGTCGCATGGCCGCGTCTCCAGCTGCTCGAGCTCGGGACGTCGCCTTCGATGAACATGAGGACCTCCCTCGCCCGGTCGTCAAGCCCGAGGACGCGAGGCGCGCCCGAAAAGCCGCGGTCCTCCAGGTGCCGCAGGTACGCGTGGATCGTCGGCGTCCAGGGCCCGGCCGGCCGGCGGACGGTATCGCCTAGGCGGACGACTCCCGCGGTCACGCCGCCGCCGGTGAGCTCGATCTCGCGCTCCACGCGCCGAACGATTACATCTAGGTAGCTGGGGGAACTTCCCGGTTCCCCCAGGCCACCTCCCCCGGTCCGCTTCGCGAACGGGCGGTTTCATCAGCGGTGCCCGAAATGGTGAGCGCGCGGTAGCGCCTCGTTGACGTCCATGTCTGCCACACGGCGGGCGAGCGGAGCGAGCGTCTCCAGCTCGCGGACGAGGACGTTCTGGTTTCGGTCGCGGCGCTCGAACGTCCCGCGGGCGAGCAGGAGGGGCTCGCCGCGGACGATCGGGCGGTAGCGCTCGTACACCGGCGGCGGCACGATCAGGTTCATCTGGCCGTGCTCGTCCTCGAGCAGCATGAAGACGACGCGGTTCGCGGTCGCCGGGCGCTGGCGGGCAACTGCCATGCCCGCGACGGCCACCTCGGTGTCCGATCGCGCCTCCGCTAGCTCCGGGCTGGACAGCGTCCCAGGAGGCAAGTGCGGACGGAGCAGCTCGAGCGGGTGGACGCCGACCGACAGGCTCGTCTGCCGGTAGTCCGCGAGTATCCGCTCCCAGTCGCTTTGCTCGGGGAGCTCGGGGATCTCCGCGGTCGGGCCGAGCGGCAGCGCGAGCTGGCGCTCCTCGCCGCCCGAGCCGGGGACGCTTTCCGACCGCGGCACGAGCCCGACCCGCCAGAGCAGCTTCCGCCTCGGCTCCCCGTAGCAGTCGCACGCCCCCGAGGCGACGAGCGCCTCCAGCTCCTGGCGGCTGACAGGCGCACGCTGGACGAGGTCGACGACGTCCCGGAACGGCCCGCCCCGCTCACGCTCGGCGACGAGCGCCTTGGCGTCGTCCTTCCCCAGCGACTGGACGTACCCGAGCCCGACGCGGACGGCTTGCCCTTCCAGCACGCAGCCGGCCTCGCTCACGTTGACGTCCGGCGGCAGCACCTCCACCCCGCGCCGCTGAGCGTCCCGCACCAGGCTCGCCGGCGGGTAGAAGCCCATCGGCTGCGCATTCAGGAGCGCACACAGGAACTCGGCAGGAAAGTGATGGCGCAACCAGCTCGACTGGTAGGCGAGCAGCCCGAACGCGGCGGCGTGGGACTTGGGGAAGCCGAAGCCCGAGAAGCCGACGAGCTTGTCGTAGATCTCGTGGGCCTTCTCCTCGTCGACACCGTTCGCGAGCGCACCGGCCACGAACCGCGCTCGATAGGCCTCGATCGCCGCCTCGCTCCGCTTGCGACTCATCGCCCTACGCAGCCCCTCCGCCTCGCCGACGGTGAAGCCGGCCAGCGCCATCGCCACCTCGAGCACCTGATCCTGGAAGACGACGACGCCGAGCGTCGAGCGCAGCGGCTCGGCGAGCAGCGGGTGATCGGCGGGCGGAACGAAGCTCGGATCCTCGCGCAGCCGCTGGCGGCGCTCGATGTAGGGATGGACGGCCTTCCCCTGGATCGGCCCCGGGCGGACGAGCGCGACTTGAACCGTAAGATCGTCGAGATTCTCCGGCCGCGTGCGCAGCAGGCTCTGCATCTGCGCTCGGCTCTCGATCTGGAAGGCGCCGACCGTGTCCGCCCGCTGGATGTCGTCGTAGACGGCCGGATCGTCGAGTGGGATGCGGGAGAGGTCGATCGTCGTGCCCTGCAACCGTGCGATCTGCTCCACGCAGTCCTCGACGGCCGAGAGCATCCCGAGCCCGAGCAGGTCGATCTTGAGGAAGCCGGCGTCGTCGCACGAGTCCTTGTCCCACTGGCACATCTGGCGACCGGCCATCGCGGCCGGCTGGATGGGGACGAGCTCGACGAGCGGCCGGCTCGAGATCACCATCCCGCCCGGGTGCTGCGACACGTGGCGCGGGAGCCCCGCGATCTCCGAGCACAGCTCCCCGAAGGCCCGCCACCGTGGCGAGGCGAGCTTCGCCGGAGCGTCCGGAAGCAGCGCGAGCTCGTCCTTGACCCGTTTCGGGTTGCCGTCGGTGAGGCGCGCGAGGCGCTCCAGCTCGGCGAACGGGAGCCCAAGCGCCTTGCCCAGGTCGCGGATCGCGCCTCGGGACCGGTAGGTGGCGAAGCTCGCGACGAGCGCGGCGTGCTCGCGGCCGTACTTCTCGGTCACGGCCACGATCAGTTTCTCGCGGATGTCGCGAGGGAAGTCGAGGTCGATGTCCGGAACCGACTCGAGCTCGCGGTTGAGGAAGCGTCCGAGCGAGAGCTCCGCCTGAACGGGATCGACGTGCGAGAGCCCGGTCAGGTAGCAGACGATCGAGCCGACCGAGCTGCCGCGCCCGCGCCCCGGCGGAAGGACATTCCGCGCCACCGATGCCCCTCGCACCTCGAGCGCGACCTCTCGCGCCAGCTCGAGCACCTCCCAGTGGAGCAGGAAGAAGCCCGCGAGGCCGAGCTCACCGATGAGCGCCAGCTCCTCGCGCAAGCGCTCGCATGCGCGAGCCCTTGCGCTAGTAGAACCCCGATAGCGTTGCTCGAACGCTCGCTTACAAATCCGGGTCAGCTGCGCGATCGCGGGCTCCTGCCCGTCCGAGAAGTCCGGATAGCGATAGCCGAGCTCCTGGGTGAGGTCGAACTCCAGCCGCGCGGCCAGCTCGCCGGTGCGGGCGACCGCGGCCGCGTCGTCGGGGAACCGCTCGGCCATCGCCTCCGGTGCGAGCAGGACGCTCTCGTGGTTGCCACGCCGCTGCCGCTCGCAGCCGTCGAGCGACGTTCGATGCTTGACGGCGACGAGCGCGTCCTGGAGCGACGCGCGGCGCGCGTTGTGAGCGTGCGGGTCGCCGGTGGCGACGGTGGCGACGCCGAGCGCATCCGCAAGGTCGCGGAGCACCGCGTTGCGGCGCGTGTCTCCTCGCTCGTAGGGACGCTGGAGCTCGACGAAAAAGCGGTCCGGCCCGAATGCCCGCGCGAGGGCGGCGGCCCCGTTCGGGTTACGGACGCCGACTCCCTGCCGCGCGCAGCCGGAGAGGCACACGAGCCCTTCGTTCAGCTCCTCGAGACGCTTCGGCTCGAGCGCCGGCGGAAGCGGCTCGGCGCCCTCCTTCGGCCTCGTGTGGGCATGCGCCCTCGTGACGAGCCGGCAGAGGTTCGCGTAGCCCTGCGGCGTCTCGACGAGCAGCGTCACGTGCGAGCCGTCGGCGAGCGTGATCTCGGCGCCGGTGATGGGCCGCACGCCGAACGCCTTCGCCGCGTGGGCGAACTCGAGCGAGCCGTACAGGCCGTCGTGATCCGAAAGAGCGAGCGCGCCGTAGCCGAGCTCGGCCGCCCGGACGACCAGCTCCTCGGGCAGCGACGCTCCATCCAGAAACGAATACGCCGAGTGGCAATGAAGCTCGGTGTACGTCATAGACTCCGACCGTGGACGCCATCGTGGTGGGGGCGGGCGAAGGCACTTGGGCCGGACGAAGCCCGCTGGTGAAGGCGTTCGGGGAGCACTCCGACGGGGCCTGGGCGGTCGTCGAGGGCCGGCTTCCGCCCGAGGCGGACGGGCCGGTGTTCCACGTCCACCACAAGCACGGGGAGGGCTTCTACATCGCGGAGGGGACGATGACGATCGTGCTCGCCGACGGCGAGGTCGAGGCACCTGCCGGCACCTACGCCTATGTGCCGCCGGGCGTCCCGCACACGTTCAAGAACCGCTCGTCCGAGCCGCTTCGATTCGTCGGCATCTGCCATCCGGGAATCGAGCGCTTCCTGGTCGAGATGAACGAGGCGATGCCGCCCGGCGGGTCGCCGGACCTCGAGCGGCTCCAGGAGATCGCCGCCCGCTACGACAGCTATCCGGCCTGAACCGTGGAGATCCTCGAACGGGAGGGCAGGCGTGCTGCGGTCAAGGTCGCCCGCGAGGAGCTCGTCCTGCTCGAGTTCGAGATGGAACCGAAGACCGACGGGGCCGGCCTTCATTTCCACCGGCGGCACGTCGACGCGTTCTACGTACTCAAGGGAGAGCTCGAGCTGACCGTCTCCGGAGAGACCGTCCATCCGCAGCAGGGCGAGCTCGTTCATGCCGCCCCGGGAGTCGTCCATTCCTTCAAGAACGCGAGCGGAAACCGGGTGCGGTTCCTCAACCTGCACACGCCTGGGATGCGCTTCGACGAGTACATGCGCAGAATGGATGCAGGCGAGGACCCTGATCCCGAGGACTACGACGTCTGGGAGGTGGAGTAAGTGGATCCGCAGGCCCGCTACGAAGAGATCGCCGACGACCTCGCTGCGCGCAACGCCGACGTCTCGCTCGGGCAGATGATGGGCATGCCTTGCATCAAGGCCGGCAGCAAGATGATCGGCGGATTCTGGCACGACGCGATGGTCTTCAAGCTGCCCGAAGAGGAAGTTCGCGAGCAAACGCTCGCGCTCGAAGGCGCACGGCTGTTCGATCCCTCTGAAAAGAGACGCCCGTTCCGCGAGTGGGTCGAGGTTCCCGCCGCTCACAGCGACGAGTGGCCTCGGCTCGCCGAAGCCGCGCTCACGCTCCACGCTGGCTGAACCAACAGCTGCGCTCGTCGTCGTGGAAGACGACGGTGTTCTGGCCGCTCTCGAGGACGACCTCGAAGTAACGGCGGCGGAGGGGTTCTTCCGTCCACCAGCGGTCGACGACGTGCCACTCCTCGCGGACACACGCGACCGCCTGGCGGTTGACGATCCGCGGCGTCCCGTCGAACCCCGGCTCGACGAGCGCCGGCCGCGGCTCGTTTACTCGTCCCGCGGGACGAGCAGCGCTCGTGACTCGGGTATTCGGGACCACGGAGAGACTTCGACAACGGTGCAGACCGAGCCCGAGCCGGTGCTCGCGCGCACCTGGCGCAGCCCTTCCTTGAGGTGTGAGCGCGCAACCGCGCCCTCTGCACGAACGAGCTCGAGCTGCTGCCCTCTCGACTCCGTCAGCTCGACGAGCTCGAGCCGGAGCTCCAGCACCGGTGCCGGCAGCTCCGCGAGCTTCGGAGCGAGCGCAGCCTTCAGCCGCGCGCGCTCGGTGGTGGGATCCCGCAGCGTGGCCGTCCGCCGCCACGATCCGCCGCCGACCAGCCTGACGGACAGCGCCAGCTTGCGCACGAACCGTCCTCCACGCTCCGGCCGTGCGAGTAGTTGTTCCAGCAGCGCCCCGAAGGCTCGGCGGAGCGTGAGCTCGTTGCCGACGGCCTCGGGGAACTGGAGCGCCTCCACGATCTCGGCCGGCTGCCTCCGGCCGCGCACGCGGGCCTTCGAGCCCCCTCGTGCGAGGCCGTGGGCACGCTGCCCGTCCGAGCCGAGCCGCTCCGCGACCGAGGCGTCGGGCAGAGCGGCGAGCCCACCGACGGTACGGATGCCGAACTCCTGGAGCTCGCGGCGCCGGTCGGGCTCGAGCGGCAGCAGCGTCAGCGGGTGCGGAGCGAGGAAGGCGGGAGCCTGCTTGTCGGAGACCACCAGCAGTTGCCCGGGTCGCGCGACGCTCGCAGCGGCGAGCGCGGCGAAGCGGCGCTCGGCAGCGCCGATCCGCGGATCCCAGGAGGGGCCGACCGCGGCCAGCGCGCGCTTCAAGGCCTGCTCGAGCCCGCCGTAGAGCCGCTCCACTCCCTTCGTCTCGAAGTAGGCACAGCCCAGCCCCGCGGGCTCGACCGCGATGCCCGCGTCCTCGAGCCGGCGCACGATTCCCTCCCACGCCTGCTCGGCGGCGGCCGGATCCTGCTCGACGAGCGTGAGCGAGGGGCACATCGCGAGCGCCTCCCCGAGCCGCATCCCGGGCTTCACCCCGGCAGCCTCGGCAGCCGCGGTGACGGGCCCGAGCAGCGGCTCGGTTCCCTCCAGAGGCGCGAGCGCCGCAGGTTCGAGTGCCAGGCGGGGCCGCGTGCGAAGCGCGGCGCGGAGCTCGAAGCCGGGAATGGAGATGCATGCGATCATACGAACACATGTTCTACCACGAACGCATGTTCGCGTCAAGTGTCTATTTGCAGGCTTTAACCGCTTTCCACAAAGCGTTGAGGGGCTTACCGAAACCGGCAGGCCAACTCCAAGGAATAGTCGACGACCTTGTCGCCCTCGGTCACACCGTGGTGTCTCAGCGACCAGTCGCTCTGGCGCACGCACATGTGCGCGAGGTAGACCGAGAGACCCTCCGCGCCGATCCGCTCCACCACGTAGCGCTCGAGCTCGGGCGCCTCGCCCTTCGCGTAGTAGATCAACGTCGCCAGGTCGAACAACCGGTCGCCGCTCCGCGTCCCGCCCCAGTCGATCACGCCGGTCACGCGGCCGGCCTCGACGAGCACGTTCGAGAGCGTGAAGTCCCAGTGGACGATGTCGCGCCGGCCCCGCACCCGGTCGGGATGACGCTCGACGGCGCGCCGGCACAGGCGCAGAAGCTCGCGGCTCTCGTCCGAGTGGCGCTCGAGAGTGCCGACGACCGCGTACTCCGAGAATCCGATCGCGACCGATTCGATCGTCGAGTCCGGCCAGCTCGTGTCGTCGTCGATCGCACGGCCTTCCTGCAGCTCGTTCAGCTGGAGCAGCAGCGACATCGAGGCGGGGGAAGCGGCTCCCCATCCGCGCCACGCGGGCTCCCCCGGCAGCTCTTCCTGGACGTGGTAGTCCTCGCCCCAGACGACATAGCGTGGCGCCGGATACCCGAGCGGACGCAGCGCCTCCGTCGTCGCCGGAGCAAGACCGGGCGGCTGCCGCTTGAAGACGTAGCGCCGCCCTTCCTCGTCGACAACCCGACCTGCTCCGAACTCCCCGCCTTCGTACTGCCCCACGGCGCGAAAAGCGGTTTCGTGGCGAGCGTTGAGCTCCTCGAGGTCGATCACGCCACGATCTCGGCCGCGCCTTCCACCATCCGCGAGAAACGCGGGACGACCTCGAGCAGGTTGTCCTGCGTCACCCAGGCGATGTCGTCCTCGAGCCCGGGCGGCCCGTACGTGCGCGCGTTGATCCCCTCGAGCGAGGTCTGAAACGCGCCCGCGATCACCTCGGCCGCGACCGCCGCGTCGGTGCGCTCGCCGTCGAGCATCCGCGTGATCCGGCCCGCGCAGTACGCGTCGTCGATCGCGAACTTGTCCTTGTAGCCGGCGCAGTACACGACGAGATTCTCCCCGCGCCCGCGTGCCTCGGCCGCCACAGCGTCCAGGTTCAGCAGACTCCCGAGGAGCACGACCTCGCAGGCCTCGGCCGCCTTGACGATCGTCCGAGTCCCGTTCGTCGTCGACATGACCAGCGTCTTCGCCCGCGGCTCGCGCACCTCGCGCGGCGAGGCACCGAGGTCGAAGCCCGGGATCTGGACGGCGTCCCGCTCGCCGCCGAGCAGCCCCTCGCCGAGCGAGTCGCGCAGCGCGCGGGCCTCGTCGATCCCCGGCGCGCAGTACACGCGCTCGTACCCCGAGGCGAGCGCCTGCGCGATCGTCGAGGTCGCGCGCATGACGTCGACGACGATGCCGACGGGGGCCGAGAGGGCCTCTGCCGGCGTAAAGGCGACGTCGATCCGCACCCGGCTACGCTATCCCCAGATGCGCTGCTATCGCCATCCCGACCGGGAAACCGGCCTCTCGTGCTCGGAATGCGGCCGGCCGATCTGCACCGACTGCATGACGGTCGCGCCGGTCGGGCTGCGCTGTCCTGAGCACGCGAGCCAGCGCCCGCGTCCCGCCCGGGTGGCGACCCGCGCGGCGATGCGCGCCGGGCTCGCGGGCCGAACCGCGATCGTCACGCAGGCTCTGATCGCGATCAACGTCGGCGTCTATCTCATCCAGCTCGGAATGGGTGCGGGCGTGAACGCGGACACCGGCAAGATCTTCGAGAAGGGCGTTCTCTACGGGCCTTTCGTCGCCAACGGAGACTGGTGGCGGCTGATCACGTCGGCCTTCCTCCACCACGGCCCGCTCCATCTTGGGCTGAACATGCTCGCGCTGTGGTGGTTCGGAGCGCCCGTGGAGATGTTCCTCGGCCGCGTCCGCTTCCTGATGCTCTACCTCGTGTCGGGGCTGGCCGGTGCGGCGGGAGCGCTGATCGCGACCCCCCACTCTCCGACCGTCGGCGCCTCGGGCGCGATCTTCGGGATCCTCGGCGCCGCGCTCGTGCTCGAACGGCAGCGTCTGTACGTGTTGGGAGGGAGCGCGCTGACCGTGATCGTGATCAACATCGTCTTCACGCTCACCGTGCCCGGGATCTCGATCGGAGGCCATCTCGGAGGACTCGCCGGCGGGGCGCTCGGGACGCTCGCGCTCTCGCATTTCGGCCGCCGGCATCCGGCCTACGGGCGCGCCGGCTTGCCTGCACTCACCGGTGTGATCGCGATCGGGGTGATCGCCGTCCTGGTTTCGTACTGGAAGGTTGGTGGGATCGCCTAGCCGCCGACGGCGACCGCTTCGACGCCCGACTCTTTCAGCGCCGCCTGCGCGGCCGCCAGCCGGGCGAGCGGGACGCGATAGGGCGAGCAGGACACGTAGTCGAGCCCGAGCTCGTGGCAGAAGGCGATCGAGTCCGGGTCGCCGCCGTGCTCGCCGCAGATGCCGAGCTTGATCTCCTCCTTCGTCTCCCTCCCCCGGCCGACCGCGATCCGCATCAGCTCGCCGACGCCGCTCCGGTCGAGCGTCTCGAACGGGTTGCGCTCGAGCACGCCGTCCTCGAGGTAGAAGGTGAGGAACTTGCCCTCCGCGTCGTCGCGCGAGAAGCCGAGCGCGGTTTGTGTCAGGTCATTGGTACCGAACGAGAAGAAGTCCGCGTGGTCGGCGATCTCGTCCGCGCGGATGCAGGCCCGCGGCAGCTCGATCATCGTCCCGCAGAGGTATTCGCGCGCGCCCTCCTCCTCGGCGACGGCCCCGGTCAGCTCGCGCAGGCGGCTCAGCTCCTCGGCGAAGGCGACCAGCGGGTGCATGATCTCGACCAGGGGCGCGTCGCCCGTCCGCTTCTCGACCGCGAGCGCGGCGCGGATGATCGCCCGCACCTGCATCTCGTAGATCTCCGGGTACTGGATCCCGAGCCGGCATCCGCGCGTGCCGAGCATCGGGTTCGACTCCTGGAGCGCCCGGATCCGCCTGCGCATGCGCTCGTCCGTGGTCTCGTCGAGTGAAGGCAGGAACTCGTGCAGAGGTGGGTCGAGCAGCCGGATCGTCACCGGCAGCCCGGCCATTGCCTCGAAGATGCCTTCGAAGTCGGACTGCTGGAGCGGCAGCAGATTGTCGAGCGCCGCTCGCCGCGACCGCTCGTCCGAGGCCATGATCATCTCGCGCACGAGCGGGAGCCGGCCGTCGGACATGAACATGTGCTCTGTCCGGCAGAGGCCGATGCCCTGCGCGCCGAACTCGCGGGCCTTGACGGCGTCCTCGGGGGTGTCGGCGTTGGCGCGGACCTTCAGGCGCCTGTAGTCGTCCGCCCACTCGAGCACCGTCTGGAAGTCCTCGTTGATCTGCGGTGGGACGAGCTCGACCGGTCCTGCAATCACGTTGCCGGTCCCGCCGTCGATCGTGATCACGTCGCCTTCCTTCACCTCGTGCGAGCCGAGCATCGCCGTCTTCGCCTGCAGGTCGAGCGTCAGCTCCTCGCACCCGGCCACGCACGGCTTCCCCATCCCGCGCGCCACGACGGCGGCGTGCGAAGTCATCCCTCCGTGGGCGGTCAGGATTCCCGCAGCCTCGATCAGGCCGTGGATGTCGTCGGGGGTCGTCTCCCAGCGGACGAGGATCACGCTCTCGCCGGCCTTCCCGCGCTCGGCGGCCGTGTCGGCGTCGAAGACGACTCCCCCGCGCGCGGCGCCGGGTGAGGCGTTCAGTCCCTTGCACGCGACCTCGTACTCGGCCTCGGGGTCGAGCATCGGGTGGAGCAGCTGGTCGAGCTGGCGGGGGTCGATCCGCGCCACGGCCTCCTCGCGGGAGATCAGGTCCTCGTCGACCATGTCCACCGCCGCCTTCAGTGCCGCCGGTGCCGTCCGCTTCGCGCCGCGCGTCTGAAGGAGATAGAGGCGGCCCTGCTCGACCGTGAACTCGATGTCCTGCATGTCGCGGTAATGCTCCTCCAGCTGGCGCATTGTCTCGAGCAGCTCCTCGAATGCCTCTGGCATGCGCTCCTTCATCCGCGCCAGGGGCTCCGGCGTCCGGATCCCGGCCACGACGTCCTCACCCTGGGCGTTCGGGAGGAACTCGCCGTAGGGGACGCGCTCGCCCGTGGCTGGGTCGCGGGTGAAGGCGACGCCCGTGCCCGAGTCGTCGCCGGAGTTCCCGAACACCATCTGCACGACGTTGACGGCTGTGCCGAGGTCGTCCGGGATCCCGTGCGCGCCACGGTAGACCTGGGCGCGCGGGGTGTCCCACGACTCGAAGACGGCGCGAACGGCCCGGCTCAGCTGCTCGCGCGCGTCCTGGGGGAAGCCCACACCGGTCTCCTGCTCGTAGATCCCTTTGAAGGTCTCGACAAGCTCCGCGAGGTCGTCCCCGGACAGGTCGACGTCTTGCCTGGCTCCCCTGCCCTGCTTCAGCTCGGAGAGCGCCTGCTCGAAGCGGTGGGCGTCGATCCCGTCTACGACCTCGCCGTACATCTGGATCAGCCGGCGGTAGGAGTCGTAGGCGAAGCGGCGGTTGCCTGTCGTGCGCGCAAGCCCCTCGACTGCGTCGTCGTTGAGGCCGAGGTTGAGGATCGTGTCCATCATCCCCGGCATCGAGACGGCGGCGCCCGAGCGCACGGAGACGAGCAGCGGATCCTCCGGGTCGCCGAACCGCTTGCCCGTCTTCTGCTCGAGCGCGGCGACGTGCTCGGCGACCTCCTCGTCGAGGCCGTCGGGCAGCTCGCGCCCGTTCAGCATGTAGGCGCGACAGGCCTCCGTCGTGATCGTGAAACCTGCCGGAACCGGCACGCCCAGCTGCGTCATCTCGGCCAGGCCCACGCCTTTCCCGCCGAGGAGCTCGCGCCCGCCGTCGGCGTGCTCGTCGAAGTCGAAGATGTAGGTCACGCAGGGAATCTTTCCACGACCGGCGCAAATACACTCGATTCATGTCGCTGAGGGAGTTCTGGGACGACCAGGCCGAGGCCTGGGGGCGCTTCGCGCGCAGCCCGGGGCATGACGCCTACCACGGGGAGTTCAACTTCCCAGCCTTCCTCGAGCTCGTGCCGCCGCCCGGGCGGGCGACACTCGACGTGGGCTGCGGCGAAGGCAGGGTCGGGGCGGAGCTCGGACGCCGCGGTCACCGCGTCGTCGGCGTCGACTCGTCGCCGCAGATGGTCGCCTTCGCCTCCGAGCACCATGAGGCCCACGTGGCCGATGCGGCGGCGCTTCCTTTCGAGGACGGCTCCTTCGACCTCGCGATCGCCTACATGTCGCTGATGAACTTCGACGATCCCGAGGGGGCGGCCCGCGAGATCGCCCGCGTGCTCGAACCGGGCGGGCGGCTCTGCGCGGCGTTGATCCACCCGCTCGACGGCGCAGGACGGTTCGAGGGCGATTCCTTCGTCATCACGGGGTCGTACTTCGAGCCGGAGCCGAAGCTGTGGGAATCGGATCGCGACGGGATCCAGGTCACCTTCTACGATCGCGCGCTTCCGCTCGAGCGTCTCGCCCGCGGACTGGAGGAGGCAGGCCTGCTGATCGAGGCGGTCCGCGAGCCTCGCCCCGGCGACGAGTTCGTGCACAAGCACCCGATCTCGGCCCGCCGCCTGCGGATCCCGCTCTTCCTCCACTTCCGCGCCGTCAAGCCATGACCTACAACGAGGACTGGGAGCGCGAGGCCGAGAACTGGATCGCGTGGGCGCGCACGCCGGGCCACGACGCCTACTGGGACTATGCGCCCTCCTTCTTCGAGCTCGTGCCGGCTCCCGGCCGGGCGACGCTCGAGGTTGGTTGCGGCGAGGGACGGGTCGCACGTGACCTGGCCTCCCGCGGCCACAGAGTCACGGCCGTCGACGCCTCGCCGACGCTGCTCGCGGCGGCCCAGGAAGCCGATCCGGAGGGCGAATACGTCCTCGCGGATGCCGCAGAGCTGCCCTTTGAGCGGGAATCCTTCGATCTCGCGGTCGCCTACAACTCGCTGATGGACATCGACGACATGCCGGGCGCGGTCCGGGAGATCGCGCGCGTGCTCGAACCGCAGGGTCGATGCTGCGTCTGTCTTACGCATCCGATCATGGATTCCGGCCGGTTCGAGGATCGAGAGCGGGATGCGCCCTTCGTGATCTCGGGGTCCTACTTCGGCAGGCGGCGCGTCGAAGGGACGTTCGAGCGGGCCGGGATGAAGATGACCTTCCACGGCTGGAGCTACCCGTTCGAGGACTACGCTCGCGCGTTCGAGTCGGCCGGCCTCCTAATCGAGTCGGTGCACGAGCCGGCGCAGCGAGACGAGGCTGTCGCCGAGGATCCGAGTGAGGCGCGCTGGCAGCGCGTCCCCGCGTTCCTCTTCCTCCGTTTGCTGAAGCCCTAGGCGGCGGCTCCCGTGAGCTCTCCGACCTTGTCCTTCAGGTACCGGAGGTACGGACCCGCATCGAGTGACGAGCCGGCGGCGCGCTCGAGCGTCTCCTGCGGCGTGAACTTGCGCCCATAGCGATGGACGTTGTCGCGGAGCCAGTCGCGGAGCGCGCCGAACTCGCCCTGCTCGAACTGGTCGTCCAGGTCTGGAATGGCCTCCCGAACCTTCTCCCAGATCTGGAGGGAGATGACGTTGCCGAGCGAGTAGGTCGGGAAGTACCCGATCGATCCGCCGGACCAGTGGACGTCCTGGAGCACGCCGCGCCGGTCGTCGGGCACGTCGATGCCCAGGTATTCCTTCATCCGCGCGTTCCAGGCCTCCGGCAGCTCCTTCAGAGCGACCGAGCCGGCGAGGATCTCCTGCTCGAGCTCGAAGCGGAGGATGATGTGCATGTTGTAGGTGACCTGGTCGGCATCCACCCTGATCAGCGAGGGCTGGATCTTGTTGACCGCCCGGTAGAAGTCGGCCAGCTCGACCGAGCCGAGCTGGTCGGGGAACGCCTGCTGCAACCGCGGGAACAGGAAGCGGAGGAACGGCAGGCTGCGGCCGACGAGGTTCTCCCACATCCGCGACTGCGATTCGTGGATGCCCAGCGAGACGCCCGTGCAGAGCGGCGTCCGCTCGAGCGCGGCGTCGATCTGACGCTCGTACAGGCCGTGGCCGAACTCGTGCATCGTCGAGAACAGCGACTCGAGCCCGGTGTCCGCGTACCGCGTGGTGATCCGGACGTCGGTCGTTCCGAGCCCGAATGCCGCGGGATGGACGATCTCGTCGAGACGCCACGTGTCGGTGTTCCAGCCGAACCGGTCGAGAACGAGGGTGTTGAGCTCGCGCTGCTTCTCGATCGGGAAGGTATTAGTGAGGAACGAGTCGTCGACCGGATGCGCCGCCGCCTCCTCGATCATGGGAACGAGCGCCCGCTTCAGCTCCGCGAAGATGGTTTGGACTTCGGCCGTCTTCATCCCCTGCTCGAAGTCGTCGAGCAGGATGTCGTAGGCCGAGCCGGCGCCGTCGAAGCACTCGATATAGCGATGCTTGAGCTCGACATTCCGCTCGAGGTGCGGCAGGAACGCGGCGAAGTCGGAGCTCTTACGCGCCTCGACCCACGCCTCCAGGCCGATTGCGGCCGCCCGCGCCATCTCGCCGCGCAGCTCGCCCGGAACCTTCCTCTCCTTCTCCCAGTCGCGGCGGGTGACCCGGATCAGGCTCGCCTCGTCGGAGTCGTGGTCGAGGCTCTCCTCGTACGGGCGAAGCTCCTCGAGGAGCCGCCCGATCTCGTCGGAGGTGAAGCGCTCATGCGTGACCTGGTCGAGCGTTGCCAGTTCCTCGGCTCGGAGCCCGGCCGCTCCTGAAGGCATGAGGACCTGCTGGTCCCATTCGAGCAGACCTCCGGCGCGGCCGAGGTCGACGACCTCCGCGAGCCGGCCCTTCAGCTCTTCGAACTTCTCGTTCACGATTCTCCTTTCAATCCGCGGGCCCGCAGGTCGGCGAGCCAGCCGGCGATCCGCAGCCCCAGCCAGATCGGGGTCAGGACGACGTAGAAGAGCGTAATGCCCGCGAGAAGCGCAATCGACCACGTCCCCCAGCGCCAGAGCGGCACCGGGCCCTTTGGTGCGGGGGTCAGGATGCCGCTGCCTCCGCCTTCCGCTGGGTGACCATGCGGATGATGCGGTGGGCCGTCTCCTCGATCGACAGCTCCGACACCTCCAGCACCGGGCAGCCGAGCCGCCGCTGGACGGCCGAAGCCTGCTCGAGCTCCTCGTAGATCTGGACGAGCTCGGCGTACTGGCGCTTGGAGCTGCCCATATGGCGCAGGCGCTCCTGGCGAATCTCCGCGAGCCGGCTAGCCTCGAGCGTGAGCCCGATGATCTTCTCCTGCTCGATCTCGAACAGCTCCTGGGGCGGGTCGATCCCCTTCACGATCGGGACGTTCGCGGTCTTGTACCCGAGATAGCCGAGGTACATCGAGAGCGGGGTCTTGGACGTGCGCGACACGCCGACGAGCACGATGTCCGCCTCCTCGAGCCCGCGGCCCATCCCGTCGTCGTACTTGACCGCGAACTCGATCGCCTCCATACGCTTGAAGTAGGCCGAGTCCAGCGGATGGCGGGCGCCGGGGGTCATGCGCGCCGCCGTTCCGGAGACCTTCGCGACCGCCTCGATCGGATGGCCGAGCAGGTCGCAGTAGTGGAGGCGAGCCCGCCGGCAAAGCGCGCGCATGGCTTCGCGCAGCTCGGGCTGGACGAGCGTGTAGACGACGACTGCGGGACGACCCCGTGCGCGGTTGACGGCCAGCTGAAGGTCGTCCACCGTCTCGACCCGCGGGTGGCGGATCTCCTCGAACAGCTGCTCGGGGAACTGCGCCTCCAGCGCGAGGACGAGGCGCGCGGCGGTCTCGCCCGTCGAATCCGAGACGACGTGGAGCTCGACCGGAACGGTGTCCGTCGGAGTCATGCGATCTGTGGAAGCAGGCGCGGACACGGGCATTCAGCGTATCTCGCTCCCTTGGTCACGCGCGCTCAGCGCTGGATCTGCGTGAAGTCGCCCACCAGCCCGAGCGTGTCGCGTACGTCGAGCAGCAGCCGCAGCCGGTTCGCGCGGACGGCGCTGTCCTCCGCCATCACGAGCACGTCCTCGAAGAACCTGTCCACCGGCTCGGCGAGCTCCGTCGCCGCTGCGAGCGCAGCTTTAGGCGCTCCACGCTGGAGGGCCGCCTGGATCTCGGGTGCGACGGCCTCGACGACGCGGGCCAGCTCGACCTCGGCCGGCTCGAGCAGCAGGTCCGCAGAGAGCGCCGGAGCCGCCTCTTCCTCGGCCTTGCCCGCCAGCCGGTCGGCGCGCGAATAGGCGGTGTGGAGTCGCTCGAGCATCGCGTCGTCGAGGCCCGCGAGCGCCCGCGCGAGCTCCGCGACCTGGCCGAGCTCGGTGACTCCCGACCGTCTCGCCGCGCGGACGAACTCGACCGGAAGCTCGAGCAATCCTTCGTAGCGCTCCTCGACGAAGTCCCCGGCGTCGCCCGGAAGGAGCGAGCGGGGAACGGTCAGCCCTCCCTCGCCCGCGAGCCGGCACAACCCGATGGCGGCGCGGCGCAGCCCGAAGGGATCGCGCGACCCGGTCGGCCGGTGGCCGAGCGCGAACGCCGTGGTGAGGTTGTCGATCTTGTCCGCGGCCGACAGGAGGCGGCCTCCCTCCGTGCCCGGCAACGGGCCTCCGGCGGTCTCGGGAAGATAGTGCTCGTCGATCGCAGCGCAGACGGCCTCGGGATATCCGGCCAGGCGGGCGTACTCGGCCCCGATGTGACCTTCGAGCTCCGGGAACTCGCGCACCAGCTCCGACGCCTGATCCGCTTTCGCGAGCCGGGCAGCCTCGAGCGTTGCCTCTCCGCCCCCGAGCACCTCGACGAGCTTCACGAGCCGCTCGGTCTTGTCTGCGAGCGTCCCGCCTCCTTCGAAGACGGTGACTCCGGCAAGCCTCGTGGCGAGCTCGTCGATTCCGACCTCGACGTCCCGCTCGAAGGTGAAAGCGGCGTCGTCCAGCCGGTTCTCGAGCACCTGCTCGTTCCCGGCACGAACCACGTCCGGGTCCCCCCCGTTCGCAACGAAGGCGAACCTGTTCCCACCGAGAGGGAAGTACCGCTGGTGCGACTGCATCGCAGTGATGACGACCCCGGCCGGAAGCTGGAGGAACCGCTCGTCGAAGCTCCCCTCGAGCACGAGCGGCTTCTCGACCAGGTGGACGACCTCCTCGAGGACGCCGTGTGGATCGGTCCAGCCTTTTGGGAGGCCCTCGACGATCTGCCGCCGCCGCTCCGCGGCCTCCGGCTCCACGTCTGCCGCCCGCAGCTCGTCGGCGTAGGCCTCGGCAGAAGAGATCTCGACCGGACCGTCGGTGAAGCGGTGGCCGAAGGAATGCTCGCCCAGAAGCGTCTCCGCATCGAGCTTGGCCAGGATCCAGCGGAGGGGGCGCGGATAGCGCAGCCCGCTGTCGTCCCAGCGCATCGTCTTCGAGAAGGTCAACCCCCGCACGATCGCGTCGACCCGCTCCGGGAGCGCGTCGCGCAGCTCCTGGCCCGGCAGCTCGATGCCGAGGAACCCGTCCCGAACCTCGAGCGCGGCCGGCTCGACGCCGTGCCGCCGTGCGAAGCCGGCCGCGGCCTGCTCCCGCACGGCTTCGGGCGGTCCCTTGACCCACGCCGGCTCTGTTCGCTCCGGGAGATCCCGTACCAGCACGGCGAGCCTGCGCGGCCCGACGAACAGGCGGTCGGGCTCTCTGCCCAGATGCTGCCGGCAGAGATCCGGCAGCTGGGCCTCGGCCTCGTAGCAGGCCGACGCAGGAAGCTCCTCGCAGCCGATCTCAAGCAGCAGGCTCGGCAACGTCCTCCATCTCCAGGTACAGCTGGGCCGTGACGCGCGCGAGGTTGCGGATGCGGGCGATCCGGGCGGTGCGCTCGGTCACCCCGATCGCGCCCCGCGACTCGAGCAGGTTGAACGCGTGCGACAGCTTCAGCACCTGGTCGTAGGCAGGCAGGGGAAGCCGGTGCTCGAGCAGCTGGCGGCACTCGGCCTCGTGCTCGTCGAAGCGCCGCAGCAGAATGTCGACGGGGGCCCGCTCGAAGTTGTAGATCGACCACTGCCGCTCGTTCTCCCGGAAGACCTCACCCCAGGTCACGCCCGGCGCCCACTCCAGATCGAAGGCCGTCCGCTTGCCCTGCACGGCCATCGCCAGCCGGTCGAGCCCGTAGGTGATCTCCGCCGGGACGAGCTCGACGTCCATCGTCGCCAGCTGCTGGAAGTACGTCCACTGGCTGATCTCGGTGCCGTCCAGCCACACCTCCCAGCCCAGCCCCCAGGCGCCGATAATGGGCGCCTCCCAGTCGTCCTCGACGAGGCGCATGTCGTGCCGCTCGAGGTCGACTCCGATCGCCTGCAGCGAAGCCCAGTACTGGTCGAGGACGTCCTCGGGCGCCGGCTTGAGGACGACCTGGTACTGCCAGAACTGCTGAAAGCGAAACGGGTTCTCGCCGTAGCGCCCGTCCATCGGGCGGATCGACGGCTCGACGTACGCGGTCCGCCACGGGCGCGGGCCGAGGCAGCGGAGGAACGTGGCCGGATTCAGCGTGCCGGCGCCGAGCTCGGTGTGGTAGGGCTGCATCAGGACGCAGCCGCGCTCGGCCCAGTAGTCCTCGAGCGCGCGGATCATGTCCTGGTAGCTGAGCGGCATTTCTAGGACGCCTTGAGCGTGCGCAGGCGAAAGCCGCCGTGGAACTCGTGCGAAGCGGTGACCACGCTCAGCGCCTCACGGGCGCTCCGATCGGTGAGACCGGCGTTGCCCGCCTCGGCGAGCGGGAATCCGAGCAGCGCCTCGATCCCCTTCAGGCCCTGCGGCGAGAGCCGCATCGAGCCCTCCGAGCACGAGGAGCAGAGCGCTCCCCCCGCCTTCGGCGAGTAGCCGTCGAGCGGCCCCTCGGCCCCGCATTCGGCGCAGCTCGTGAGGTGAGGGAGGTAACCCGACAGCCAGAGGAGCTTCAGCTGGAAGGAAAGCGCCAGCGGGTCGAGCGCGGGCGGTGACGGCGCGCGGCTCTCCACTTCGTCGACGAGATCGAGGAAGCGTGTCAGCGCACGGAACGCGCGCACGTTGGCTTCCTGCTCGGTGAACAGGCGGAGCATCGCTTCGGCGGCGACGAGCCCGATCCCGAGCCGGTAGGGATCCTCCCGCGCCGCGTGATGCGACCGGATCAGCTCGACGCCCGTGACCGTTTGCAGCTCTCCACGCCCTCGATGCAAGACCAGCTCGACGTGGCTGAGCGGCTCGAGACGGGCGCCGAATCGAGACTTGGTCTTGCGCACGCCCTTGGCGACGGCGCCGACACGCCCCTCCTCGAGCGTGTACAGATGAAGCACGCGGTCGGCCTCGCCGAAGCGGAACGAGCGCAGGACGACAGCCTCGGTCTTGTGGGTGCGCCCGGCCACCGGGCCAAGTCTAGTTCCGGGGCAGGCCGGTTCCCCGCCGGCTCCTCACAGGCGCTGGCAGGAAGGGCAGTACCAGGTTCCTCTCCCCGCCGCGCGGGTTTTCTCGATCGGAGTGCCGCAACGGGGGCACGGCTCGCCCGCCCGGCCGTAGACCTTGAACTCCTCCTGCATCGACCCTCGGCTGCCGTCCGGCGCGGAGTAGTCGCGAAGTGTCGCGCCCTGCCTGGCGATCCCCAGCTCGAGCGCGCGGCGGATCCCTCTGCGGATCGAACGGAGCTCGGCGCGCTCGACCGTCCCCGCGGGCTTCAGCGGATGAACTCGCGCCCTCCACAAAGCCTCGTCCGCGTAGATGTTGCCGAGGCCCGCGACCGTGCGCTGGTCGAGCAGCGCCGCCTTGACCGGCGCCCGCCGGTCGCTCAGGCGCTCGCCGAGGAAGCGGGTGGTGAAGCCGGGCTCGAGCGGCTCGGCGCCGAGCCTGACGGCGAGATAGGGCTCGAGCTCGCCGGGCTCGAGCAAGAGCCACGTCCCGAATCTCCTGACGTCCTTATATCCGACGTCCGATCCGTTGTCTAGAGTGACAACCGCGCGTCGATAGGGATCGTCCTGGAGGGTCCCGCTCGGCCCGTAGTGAAACGAACCCGTCATCCGGAGGTGAATCAGGAGAGACCGACCGCTGCGAAACCGGACAACTAGATACTTGCCACGGCGGGCCAGAGCTTCGATCTGCTCGCCTTCGAGCTCGGCCGCGACCTCGATTGGGTCGAGCGGTCTCGTCAGGCGCGGGTCGACGATCGCGACGCGCTCGAGGCGGCGGCCTTCGAGGACCGGAGCCAGCCGGGCGCGGATGGTCTCGACCTCGGGAAGCTCGGGCACAGACAGGCGGGAGAGGCGCTAGGCCGCCGTCTCTCGGCGGCGGGCGAGCTTGGGATCGTCGAACGGCCTCACGGCTCGACGATCGGCTGCCCGGGAGTGCGCTTGGGCGGCGACTTGCCTCCGAGCCAGGCATTCACGGTCGCGCCGACGTCGGCGAACTCGCCCTCGTGAATCTGGCCGGCGGCGTTCTTCCCCTGCACGTAGGCGAGCAGGAGCGCGTACTCGCGCGAATGGTCGGTCGACGGGGTGGTCGGGTCGCAGCCGTGGTCGGACGTAAGCACGAGCAGGTCGCCCTGCCGCAGCGCTTCGAGCAGGTCGGGCAGCCGCCGGTCGAAGTCCTGCAGGCAGCGGTGGAAGTTGACGGGATCGTTCCGGTGCCCCCAGAGCGTGTCGGTCTCGATCAGATTGGTGAAGACAAAGCCCTCGTCCAGCTCGCGCAGGAGGCGCTCGGTCTGCGAGATCCCCTCGAAGTTCGATTTCGTGGGATAGGACTCGTCGATGTCGCAGCCGGCGAAGATGTCACCGACCTTGCCCACGCTGTGGACCTTGGCGCCGGCGTCGCGCATCAGCGTCAGGTAGTTCGGCCGCTTCGGCTCCAGCGAGTAGTCGCGGCGCTGCTCCGTCCGCTCGTAGTTTCCGGGCTCGCCGGTGAACGGACGCGCGATCACCCGTCCGACGGCGTGGTTGCCGGTCAGGATCTCCCGGGCGACCTCGCAACCGTGGTAGAGCTCGTCGAGCGGGATCGTGTCCTCGTGCGCGGCAAGCTGGAAGACGGAGTCACCGGACGTGTAGACGATCCACTTGCCCGTTCGCTGGTGCTCCTCGCCGAGCTCCTGGATGACGTCCGTGCCCGACGCGGGCTTGTTCCCCAGCACCCCTCTGCCGGTCCGGTGCATGAACGGGTCGATCACCTCGAACGGAAACCCGTGCAGATATGTGGGAAGGGCCTGCGGCGTCACGACCCCCATCAGCTCCCAGTGGCCCGTGGTGGTGTCCTTGCCCTTCGAGCGTTCGAGCAGCCTCCCGGCGACCGCGGGTGCCCCCGGCTGGGGTGGACAGCCCTCGAGCGGCGCAACGTTGCCGAGACCCAGGGCCTCGAGGTTGGGCAGGTCGAGCCCGCCGACGGCGCGGGCGACGTTTCCGAGCGTGTCCGACCCCTCGTCTCCAAACCTGTCGGCGTCCGGTAGCGCCCCCGCCCCGACTGCGTCGAGCACGATGACGCACGCGCGCGGCATGGGGCTATTCTACGGTCGGCATGTCCACAGTCCTCAGCCTGCTCGGAGTCGCCGTCTTCATCGTGTGCACGATCTCGGTGGCCGCCGCGGTGACCTGGAGCGTGGTCAGGCTGAGCCCGCCCAAGGCACGCCAGAAGACGGGCGAGTCGAGCTCCTAGCTAGACCGGAGAGAGCGGAAGCACGTCCTCGAGCGGCGCGTACTCGACCGCATGCGCGTCGGCGACAGCCTCGTAGGTGACCTTGCCGTGGAGGACGTTGACGCCCCGGGCAAGAGCTGCATCGCGCGCGACGGCCTCGGCCAGCCCGTGGTCGGCGATCTGCTCGACATAGGCCAGGGTCGCATTCGTGAGCGCCTTCGTGGACGTGATCGGCACCGCACCCGGCATATTGGACACGCAGTAGTGCGTGACGCCGTCGACCACGTAGGTGGGATCGCTGTGGGTCGTCGGCCGCGAGGTCTCCGCGCATCCGCCCTGGTCGATCGCGACGTCGCAGAGGACTGACCCGTCCTTCATCCGGCGGACCGACTCGCGGCTGATCAGCTTGGGCGCGACAGCGCCGGGAATGAGCACGGCCCCGATCACGACGTCTGTCTCGGCAATCGACTCCTCGATCTGGAGGCTCGAGGACATCAGCAGGCTGACCCGGCCGGAGAGCGTCGCCTCGAGGTAGCGAAGCCGGTCGATCGAGCGATCGAGGATCGTGACATGGGCGCCGAACCCGAGCGCGATCAGGGCCGAGTTGTACCCGACCATCCCTCCGCCGATGACGAGCACCCGGCCCGCGGCCACGCCGGGAACGCCGCCGAGCAGCAGCCCGCGTCCACCGAGCGGCTTCTCGAGGAAGGTGGCGCCGGCCTGGGCGGCGAGCCTGCCGGCGATTTCGCTCATCGGGGCGAGGAGCGGCAGCGCGTGATTGTCGGTCTCGACGGTCTCGTAGGCGATGCACGCGGCGCCGCTCTCGACCAGCGCCCGGGTGAGGGGCTCGTTCGCCGCCAGATGGAGGTAGGTGAAGAGGATCAGATCCTCGCGCAGGAGCGGGTATTCCTCTCGCACCGGCTCCTTGACCTTGAGCAAGAGGTCGGCTTCGCCCCAGACGTCCTCGGCGCTCGGCGCCGTCTCCGCCCCCACGGCCTCGTAGGCCGTGTCGGGAAACGCGCTCCCCTCCCCGGCTCCCGTCTCGAGCAGGACCTCGTGACCGCGCTGGATCAGCTCGCGCGCGCCGGCGGGCGTCAGCGCGACGCGGTACTCATCGGGCTTGATCTCGCGGGGGACGCCGATCCTCACGGCGGGCGGAACGATATCTGCTTGGAGCCGAGCCGCCCCCTAGCTTTCTCCGCGCGAACCTTCCGGCTGCGAAGGCGGCTGCGAAGAAGGCGGGATCGTCGGCCGGTCCGCGCCCCATGTGCGAAAGCGGAAGCCCGGCGCACGCCTCCTCCCAGCCGGAGACGTCCACCTCCTCGCGCGGATCGAGCCACTCGGGCGCGGGGACCCCCGCGGGCCAGGCGGCCATGACGCGGCCGAGGCAGAGGGACAGCACCGCGCGGGAGTGGTGGGAGACGTCCCGGTGGCGCGACCGCGGATCGGCCGCCGAGGCCCTGACCGCCAGGATCGGAGAGCCTCGAAGGGCCGCGGCCGCGTTGGCCGCCTCGCTCGCCGCCACCCCGCCGTGCCCGAGCAGGGTCCCGGTTCCGACGATTCCGGGGCCGATCGAGCAGACCGCGACATCGAATCCACGTCCCGCCGCCCAGGCGAGAGCGGAGGCGACGTTCACACAGGCGACGTCCCCCTCGACGCAGGCACCGACCGCAACGGCAGCCTCGACGAGCCCGCGCTCCCTGAGCGCCCGGACCGCGTCCGACAGCGAGACGGGAAGCGCACCGCCCGGAAGCTGGAGATACGCCACGCGGATTCCGGGGCCGAGCCCCGCACACACGGGCGCGACCTGGCTGTGCAGGGAGCAGCAGACGACGGGCATCCTGCCGAGCGTCTCGGCGAGCTCGTCCCTCTCCTCCGCGTGCTCGACCGCTGCCTGCAACGGCGTGTAGGGGAGCTTCATCACGTGCGCACCGGGCTCATGGGCCAGGTCCAAGCCCCGCGTCAGGTTCGCGTATAGGACGTCGAAGCCGCCGGAGCCGAGCTCGAGCTCACGCGCCTGGACGTTGACGAGCACCTCGTCGTCGACCTCGACCGGGCCGGTCAGGCGTGGATAGGCGATGCAGGGCGTTCCGTCGACCTCGATCCGGGCCAGGCCCTCGAGCCGCTCGACGATCGCCGTGACGGTCCCGCGCCGGAGGCTAAGAACCATCCGCGGTCTCGCGGGCAGCGTCGACGAGCGCGAGCGTGACGTCGATCATCGCCTCGAGATCCGCCACGGAGATCTGCTCGTCGGGCGTGTGGATGTTCGCCATCCCGTTGGCGAGGTTGACGCAGCCGAGCCCCTCGTTGTTGAAGACATTGGCGTCCGCGGCGCCGCCGGAGAGGGCGAGCGTGGGCTCGTGGCCCGTCCGTCGCAGCGCCTCGCACGCGAGGCGGATCGGGAGATCGTCCCGGTGGAAGCGGTAGCCGCGGTAGGACTTCCTCAGCTCGGTCTCGACCTCGCACTCGCCGAGCTCGGCGGCGAACGTGATCGCCTCCAGCATCTCCTGGACGAGATCGGCGAGCTTGGCCTCGTCCTGGGAGCGCGCCTCCGCCAGGAACGTGCACCACTCCGGGACGATGTTCCCGGCCGTCCCGCCCTCGATCACGCCGACGTTGGCCGTCGTCTCCTCGTCCACCCGCCCGAGCCGGAAGTCCGCGATCGCCCGCGCCGCGGCGGCGATCGCCGAGCGGCCCTCCTCCGGGAACATGCCCGAGTGCGACGCGCGCCCGTGGAACCGCGCCTGGATCGCCTGCGCATGCGGGGCGCCGAGGATCACCTCCCCGATCGGAGCGGCTTGGTCGTAGACGTAGCCGATCCGGGCCTGGAGCCGGCCGGCGTCGAAGGCAGCCGCCCCGAGCAGGCCCACCTCCTCCTTCGGCGTGAACAGGAGCTCGATTCCCGGGTGCGGCCGCTGCTCGGCCAGCACGCGGCGCGTCGCCTCGAGCATGACCGCGACCGCCGCCTTGTTGTCGGCGCCGAGGATCGTTCCCGCGGCGTTCTTCAGCACTCCGTCCTCGAGCACGGGCTCGATCGCGCCATCCGGAGGAACCGTGTCCAGATGCGCGCAGAAGAAGATCGGCACTCCGGGGCCGGTCGGCTCGAGCCTCGTGAGCAGATTGCCGGCCGTGGAGCCGATCTTCGCCCCGGCGTCGTCCTCGTCTACCTCGAGCGCCAGATCGCGCAGGTACCCCGCGACCCGGTCTGCGACCTCGCGCTCCTCACCGGGCGGGCTTCGAAGAGCCGCGAGCTCGGTGAAGAGGGAGACGACCTCGGAGGCTTCGGCGCGCGCCACGCGCGCGATCTTAGTGCTACCGGGTCGCGGAGACGGCCGCGGGGCGGCTGCGCTCGCGGGCACGCTCGAGGGCGGCGCCGACGAACTCGCGGAAGAGCGGGGCCGGGCGCGTGGGCCGCGACTTGAACTCGGGATGGAACTGGCTCGCGACGAACCAGGGATGGTCGGGCAGCTCGATGATCTCGACGAGCCTCCCCTCCTGGAACGTCCCCGAGACGACGAGCCCGGCTTCGACGAGCCGGGGGCGATAGTGGTTGTTGACCTCGTAACGATGCCGGTGCCGCTCGTGCACCACGGCCTCGCCGCTATACGCCTCTTGGGCGCGCGTGTCCTCGGCGACCTCGACCGCCTGGGCGCCGAGTCGCATCGTGCCGCCGAGATCCTCGATCTCCTTCTGCTCCGGGAGCAGGTCGATCACCGGATGCGGCGTCTCTGGGTCCATCTCGGTCGAGTTCGCCCCCTCGAGCCCGACGACGTGGCGGGCGAACTCCGAGATGGCCACGTGCATACCGAGACAGATGCCGAGATACGGGATCCCACGCTCGCGGGCGACGCGGCAGGCGAGGATCTTGCCCTCCCAGCCGCGCGAGCCGAAGCCGCCCGGCACGAGGATCCCGTCCACCTGCTCCAGCTCCTCGGCCGCCTCCTCGAGCGACATCCCCTCGGCGTCGACCCAGCGCACGCGCACCGAGCACCCCTGATGCAGGCCGGAGTGCTTGAGCGCCTCGTGCACCGACAGGTAGGCGTCGTGGAGCTTGACGTACTTGCCGACGAGGCCGATCTCGACCTCTTCCTTCGGCTCCCTGATCCGCTCGGTCAGCGCGAGCCACTCACCCAGGTCGCAGCCGTCGATCGGCAGCCCGAGCTTCTCGCAGACGAGCCGGTCGAGCCCTTCCTCCTGGAGCACGGTCGGGACGAGGTAGACGTCCGGGACGTCCGGGCAGGCGATCACCTCGCTGCGCTCGACGTCGGCGAACAGGGCGATCTTGTCGCGGATGTCGGTCGAGATCTCCTCGTGGGAACGGCAGACGACGACGTCGGGATGGATGCCGATCCGCCGCAGCTCGTTGACCGAGTGCTGCGTCGGCTTCGTCTTCAGCTCGCCGGCGGCGTCGACGAACGGAATCAACGTCACGTGGACGTAGATGACGTTCTCCGGGCCGGCTTCCCGCCGGAACTGGCGGATCGCCTCGAGGAACGGCAGCGACTCGATATCTCCGACCGTCCCGCCGATCTCGCTGATGACGACATCGGTGTCGGTCGCCTCCGAGCCGCGCCGGATCCGCTCCTTGATCTCGTTGGTGATGTGCGGTATCACCTGCACGGTCGAGCCCAGGTACTCGCCCTTGCGCTCCTTGCGCAGCACGGAGTACCAGATCGAGCCGGACGTGTGGTTCGCGTTCCTGGACAGGTTCTCGTCCACGAACCGCTCGTAGTGGCCGATGTCGAGGTCGGTCTCGGCCCCGTCCTCGGTCACGAACACCTCGCCGTGCTGGAACGGGCTCATCGTCCCCGGATCGACGTTGAGGTAGGGATCGAACTTCTGCACCTGCACCTTGAATCCGCGCGCCTTCAGGAGCCGGCCGAGCGACGCGGCGGCGATCCCCTTGCCGAGGGACGAGACGACACCACCGGTTATGAAGATGTGCTTCGTCGGCCGTGCTTTCACGCGGGCCGTCCGAGCCGGTCGAGCTCACGGAGCACGGGGGTGCGCTCGATCAGACCGCCGAGAGAGACTTGCTCGCCGAGGAGGGTCAGGCCGGCCAGCGCTCCGATCGCGACTGCGCGGCCTCGTCCTGTGAGCCGACCCACGGACCTCAAGCCTAGCAGCGCACCCAGCGCATTCGAGCCCGCGTCCCCGAGCATGACCATCTCCCGAAGATCGTAGGGAAGCAGCAGGACGGCCAGACCCTTGGGCGCGTCGACCACGACCGACGCCGCGAGGTAGGCCTTGAGCGCGCGGCCCGGGGCGGTGTCGAGCTGGTTGAGCGCGTTGGCGGCGAGGGCCGTCAAGAGCGCTCCGGACAGCCGCCGCGTTGCCAGCAGCCCGACGGCCGGGATCGCCAGCAGCTTGAGCACGCCCGTCGTCCTTCCGCTCCCCAGGTGCTGGCGGAACCCGCGCTCGGGGCCGCTCCAGACGTCGTCGGTGAGCCCGACCGCGGCCACCGCGGCAACGGCAGGGTCGCGGCGGACGGCCGCCAGCCATCCGACGACCGGGAGCCGGAGGCCGCGACGGTTGACGGCGAGCGGCCCGCATGCGAGCAGCGCATCGAGCAGCTGCCTCCCCCGGTGGGCGAACCCGGCGAGGTCGCGCCCGGTCGCGCGGTGGCGGAGCGGCAGCTCGAGCTCGACGACGCGCAGCCGGGCCCGGACGGCGTCGATCGTCATCCGTGTCTCACAGCCGAAACCGGGCGCAACGGGAAAGCAGGCATCGCGAGCGGACTGGGAGAGCAGACGCTGACCGGAGAGCGGCTCGGTCGCCTCGAACCCCGACCGCAGGCGGATCAACGCCCCGGCGACGGCCTTCGCGATCCCGAAGCCGCCCCCCTCCCGCGCGGCAAAGCGGGCAACGGCGAGATCCGCCTCGGATGCGTCGAGCGGCGAAAGATCGCCCCGGAGGTCTGCATCGCAGAGGAGAAGCGGTCCGGGCGGCAGCCTGCGCTCGGCCATCGTCAGCGCCTGCCCCTTGCCGCGCCTGGGCAGGCGGACGACCCTTGCACCGGCCTGCTCCGCTAGAGCCACCGTCTCGTCCCGCGATCCGTCGTCCGCGACGACTACCGTTGCGCCCGGGAAGGCGGTGAGGAGCTCCCCGACAGTCGCTTCGATCCGGTCCGCCTCGTCGCGCGCGGCGACGAGGACGGTCAGCCGGTCAGCCACCCGCCGGCGATGTGGCCGGAATCAACGGAAGCACGTGGTCGGTCGCCGTTCGCCGGACGCCGTAATGGCCGGGCGGCGCGCCCTGGAGCAGCAGAACCAGCGCAAGCCGGCCGGCGGGAGTGTCGATCGAGTCGACCGTCGACAATCCGGTTCGCTCGAAGGCCGGGACCGCCGACGGCTTCACCCGTGAGGCCTCGACCCCGATCGCCGGTGACCCGGCGGCCGCAATGCCGGAGTAGAAGCCGTCGAGGAAGCGGGCCGTCCCGTCCTGCTGCGGCTTCACCGACCGCATCACGACCACGCCGTCCGCCGGCGGACGGCCTGGGCCCAAGCGCTCCTCGGCGAGCTGCGCGAAGAGCGCGTCCCACAACGGTGTCCTTCCGCCCCGCACGAGCTCCTCGCCGAGCGCGCGCCCGAGATCCGGCAGCCGGTCGGAACCTTTGTACTGCGCGAAGGCGGGGCGATCGCCCAGCGCGGCGTCGAGGGCTGCGTCGTCGACGGGCACCTTGATCGCGCGAAGGCGAAGCGGCGACGGCGCTCCCGAGTCGCCGAGAGCCTGCTGCACGCTGCGCCGAACGTGCCCGTCCATCGGCCCGACCGAGACGAGGACGATCCGCATGCCTGCGAGCCGGTCTCTGACCAGGGCCGGGTAGGTGTCGTTGACGTACTCGAGCGTCGCCCGCTGCTCCTGCTCGAGCTCGCTCACGCGTTGACGGGCGGCGTCGCGCTGGCTCTGCGCCTCCGCGATCTGGTCGTTCAGCACCTTTCGCTCGGCCTTCGAGACGAATCCGCCCCCGGCGATGCCGACGCCCACCAGGATCCCGATGATCAAGGCGAGGAAGACGGCCGCCAGCGAGGCGACGTGATAGCGGAGATCGAACACGTATTACGAATCGGCTGAAGTTTGGCAGAGCGCGTACAGACGGCTGAGCGCCTTCTGCGGGAGCGAGCGGCGAAAGGCGAGCAGGAACGGCCCCTCGACGGTGAGAGTGGCTTGCGTCCGCCTACCGGCTCGGGGCTCGAGCACGATCTCTGCGGCGATGCGCTGGTCGTTGAGGCGGAAGGCAAGCCTGCGCAGCGGCTCGACGGCGGTCACGAGCAGCAGATCATTCGTGCGAGGCTTCCTGAAGAGGCTTGGCCGGTTGCCGGTCGTGACTTGCCAGCGCGCGCCGGCAGCGGCCCCTCTCCGGTCCGGCTGCACGCCGGCGATCCCGGGCCACCAGTCGGAGAGGTGATACGGCTCGGCCACGAACGTCCACACGTCCTCCGGTGGAGCGAGCAGCTCCCTCGCCGCCTGGGCCCGCACTAGATGCCCAGCAGGTCGAACAGGCGTCCGGCGACGAGGCTGATCAGGCGCCGCAGCTCGGGCGAGGCGGCGACGGCGGCGACAACGGCTCCCAGCCCGGTGACGGCCAGGGCGACGAACGGCAGCATCCCGACCTGCCGGCTGACCAGGCGCGAGACGCCCTTCGCGTCGACGAGGATCTCCCCCACCCTGAGCCGGGCGAGGAAGGTCGACGACATCCCTGCCCGGTCCCGCTCGAGGAACTCGATCAGGTTGAAGTGCGTGCCCACGGCCACGATCAGGGCGGCGCCCTTTTCGTGCGCGAGCAGGAGGGCGACGTCCTCGCTGACCCCCGTGGCGGGAACGGTGTGGTAGCCCACCCCCAGAGCATCGAGCCGCCCGGCGGCAGGCGTCGTCCCGTCCGCGTAGGCGTGAACGAGGATCTCCGCACCGCAGCGCAGCGTGTCGTCCGAGACCGAGTCCATGTCGCCGACGATCACGTCGGGCTTCAGCCCGGCCTCGATCAGCGCGTCGGCCCCGCCGTCCACGCCGATCAGCACGGGCTTGAACTCACGCACGTACGGACGGACGATCCGGAGATCGCGCTTGTGCCCGGGCCCGCGGGCGACGACGAGAGCGTGCCGGTCTCGGAAGCGGGTCTCGAGCGCGGGGAAGTCGATCCCCTCCGCGAGCAGCCGTCCCTCCTCGCGCAGATAACGCATGGTGTTGTCGGCGAACTCCTCCAGCGCGTCGGTGACGCGGCTTCGCTGCTCGGCGAGCGCGCCCGCGAGCTCGTCGGCGGCAAGCACGTGGCCGGAGGCAAGACGGGTGCCGTTGCTGAACAGGCTGGCGCCGCGGATCGTCAGCAGATCGCCGTCGCTGACCTGGTCGAACAGCGACGCCCCGGGCGCGTCGATCAACCGGACGCCGCCGCGAACGAGCAGGAGAGGGCCGGGGTTCGGGAAGCGGCCGGTCTGGGACCGGGCGACGTTGACGACGACGCGGACGCCCGACTCGACGAGCTCCTCCGCCGAGACGCGATCGAGGTCGGCGTGGTCGATGATCGCGACGTCGTCGGGCCCGAGCCGGCGCACGAGATGCTTCGTCCGGCGGTCGAGCCGGGCCGTGCCTGTGAACTCGATGAAGCTGTTCATCTCAGGGTCGAGAGGAACTCCTGGCCGCCGAGCATACGCTCGAGCTCGTCCCGGCGCTGCGCGTCGCCCAGCTGCTCGATCCGGGTGTGGGTCGGATCGCCCTCGACCTTCTCCACGCGAAAGTGGCCGTCCGCGAGGCTCGCGATCTGCGGCAGGTGCGTGATCGTGATCACCTGCGCGCGCTCTGACAGCCGCCTGAGCGTCTCGCCGACCGCGTGTGCGGTCTGGCCGCCGATGCCCGCGTCGATCTCGTCGAAGATCATCGTGTGACCGCCGCCGACGGCGGCGATCGCGAGCGCGATCCGGGACAGCTCTCCGCCCGACGCGGTCTCCGCGACGGGCGCGAACGGGAGCCCCTGGTTCGGCCGGATCAGGAACGAGACCCTGTCCGTGCCCGTTGCGCCCGGACCTGCCGCCTCGAGCTCGGCCAGGAACTCGCCGTCGCCGAGCCCGATCCCGCGCAGCTCTGCGGCGACGGCGTCTGCGAACTCCTCTCTCGCCTCTGCGCGCGCGAACGCGAGCTCCTTCGCCAACTCTTCCACTCGCGCCTCGGCCGCTTGCAGCTCTTCGGCGGCGGCGGCAACGGGGTCGAGCCCCTCCTCGAGCGCAGCCAGCTCCGCCCTGGCGACCGCCGCACGCTCGAGCAGATCCTCGTACGAGGTGGAGCTGAAGCGCCGCTTCAGGTCGGCGATCCGCTCGAGCTCCGCCTCGACCTGCTCGAGCCGGTCCGGTTCCGCCTCGAGCGAGAGCAGGAACGCGCGCAGGTCGCTCCCCACCTCGCGCAACCTCAGCTCGGCGTCCCGAAGCTCCCTGCCCGCGCGCGCGAGCTCGGGCGCCAGCCGTTCGACCGGCGCGACGGCGCGCTCAGCGGCCGCGGCGAGGCCCGCTGCCCCCTCGCCCTCCTCGGGTGCGATCGCATCGGCCGCCCGCGCAGCCGCCTCGGCGAGCTCGGTCACGTGGCGAAGGCGCTCTCGCTCCCCCTGCCGCTCCTCTTCGGTTCCCGCCTCGAGCCCCTCGGTGTCCTCGGCCAGCGCGTGGAGCTCGCGGACGTGGGCCTCGTATGCAGCCGCGTCGCGTGTCAGCTCGTCATGGCGGCGGCGGGCCGCCTGGAGCTCGCGCCAGGCCCGGCGGGCCTCGTCCCGCCGGCCGAGCTGCTCCGGGCCGATGAACGCGTCTAGCACGTCGAGCTGATACGCGGGCCGGGCGAGGCGCCGCTGCTCGAACTGCCCGGACATGGCGATCAGGCGCTCGCCGACGGCGGCGAGATCCTCCCGGAGAACGGAGCGCCCCCACGCATAGGCACGCGTTCGTCCTTCGGCGGAGACGCGCCGCGCGAGCACGAGCCCGTCCTCGTCCGGCGGGCGCAGCTCGGCCAGCGTCTCCATTCCCTCGTCGTCGAGGAGCCCGTCCGGGAGGTCGAGCTCGGCCTCGACATATGCCTCCGAAGCGCCGGCCCCGACGAATGCGGCATCGCCCTTGGCGCCGAGAAGGAGGCCGACGGCCTGCGCCAGGATCGTCTTGCCGGCACCGGTCTCTCCGGTGATTGCGTTCAGCCCGGGCGCGAACGCCAGCTCGGCTTCGCGGATGAGGACGAGGTTTTCGATCCGGAGGCGGCGCAGCACTGGGAAGATCGTAGTGGCGGCTGGAGAGCGCGACTAGTGGCCGGACCGGACCCGTCCCAGCTTTCGACACGCGACGGTCAGCGGCCGTGTCTTCCCACGGGCGGCTCGGACGTTGCCGAGCCCGAGCGCAGAGCCCTTCGGCCCGCCCGCGAAGCGGAAGGTCGCGGTCGCACGGAGGAGGCTGGCTGCTCCGGTCCCGCCGATCATCTCGAAACGGCCTGTCGGGAGGCCAGAGGCCGGGATCGTGACCGAGATGCGCACGCACGCCTTCGATCCACGGCGGCCGGAGGCGACCGCGATCCCGGAAGCGGTTCCGTCATCGACGTTCTCCGTCAGCTTCGGCCGCAAGGGGGCCTTGAGGAAGCGTCGCAGCGTGCGCTCCGTCCAGGAGGCCGCGCCCGGCGGGTCGAGAAGAGTCGCCCGCAGCGATCTCCCTTCGATCCGAGCCGCGAACGGCAGGATCTTCCATTTGGACTTGCCCGCATTCGACCGCGCTCCCTGCGGCGATCCCGGACAGGAGGGCGGCGAGCAAGGTCCGCTCGTCGTCACGGTCTGGGTCACGCGCTTGCTGGGGAACCCGGCCGCGTCGATCACTCGAAGCGTGATGTCGTGCTTCCCAGCCCGGTCGAATGTCCACGTCGTCGTCGGCTCGCCGACATCGAGATCGAAGAAAGAGTCGTCGTCGAAATCCCACCGATAGAGGACGATTTGATCACCGTCGGGATCACTCGAGCCCGACGCGTCGAGGCGGACAGTTTGACCCGATACGGACGCAGTGAAGCTGGCTACAGGACGCTGGTTGCTCTGGGCTTCCTGCTCCGTGTAGATCCTGACGTCGACCGTGGCCGTAGCACTCCCCTCTCCTCCGCCGAGCCCGGGAAAGTCCGTGACGCGTACCGTCACGCGCCTGACCCCCGGCGTGCCGAAGATGCGTTCGACGTAGGGATGTCCGTTGATGGTTCCGTCCGACGCCGTCTCGAACCGGCCGTCCGCGTTGAGGTCCCACTCGTAAGACAAGACGTCGTGGTCCGGATCGGAACCCGCGGCGTAAAGCGAGACGTAATTGCCGACGATCGGGACCGCATAGAGGTGGGGAGGGATGCCCGCGTGCCCGACGTCGATCTGGACCTTCGGAGGATGGTTTAGCTCGACGCAGTCCCCCGCGGCACCGGCGAACTGGCCGCAGACCGGCGGGAGCTCACAGCCGCTCAACGTCGGGACGAGCGCGGCGAGGAAAACGGCCGGAGCTGCCCATGTGAATCGCTTATGGACTGCGCGTAGCACGATCGTCTCCGCTTATCGAGACGCCAGAGGCGCCCCAGATCTTCCTGCTCAGACCACGAACGTCTGCCGGTAACGGCTGAAGAACGTCGACTCGGGGAGCGTCGCCAGCAGTGTTCGCTGCGGGCCGAGGCGTACGCGCATGGATCCGCCGGGCGGGATCTCCGAGAAGACATGCCCGTCGGCAAGCGCAGTCACCCACACGTCGGGGGTCTCGTTCGTGACCACCAGATCGCTGCTCCTCGGAACCACCAGCGGTCGCGCCTGGAGCGAGTGCGGCGCCACGAAGGTCACCGCCATCGCGTCGAGCCCCCAGACCAGCACCGGACCTCCGTTCGAGAGGTTGTACGCGGTTGAGCCGGAGGGCGTCGCGCAGATGAGGCCGTCGCAGCGGAGGTTGCCGAGCTCCTCTCCGCCGACGCTCCACGAGAGCTCGATCATGCGTCCCAGCGTCGAGCTCGTCGCCACGACGTCGTTGACCGCATCGCGGCGGTCGTCGCCGGCCTGCGCCTCGAGGGTCGGAAGCTCGACGACCTCGTACTCGCCCGCGAGGATTCGCTTCAGCCCCTCCTCGAGCTCCTCGCCCGAGAGCGCCGTCAGGAAGCCGACGCTTCCGAAATTGACGCCGACCGCCGGAATCGTCGTGCCGAGAAAGCGCCGGAGGGCGCGCAGCATCGTTCCGTCGCCCCCGAGCACGACCACCAGGTCCGCCTGGGACAGATCGCTCTCGGCCTCGGCGAGATCGTGCTTCGCGACCTCGTCCTTCGGCAGCAGCAGCTCGACATTCGATTCGCGGGCAACTGCGCCGAGCCTGTCGAGCGCAGGCCCGATCACCTCCCGCTTGCCGTGCGTGATCACCGCGACCTTACGGACCGGGTCAGGCACCGACCGCCTCCTCGATCCAGTCCTCTAGCTCGGTGCGCGGGGACGGCTCTTCTCGCTGGACGAGGTGGAGGAAGAACTCCCTGTTTCCCTTCGGCCCGGGGAGCCCCGAATCCACCACAGCGCGCGGCTCCGCGCCCCAGCCTAGCGCCGCTGCGGCGACTTCCCGCAGGACACGGCGCTGCACCTCGGGGTCGCGGACGACGCCGCCCTTCGGGACGTCGGCGCGGCCGGCCTCGAACTGCGGCTTCACGAGCACGAGCGCCTGCCACCCGGGAGCGGCGAGCGCAAGCGCCGGTGGAAGTGCAGTCCGGACGGAGATGAACGACACGTCGCACGTCACGAGCCGGGGCGGGAACGGAAGCTCGGTCAGGTGCCGGACGTTGACGCGCTCGAGCACCGTCACGCGCGGGTCCTCCCGCACGCGTGGATGCAGCTGCCCGTAGCCGACGTCGAGAGCGATCACGCGGGCGGCGCCGCGCTGCAGGAGGCAGTCGGCAAAGCCCCCGGTCGACGCACCGACATCGAGACAGTCGAGCCCGGCGACGCTCAGGCCGAGCACCTCGAGCGCATGGTCGAGCTTCTCGCCTCCCCGCGAGACGAACCGTGCGGGCCGGTCGACCGCGACGTCGAGCGACTCCTCGACCTGCGTCCCGGGCTTCTCGAAGCCGGGAACGCGGCCCGCGAGGACGAGCGCCTCTGCCTGTGCCCTGCTGTCGGCAAGCCCGCGCTCGACGAGGAGGACGTCGAGCCGCTTCTTCATCCACCCTCCGTCTCGGCCTCGCGCCGTGCGCGAGTGAGCTCCGCCTCGACCTCCTTGGCGATCTCAGCGAGCTCCGTGAGCACCTCGATCGCCGCTTCGGGGTTCTCGCTCTCCGAGACCTTCTCGAGCTCGGCGCGCGTGCGCTCGAGCCGGTCGAGCAGCTCCTCGGCCCGCTTCAGCGACTCCTCAGCGCTCATGCAACCTTCTCCCGCTCGATCCGCCCGAGGATGCCGTTGACGAGCCGCGCGGCCTCGTCCGAGGCATAGCGCTTCGCGAGCTCGACGGCCTCGTTGATCGCGACCTCGTCGGGGACATCGTCCCCGTCCAGCTCCAGGACGGCGATCCTGAGCACGTTCCGCTCGACGGCGCCGAGGCGCTCGGCCGGCCACCCCTCCGCCGCGGCGCTGATTCGCTCATCGAGCTGCTCGACGCCGGCCACCACGCTCTCCGCTGTCTCGCGCGCGAACGGGTCGACCTCGCCCTCGTACAGGGACGCCAGCGGCTGCCCGGTCACGTCCCACTGATAGAGCAGGAACAGCGCCGTCCGGCGCGCGGCCCTCCGCCCCGCCACCTAGCTCGCCACCTCGATCGGAATCGGGCTCGCCTCGTCGAGGAAGCTCGTCGAGTAGCGGCCGGATCCGAACGCCTCTCCACGCAGGATCCCGATCGCGAGCTCTCGCGTGGTCGGGACTCCGGTCAGCTCGAGCTCCGAGAGGGCGCGAACCCCGCGCGCGATCGCGGACGGGCGGTCTTCGTCCCAGACGATCACCTTCGCGAGCAGCGAGTCGTAGTAGGGCGAGATGACCGTGCCCGCCTCCACGTGGGTGTCCATTCGCACGCCCGGCCCGAGCGGAGGGCGGAAGCGCTCGATCTGCCCCGGCGCCGGTGCGAAGTTGCGCGCAACGTCCTCCGCGTTGATCCGGGCCTCGATCGCGTGGCCCCTCCGCCCGGCCCGCCCGGTTTCGGCAAGGCGCTCGCCGGATGCGATCCGGACCTGCTCGCGGACGAGGTCGTGGCCGGTGACGACCTCGGTCACCGGATGCTCGACCTGGAGCCGCGCGTTCAGCTCCATGAAGTAGAAGCCGCCCTCGGGGCCGAGCAGGAACTCGAACGTGCCGGCGCTCTTGTACCCGAGCTCGAGGCAGGCGCGCTCGACCACCGCTTCCATCTGCTCGCGCACCGCCTCGCTCACGCCCGGCGAAGGCGACTCCTCGATCAGCTTCTGGTGCCGGCGCTGGATCGAGCACTCGCGCTCGCCGAGCGTCAGCACTCCGCCCTGGCCGTCCGCGAGCACCTGCACCTCGACGTGGCGGGCGGGGACGAGCGCCTTCTCGACGTACAGCCGGTCGTCGCCAAAGGCAGCGCCGGCCTCGGCGGCGGCCCCTCGAAAGACGTCCTCGAGCTGGGACGCCGACTCGACCAGGCGCATGCCGCGGCCACCGCCGCCGGCCGCCGCCTTCAACAGCACCGGATACCCGATCTCGTCGGCCGTCGCGCGAGCGTCGTCGAGCTCGACGGCCCCGCCGGTCCCGGGAATCAGCGGCATTCCGACGCGCGCCATCTCGGCCTTCGCCTCCACCTTGTCGCCCATGCGGGCCATCGTGTCCGGGGAGGGTCCGATGAAGACGAGGTCGTTCTCCTCGCAGGCGCGGACGAACGCGGGGTTCTCCGCCAGGAATCCCCACCCCGGATGAACGGCGTCGCAGCGGGTCGTCGTCGCCGCTGCGATTACCGAGGGGATGTTGAGATAGCTGTCACCGGCAGGCGCCGCCCCCACGCAGACCGCCCGGTCGGCCATGCGCACGTGCAGCCCGTCTCGGTCGGCAGTCGAATAGATCGCCACCGCCTCGATCCCGAGGTCGTGCAGCGTCCGGATCACCCGGACGGTGACCTCGCCGCGGTTCGCGATCAGGACCCGCGAGAACACTAGACCGCGTCGAGCGGGCGCCCGAGGCTGGGTTCGAGCTCGAACAGCAGCTGCCCGTACTCGACCGGGTCGGCGTTGCGGACGTGAATCGTGCGGACGATTCCCTCGATGTCGGACTTGATCTCGTTCATCAGCTTCATGGCTTCCAGGATGCAGAGCGTCTGGCCGGCCTGAACCGGATCTCCCTCCTCGACGAAGGCCGCCGCTCCGGGCTCCGGCCCACGGTAGAAGGTGCCCACCATCGGCGCCTCGACGCGAACCAAGCCGTCGCTCTCCGGAGCAGGCGCGGGAGCCGGCTCCTCCTCGGACCCGCCGCCTGCGGCCGGCGCCGCCGGAGGGCTCTCTTCGCTTCGCCGCACCGAGACGCGCATCCCCGCCTCCTCGATCGTCACCTCCGCGACCCCGGACTCCTGGACGACGCGGACGATGTCGCGAATTCGCTCGGCGCTCCGCTTGTCGACTCCACCGGTCGCGAGCGCGTCGTCTCCGCGGGCGCGACCGCGGATCGTCTCCAGGAGCGGCTCCGCCTCCTCGCCGAACAGAGCGAGCAGGAGCAGCTCCTCCTCGCTCGAGGCGAGCCCCTCGGCCTCCGCCCGCAGCCCCGCGAGATCGGCCGCCGGCTCATCCGGCGGCACCTCGCCGTAGACGAGCTCGACCGCGCGTTTGATGCCCGCTTCGATCGGAGCCGGAGGCGTGCCGTAGCGGCCCGCGATCAGCCCGCGGAGCTCATCCACGACGATCTGGTAGCGCGCGGCGGACAGGACGTGGATGAGGGCCTGAGAAGCCAGCACCTGGCCGATCGGCGCCGCGAGCGGTGGCCAGCCCGCCTCGGCGCGGATGCGGGCGAGCTCCTCCAGCACCTCGTCGATCCGGTCTCCCGCCGCCTGCGCGCGCAGCTGGGCGTCAAGCGCAGCCACGAGCCCGGCCGGAAGGTTGTGCTCGGCTGCGCGCACGGCGACGTGCGGAGCCAGCGGCGTGACCGGCTCGTCGCCGATGTGCTCGTCGACGATCTCGGACGCACGCCAGAGAGCCGCGATGTCAACTCCCGCGTCGAGCTCGAGCCCGGCCAGCGCGCTCGCGAGGCCCTCTCCCGAGACGCGGTGGAGGGTGAGCGCGACGGGATAGACGGCGCAGGCGATCCTGTCAGCCCCTGCGCGCACGGCCTCGAGCGTCGAGGCAAGCGCATTCCCGCCCGCGCCCTGGCAGTAGAGGCCGACCGGGAGCCCGGTCTGCTCGCGGATCGCCCGGACGAGCTCGAGCGCCCGGTGCGGCTGCAGCGACCCGGAGGGATCGTGGAGCAGCACGCGGGCCGCTCCGAGCTCGGGCAGCTTCCGTGCCTGCTCGACGAGCACATCCGTCTCGCCCGTCAGGCCGGAGCCGTAGACGAGGCCGGCGTCGAACTCACCGCCGGCGTCGGCGATCGCCTCCGCGGCCTCGCGCAGGTTCGAGACGTCGTTGAGCGGATCGTGCAGGCGGAAGACCTGAATCCCGTTCTCGGCAGCCGAGGCGACGAAGCGGCGCACGAAGTCCGGCCCGACCGGGCGCGATCCGACGAGGAACCGCCCCCGCAGAGCGATCCCGAGCGGGGTCTTCGTCCTCGCCTCGAGCGCGCGAATCCGCTCCCACGGGCTCTCGACCCCGCGATGGACGGCGCTGTCGAAGACGCCTCCGCCGGAGACCTCGAGACACGCAAATCCCGCGCCGTCGAGGATCTCCGCCACCTCGAAGAGCGCACCCGCCGGAAGCCGCCCCGCGAGCGGCTCCTGGCTCAGCAGCCGGATGGTTGTGTCGACGAGGGCAGGCATGACGTGGGGAGCCTAGCGCCCAAGGCGCCGCGCGCCGACCACGGCGCGGTTGCCGTGGACGTGCAGGACGGCGGGCTCGAAGTTGGCTTGTCGCAGCCATTCCAGCTGCCGCTCGAGCGGTACCGGCCTGTCGCCCTCCTCCTCCAGGGAGACAACGTGCTCGGCGTAGCTCGGCGGCTCGGGTGAGAACCCGCTCATCCGCTCCAGGCGCCTCCAGACCGGGAGGAAGAGCTCGTAGGCGGCCTCCGGGACCGCAACCTTGTCCACCAGGACGAACAGCGCACCGGCCGGCAGCGTCTCACTGAGCAGACGGATCGTTACGACCTGTCGGAGGTGGCTGAGATTGTGGAACGCCTGCACCGCGATCGCCGCGGCGTAGTCCCGCTCGGGCAGCTCGGCTTCCTCGGCCTCGAGATCGACGTGCGCGAGCTCGAACCTGTCGCCGAAGCGCTCGAGCCGGCGCCGCGCCAGCTCCAGCATCCGTTCCGAGAGGTCGACGCAGAGAACCCGCGACCCCGGCAGTCGCTCGAGCAGCTGCTCGGCCACGAGCCCTGAGCCGGCGCCGAGATCGAGGATCCACCCCTCCCTCGCGCTCTCCAGCTCCGCGATAGCGATGTCGAGCTGCTCGGCCCGCGTGGGCAGTCGCGGTCCGCTCTTGTCCCAGCTATCGGCGAGGGCCGGGTCGGCCCAATCGACCGTCATACCCGCGAGATGTAACGCCGCTCGCGCGGGTCGACCTTGATCCGGTCGCCCTCGTTCACGAACAGCGGCACCTGCACCACCGTTCCCGTCTCGAGCGTCGCCGGCTTGGTGACGTTCGAGACCGTGTCGCCCTTCACCCCCGGCTCCGTCTGCGTGACCTTCAGCTCGACGGCCGAAGGAAGCTGGACGCCGGCCGGACGGCCGTCCACCGTCAGCATCGGCACGCTGCTCGACGGCTGCAGGAACTCGAGCGCCTCGGCGACGGAATCGCGCGAGAGCGTGATCTGCTCGTAGCTCTCCTCGTCCATGAAGACGACGTCGTCTCCGGAGTCGTACAGGTACTGGACGTTCTTCGTCTCCGTGCGGGTCGACGACGGCACCGCTCTCGAGGTTCTTCACCTTCGTGCGCACGAACGCACCGCCCTTGCCGGGCTTCACGTGCTGGAACTCGACGATCCGCCAGACGCCGCCGTCGAGCTCGATGTGCATCCCGTTCTTGAACTGGTTCGTGTTGACGGTCTCTGCCATCGGGACCAGTCTAGGAAACCGTCACGAGTTCCTTGGTGAACGTGGTCAGCACCTCACCGCCGTCCTCGGTGACGACGACCAGATCCTCGATCCGGATCCCCCCGAGGCCGGCGAGGTAGATCCCCGGCTCGACGGTGACGACATTTCCGGCCTCGAGCTCGTCTTCCGACTCCTGCGAGAGCCTCGGCGCCTCGTGGACTAGCAAGCCGACGCCGTGCCCGAGGCCGTGGCCGAACTTCTCGCCGAGGCCGGCCGCGTCGATCCGCCCGCGCGCGGCCGCGTCGGCGGCACGGCCGGAGACGCCCGGACGGATGGCATCCAGGCCGGCCTGCTGCCCCTCGAGGCAGACGGCATAGGCCTCGCTCAACTCGTTCGGGAGCGGCCCGGTCGCGAACGTGCGGGTGCAGTCGGCGCAGTAGCCGCCGACCGCGCAGCCGGCGTCGACGACGACGGTCGTCTCGGACGGGATCCCCCGGTCGCCAGAATGGGCATGCGGCATCGCGCCGTTCTCGCCGGCGGCGACGATGGACGGGAACGCTGGCCCGTCGGCGCCGAGCTCGTGGAAGAGCTCCTCGAGCCGCCAGGCCAGCTCGCGCTCCGTCCGGCCCGTGAACCGCTCTTCGGCCAGCCGTTCGTATGCCTGGCTCGTGATCTCGGCCGCGCGCCGGATCTCAGCGAGCTCACTCTCGTCCTTGACCGCCCGCAACGCCTCCACCACGCCGCGTCGCGGCACCAGCTCGAGCCCTCCCGCCGCCAGCGTCTGGTAGCCGGCGTAAGTAATCGCGTCGGCCTCGAAGCCGAGCCGGCCCGACAGCCGCTCGGCGAGGTCGGCGAGCATGTCCCGCCGGGTGACCCCGAACTCGACGCCTTCGACCTGCTTGCCTGCCTCCGCGTAGCGGAAGTCGCTGAACAGCCGTACACGGTCCGGCTCGAGGACGAGGGCGGGGTTCGTGCTCTCGAAGCCGGTCAGGTAGCGGACGTTGACCGGGAGCGTGACGAGGAACGGCTCCTCGAGCCGAGCCTGCAGCTGCTCGAGGCGGCTGTTCACGCAGACTCCTTCAGGAACTCGAGTGCCTCGCGGTACCCGTCCGGGCCCTTGCCGATGATGCGCCGGGCAGCGAGGTCGGCGATGACCGAATGCTTCCGCCACTCCTCGCGGGCCCCGATGTCGGAGAGGTGCACCTCGACGACCGGTACGCGAAAGAGCTCGACCGCGTCACGGATCGCGTAGCTGTAGTGCGACCACGCGGCGGGGTTCAGCACGACGCCCTTCGCCCAGTCGAGCGCGTCGTGGCACCACTCGATGTAGACGCCTTCGTGGTTCGTCTGCCGGCACTCGACGGTGAGGCCGAGCTCCCTCGCCCACTTGTAGATCAGGGTCTCGAGCTCCGACTGGGTCAGCCCGCCGTAGAGCTCCCGGTCGCGCAGACCGAGAACGTCCAGATTGACGCCGTTGAGGACGGCCACGCGCACGCGGCGAGTCTAGACGGCGATGAGAGCGTCCAGGGCCTCGCGGATGCGCTCCTCGGGCAGCTCGACATCGACCACCGGCTGGCCGACCGCCTCGAGCAGAACGAAGCACGGCCGCCCGCCGGCTCGCTTCTTGTCCAGGGCCAGCGCCGCCCAGGCCTTGTCCGGATCGACGCTCACCGGTTGCGGGGAGAGGACGTCCTCGACCTCCGCGGTCGGAAGACCCGAGAGCCGGAGTGCGGCCAGGAGGCCGAGAGCGACCGCCTGCCCGTGCGGAAGCCCGTACCCCGAGCCCGCCTCGAGTGCGTGCGCGAAGGTGTGACCGAGGTTGAGCATCTTCCGCTCGCCGCGGTCGTGCGGGTCGCGTAGGCAGACCGCCGTCTTGAAGGCCGCGCACCGGCGCACCTGCTCCGGCTCGGGGAGCTCCCACAGCGGCTCCCCCGCCAGCAGGCCGGTCTTGACGACCTCGGCGAGCCCGCCCGTCCGCTCCTGTTCCGGCAGGGTCTGGAGCAGGGCCGGATCGATCACCGTCGCCGCCGGCCAGTGAAACGCCCCGACGAGGTTCTTCGCCGCCGGGAGGTTGATCGCGGTCTTTCCCCCGATCCCGGCATCGACCTGGCCGACGAGCGTGGTCGGGACGGGCACCCATTCGACTCCGCGCATGTAGCCGGACGCGACGAATCCGGCCGAATCGGTCGTGCAGCCGCCGCCGAGCGCAACGATCGTGCCGCCACGATCGAGATCCAGCTCGTTCCAGAGGCGCTCGCAGGCGGAGAGGGACTTGGCCGCTTCCCCCGCGGGAAGCTCGTGCGTGGAGACGAGCCGCGAACCGAGCGCAAGCTGGGCATCCGCGCCGTGAATACCCGCCACGCGGGCGTCGGTGACCAGGGCAGCCGGGCCGTCCCCGGGGACGTGCTCCCCCAGCAGCTCGAGCAGCCCCACGCCCACGCGCACGCCGCCGGCCGCGAGCACGGCGTCGTCCGCGTCGCGCGCGACCACGTCGGCCGCCTCACGGTAGACCGGCTGCCGCTGGTCGAACAGGGCGGTGAACGCGCCGCGCTCCTGGGCGAGCGGACGGTCGCCGCCCTGCGAGCGCTCCCACGCCGTGGCGGCATCCACCTCGAGCAGGACGGTGACGGCGCGCCGCCCCAGCTCCTCACGGACGGCGCGGCTCGTGACGGCGCCGCCGCCGAGCGCGAGCACGGCCGGCTCTGGGTCGCCTAACGCGGCGACTGTGGCGAGAGCCTCGCGCTTCCGGAACGCCTCCTCGCCCGCCTCGGCGAAGTAGCTGGCGATCGAGACCTGGAGCGCCGTCTCGAGCTCCCGGTCGAGGTCGCGGAACGGCCGGCCGATCCGCTTCGCTACCTCGGCGCCGACCGTGGACTTGCCTGCGCCCATGAAGCCGATCAGGGCAACGTGCTTTTCTAGCGGGGAGACCAGTCGATCCGCTCCCGGTATGCGCTGTAGGCGGCGACGAAGTCGCCGATCGAGTCGCCCCCGAACTTGTCCCTTGCCGCACGGGCCAACTCGAATGCGACCGCCGCCTCCGCCACGACGGCGAGCGCCTCGACGGCCGCGACGTCGCTGCGCTCGACGAGCGCCTCCGCGGGCTCCCCGGTCTCGACGTCCACCGATTGCAGCGGCCGCATCAGCGTCGGCAGCGGCTTCATCGCGGCGCGGACGACGACCTCCTCCCCGTTCGAGACTCCCGCTTCGATGCCGCCGGCGCGGTTCGTCCGCCGGTAGAGCCCCTGCTCGTCGAGGAAGATCTCGTCGTGTGCCTCCGAGCCGCGCAAGCCCGCGAGGGCGAAGCCGTCTCCGATCTCGACTCCTTTGACAGCCTGGATTCCCATCACGGCCGCTGCGAGCCGGGCGTCGAGCCTCTCCTCCTTCGTCGCGAACGAGCCGAGGCCGGGCGGGACGGCACGGGCGCGCACCTCGACCACCCCGCCGACCGTGTCGCGCTCGGCTCTCGCCTCGTCGATCCGCCGCTCGAGATCCCTGGTCGCGACCGTCCCCTCGACGTCGATCCCGATCGTGCTCAGGAGCGCCTTCGCCACCGCCCCGGCGGCGACGCTCACCGCGGTCTGCCGGGCGCTCGCCCGCTCGAGCGCGTCGCGGGCATCTGCCAGCCCGTACTTCATCGAGCCGGCGAGGTCGGCGTGGCCCGGGCGCGGCAGCGTCACCGGCGTCGTGCCCTTCCCCGACGGCTCGCCCTCCGGCGGCCACGGGCTCATCCCCCAGGCCCAGTTCTCGTGGTCCCGGTTGGGGACGACGAGCGCAAGCGGAGTTCCGAGCGTCCGCCCGTGGCGGAGGCCGGCCAGCACCTCGACGCGGTCGGACTCGATCTGCTGACGCGGACTGCGCCCGTATCCCCGCTGGCGCCGGCTCAGGTCGGCGTCGATCGCGTCCCGGTCGAGCACGAGCCCCGCGGGCAGCCCGGTCACGATCGCGACCAGCGCCGGCCCGTGCGACTCCCCGGCGGTCGTCAGCTCCAGCGTCACCGGGACAACCCTAGTGCGGCGCGCATCACGGCAGTGGGGGCGGGAAGCCCCGTCCACAGCTCGAACGCAGCCGCCCCCTGAGCGACGAGCACCTCGAGCCCGGAGACGACTTCGGCTCCCGCGGAGCGCGCGGCATGCGCGGTGGCGGTTTCCGGATAGGGAAGGTCGATCAGCGTCTGGCCGGGCCCGAGCCGGACGACGACCTCGTCTCGGACCGGGATCGCGTTGACAACAACATCCGCACCTCCGACATCCGGCGGCCAGTCGCCGCCGCGCGAGAACTGCCGCGCGCGCGGAAGCGCGGCGAGGAACGCACTCGCCGCCCCGCCGTCGCCGATCACGACAGGATGCTCGCGGCTCCTGCCCGTCAGAATCGCAGCATCGGTCGACCGGCCCTCGACGCGGCCCTCCCGGATCACGAGCGTGTTCACCGACGGCTCATCCGCCTCACACAGCTTCGCCGCCTCCAGCTTGTACGGAGCGGTCACGTTCGCGCCGGCGAATCCGAGCGCGACCAGCCCCGCGACCGCGGCGGAGAGCCGTCCTTCTTCGACCGGCAGCGGCACGTAGGCCCAGTCGAGCCCACGGGCGGCGAAGGCCGCGTTCTGCATCACCGGCGACAGCGATCCGGTCACCGGCATGCCGATCAGCCCGACCAGCCGGGTCGCGCCGGAGATCACGCCCCGCGAACCGGATGCGCCCGGATGTAGGCGTCGAACTCTTGGAGGCTCGAGGTGAAGAAGTGGTGGATCTTGTCCGGCTTGCGGACGAAGTAGAGGTAGTTCACGTGCGCCGGATGCGCGGCCGCCTGCATCGAAGGGAGACCCGGGTTCGCGATCGGCGTCGGCGGCAGCCCGCGCCGGTTGCGCGTGTTGTACGGGTTGGAGCTCTGGAGATCCGACTCCGTGATCGGCCGGCTGTAGGGGATGTTCAGGCCGTACCGGATGGTGGCGTCGATCTGCAGCGGCATGTTGTTGTGCAACCGGTTGTAGATGACTGCAGCAACGAGCGGCCGCTCGCGCGGCGAGATCACCTCCTTCTCGACCATCGACGCGATGATCAGCACGTCGTATCGAGTCAAGTTCCTCGACCTCGCATACCGGAGGTTGACGCCCTTCCAGGTCCGTTTGAACGCGGCCAGCTGGTCCTTGACGAGCCGCCGGGACGTCGTCCGCGCCGTGAAGTCATAGGTCGCCGGGAACAGGAACCCCTCCAGCGAGCGCCGCTTCCCGTCGCCGGCGAACTTGCCCGGGAGCCTCGAGCTGGCGCTGGCCGCGAGATAGGCCTGCGCGGACAGACTCGGCGTGACGTGGCGCTTCTGCCTCGCGATCTCGTCCACCGCGGTGATCCGATCGGCCATCTGCTGCCGGGTGAAGCCCTCGGGGAAGATGATCCGGAGCGGCTTCGTGGATGCCGAGCTCTTCGAGTCGCCGCCGATCGCGCCGACCGCCACCGTGCCGAGCCAGACGAGCAACCCGATGCCGCCGGCGAGCAGCACGAGCGCCGTCAGCCGGCGTGCCACCAGCTGCCTCGCGGTCGGCCGCCGCCTGCGCGGCCGGGTCACCGTCGGCGGTCCCTCGACCACTCGAGATAGCCGGTCAGGAGATGCGCAGCCGCGCGAGCGTCCTCACCCGGGCCCGCACCCGCAAGCGTGCTCGTGAAGCGCTCGTCGAAGCTCTCGATCGGAACGTCGACGGCCGTCTTCAGAGCCTCGACGAACTCGTCGGTCTCGGCCGCCTGCTCGCCTCGGGCCCCGCGCAGCGTGAGCGGGAGACCGACGACGATCCGGTCGGGCTGCTCCCGGCGGACGATCTCCGCCAGCCGTGCGAGCCCGGCCTCGCTTGCAGCCCGCTCCACGACCTCCAGCGGCCTGGCGATCGTTCCGGTCGGGTCGGAGACGGCCACGCCGGTGCGCGCCGAGCCGTAGTCGAGCGCGATCACCTTCACGCCAATGCGGCCTTGATCCACTCCCAGGCCGAGTCGAGCGCCTCGGGCAACTTCTCCGGGTTGCGCCCGCCGGCGCGGGCCATGGTCGGGCGTCCGCCCCCTCCCCCGCCGACCGGCGTCGCCGCCGCTTTCACCCAGTCGACGGCGCTCATGCGCGCCTCGAGCGACGGGTCGATCATCGCGACGAGGCTGACCTTGTCGCCCTCGACGGCGCCGAGCACGACGGCGGCCGGCTGCCGCTGCTGCTTGAGCCGGTCGGCGACGTCGAGCAGGTCGCCCGCCTTCACTTCGCCGATCAGCACGTTGACCCCGTCGGCAGCCACGTCGTGGCGGAGCTCGATGTCCTCCTCGCGCCCGGCCGGAGACTTGCGCGCCGCCTTCCGCGCCTGCTCGAGGTCCGCGCGGAGCTCGTCCGCCTCCCGTGAGCGGCCGTGGAGGAAGGCGAACGCCTCGCCCGAGGTGATCGCCTCGATCCGCCTCGTGCCCGCGCCGACCGAGGACTCGGCGGTGATTACGAACGGCCCGATCTCGGCCGTCCGGCTGACGTGGGTGCCGCCGCAGAGCTCGCGCGAGTAGCCCGGGATCTCGATCACGCGCACCTCATCGCCGTACTTCTCGCCGAAGAGCATCATCGCGCCGAGCCGGCGGGCCTCGTCGATCGGGGTGACGAACGCGTGGACGGGTAGGTTCTCGAACACCTTCTCGTTCACGATCCGTTCGACGTCGGCCCGCTCCTCGGCGGTGAGCGCCTGCGGATGGGTGAAGTCGAAGCGGAGCTTGTCCGGGCGGACGGCGGAGCCCGCCTGGCGCACGTGCTCGCCCAGTACGTCGCGAAGCGCCTTGTGCAGGAGGTGTGTGGCGGTGTGGTTCGCCATCGTCGGGAAGCGGTGCTTCCAGGAGACGACGGCCCGGACGCGGTCGCACGCCGCAAAGCCGTCGCCCCGGAAGGTCAGCACCTGGTCGTCCCCGACCCGGGTCGCCCGCACCAGCTCGGCATGAGCACCGCTCTCCTCGTTCTCGACGAACCCGACGTCCGAGACCTGCCCGCCGCCCTCGGGATAGAACGGCGACTGCTCGAGCTTGGCCTGGAAGAGCCCGTCGCCGAGCGGCTCCAGCGCCGTGATCGCGGTCAGGACATCTGTCTTCTCGTAGCCCACGAACTCCGTCGGCCGCCCCCCGGAGAGCTTGACGTCCACGTCGAAGGTGCCGGCCGCCCGCGAGCGCTCCCGCTGCTCGGACATCAGGCGCTCGAACCCGTCGACGTCGACGCCGAGACCGCGGTCGGCCGCCAGCTCGACCGTCAGCTCGATCGGGAAGCCGTAGGTGTCGTGGAGCTGGAACGCGTCCTCTCCGGAGATGCCGCCTCTCGACGCGACCTCGTCGAACAGCCGCATGCCGCGCTCGAGCGTCTGCGAGAAGCGCTGCTCCTCGGCCTCCAGCGCCTGGTGGATGTGCGAGCGGTGCTCGACGAGCTCCGGATACAGCGATCCCATCTCCTCGACCACCGTGTCGGACAGGTCGTTTAGGAACGGCGACTCGAGCCCGATGCGGGAGCCGTGCTGGACGGCGCGGCGGATCACGCGCCTGAGAACGTAGCCTCGGCCCTCGTTGGAGGGGCTCACGCCCTCCGCGACGAGGAAGGTCATCGCGCGCGCGTGGTCGCCCAAGACCGACAGCGCGACCTTGACGGTCTCGGATTCCCCGTACTTGACTCCCGCGGCCTGCTCGGCCCACGCGATCGTGGGCCGGAAGACGTCGGTCTCGAAGACGGAGCCGACCGTCTGGAGGAGCATCGCACCGCGCTCGAGCCCGAGCCCCGTGTCGACGTTCTTCGTCGGCAGCGGAACGATCGAGCCGTCGTCCTTGAGGTCGTACTCCATGAAGACGAGGTTCCAGAACTCGAGAAAGCGGTCGCACTCGCAACCGGGAGCGCACTCGGGCCTCCCGCAGCCGTTCTCGACCCCGCGGTCGTAGTAGAGCTCGGAGTTGGCGCCGCAGGGCCCGGTCTCGGCCGCCTGCCAGAAGTTCTCGGACCGTGGCAGCGAGACGATCCGCTCGCGCGGGACGCCGATCCGCAGCCAGCCTTCGATCGCCTCCTCGTCCTCGTCCAGCCCGAGCTCCGGATCGCCGGCGAAGACCGTGGGCCAGAGCAGCTCGGGATCGAAGCCCATCCGCTCGGTGACGAATTCCCACCCGAGCTCGATCGCGCCTTCCTTGAAGTAGTCGCCGATGGAGAAGTTCCCGAGCATCTCGAGGAAGGACTCGTGCCGGATCGTGCGGCCGACGTCGTCGAGGTCGTTGTGCTTCCCGCCCGCGCGCATCACCTTCTGCACGGTTGCGAGCCGCTTCGACGGCGGCTCCTCGAGGCCCAGGAAGTATCGCCGGAGCGGCTGCATCCCCGCGATGATGAACAGGGTCGTCGGGTCGTCCGGGGGCGGGATCACGGAGGGCGGCGGCAGGCGCAGATGTCCCTTCTCCTCGAAGAAGGAGAGGAAGCCCTCGCGCAGCTCAGCCGTCGTCCGCATGCGTGCGATTGTAGGTGCGGGCCCGCGGGCGGAACTCAGGTCGCCGCCTGGCGACGCCGGACCGATTCTTCTTCGATCTCGATCTCCTCGCGGATCTTCTCGAGCGCCCGCCTGATCAGCCGCGAGACGTGCATCTGCGAGATCCCCACCTGCTGCGCGATCTGCGACTGCGTAAGCCCCTCGAAGAAGCGTAGGTGAAGGATCATCCGCTCCCGCTCGTCGAGTGCGCGAAGGCCCGGCTCGAGCACCGCCCACTCCTCTGAGATCTCGTAGCGCGGCTCCTCGGAGCCGATCGTCTCCATCGGGTCGACGCCCTCTTCGTCGTCGGCTCCGATTCCAGCCGAGAGGGAGAGCGAGCTGTAGGCCCGCCCGCTCTCGAGCGCCTCGAGCACTTCTTCCTCCTCGGCCCCCGACGCGCTCGCGAGCTCGGGGATCGTCGGCGACCGGCCGAGCTGCACCGTCAGCTCCTCGACGAGCCGCGAGAGCTGCACGTTCAGCTCCTGCAGCCCGCGGGGAACGCGCACCGACCAGCCCTTGTCGCGGAAATGGCGCTTGATCTCGCCGATGATGTTCGGCGTCGCATACGTCGTCAGCTCCACGCCGCGCTCGATGTCGAAGCGGTCGATCGCCTTGATCAGCCCGATGCAGCCGATCTGGACGAGATCCTCGAGCTGCTCGCCCCGGTAGGCGTAGCGCCGAGCCAGCGACCGCACGAGCGAGAGGTATTGCTCGATCAGCTGCTCGCGCGCGGCGAGATCGCCGTCGACGTGATAGCGGCGGAGCAGCTCCTTGTCGCTGACTTCGCTCGGCATCAGCGGTCGGCCGCCGCGACGTCGACGTTCTTCGTCAGCGTCACCCAGGCGCTTCCGTCCTGCTCGCCGAGCTCGACGCTATCGACGACGACATCGAGGATCCTGCGCAACCCCACGCCGGTCTCCTGGCGCTCGAGCTCGACCCGGAGCGAGTCTCCGAACGGGCCAACCTCGGCTTCGATCGTGTCGGCGCCGATGCGGAGCCGCAGCGTGACCTCGCTGCCGCCATCGTGCTGCGCGAGCAGGCTGTCGAGCGCTAGCTGCAGGTCCTCGAGATGCTCGAAGGTGAGGTTCAGCCGCGCTGCGAGCCCGCCCAGCACGAGGTGGGCGACGCCGAAGAACGGTCTCTCCCGCGGCAGCGTGAGGACGATCTCGTCCACGTCCGGCATCTTAGGCGTCGATGATTCCGGCGCCCACGACGGCGCCGTCCTCGTACAGGACGGCGGCCTGGCCCGGTGCAACCCCGTATGCCGGCGAATCGAGCGCGAGCCGGAAGCCGCCTTCGGCCGGATCGACCCGGGACGGCACCGTGGGAGAGCGGTAGCGGAGCTTCGCCTCGGCGCGCTCCACGAGGCAGAACAGCTGTCCGCGGGCCCGGACGTCGGTGCGCGCAAGCGCGTCGTGGTCGCCGACGACGACGGTGTTGGTCCTCGGTTCGGTGCGAAGGACGTGCAGGGGCTTGCCCACGGACACGCCGATTCCACGCCGCTGACCGGGCGTAAACCGCCAGTGACCCTGGTGGCGACCGAGCGGCCGGCCGGACTCGTCGACGACCTCGCCTTCCTCCGAGGCCAGCCCTGCGCGCAGCAGGAAGCTGCGGTAGTCGCCCCCAGCCAGGAAGCAAGCCTCCTGGCTCTCGGCGCGGCCCGCGGCCTCCAGCCCGGCGCGCTCGGCCTCGGCCCGCGTCTCGGCCTTGGTCTGGTCGCCGAGCGGGAACCAGACCCGGTCGAGGTGTCGAGGATCGAGGCGCGCGAGCATGTACGACTGGTCCTTCTCGGTGTCGCGAGCGCGGGCGAGCAGGGTCCTGCCGCGGTGATGGACGATCCGTGCGTAGTGACCCGTCGCGAGGCGGGAGGCACCCGCCCGGCGCGCGAAGGCCAGCAGCTCGGCGAAGCGGAACTCGCCGTTGCAGCGGATGCACGGGTTCGGCGTCTCGCCGCGTGCGTAGCCGCCGACGAACGGCTCGACGACGGCCTTCCTGAACTCGCTACGGAGATCGAGCGTCACGTGCGGAAAGCCCAGGGAGTGGCAGGTCTCGCGCGCGGCCAGGACGGCCGCCGGGGAGCAGCAGGCGCGCGTGGCGTCCGGCCCGGCTGGATCGAGCCAGAGCCGAAGCGTCACCCCGATTGCATCGGAGCCGGCACGGAGGAGCGCGACCGCGCTGTCGACGCCGCCGCTCATCGCAACGGCGACCCGTTCGGGCGCCGGGGTGGCTCGGAAGATGGGGCCGAGGGCGTTGGCGAGCGCGTCGACCGCGAGCGTCTCTCCCCCCACCGCCGCCGCCTCGAGCAGCGTGAGTCCGCGAAGCGAAGAGTCGAGGCCGTCGGCATCCGCGTCGGCGATGCGGTCGCCGTCGAGCCTGAGGCGGACGAAGGCCCAGTCCGTCCCGCGCGCTGAATCTCCCGTCACTTCGATCACCGGGCCAGGCTACCTTCGCCGACAAACGACGGAGCCGGGTTTCCCCGGCCCCGTCCACTCCAGCCTGGCGGTGACCTGCGCCCGATGCGAACCTGGTCAAACCAGGTGGGTGCCCTGCCGGCCTTCGACTCAGTCTCGACCGGACGCAGGCTCCCTATGCATGTGTGTTGGTTCTACATTGCGAGAGCAGGCCACGCACAGGGTCGAGCAAAGCCAGCTTAGCGCGAGAGGCGAGACTTCACCGCCGATCCAGCCGGTGCGGCCGGCGGAGCCGGGCTTGGCCCGGCGGAGCCACCCGCGGGAAGCGCGTCTGCTTCTCAAGAAGGGGGCTCATGGGGGAAACATGGTTTCCCCCATGCTGAGGTGGGTGCCCTGCCGGCCTTCGACATCGTCTCGACCGGACGCAGGCTCCCTGTGCATGTGTGTTGGTTCTACATGGAGTGCGCAGGCCACGCACAGGATCGAGCAGAACCACCTTAGCGGGTCATCACTTTTCGGAGGCGGCGCGGGCGCCGATCAGCGGGCGTAGCGCCACTTGATGCGCTGGGTCTCGGTGAGCCCGAGCTTCCGGGCGAGCGCGGGCGCCAGCTCGAAGTTGGGGCCGGACGTCCTTCGAACGAGAACCTGCGTCAGTGCCTTCCGGTCGCCGTACAGGATGTAGACCTTGCTGTCACAGGGCAGCCACGGATGGGCCACGCCGAGGCTCGTCGGCCCGACCTCGTGGCCACAGGTCTTGTCCAGGTGCGAACGCGCGAAGGTCGGCCCGTGCGAGGTCGCAAGCGCCGAGAACCAGCCGCCTCCGGGAGCCGGAATCGCGTCCGGCAGGTCGGGGCCGCTCGGCCGCACGCCCGTTGAGCTGAGCGCGAGCGCGACGATTCCCGCGAGGAGCGCGATGCCGGCGAGCGCGATCTGCCGCTGCGCCAGCAGCGGGTTCACCGAATGGTCGCCTCGATCAGGTCGCCGAACGACTCCCGCACGAGCGGGTCGAAATCGACCGGAAGCGTTCCTTCGGCATTCGCGTAGTCACGTAGGTGCATCAGCAGGAGGTTCCACTCCTCACGGCGCTGGGGATCGACGTCCTTCTGCTCGCGCACGAGCCGCTCGAGATCCCAGATGTTCCATTCCTTTGCCGCTTGCGGTATGCGACGGACTGTCTCCTGTGGCCTGGGAGGAGGAGGCACCGGGACAGGCGGGGCGGCCGGCGGCTCAGGAGGAGGTGGTGGAGGAGGTGGTGGTGGAGGAGGTGGTGGAGGCGGAGGAGGAGGCGGAGGCGCGGCCTGGACGGGCGGCTCGGGCTCCTTGGGAGCAGCGACAGGCGGCTCGGGCGTCTTCACCTCGGCAGGCTTCTCTTTGGCGAACGGCTCCGGCTCTACCACAGGAGTCGGCTCCTGCTTCGGAGCGGGAGGAGGCTTCGGCGCCGGAGGCTCCGCGACCGGCGCGGCTGCCGCCGCCGGTGCCTCGACCTGCTTCCGCCGCTGCCAGAACCGGCGTCGCGACGGTAGCGGCTGGAGCGGCTCGAGGCTGTATCGCTTCCTCCGTTCAGCCGCCTCGGCGAACGAGGTCGGTCGCTCCTCTTCCTCAGGCTGCCCTTCCGCAACCTCCGCCGGCGCTTCCTCCTGTGCCGGCGCGGCCTCCTCGGCAGCAGGCGGTTCGGGTGCGGCTTCCGCAGCAGGCGGTTCGGGTGCGGCTTCCGCGGCGGGCGGTTCGGGTGCGGCTTCCGCGGCGGGCGGTTCGGGCGCAGGCGGTTCCGGCTCGGCCGCCTCCACGGGGGGAGGTGCGGGAGCCGGCGGCACGACCGTCTCCTCCCAGCTGTCGGGTGGCTGTGGAGCGACCGGCGTTGCGACCTCGGCCGGAGCCGCGGCCGGGGGAGGCTCCGCCACGGCCGGTCCGGCTGCCTGCTGGGCTTGCCAGGGTGCGGCCCGCCGGATCGGCAACGTCCAGCGCTCTCGGGTGGATGCCGCCCACTCGACCGCCGCGGTCAGCAGCCAGGCGCCGGCCATCACGATCACGATTCCCACCGTGCTCAGGTCGGCAACGCCGACGGCTACAGCGACGAGGACGAGGAATCCCGCCTCGATCGCAAATCGTGGTCCGAGTCGCGTTGGCACCGCTACCTCGATGCCGGCGGCTGCCTAGCTCGCGCTCTGGTCGCCGGAGGGCGGCGGCGCGGGCGGCTTACCCGAGGGTCGAGTCGCCGAGGAGCGCTCTTTCGCCGCGCCGGGGCCGGGCCTCGACGACCGCTCGGCTGCCGAGCCCGTGATCGTCCCCACGACCTTCTCGAGCGCATCGCCTCCGAGACCGGCGGCGCCCAGCAGCTGCTCCGCTGCTCCACGGGCGCGGTTGATGATCTCCGTCGCCTCGCTCCGTGCCCAGCCGAGCGACTGGTCGATCTCCGCGCGGGCCGAATTCGTGAGCTCGGTCGCCTGGTGACGGGCCTGCTCGAGGAGCCGCGCCCCCCTGGCCTCGGCTTCCTGGACCTGCTCCTTCGCTTCGCGCTCTGCCTTCTCGACTGCTTCGCGCGCCTCCTTGCGAGCCTGCTTCAGGACCTCCGTCCGCTGCCGCTCGCTGTCCTGCGTGAGCTGGTCGATGTGCATCTCCTGCTTCTTGAACTCACGCTGCTTGTCGGCGATGTCGCCCTCGGCGCGCCGGATCTGGCGAGTCGCCGCATCCTGGGCGTCCTTCTCGAGCGCATCGGCAAACTCGGCGGCGGCGCGAATCAGGTGGAGAGCGTCCATCCGGACGGCATGGCCGCTCGGCTGGGCCTCGGCGGAACGACCGGCCGCCTGGAACACCCGCAGCTGTGTCTGCAGCTGGGTTACGTGGCGCTGGAACGCCTCGAACGCCTGCCGGACCTGCGCCTCGTCGTACCCCCCGTCCGAGGACCTCAGGTCCTCGATGCGAGGAACGGCGGTCAGCCCGCCGGCTTCCTCACGAGCTCCCGGACCCTGTGTCATCTCTTCTCACGCTCCTCTGTTGCCACGCGGCGGCTTGCAGTCAGTAGTTCGCGGTCAAGTATGACGTTTCCTATGAGACAGCGTTCGTTGGGAGGACGCGAATACCCAGCTCGGCAAGCTGGTCGTCGGGAAGCGGTGTCGGCGCCCCGGTCATCGGCTCGGAGCCGCTCGCGGCCTTGGGAAACGCGATCACCTCGCGAATGTTGGGCTCCCCGGCGAGCAACGCGAGAAAGCGGTCCAGCCCGAGCGCGAACCCGCCGTGCGGAGGCGCACCCATTCGCATCACCTCGAGCAGGAAGCCGAACCGGGCCTCGATCTCCTCCTCCTCGAGCCCGAGGACCCGGAAGACGCGCTCCTGGAGCTCGCGCTCGTGGATCCTGATCGATCCCGACCCGAGCTCCCACCCGTTCCAGACGAGATCGTAAGCCTGGCTCACGATCGAGCCCGGATCGCTCTCGAGCAGCTGCTCGTCTCCGAGACGCAGGCCGGTGAACGGATGGTGGGACGACGCCCAGCGGTGCTCGTCCTCGTTCCACTCGAACAGCGGGAAATCCGTCACCCAGAGCAGCTCGTCGCGGCCTTCGTCGATCAAGCCCAACTCGCGACCGAGATGTGAGCGCAGCAGTCCGAGCACGCGCGTGACGACGGCCGGCTCGTCCGCCGCGAACAGCACGGTCGAGGCCGGCTCGCCCCGGAACACCGCCAGCTCCTCCTCGGACAGGAACTTGGCGATCGGCGAGCGGACTTCCCCCTCCTCGTCGAAGACGAGATACGCAAGGCCCTTGGCTCCCCACTCTTTCGCCCGCTCCTCGAGAGCCGCGAGCTCGGAGCGCGACAGCCCCTGGGGAACGGAGATGAAACGGACTGCGGATGCGTTCGCGAACACGCCGAACTCGGAGCCGCGCGTCGCCTCTGTCGCGTCGGAGATCTCGAGGCCGAACCGGAGGTCGGGCTTGTCCGAGCCGAAGCGCGCCATCGCCTCGTGCCAGGTCATCCTTCTGAACGGCGGTTGCGGCCGCTCGCGGCCGAGCGCCTCGAACGAGGCGCCGACGGCACCTTCGAGGACGTCCCAGACCTCCTCGCGCGTGGGAAAGGCCATCTCGACGTCGAGCTGGCGGAACTCGAACTGCCGATCTGCGCGCAGATCTTCGTCCCGGAAGCACGTGGCGATCTGGTAGTAACGGTCGAGCCCGGAGACCATCAGGATCTGCTTGAACAGCTGCGGGGACTGCGGCAGCGCGAAGAAGCGGCCCGGCTGGAGCCGGACCGGGACGACGAAGTCTCGCGCGCCCTCCGGGGTCGCCTTCGTCATGCTCGGCGTCCAGACGTCGAGGAAGCCGAGCGACTCCATGTGGTGCCGGATGGCGGACACCACGACTGCGGCCAGGCGCAGGTTTCGCTGCATCCGGTCACGGCGCAGGTCGAGGTAGCGGTAACGGAGCCTCGTGAGCTCCTCGACGCCGTCGTCCTCGAGCTGGAACGGGAGCGGATCCGAGCGGGAGAGGATCTCGAGCATGTCGACCTGCAGCTCGACCTCTCCGGTCGGAAGCGCGGGGTTGATCGCATCCGGATCGCGCCGGACGAGCTCACCTTCTGCCTTGAGCACGAACTCGGCCCTCGTCGCATGCGCCGCCTCGGCCGCTTCGGGAGACCGCTCTGGGTTGACCACCAGCTGGCAGATTCCGGTGTGGTCGCGAAGGTCGATGAAGACGAGCCCGCCGTGATCGCGCCGGCGGGCGGCCCAGCCGGCCAGCGTCAATCTCCGCCCGACCTGCTCCGCGCGCGGCTCGCCGCACATCAGGTCACGCCAGCTCATCCGGCAAGCGCCTCCTTCAGGTCGTCGAGTGCCACCGCGACGTCCTCGTCGCCCGCACGGCGAACGGTCGCCCCCGCCGGGCCCACGATCACGGTCGTCCTCGCCCCGAGCCTCCCGGCCTGGGTCAGCTGGCCCCGGAGCGACCGCCCCGCGTAATCCGTGTCGCAGCGCCGGCCCTCGCGCCTGAGCTCCGCCATCAGCGCGCTCACGCGCTCCCTGGCGGCGCCTTCCTCGAAGGCGAAGAAGACATCGGTTCCCGGCTCCTCGAGCTCTTGGGCTCCCTCCTCCTCGATCTGCAGCCGGAGCCGCTCGATCCCCGCCCCGAAACCGATCCCCGGCGTCGGCGGCCCGCCGATCTCCTCGACGAGATAGTCGTAGCGGCCGCCGCCGCAGATCACGTCCTTGGCGCCCAGCGCCTCCCCGATGAACTCGAAGGTGGTGCGGGTGTAGTAGTCGAGGCCGCGGACGAGCGCCGGCCGCAGCTCGTACGAGACACCATAGGCATCGAGGTGCGCGCGGACGACGGCGAATTGCTCCCCGCATTCGGCGCAGAGCGACTCCCCGATCTTCGGGGCGTCGGCGAGCGCCGCCTCGACCGCCGGATTCTTGGTGTCGAAGACGCGAAGAGGGCTCGTCTCTCGTTTCGCGCGAGCATCGGCGTCGAGGGCGTCGTCGTGCTCGTCGAGCCACGCCTCGAGCCGCTCCAGATAGACGGACCTGCAGTTGCGGTCCCCGATCGAGTTCAGCTCGAGCCCGTAGCGCCGGACGCCCAGGCGCCTGAGAAACTCGGTGTAGAGCTGGATGATCTCGGCGTCGATTGCGGGATCCGACGAGCCGATCGCCTCGACGTTGAACTGCCAGTGCTCCCGGTAGCGCCCCTTCTGCGGGCGGTCGTACCGGTACATGGGGGCGATCGAGTAGGCCTTGAACGGCTGTGGCTCGCGGTCGAGGCCGTGCTCGACGTAAGCGCGCGCTGTCGGTGCCGTCCCTTCGGGGCGAAGCGTCAGCGAGCGGCCGCCCCGGTCCTCGAAGGTGTACATCTCCTTGCGCACGATGTCCGAGCCCTGCCCGGACGTGCGCTCGAACAGGCCGGTGTCCTCGAACCCGGGCGTGACCAGGCGCCCGTAGCCGTAGAGCTCGCACACCTCCTCCGCGGTCCGTGTGATCAGGCTCCAGAACGGCTGCTCGGACGGAAGGACGTCGTGGGTTCCGCGGGGGGCGCTGAACTTCACACGCGCAGCTCGGCGAGGAACGGATTGGCCGCCAGCTCGGCACCCAGCGTCGTGGCCGGCCCGTGACCCGGGTACACGACCGTCTCCGGCGGATAGCGATCGACGAGCGCCCGGATCGACTCGACCAGCGTGTCCCAGTCCGAGAAGGGCAGATCCGTACGCCCGACCCCTCCCGCGAACAGGACGTCGCCCGAAAACAGGCATCCGTTGGCGTAGAAAGCCAGGTGGCCCGGGGAGTGCCCCGGGACGCGAACTGTCTCGAACGCGATCCCGGCGAGGTCAATCTCCTCGTCCCCCTTCAGCGCGACGTCGGCGCTGTAGGGCCGGATCGCGACGTCCGGGTAGAAGTCGTGCGGCCGCTCGAGCACCTGGCGCTCGACTTCGGACATGTAGACAGGGGCCCCGCTGGCCTCGGCCAGGTCGGCGACGGCGCCCAGATGATCCCAGTGGCTGTGCGTGATCAGGATCCCGACGCAGCGGGCTCCGATCCGCCCGAGCTCGACGCGAAGCTGGGCAACCTCATCGCCGGGGTCGACGACGACCGCCTCGGCGGCCCCGCGATCCGCCCGCACGAAGTAGCAGTTCTCCTGAGCGGGGCCGACCACGAATTCATCGACAACGAGAGCCACGGTCCGAGTCTAGATGGTCGATGCAGCGGTAGGATCACGCCTGTGCAGACCTGGTCCCTGAACGAGATCGCGACACCCGGAGGGAGCAGATCGCCGGTGGTTCTGTACTCGGGCGACGAGGGACGCGCAGTCCTGATCGGGCTCGAGCCCGGCCAGCAGCTCGGAGATCATCAGGTCAAGGAGAGCGCCTTCCTGGTCGTCCTCGACGGCGTTGCGCGCATCGAAGCCGGAACCGAATCCCTCGATGCGGGCCCGGGGACACTCGTCACATTCGAGCCCGACGAGCGGCGCTCGGTCGCAAGCGTGGAGGGCGCGCGCATCCTCCTGCTCCTTGCACCGTGGCCGGGCGCGGGCCACTACCGCGCCGAGGAGAAGGCCGAGGCCGGGGCCTAGTCCTCCCGGTTCGAGGCTTTCGCTTTCTCCTTCGGCTTGCGCGCCGGCCGCTGCGGCCGAGGAGGCGCCTCCCCGATCTGGCGCAGATAGCGGCGGTACATCATCCGGTCGATCAGGTAGCTGAAGGGGACGAAGAGCAGCAGCAGCCACAGCGTCTCGATGATCTTCGCCTGCCACGTGAGGTTGCGGCCGAGCAGCGAGATCGCCAGGAACATGAACGGCGCGAAGATCGCACCGCGCTTCGCGACGCGGCGCCAGTTCGGCGCCGGCACCGGCCGGATCCCCGCGCGGGCGTTCTTACCCGCCGGCTGTTTCGCGCTTGCTTTCGCCGCGGTCCCCTGCTTGCGCGGTTTCGGCGCCTCCGCTTCGAGCTCGGCCGGGTCGACCTCGACCTCCTGCCCCTTCTCGTCGACGTAGACGTACTCGTACTCGTGGCGCCGCTCTTTCGCCCGGCGCCGCCGCTGCTTCTTCGAAGGCATCCGGAGCTAGCGTAGCGCCGCCGGCTCAGCGGCCATCCGCCAGCACGATCTCCATGAAGGCCGTGCCGGGAATCGGGTTGAAGCGGTAGGGCTCGATCTCGGTGAAGCCGAGCGAGCGATAGAGCCTCCGGGCCTCGCCCATCTGCGGGACGGTGTCGAGACGCATGCGCGCATAACCGGCGGCGCGACCGGCGTCGAGCGCCGCCTGCGCGAGCGCCCGCCCCGCGCCGGCTCCCCGGAACGCGGGCCGGACATACAGGCGCTTCATCTCGCAGCAGTCACCTTTCAGAGGTCGTACCGCCACACAGCCCGCGACCGCTCTGTCGATCCGGGCGAGAACGAGCCGGCCTCGTGGAGGCGCATAGTCCCCGGGGAGCTCGCTCAGCTCGCGCTCGAAGTCCTGAAAGCCGAGGTCGAAGCCGAGCGAGCCGGCGTACTCCTGGAAGAGCTCGCGGACGGAGGCGAGCTCGGCGTCCGAGACGGCGTCGACGAGCTCGAGCCGGCTTTGCCCCTGCGCCTCGGCGCCTGTCATCGCTCCCAGACGATCCGGCCGTCCTTGACCACGGTTGCGACCACGTCCCCGCCCAGGTGGTAGGCGAGGTGACGCCAGTCCGATGCGTCGAGCAGGACGCAGTCGGCTGCGAAGCCGGACGCCAGACGGCCGATCCGGTCGGCCCGCCCCAGCACATTGGCGGCGTTGACGGTGCACGCCGCGAGCGTCTGAGCGGGGCTCATTCCGAGCTGGGTGGCCGCGAGCGAGCAGACGAGCGGGAGACTCTCGCAGTACGCGCTCCCGGGATTGAAGTCGGTCGCAAGCGCGATCGCCGCTCCGGCATCGATGAGCGCACGCGCGGGCGGCATCGGGCGGCCCAGGAACAGCGCGCTGGCCGGGAGCATCACGCCGACGACGTCGCTCTCCGCCAGCGTCCGCACCCCCTCCTCCCCCGTCGCCTCCAGGTGGTCGACCGAACGCGCACCGAGCTCGATTGCCAGCGGGATCGCACCGAGCTCGCTGAACTGGTCGCCGTGCAGGCGCAGGGCAAGCCCGGCCTCACGGCACGCCTCCAAGTACCGCCGCGCCTGCGCCGTATCGAAGGCGCCTCGCTCGAGAAAGACGTCGGCCGCCTCCGCGAGCTGCGCCGCACCCGGGAGCACCTCCGCGAGCGCGAAGTCGAGGTAGGCGTCGGCGTCGTCGAACTCGGGCGGAACTGCGTGCGCGCCGAGCCAAGTCGGAATCGCCCCTTCGGCCCGGATCGCGCGCAGCGACGCGAGCTCCGTGTCGTGGTCGAGCCCGTAGCCCGACTTGGCCTCGGCGGTGGTCGTCCCGAAGCGCAACATCCACTGCCGGTGGCGCCGCACGGCTTCGCGAAGCCCCTGCTCGCCCGCCTCCCGGGTCGCCCGGACCGTGGACAGGATCCCGCCTCCGGCCGCGTGCAGCTCTTCGTAGCCCGCGCCGGCCGCGCGCAGCGAGAACTCCTCGACACGGTCGCCGGCGAAGCACGCGTGCGTGTGGCAGTCGACGAGACCGGGAATCGCGCACTTGCCGCGTCCGTCGATCTCCTCGACCTCGCCGCCGATCGGCGCGAGGTCGCGCATCCGCCCCACGGCTGCGACGACGCCACCCTCGACGAGGACGTAGCCCTCCGTGGTCACCTCGACCTCGCCGAGCGACGGCCCGCGCAGGGGCGCCTCGACCCCGGCGGGGCTGACGACCTGCTCCAGGTCGCGGATCAGGAGCCGGCTGCCGGCCGGCGGCGCTGTCATTCGGCCGGGGTCGCCGGCATCGGCGGCTCGAGCCCGTGCTCGTCGGCGGCGGCTCGCGCCTCCTCGTAGCCCGCGTCGAGGTGGCGCAGGACACCGGTCGCCGGGTCCGTCGTCAGCACCCGCTGCAGACGCTCCGCCATCTCGTCGGTGCCGTCGGCGACGACCACCATGCCCGCATGGATCGAGTTGCCGATCCCGACCCCTCCGCCGTGGTGGACGCTCACCCACGTCGCCCCGGCGGCGACGTTGACGAGAGCGTTGAGGATCGGCCAGTCCGCAATCGCATCCGAGCCGTCGCGCATCGCCTCGGTCTCGCGGAACGGCGAGGCGACCGAGCCGGAGTCGAGATGGTCGCGGCCGATCACGACCGGCGCCTTCACCCTTCCCGAGCGGACGAGGTCGTTGATCGCAAGCCCCGCACGGGCCCGCTCGCCAAGCCCGAGCCAGCAGATTCGCGCGGGCAGCCCCTGGAATGCCACCCGCCCGGGTGCCAGCTCGAGCCAGCGCTGCAGCGCCTCGTCGTCCGGGAAGAGCTCCCGCAGCGTGGCGTCGATCGCTGCGATGTCCTCGGGATCGCCCGAGAGCGCCGCCCATCGGAAGGGGCCGACTCCGCGGCAGAAGAGCGGCCTGATATAGGCCGGGACAAAGCCCGGATATGTGAATGCTTCCTCAACTCCTGCCTCGCGTGCCTCCCCTCTCAAGTTGTTGCCATAATCGAAAACATAGCTGCCGGCCCGGACGTACTCGAGCAGGCCTTCGACATGACGCGCGATCGAGGCGCCAGCGCGGCGCAGGTACTCGTCGGGGTCGGAAGAACGCAGGGCAGCCGCCTCGTCGACCGACAGCCCCACCGGGACGTAGCCGTTCAGCGGATCGTGAGCCGCGGTCTGGTCGGTTACGAGATCGAAGTGCTCGCCGCGCCCGGCGAGCTCGGGTACGACCTCGGCAGCGTTCCCCAGCAGCCCGACCGACAGCGGGCGCCGCTCGGCGGCCGCCTCTCGAACACGGCGGAGCGCATCGTCGAGCGATTGCGTCGCCTCGTCCAGGTACCGGGTCTCCAGGCGCCGCTCGATCCGCCCGGGATCGACCTCGATGCACAGGATCGCCGCGCCGGCCATCGTCCCCGCGAGCGGCTGGGCGCCGCCCATCCCGCCCAGCCCGGCGGTGAGAATCGTCCTCCCGCTCAGATCGGCCGAGCCGAAGTGCTTCTCGCCGGCCGCGGCGAAGGTCTGGTAGGTGCCCTGGAGGATCCCCTGAGTCCCGATGTAGATCCAGCTGCCCGCCGTCATCTGTCCGAACATCGTCAGCCCTTCGGCCTCGAGCCGGCGGAACTCCTCCCAGGTCGCCCAGCGCGGGACGAGCAGCGAATTCGCGATCAGGACGCGCGGAGCGCCGGAGTGCGTCCGGAGCACACCGACCGGCTTGCCGCTCTGAACGAGCAGCGTCTCCTCGTCCCCGAGCTCGAGCAACGTGCGGACGAGCGCGCGCAGCGCCTCGTGATTGCGGGCCGCCTTGCCCGATCCCCCGTACACGATCAGCTCCTCCGGCCGCTCGGCGACCTCGGCATCGAGATTGTTGAGGAGCATGCGCAACGGAGCCTCGGTCGACCACGAGCGCGCGTTCAGCTCCGTCCCCCGCGGAGCTCGGATCGACGACAGGTCGCCGCAGAGCGCCTCGACGCTGGTCTCGAGCGCCGTCGCCGTCATTGCCGGTCTCGCGCCTCGATCTTCTGCCGGAATCTCCACCAGCTCCAGCCCGTGGCGATGACGAAGAAGGCGACGGCCACGATCACGCCGCGGACGACCCCGCCGCCCGTTGCCCACGTGACGGCGACGAGCGCCCCCGAGAGGACGCCGTAGAAAATCGCACTGCCCAGGAATGGGCGCCGGGGGATGTCGTTCAGCGGTCTCACAGGAGCTCCCCCACCTCGGCCTCGATCGCCCGCAGGGCGGAGCCGTCGCGAATCGCCTCGGCGACGAGCTCGATGTCCGCCGCCAGCGGCCGGTCGTCTTCGAGCCGGGGCGACAGCCCGCGCACGAACGACCTCGTCGCGCGTCCTCCCACACCCGGCTGGAGAGGAGCGAGGAACTCGATCGCCTGCGCCCCGGCGAGCAGCTCGATCGCGAGCGCCCGCTCGGCGTTCGCGAGCACGGTCCATGCCTTCAATCCGGCCGCGTTCCCCATCGAGACGTGGTCCTCCTGCCCGGCGCTCGTGGGGATCGAGTCGACGGACGCCGGGTGGCAGAGCACCTTGTTCTCGCTCACGAGCGAAGCGGCCACGTACTGCGGGATCATGAAGCCGGAATTGAGCCCGCCGTCACCGGTGAGGAAAGCCGGCAGACCGTCCGAAAGCTGCGGGTTGACGAGCCGCTCGATCCGCCGTTCGGAGATATTCGCGAGCTCCGCGACCGCCATTGCCATGGCGTCGAGCGCGAACGCGAGCGACTGCCCGTGGAAGTTGCCGTTCGAGACGAGCAGGTCGTCCTCGACGAGCACGAGCGGATTGTCGGTCGCCGCATTCAGCTCGACCGAGACGGTGTAGTCGACGTAGTCGATCAGGTCGCGCGAGGCGCCGTGAACCTGAGGAGCGCAGCGCAGCGAGTAGGCGTCCTGCACCTTGTCGCACCAGCGGTGCGCCTCGATCACCGCCGAGTCCTCCAGCAGACGAAAGATGTTCCGAGCCGAGTCGATCTGCCCCTTGAGCGGGCGGAGCGCGTGGATCTGCGGCATGAAGCTCGTCCGCGATCCCTGTAGCGCCTCGACGGAGAGCGCACACGAGAGGTCGGCGATCCTCGAGAGCCGCCGTGCCCGAACGAGGCCGAGCGCCCCATAGGCGGCCATGAACTGCGTGCCGTTGATCAGCGAGAGGCCTTCTTTCGCCTCGAGCCGGATCGGCTGGAGGCCGACGCGTGCGAGCGCCTCGGACCCCGGCAGCCGATCGCCGTCGACCGATGCCTCCCCTTCGCCGATCAGCGGCAGCGCCAGATGCGCGAGCGGAGCGAGATCTCCGGAGGCGCCCACCGAGCCGCGGCTCGGGACGAAGGGCAAGACGCCGCGGTTGAGGCATTCCACCAGCAGCTCGACGGTCTCGATCCGCGCGCCGGAGTGCCCGTTGGCGAGCGCGTTCGCGCGCAGCAGCATCGACGCGCGAACGATCTCGTCCGGGTACGGCTCCCCCACGCCGCAGGCGTGGCTGCGGAGAAGCCGAAGCTGCAGCTCCTCGGTGTGCGCTTCGGGGATCGAGATCGAGTGAAAGCGGCCGAAGCCGGTGTTGACGCCGTAGGTGTGCTCCTGGAGCCCGTACACGGCCCGCTCGACGAGCTCCCGGGCCGCCTGCATCTTGTCCCGGGCGACGTCACCGAGCGCGATCGGCGCACGCTCGACTGCAACGCGCCAGACGTCCTCGACGACGAGGTCCTCGCCTGTGAGGACGCGCGTCTCGATCATGCGGCGAGTCTACCCCGGGCCGGATTGGCAGACTCAGGTCGTGGCCGCTCCCGAGCGCGCGCTCGGCCTGCTTCGTAGGCGCGATTTCCGGCGCGTCTACTTCGCGATCGCCGCCAGCGAGCTCGGCGACGCGTTCCAGTACGTCGCGCTGATGTGGTTCGCGCTCGTGTCGGGAGGGCCGCTCGGCGTGATGGCCGTGCGCCTGGCCGACAGCGTCCCCGCACTTGCTTTCGGGTTCCACGGAGGAGTCGCGGCGGATCGCTGGGATCGCAAGCGGACGATGGTCGCCGCCGACCTCCTCCGCGGTTCGATCCTGATCCCCATCGCCGTACTCGGACTGACGGGCGAGCTTCCGCTCTGGGTGCTGGTCGTCGCCGCCTTCGCCCTCACCGCCGCGACGAGCTACTTCGCGCCCGCGTACGGGGCGCTGCTGCCGGGGCTCGTCGACCGCCAGAACGTCCAGAAGGCGAACGGGATCGTGCGGGCCACGACCGAGGCGCTTTCCGTCGGCGGCTGGGCCGCCGCCGCAGGCCTGCTCGCATTCATGCCGATCAGCGGGTTCTTCGCCATCAACGCCGCCTCGTTCTTCCTCTCGGCGGCGCTGCTGGCCGGCGTGCACGCGCGGCGGTCCGGGCCCCTCCACGCCGCCGCGCCTCGGATCCGGGAGGGGTTCGCGGCGCTGCGCCCGCTTCCGATGCTCGCCGCGGGAGTAATCGCGCTCGGCGCCGCGGTCACGATCTCGTCCGGAACCTGGATCGTCGGCGTTCCGACGCTCGTTCGCGACACTCTCCACCGCGGCGCCGGCAGCTTCTCGCTCGTCGCAGCGAGCTACGCGCTCGGATCGGTGATCGCGGGCGTCGTCCTGACGAGATGGGAAGTACGGCGCAAGGCGCTCGGAAGCCTCGCGGCCTGGAGCTTGTACCTGCCGGCTTATGCGCTGTTCGCGTTCGCCGGCTCGCCCGGGATGGTGC
>WNGF01000304.1_pt1 | contig 91101 bp, 79 predicted proteins | sample 5400641 | NCBI WGS metagenome assembly WNGF01 (sample SAMN13153371, study PRJNA577476) | soil metagenome | isolation source: 80 cm soil or saprolite under grassland replicate 2 | place: USA:California | collected 2016-06-15 | reverse complement strand
CGCGTTCTGGCGGCCCGGGATACATGCCCTTGCACCTGGCGAGACGACACTCAACGCTGCGCGGGTCTCGCTTGTCTTGCGCGGTGTAGTACGGCCAGATTCAGCCCAGATCACCGGCTGATTTCCTCGATGCGAACTCTGGCCGCGACGGTGGATGGCGGCCGGTGCCGCTGGCCGGTAAACGGTGCGCCGTGTGAATGCGGTGGTAGGCGCCTGGCTGTTGGACGCGTTGCGGCACCCGTCGGAACGCCGGTGCGCGATGCTAGCAAGCATGGACGAGTGCGAGGCTGAGGACGCCGCTGTTGATGAGGCTCGCGAGGAGCCTGGCTTTGATGAAGCAAGATTCCGGCTGCTTTAGGGTCGGCTATGCCGCAGGTCACAGGGAATCGCGCCATCTGGCGCGCGGGCGCGCTCCGCGCGCCCTTGAAAAAGACGTAGAGAAAGTTCTCACCGGTCCGCGGGCATCGCGGTGCCCAGCTCCGCTTGATGTGCGACACGGTGGCCTCACTTGATGCGTTACAGGGTCCGACGCGCACGTCCACGCTCAGTGATTTTGGTAGCCCTGCGAGGGATTACCGGTCAACAAGTAGCCGATGAGCGGAGCAGGCCGCCACCGCAGCCGTCGAGATGCTTCCGCGCCGTTCCGGTCCCGGCGTGGCCAGAGAAGCTTCGCTTGATCTCCGGCAAGGTGCTCTTCTTCCCCCGCCGATCCACAGACATTGCTCGGGACTTTCGACTCTGGCAGCCAGGGCTCTGGGCCGGGAACCTGGTGCTCAGGATGGACAAACGGATCGGGGGTCATTTTGTTGATTGGCGGTTTCGCTGCGCCGTCTTCCAGGCGGGGCGCTTCCACGATCAGGGCAGGAAGGCCGAGACCTCGCCAAGTCCCCTGCTTGGGGGGTGTGACACTGCGGTGACCATGGCAAAGGAGGAGAGATGAAGGGGATGACGCGTCGGCGCTTCTTGCAGTACAGCGCGGGAGCCGGCGTCGGGCTGGCGCTGCCGTGGGCGGCGCGAACCCCGGCGGCGAGTGCCGCACCGGGTCTAAAGCTGACGAAGTACCTGGAACCGGTGCCTTTGCCAGGCGCGGGGATCGTGGTTGCCACCCCGAGCGGAACGAACGAGTACTCGTTCGTCCAGAGGGAGATCAGCAGGCAGCTGCACCCGCAACTGCCGCCGACGCCGCTATGGGCCTACGACGACGGTTCCGGGCTTGCGGGCCAAGCCGGCTCGTTCGGGATGGCAGTGGTCGCACAGAGCGGCACGCCGATCGATGTCAGCTTCAAAAACAACCTGCCGGTGACGTATCCGGACTGGATCCCGGTAGATACGCGACTGACACCGGACGGGAACGAGGTGCGGCTGATGACCCACCTGCACGGCGGCTTCGTCGCGGCCGCAAGCGACGGCAACCCGGCGGTGACGCCAGACGGGTTCGGCCACGGCGACACCCAGAGCGTCCACTACACCAACCAGCAGCCGCAGATGCCGGCTGAGATGCTGTGGTTCCACGACCACGGCCTCGGCGCCACGCGGCTGAACGTCTTCGCCGGGCTGGCCGCCGCGTACATCCTCTACGACGAGCACGACACCGGCAGCCCTGATAACGCAAACGGTCTGCCGTCCGGGCCGTACGAGATCCCGCTGGTCATCCAGGACCGGCAGTTCAACGCGGATGGAACCTTCCTCTACCCCACCAGCGACATTTCGGGCGCGACCTGGATCGGCGAGTACTTTGGCGACGTCATGCTCGTCAACGGCAAGGCCTGGCCGTTCCTAGAGGTCGAGCCGCGTCTGTACCGGTTCCGGATCCTGAACGGCTGCAACGCCCGCATCCTCAACCTCGACATCGGCGGCGCACGGATGTGGCAGATCGGCGCCGAGGGCGGCATGTGGGACCAGCCCGTGCCGGTGACGCAGCTCGTGCTCGCCCCCGCGGAGCGGGCGGACGTGCTCGTCGACTTCAGCCAGATCCCTACCCGGACGACCCACATGAAGAACAGCAAGCCGCCGTCGCCGGTCTCGAACCCGGCGCCGCCGCTAGCGGCGGTGATGCAGATCCGGGTGGGAAAGGCGACACCTAAGCCGCCGTCAATCCCGACGACTCTCGTGGGCGGCCGGAAGGCCGACCTGCACGGTCCGGTGACAACTCGGTACATCACGCTCAACGAGATCGACGTGGACGAGCCGACCTGGTTCTTGAACCTGAACGGCATCCACTTCGAGGACGGCCCAGTTACGGAGACGCCACAGGCCGGGACGGTCGAGGACTGGGTCTACGTGAACGTGACCGGGGACACGCACCCGATGCACACCCACCTCGTCACCTTCCAGGTGGTGGGCCGGACGCCGTTCGACGCAGCGGCGTACGAGGAGGCCTACGAGGGCCCGCACGGCGTCCCCGGCGGAATCGACCCGACCCCGTTCGCGACCGGTCCGATGCTCCCGCCAGACCCTGACGAGCGCGGCTTCAAGGACACCGTGAAGGCCAACCCCGGCCAGTTCACGACGATCCGGGCTAGGTTCGAGCTACCGGCGGGCGTGACGACGCCGCAGAGCTACGTCTACCACTGCCACATCGTCGAGCACGAGGACAACGACATGATGCGGCCGTTCGAGGTCGTCGCCTGATCGACGAACACGATGCGGCCTCTGGAGGGCGGCCGCGAGGCCGCCATCCTCACCATCGGCAATCGCTCGGGCCGGTGTCGAATTGAAAATGGTCAGCGGGAACGCCGCTCCGCGGAACCTCGCGCCCTTTATCGCCGCCACGGCGGCCGGCCTGCACGGTGCCGGAAAGGCATCATCTCTGGCGGAGATGCGCATTACATCCTCTTCCGGGTGAAATCCTATTGACTACTTGCGGAGTGCAATCGACTGTGAAATTGTCGCCTGACGGGCTGAAATTGCAGCTGACAGTTCCGGGTGACCAGGAGAGATCATGTTCCGTCTCCCCCCGCGCGGCACGGACCTCACGCATGACCCGCGCGAGAGTACCGGCGGTGAGCCCGGCAGGATGACCGGCACGGCCGGGGGCGGGTGACCGTGCCGGAGTCTCAGCTGGCGCTCGGCCGGAGTGTCGCCGAGCTGCGTCGTAGTCGCGGCTGGTCTCAGCCCGAGCTGGCCGGAATGCTCGGCCGGCCGGTGGCGTGGGTGTCTGGCGTTGAGCGGGGCCTGGTGCAGGCCGGGCCGGTCCCGGCACCGGGGGCCGTCGCCAGCGCGCCGTTACCTTCGCAGCCGCCCAGCCTCCCGCATGCCGACAACGAGCGCGCTCAGCATGTCAGCGCCTTACAGCTGGTCCTTTCCCGTGACGGCCAGCGGCGGGACGGCCGCGGAGCCTGCGGTGAGAGGTCGGCAGCGTCCTGGTGCGCGATGGCCGCCGACATCTGGGCACTGGCCGCTGAGCGGCGCTACGGGGAGCTGGCTGAGCTGCTCGGCGATCTGGTACCGGAGTTAGCGGCCGCGGTCTGCGTTGCCCCTGACGATCAGCTCGCCGGACTGTACGAGCTGCTGGCAGTCGGCTACCAGGCGTGCGCGACCGCGCTGGCCAAGCTCGGCGAGCACGGCAGTGCGCTGACCGCAGCCGATCGTGCGCTGACCGCCGCGCATCGCGCGGGAGACCTACAGGCGACCGCTGCCAGCGCCTACCTGCTGATGTGCATCCTCATGGAAACCCGCCGCTATGACGAGGCACGGGCGATAGCTACCGCGGCGGCGGATGCGCTGAGGGGGCCAGCCGCCGACGGCAGCATGGCAGCCATCTCCCTGCGCGGCGCGCTGACCCTGCTGCACGCCCTCGCCGCGGCCCGCGCAGGCGACCGGGCAACCGCCGAGCAGCAGCTGAGTCGCGCCCGGGTCATGGCGGGCCGGCTCAGCCACCGCTGGCGCGGTGGCGGCGCCGGCTTCGGCCCTGACCACGTCGCGCTCTACGAGATCGTGGTCAGCATCGAGATAGGCGCGCCGCTCCGGGCGCCGGGCGCGGCGCCTGCCGGGGAGTAGCCGTCTGCGGGGTTACCCTCACCGGAAGCCCGCGAGCGGCGCGTCCTGCCCCCTGGCCCGCAGCAGAGCGCGGCCAAGGGCCCGGCTGGCGAGGTGGCCGGCCAGGCACTGCGGGGCACGGGCCGGATACCGCAGGTCCGCAGCGCACTCGCAGTGCCCCGCGGCGAACTCGCCCGCACGCTCCAGGCTCGCCCGGGTAGCACGGGTGCCGGCCAGGAATTCCTCGGCCGCCACCGGGCCACGGTGCTGCGCCCCGCGGGGGGTGAGCGCGAGCCCGGCCGCGGTCACCATGTCGCCGTCGAGCCATACGACAGCGGCGGCTCCGGTCACCGGGCAGTCGCCCGCTCGCCGCGATACCTTCTCGTAGGCACTGCCGCAGGGCCTGATCGGGATCCTGATCTCGGTCAGCAGCTCGCCCGGCTGGACCACGGTCTCGTACGGTCCGCGGTGGAAGTCGCGCGCGGAAACAGTCCTCGTGCCACCGCGGCCCCGGATCACCATGCTCGCCCGCACGGCGGCGAATACGGCGGCCATGTCCTCGGCCGGGTCAGCCTGGCACAGCATGCCGCCGATGGTTTCGCTGCACCGTATCTCCCGGCTGGCGATGGCCCGCCCCGCATCCCGCAGGATGGCGAAGTGCTCGCCAACCACCGCCGAGCTGAGCAGGTCGGCATGCCTGGTCAGCGAGCCGATCCGCAGCTCTCCTCCGGCGATGCGGACATAGCACAGGCCGGCGGGATCGGCTAAGTCACTCAGGACCCGCGGCTCGGCCAGCCGGAATGTCATCAGCGCGAACAGGCCCAGATCTGCCGCCTGCACCTTGGCCTGCGGATAAGGCCGGGAAAGAAGTGCGACGGCATGGTCAGCCCGAAATGGCCGGTGCTCGAATTGCCCGGGTTCCTCCATGCACCCTCTTCTCATGAGGGGGCCGCACGTGCGGACGCGCGCGACTACGGCGTGGCTCGACCCACATAGTCGCGACTGCGGTGCCCGCGTGCAATCCGGGTATAAGCAGATGCTTAATGACGGCCGCATCCGGCCGCTGAACGTCGGCGCCTATGCTGGGAACGGTAGCCGTCTCCAAGACAGGCGAACGGCGCGTGGTCGCGGGATGGTTCGTGCCGCCGGCCGGGTACGGCGTGCCCGGCCATCCTGCTCACCTGCTGGTCCAGGGTGGCACCGGAATCGCACGGCAGGATCTCTCCCGCCTCAGCGTGATCGTTACCGGTGGCCGCACCTTGCTGAACATCCCGGCATAGCCAGGCATCCCGGTACGGCCAGGCGGGCCGTCCGCGGGAATGGCGGACCGGGATGCCGCCGGCGGGCATTTACTGCCGGACGGGGCCTGCCTGGTCGTGCACCCATAGCTCGACCAGGCCGCGGAAGTGCGCGATGAAGCGGTCCTGCTCGTGCGCCGGGTACGTGGACCTGACCGTGCCCGTCAGCAGCGCGTCGAACGCGGGCCCGCTGACCCAGTCGAGCAGCCGCTGCCCGATGTCGGGCAGCCGGGCATCGCAGAACTCCCGGTAGGCGTCCGCCGAGAAGTACGCGTCGGCGAGCCGCCGGCAGGTGGCCAGCTTCTCCTCGTACGAAAGATCGTCTCGGTCGCCGATGTCGAAATACGCTTGCGTATCAAGATCTATACGCTGCCGCCGCCCCGTAACCAGGCAGAACACGACCCACTTCACCATCGCCTGCATCGCCCACGGGAAGTAATAGTGCAGCGACGTCACCGCCACGTCCGGGCAGGCGTTCGCGTAGTCGATCGGGTAGACCTGGCCGTCCTTGACCAGCACCTCGCACGAGTTGAATTCCCACCGGAAGAACGCGTTGATGATCTTCGAGATCGACACGACCTCGGCGCCGGTCTCCGACGCGAGGAACGAGTGCTCCACCCGGTACCGCGCGTGCATCGGCGCACCAGGATCGAACCGCATCACCATCGTCTCGGCACCGATGGACAGCGCCCGGGCAAACACGTCGTACCCCTCGACCGACGCCTGCAGGTGCATCAGCATCTCGCCGGACTCGTTATAGGCCCGGTGCAATTCGTCCGGGTTCCGGATCCGCGACACCCCGCGCCAGCCGCCGCCGTCGTACGGCTTCATGTACAGCGGGTAGCCGATCCGCTCGGCGATCGCGTCGAGGTCGAACGGCTTGTTGTAGCGCTGCGCCGTGTACGCGTACTTGTCATGGCCGGGCGGGTTCTTGTACGGCACCAGCACCGTCTCCGGCACCTTCATGCCCAGCCGCATCATCGCGCAGTACGCCGCGTGCTTCTCCATCGCCTGGAACGTGAACGGCGAGTTCAGCAGGTAGACGTTGTCCATCAGCGAGATCTTCTTGAGCCACTCCCGCGGGTGGTAGTACCAGTACGCCAGCCGGTCCACGACCAGGTCGGTCCGCGGCCTCGACCGCAGCGAGAACGGCTCGATGGTGAGCCGCTCGGTGCCGAACACGTGCCGCCGCCCGGCGTCGTCAAGGACCGGGCCCAGGCTGGTCAGCAGGTGCTCGAAGGCGCGCGGCCAGTCGTCCTCGGTGCCGAGCAGCAGGCCCACCAGGTGCCGGACTTCGCCATCCACAGAATCCACAGAATCTCCCCGGTCGCTATCAGGTCAGCTCGGCCAGGTACTGCGGCAGCATCGCGCGCCACGTGGTCCACTCGTGGTCCCACTCCGGTCCCCAGTTGTCCACCCGGTTGGGGATCCCCTTCGCGCCCAGCGCCGAAGCCATCTGCCAGGACTCGCCGACGTTCTCCCACCGGCCCTGTCCCGATGCAAGGATCGCGAACCGCTGCCTGAGCAGATCAAGCTGCGGCCCGTCCAGCCCCGGCAGGAACTGCAGCGGCGCCGAGAAGTACAGGTCCTGGCTCGACGCCTCGTCGTAGAAACGCTCAATCCGGTAGCTACCGCTCATGCCGATCGCGGCCGAAAAGGCGTCGGGATACCGGCACAGCACCGCCACCGCGTTGAATGCCCCGATCGACGCCCCGCCGGCGATCACCTCCATCGCCTGGCCACCGAGATCAGCATGAATCGCCGGCACGACCTCGCGCCGGATGCACTCGTGGAACTGCTTGAGCAGCCACATCCGGTGCTCCGCCGAACCAGTCTTGGCCACCATCGCCCGCCCGGCCACGCTGTCCGCCGAGTACAGCTTGACCCGGCCCTCGGCGAGCAGCGGCGCGCACGCGTCGACCAGGCCGTGGCGCTCGATCTCCTCGGCGTCGCCGCCGGCCGACGGGAAGATCAGCACCGGGCGGCCGAGGGTCCCCCACCGGACAACCGTGATCTCCTCCTGGAGCCGATCGGAGAACCACCGTTCGACTGTCTTCACGGCGCTACTCATACCAGAACTTCTGGGGACCTGGGAAAATCCATGACAATCCCTCCCGCAGCCGGTCGCGCCAGTTCTCCCAGCTGTGCCCGTCCCTGGCCTCGACATAGCGGACGTCCATCCCGGCCGCCTCGAACGTCGGCACCATCGACCGGTTGGGCACGATCAGCGGCTCGTACACCCCGCAGCTGACGAACACCCGGTCCGCGACCTTCCGCGGCGCCGCCCGGTACCGGTTGACGAACTTCACCACCGGCTCGAACGCCGGCCCGCCGCCGTGGGCGCGGCCGATGTCGGTGAAGACGAACGACCCGGACTGCAACAGCAGCGAGCCGTAGAACCGCGGGTACCGGTACGCGGTCGACAGCGCTGCCACCGCGCCGAAGCTCGCCCCCATCAGGCACCGGCCGGACGGCGTGCCCGCCAGCGGGAACTCGGCCTCCAGCCGCGGGATCAGCTCAGCGGTCAGGTACCTGGCGTGCGCCGCCGAGTTGGCATACTCGGTCAGCCGCTCGGCTGGTGACGTGAACGCCACGATGGTCTCGGCCACGTCAAGCCGGTGAATCAGGTTGTCCAGCACCGTCCTGGCCGACGCGTACTCCAGGTAGTCACCGCCGTCGTGTACCACGAGCAGTGGATACCGGGAATTACGGAGGACCCGCGCCGGCATGTAGACGGTTACCGCGCTATCCCGGCGCAATGCCCGGCTCGGCACCTTGAGGTCGATCAGCGAACCGGGACGCGCGTCCGGATCCGGCCTGGTCCAGACGGGCACCTCGTACCCGCTCGCGTAGCAGACCGAGGAACTGCCGACCGGGCTGTGCGTGATCCGGGGGTTGAGCGGATCGTTGATCCGCTCGCGATGCTCGCCGTGCGCCACCTCTAGCTGGTACTCGATCCGCGATCCGGCCGGCAGTTCCACGACCGCGTACCACAGGTCGGTCCGGTGCAGCCGGCGCAGCGGGATGTGGCTGGGCAGCCCGACGACCCGGTGCACGAGGCTGACCGAATCGGCTTCGCCCCGGTAGAGGAACGTGCAGCGGGCGCCCTCGATGATGGGCACGGCATGGTGGGCGAGGAATCGGTCGACCATGGCCGGCTCGTGCGGCCGACGGTCCCTGAGCCGGTTGATGGCGAGCTTGCGGCTGACCGCCGGGCCGTTCACGGTGGTCAGGCTGCCTCCAGGGACGTCACGCGGCCGTCCTCGGCGAGCACCCGGGCGTCCGGCGGGCAGCCGCCATCGCCGTCGGTCTCGATCCGCGTGCCGGTTTCCAGCAGGATACAGCGGGCCGGCGCGAACCTCCGGGCGAAAACGGCCATCCGGGCCGTGTCGTCCAGCAGCATCCTGGCCCGGGCGTGCGGTAGCAGCACGAGGTTGCGCAGCAGGCTGAGGCCGCTGCCATAGACCTCGGGGTGACCGGGGCCCTGCGGCGCCCGGTCGTTGAAGAGCACGATCCGGTCGGTCAGCGCCATCGCGCCGGCCGACCAGGCGATCACCGGCGAGCGCAGCGCTGCCGCGACGTTGAACAGGTGCAGCACGTCCGCCAGCACCCCGACGTGACCGCCGGCCAGCACGAGCGCGGCGGCGTCCCCGAGCAGCCGGGTGACCTCGTCCCGGTGCTCCGCGATCACCGGCCGGCCGTGCGGCTGCCATGCCTGGTAGAACTCGCCGCTGGCCTCGCTGACCTGGTGCAGGTGCGCCGCATCGAGCTCACGGACCGAGGCGATGGCGTCGGCCAGGGCGCCGTCCCGGATCTCGTCATCGCCGTTGCGGCGCTGGACGGCGTAGACCGCCCGCATTGCGTAGTCCAGCCGCAGCAGGTAAATGTCCTGCATCTCGCCGAGCACGCCGCGCAGCCGCCGGTCGGCCGCGGTGAAGTCCGGATCCCGCTCCTGCACGTCGAGCCATCGCCGGTACAGCGAGAGGTTGACATCACGGCGGCCGAGCCGCTCGCTCAGCTCACCGTCGTCTCGCTCGCGTTCCTGCCAGCCGGCGGTGATCGTGGCGAACGGCCCGCCTGGGCCCAGCGACGCCACGACCGAGTCCAGCGTCGGCCGGCGCTGCGGCCCGAGCAGCGTCACCCTCACGAGGCGTAGACGTGCAGCGTGCGGCCGACCGCGTCGAGCATGCCGCGGAGCGTGTCGTAGTCCGGATGGCGCATCCGCACGTACGCGTTGGCCATGTACCCGGCCTCCACCGGCTGGGTCGCCGTGCCCGCCGGCGGCAGGTGCGCGTCGATCACCCACTCGCCGTGCTGCTGCTGCAACTCGCGCACCCCCGTGTAGCCGGTGATCCGGCCGTCGTTGTCGGGGCGCAGCGCGACCATCCCGCTGGCATACCGCCGGGACGGCGCCGACCGGGTCCGGCCGCCAGCGATCGCCTCCGCCCATTCGCGGTAGACGTCGATCTCGTTGCCGGCCGAGTAGAGGTCCCAGGCGCCCACGCCCGGCGGGCGGCAGCCGATCTCGGAGAACTTCAGTCCCTTCGGGCCGGAGAACCACTCCATGTGGGTCGCCGACGTCCTGAGCCCGAGTGCGGCGTTCACCCGCCTGCCCATCTCGCGCAGCTCAGCGTACTCCGGCGCGGCGTCGATCCGGTTAGTGGAGATGAACTGCGGCGAGATCCACCTGGCCCGCATCGCTTCCAGCACGTTCGGGTAGTAGTGCGAGGCGAAGTCGAGCGCGACCTCGCCGTCGACCGTGATGGTGTCGTAGAAGCCCTCGTGGCCCTCGACGAACTCCTCCACCGCGATCGACTCGGCGCCTTCTGCGCCGAACACTCCCAGCGCATGCTCCAGATCAGCGGCGTTGTCGGCTCGCATCGTGCCGGCCGCCCCGGCGCCGCTGCGCGGCTTGAGTATCAGCGGGTAGCCTGCCTGCTCGGCGAACCCACGCACCTCGGCCGCGCTGTCCGCCGCGGCCGAGGCGGCCGTCGGCACTCCTGCCTCGCGCAGCGCCTGCTTCATCGACGGCTTGTCCCGGCACAGCCAGGCTGTCCGCACCGACGTGCCCGGGATCGTGCAGGCTTCCCGGACCTGTGCCGTGGCCAGGGTGTGCGCCTCGACCGTCGCCTCGATCCGGTCAACCCAGACCTTGTCCTGTACCTGGCGGACCGCGCGGGTCATCGACTCGACGTCGGTGACCGACGGCACCTGCTCGTAGTGGTGCAGCCAGCCCTTCAGCTGGTCGTCCAGCGTCTCGGCCGGAGACTCGCCGATGCCGATCACCGTCGCGCCCGCCTCGGCCAGCGCGCGGGCGAACTGGCGCTGGTTGGCGGGGAAGAACGGCTCGACGAACACGACGTTCATGCCTCGCATGCTAGCCGGGCAGCCGAAACCGGCCTACGTTGCAGGGATGGTGGCCGCCGCCTTTGTCGCGCCCGGCGCCAAGAGCATCCGGGCGATCGCACCCACCGCCCTGCGGGTCCTCGGCCTGCGCACCGGCCTCACCCACCTGGAGTGGTTCCGGCGTCCCGATGGCAGCATCGCCGTCTCCGAGGTCGCGGTGCGGCCGCTCGGCGCCCAGATTACCTCGATGCTCTGCTACGCCCATGACTTCGCTGGGATTCCGGGACGGATTCACCCACATGGAGTGGTACCGGAAGGCCGACGGCGAGGTGGTCTTCGGCGAGATCGCCGCTCGGCCGCCCGGCGGGCGCATGGTCGACCTGATGAATTACGCCACCGACGCCGACCTGTTCTCGGCCTGGGCGCAAGCCGTCACGCTCGGGCGGATCTCGCAGCCCATCGAGCGGCGTTACAACACCGCGAGCATCTTCAAGCGTGCCAGGGGCGCCGGCCGGATCACGCGCTGCGAGGGCATCGACGAGTTGCTGGCGGAGTTCGGAGCACACGTCGCCGCCGTCGACCTGCTCCCGGTCGGCGCGCAGCGTCGTGACTGGCGCGCCACCAGCCTGTCCGACGGCGTGGTCGTCGTCCGCCATCGCGAGCTTGCGAAGACCATCGAGATGGCCGACCGATTCGCCGCCGACCTGCACCTTTACGCAGGATAAAGTCATCGGCTCTTCCGGTCGCTTAGGAAACGTGTGATCCTAGCCACTGGGCCATGAACACAGCATACGGGGGAGGGGATCCTGTGATGCTCAGGAGCGCCCGGACTTTCGGTGATCACCTGCGGCAATTCACCCGATCCGTGGACATCGTCGATGAGCAGACGGTGGAGGCGGTCAGGGACCTCATCTACACATACGTTAAAAACGAACTAGACGCTGCCTACTTCAGCCTGGCGTGCGAACAGCAGGTCGACGACCGGCCCGGCTTGCGGACGGTCTGGAGTTCCGAAAACCAGCAGCATACCACCACCATCAGGAACGCAGCAGGCGATTACACCTCGCAAATTTCGGTGTCTTTTGATCAGTGTAAACCGCTGTGGGTAGTTGCCCCGGAGGGGGGGTCGCTCCGGCAAGCCGATTCCTACGTTGATCTATGGTCAGAAGTGCCGGACTTGCCACGGTATCAGGCGCCAATTAACCGAGACATGAAAACCTCCATAATAGTGCCTCTGGTACATTGGTCCCGCGTTCTCGGGGTGATATACCTTGAATCCACGGCCTACCTCGAGATCGCCGATGTCACGAAAGACGAGCTAACCCTGCTTGCCGATGCGGTGGCCATTCTTCTGGAGCTTCGGCAGGCCAATCGCGCACAGATAACTGGAACCAGGGCAGCGGTCAATGACCTTTCGGTTACTTTACGCAATACCAAGTTCCCCCGTCTTACCAAACCTCAGCTATTCGTCGCATTCTCCGGCAAGGCAGACGACGACGTTATAGGAGTCATCCAGCAGATACTTGACGAGTTCAGTGACGCCTTGCGGGTTGTGCAGTGGAACGGAATCGAAGAATCTGGCTCGATCACCCTCGGGCTGATCGAGGAGATTGCCAGGTCGAGATTTGGCATATGCTACCTCTCGGAGCCAGCCAAGGGCGCAGCCAACGAGTACTCAGATAATCCTAATGTGCTGTTCGAGGCAGGCATGCTACATTCTTTGACCAACTCATCCATAGCGACGCCGACCGGTTGGGTTCCGATCAGGGAGAGACGGTCGCCTGAGATTCCCTTCGATTTCGCATCCGAACGTATCCTGCTTATTACCCGCAGCAACGATGGCAGGCTGGCAGAGGAGACCTTCCGCGCTGATCTGCGGAAAAGAGTCGAAGCGCTCCTGCGTATCGGGGTAGATACTAAATGAGACTCCACTGCCGAGCTTGACCCGGCGTCATCGCTGAGCCCGGATCGAGGGGCGAGCGGTCCGGCACGACCCGGGACTCGGTAGCCAAGATCTCGCTGGCCGCGCCAGTGCCGCTGTCCGTCCGCTGACCTGTGCCTTCAGTCGGCGAGACCCACGGCAACAGGCGAGCGGATGCCGCGGCCGGGCCGCATCAGGCTCGCTGACGATCCGAGCGCACCCCGGGGGGCAGGCTGGCGTGCGGACTCAGGTTTCCGAGAGCGCGCCCTGCAGGCCTGCAAAGGCGCAGGCTTGCCGCGGAAAATAGGTGCGCCGTCTCCGGCTGTGCGACAATCACATCTGCTCAGTGCCCTCCGAGGCCGGTTCGCGGAAAGCTTCCCATCGAGCCGACCGGGAGGGCGCCTTTGATGGAACCGCACCTCTCAGAGCCCTTTTGCGCGACGAATCAGGGTGAATGCGAGGTTGCGACTAAAGCCGGCGGCGAGGAGTGAAGTGGACGGGACAGACGGCAGAACCGCGCTGGCCCGCGCCGGCGACGTTTGCAGCAAGACGATCTTCAAGGATCGCGAGGAGTCTGAGTTCTACGCACAGTGCGTCAGGGATTTCCTTTTTCGCCATGGTTATGAATTGCTGGAAAATAAGGAAATTGTAGAACTGGGAGTTGGTACCGGAGAGACTATCGCCGAGCTGCTTAAGTACCATGACTTTACTGGCAAGATCAACGGGTACGAAATCGACCGGGCTTCTTACGAGTATGCACGGCAAGTAATTGCAGGCAATTCGGTTACGGATCGTTATTTAGTGGTCAATGAAAATTTCTTTGCGGCTGTTCGGAATTCGGTGGCGGGCGGTTGCGCAATATCAAATCCGCCCTACCTTCCGGCGTACGAGCGCCCAGCACAGATGCCTGAGCTGTGGGGCGGGATAGACGGCAGTCAGGTAACCAAGCAAATTGTAGAATGCGGCTTCGAGCACCTGATCCTGCTGGTGTCGAGTTTTTCTAACCCGCTCAGCATCATCGAGCACGCTCTGAACCACGGCTATAAGGTGCTCGACTTCACGGTCCGGACGATGCGGTTCGGCATTTACAGTAGCGAGCCGGAGGTATGTGAGCGCATCGCGCAACTAAGTAGCCGACGTCAGGCGTTTGTATCGGCTGACCGCTATTGTGTGGCCGGCGTAGCCTGGGTTAAGCGTCCAGACGCGATCGATCTCAGCGGCCCGCTTGCTCAGGCGCTCACCAGCCTAGCCAATTTTCCGGAATAGACGCAGGCCCGGACCGTCATGGACAGAGATGCCATTGGTTAGCGTCATCGCTGCGCCGCAGCGGGTGCGGCGCCGCCAGGCGAGGTCAGACTGGCACGCTCATGTCTTGCCTGCCTCGGCACGGCGCTGCAGGAGGACGACGGAGCGGCTGGCGACCGGCAGCGTCGCCGAGCTCGCGAACGTGTCGCCCTCCCGGCCCGGGCCCGACGTGTCGAGCACCGCCTCCCACAGCTCGCCCCACTGCTTGGGCAGCGTCCAGTCGATCGGCTCGTGGTAGGCGTTGAACAGCAGCAGGAAGGAATCGTCGGTGACCCGCTGGCCGCGGCGATCTCGGTCGGTAATCGCCTCGCCGTTCAGGAAGAGGCCGACCGAGCTGGTGTGGCTCGCGTCCCAGTCGTCGTCGCCCATCTCGTTCCCGTCGGTCTTGAACCAGCCGAGGTCGACCGACCCACGGATGGGCAGGCCCTGGAACCAGCGGCGGCGTCGCAGCACCGGGTGCTCGCGCCGCAGCGCGATCAGGCGGCGGGTGAAGTCGAGCAGGCCGGAGTCCACGCTGTCCCAGTCGTACCAGGAAATCTCGTTGTCCTGGCAGTAGGCGTTGTTGTTCCCGTGCTGGGTGCGCCCCGACTCGTCCCCGCCGAGCAGCATCGTGACGCCCTGGGACATCAGCAGCGTGGCCAGGAAGTTGCGCTGCTGCCTGCGCCGCAGGGCCAGCACCCGCTCGTCGTCGGTGTCGCCCTCGGCACCGCAGTTCCAGGACCGGTTGTCATCGCTGCCGTCGCGGCCGCCCTCGCCATTGGCCTCGTTGTGCTTGGAGTTGTAGGAGACCAGGTCGCGCAGGGTGAAACCGTCGTGCGCGGTGACGAAGTTGACGCTGGCCCCCGGGTGCCGCGCGTCGGCCTGGTAGAGATCCGAGCTGCCGGTCAGCCGGGAGGCGAACTCGCCGAGAGTGGCGGGCTCGCCGCGCCAGAAGTCCCGCACCGTGTCCCGGTACTGGCCGTTCCACTCCGACCACAGGGCGGGGAAGTTGCCCACCTGGTAGCCGCCCTCGCCGATGTCCCACGGCTCGGCGATCAGCTTGACCTGCGAGACGACCGGGTCCTGCTGGATCAGGTCGAAGAACGCCGACAGCCGGTCGACCTCATGGAACTGGCGGGCCAGGCTGGCGGCGAGGTCGAAGCGGAATCCGTCGACGTGCATGTCGGTCACCCAGTAACGCAGCGAGTCCATGATCAGCTGCAGGGTGTGCGGGTGCCGCACGTTGAGGCTGTTGCCGGTCCCTGTCGTGTCGTAGTAGAAGCGCGGGTTGTCGGCCACCAGCCGGTAGTAGGCGGCATTGTCGATGCCCTTCATCGCCAGCATCGGCCCGAGCTGGTTGCCCTCGGCGGTGTGGTTGTACACGACATCCAGGATCACCTCGATCCCTGCCTCGTGCAGCGCCCGCACCATCGCCTTGAACTCGGCGACCTGCTCCCCCCGCTGGCCGCCGGCGGCGTAGCCGTTGTGCGGGGCGAGGAAGCCGATCGAGTTGTACCCCCAGTAGTTCCGCAAACCCCGCTCGGCCAGGTGGGCGTCGTGCACGAACTGGTGGACGGGCAGCAGTTCCACCGCGGTCACGCCGAGCCCCGTCAGGTACTCGACGGCGGCCGGGTGCGCCAGGCCGGCGTAGGTGCCGCGCTGCGCCTCGGGGATGCCGGGATGCCGGGCCGTGAAGCCCTTGACGTGCATCTCGTAGATGACCGACTCGTTCAGCTGAACGTCGGGTGGCCGGTCGTTTCCCCAGTCGAAGTACGGGTTGTGGACCACCGACCGTGGCACGTAGGCGGCGCTGTCGTCGTCGTTACGCGAGTTCTCGTCGCCGAAGTTATAGGGAAAGCAAGCCCGGCTCCAGCGCACCTCGCCCTCGATCGCCTTGGCGTACGGGTCGATGAGCAGCTTGGCCGGGTTGCACCGGTAGCCCTGGTCCGGCGCCCACGGCCCGTGCACCCGGTAGCCGTAGCGCTGCCCTGGCGCGACCGACGGGAGATAGGCGTGCCAGCAGGAGGCGTCGATCTCCTCCAGCACCACCCGCTGCTCGCCGCCGCCGTCATCGTCGAAGAGGCAGAGCTCGACTCGCTCGGCGGCTTCGGAGAACAACGAGAAGTTGGTCCCGCCGCCGTCGTAGGCCGCGCCCAGCGGATAGGGCCGGCCCGGCCAGGTCTCAATGGCCTCGCCCATCAGCTGCTGTTTCCTTTCCTTACCGGGTTCCTGGCGGCCTGCGGCCGCGGCAGAACTGGCGGGTGGCCCGCCGCCTTAGCCATGGTGCACCGGATTCATCAGCATGGCAGCGCATCTTCGAGGATGGCGGCGGCGTCAGGCGGCAGGACGAGTCCGGCGGCCGTCGGCGCCACCCGCGGATCGGAGGCGGCGAGCAACTCCGCGGCCGGCGCCACCGGGCACGTCCAGGGTGCGATGCCGAGGTTCGCGGTCACCAGGACCGGCCCGCGGCGGACGGTCAGCCAGCCCGCGTCCTCGTCGCAGTCGGCCGCGATGCGGTCCAGCCTGGGGTCGGTCAGCGCCGGGATCCGGCGCCGCAGCGCGATCAGCTCGCGGTGCCAGGCCAGCAGGCCGGCCTGCGGTTGCTCACGAAGCTCGGCCCAGTCGAGCCTGGAGCGCTCGAACGTCGCCGGGTCCTGGGGATCGGGCACCCGGGCCGGATCCCAGCCGAAGGCCGCGAACTCGTGCCGCCGTCCTTCGCTGACCATGCGACTGAGTCCGGGGTCGCTGTGATCGGTGAAGTACTGGAACGGGCTGCGTGCCCCCCACTCCTCGCCCTGGAAAAGCATCGGCACGAACGGCGATGTGAGCAGCAGGGCGGCCGCCACCCGGAGCCTACCGTCGCTGGCCAGGGCGGCATTCCGCTCGCCGGCGGCGCGGTTGCCTACCTGGTCGTGGGTCTGCGCGGCGACCACGAACTGGCCGCCGTCCAGCCCCGCGGGCGACCGGCCGTGCGTTCGCTGGCGGTACGGCGAGTAGGCGCCGTCGTAGACCCACGCCTGCCGCAGCGCCTTCGCTAGCAGGCGGAGAGGCCCGAAGTCTGCGTAATAGCCGCTCTTCTCGCCGGTCAGGACGGCATGCAGCGCGTGATGCCATTCGTCAGCCCAGGATGCGGCCAGGCCATAACCGCCCGCGGCGCGGCTGCGGACGTATCGCGGGTCGTTCCTGTCGCTCTCGGCGACGATGAACAAGGGCCGCCGCGCGTGCGCGGCGAGCGCGGCAACCTCGCTGGCCAGTTCCTCCAGGATGTGCGTGGCCGAGTCGTCGACGATCGCGTGCACGGCGTCGAGACGGAGCCCGTCGCAGTGGTAGTCGCGCAGCCACATCAGCGCGTTGTCGATGACAAAGCGGCGGACCTCGTCGCTGCCCGGCCCGTCGAAGTTGACCGCGGCGCCCCAGTTGGTCCGGTGCCGCGCGGAGAAGTACGGGCCGAATTCGGGCAGGTAGTTACCATCCGGCCCGAGGTGGTTGTAGACCACGTCCATGATCACCCCAAGCCCGCGGGCGTGCGCGGCGTCGACCAGCCGTTTCAGCCCGTCCGGCCCGCCGTAGCCGTGGTGCGGGGCGAACAGGCTGGTGCCGTCGTAGCCCCAGCCCCTGCTGCCGGGGAACTCAGCCACCGGCATCAGCTCGATGGCATCGACGCCGAGATCCGCCAGGTGACCCAGGTGCGTGCTGGCCCCGTCGAAGGTGCCCTGGGCCGAGAACGTGCCGATGTGGCACTCGTACAGCACCGACCCGGCCAGCGGCAGGCCCCGCCAGCCGCCGTCTGACCAGCGGAACGCGGCGTGCTCGACCACCCTGGACGGGCCGTGCACCCCGTGCGGCTGGAAGGCCGAGCGGGGATCCGGCCGCGGCGGGCCGCCATCCAGGCCGAACGCGTAGTCGCTGCCCGGTCCCGCGTCCCGGACGTCCCGCGCCCACCAGCCGCGTCCCGCCGCGCTCATCGGCAGCCGCCGCTCGCCGAGCACGACCTCGGCGAGGCGCGCCTCCGGCGCCCAGACCCGGAACTCGTGCATCACGTACCCCGGCCGGCGGGCCCGCCGCCGGCCTGCCCGTCCTTGGCCAGCACGGTGACGGGGAACCGGCGGAGCAGGGCAGCGACGCTCGCCTCGCCGCCATCGGTCGTTGCGCCGGTCAGCACGTCCGTCCAGGTGCCGTCCGGGAGCGTCACGGTGGTCCCGGCCCAGCCGTCCGCGATGCCGGCGACCAGGCGGGGCACGAGCACGGCCAGTTCGCCAGCCCGGCTGAAGGCCACCGCGTGCGAGGCCCTCGGCCCGGCAACGCGAAGCGGCTGGTAGCCCGCGGCCGGGCCGTAGCCGCCGGGATGCCGCCGCCGGTGCCGCAGCAGGCGGTGGATCAGCCAGATCTTCGGCCCGCCTTCGTCCGCACTGGCCAGCGCCGCCTCCGGGGTGGCGTCGCCGATGGCGGCCAGCAGGCGGCGCCGGGCCGCGTAGTCGACCGGCCGCCGGTTGTCCGGGTCCACCAGCGAAAAGTCCCACACTTCGGTGCCCTGGTACAGGTCGGGGATGCCGGGGCAGGTCAGCAGCAGCGCGGTCTGGGCCAGCGAGCAGACCTGGCCGAGCTCGGTGATTCGCTGCACGGCCAGGAAATCGGTGAGCTCGGCGAGAAAGGCGGGGTCGGCGAGTACCGCGGCGACGAACGCGGCGAGCGCCTCGTCGTACTCCGGTTGCGGGTCGGTCCAGGAGGTGTGCACCTTGGCCTCCCTGGCCGCCTTGGCCATGAAGGCGCTGACCCGCACCGCGTCGATCGGCCAGGCGCCGACCAGCGTCTGGTAGAGCAGGTACTCGGCGTTCCGGTCCGGCCAGCCATTCTGCTTGTGGCCCCGGTTGAGCTTCGCCCAGCGGGCGACGGCGCGTGCCCAGGCGTCCGGCATCTCGGACAGCAGGCTGATCCGCGCCCGCACGTCGCCGCTTCGCTTCGTGTCGTGCGTGGAGAGGGTCAGCATTGCCTCCGGCCAGTACCGCGCGGCCTGCACCATCGCGTGGTGGAAATCGCCAACCGGGTCGTCTGGCTGGCCGGGGTCGTCTGGCTGGCCGGGGTCGTCTGGCTGGCCGGGGTCGTTGCCCCGGCTGGGGTCGCCGCCCACCTCGTTGAGCGAGATCAGCGGCTGATAGCGGTAGAACGCGGTGTCCTCCACGCCCTTGGCCATCACTGGCGGGCTGAGCTGGGCGAACCGCACGCTGAACTCGTCTTCCCCGGCACCGGGATGGCGCCCGGCCAGCAGCTCCCCGATGAAGCAGGCAAGCTCGCCGTCGATGTCGGGCCTGCGCTGGCGGACCGTGGCGACCGCGGCCGCGACCTGGGCCAGGTCAGCGGGGCTTAGCGGCTGCGCCGGCTGCCCGTGCCGTCCCGGCCGGGGGTAGACCCGGTAGACGCCGAAGGCGGCGACCAGCTCGCGCGCCGCCTCGCGAAGCTCCCGCCGAGTGTGATCACGCTGGCGGCGGTGACCCTCGCAGACGTCGGCCAGCAACTCGGTGAGCCGCTCCACCTCGGCGGCCAGGTCATCGCGCATGATCTGCAGCTTGGCCGCGTGCACGACCTCGGCGTAGGGCGCATGCTCGCCGGTGAAGCGGGCGTAGCCGGCCACGATCGCCGCCTCGTGCTGCGGGTCGACGAAGAGCCGCCCGACCTGGTTGAGGAAGTCGTAGCCGGTGGTCCCCGCCGTCCGCCAGGACGCGGGCAGCTGCTCGCCCCGGGCGAGGATCTTCTCCACCACCACGTAGCTGCCCCCGGTGGCCGCATGCAGCCGTTCCAGGTAGCCCTCGGGGTCAGCGAGCCCGTCCACGTGGTCCACCCGCAGGCCGTCGACGGTCCCGTCGGCGACCAGCCCGAGGATGAGGCGGTGCGTCTCGGCGAAGACACCGTCGTCCTCCACCCTGAGCCCGGCCAGCGACTGGATGTCGAAGAACCGCCGGTAGGACAGCTCCTCGGCGGCGGTGCGCCAGTAGGCGAGCCGGTAGTTCTGCTCGCTGAGGAGCTCGTCGAGCGCGTCCGGATCGCCGTTCAGCGCCTCGATCTCAGCGTCGACCGCCGCAGCCACCGCCGGCTGGGCCGCGCAGAGCGCGGCCAGCCTGGCGCGCAGCACCTCCTTGTCGCGATGCCGCTCGGCCATGGCAACCGCGTCGGTGCGGCTGGCGAGCGGGAGCCTGCCGAAGCCGGCCGCGAGGTTCCCCAGGTCGCTGGAGTCGGCCCGCGCCGCCGCCCGGGCCAGGAGATTGTCCAGCGTTCGGGGCGACAGCGGCGCCTCGTGGTCGTGGTAGCGGACGGTGAACGAGCCGTCCTGGCGTTCCACGGTCAGCTCGCCCGCCTCGAGAACCCGGCCGTACTGGTCGCCGAGCACCGGCATCAGCACCGTGGCGGCCAGCTTGTGCTGGGGCGGGTCCCAGTCGATGTCGAAATAGCGCGCGTAAGGGCTCGACGGGCCATTCTCCAGTACGTCCCACCACCAGGCGTTGGCCCGCCCGGCTAGTGCCATGTGGTTGGGAACGATGTCGAGCACCTGGCCGAGGCCCGCTTCGGCCAGCCGCCTCGTCAGCCGGCCATGCGCATCGGCGCCGCCGAGTTCGGCGTTGAGCTTGCCGTGGTCGACGACGTCATAGCCGTGCGTGCTGCCGGGCGCGGCCTGCAGGTACGGCGAGCAATAGAGATGGCTGACGCCCAGGTCAGCGAGATAGCCGACGATGGCAGCGGCATCATCGAAGGTGAAGCCCCCATGCAGCTGGACACGGTAGGTCGCCGCCCGCCGGCGGGCCCGCCGCGCTGGCTCGGCGGGCGTGGCGGGCTCGGCGGGCGTGGCGGGCTCGGCGGGCGTGGCCGATGTGGCGGGCTCGGCGGGCGTGGCGGGCTCGGCGGGCGTGGCCGATGTGGCGGGCTCGGCGGGCGTGGCGGACATCGTGCTGCGCTCCTGGGAGAGGGCTGATCCGGCCCGGTCGCGGGCCTACCAGCCAACGCTGTACCCGTAATGGCCGGGCAAACACAAGATCGCATTCCGCCTGATGGATGTGGCTGCGGTATTCGCCGGCGCATACCTATCCGCCATCCATCAGGCGGAACGCTCATCGTTTTGCACCATCAGCACCACAGGCACCGCGGGCACCACGGAACCCATCGGCGCGGGGCTCGCACGACCAGGGAGCCGGCATGCCTGGGAGGCCGGGGCGGGCCGGGGGGCGGGTAGCGCTGGGTGGTCCGAAGCGGCTGACGCCGAGCGCCGGCGGGAGGGTCACGGCCGGATGTTTGCGACGCCGTCCTGGGTCAACCTCTCCAATGTGCGCTTTTCTGGTCAGCCTCGGGTCACGCGAGCAACAACGGTGAAGGCTCTGCCGTGAACAAAGCCACCCTGCGCACGGTGCTGACCGCAGGCGTGGCCAACCTGGTGATCGCTTTGAGCAAGCTGGTTGCCGGGCTGGTCAGCGGGTCCAGCGCGATGCTCGCCGAGTCAGCCCACTCGGTTGCCGACACCGTGAACCAGGTCTTCCTGCTGGCATCGCTCCGGACTGCCTCGCGTCCCGCCGATGCTGAGCATCCGTTCGGCTACGGCCAGGAACGCTACTTCTGGTCATTGCTCGCCGCCGTCGGCATCTTCGTCGCGGGGGCCGGCTTCTCGATCTTCGACGGCGTGCTCGCCATCACCAGGGGAGAGCCCAGCGGCAGCGTGGTGATCGCCTACGTGGTGCTGGCGGTCTCCTTCGTGGCCGAGGGAACGTCGCTGACCCGGGCGGCGCACCAGATGACCGGAGAGGCCCGCGAGCGGCGGCGAGGGCTGTTCGATCATGTCCGCCGCAGCCCGGACACGACGGTCAAGGCTGCGCTTTTCGAGGACGCAGCAGCTCTGGCGGGTCTGGTGCTGGCCGCCGCGGGCCTCGGCCTCGAGGCCATCACCGGCTCGCCGGTCTGGGACGGCAGCGCGTCGATAGCCATCGGGCTGCTGCTGGTCGTGGTGGCCTACCGGCTCGGCAAGGACAGCCGGGACGGCCTGATCGGCCACGCCATCGACCCGGACGAGCAGCGGATGATCGCGGAAGAGATCCGGTCCACCCAAGGTATCGACGAGGTTGTCGAACTGCGCACGATGCACCTGGGCCCGGAGACTTGATGTCGAGTATGCAAATATGCGCCACGACCTGCCGAAACGCCGTCCAGGGCAAGACAGCGTTCTGGCTACAGGACCTCGGCCGGAGCGGCGAGGTACCCGTCCGGAGAAGATCATCGGTCCTTAAACGGCTACCACGTCGACCCTGCCTACGGATTCTTCTGGCTAAGTTTTTGGTCCGTTCCGTGGAGTCTCCGCAGGTCATTGCCCCTTTTCAGCCGACACGCCGACGTAACTTGGGACTAGGACTACCGCTGGCCGCCCCGGCCGGCAAGGACCGCTCGGCCCGGCCGGCAAGGACTGCTCGGCCCGGTCGGCAAGGACTGCTCGGCCCGGCCGGCAAGGACCGCACGGCCCGGCCGGCAAGGACCGCACGGGCTGCCCGGACTTCATCGCTCGCCGCAGTTTGTCGGAGGGCCCAGGTACGCTGGGCACCAGTGACTACTTATCGAGACGCCGCCAAGGCCGGGCCCCAGACGGTCGATCTTGAGCTTGAGCTCGAGGCGTATCGCCGGGAGCTCACCGGCTACTGCTACCGCATGCTCGGCTCCGGCTTCGAGGCCGAGGACGCCGTGCAGGAGACGATGGTCCGCGCCTGGCGTGCCATCGACACCTTCGAAGGACGGGCGTCCCTGCGGTCGTGGCTGTACCGCATCGCCACCAACGTGTGCCTTGACATGATCCACGGACCGCAGCGCCGCGCCCGGCCGATGGACCTGGGACCAGCATCGACGGCGGCGGCGGTGATACCGGACTCGCTGCCGGAGACTTCCTGGATCCTGCCGGTCCCCGATGCGGCGGTCGGTCCGGCCGGGAGCGACCCGGGCGAGGTGGCGGCCTACCGTGACTCGATCCGGCTCGCTTTCGTGGCGGCCCTGCAGCACCTGCCGCCCCGGCAGCGGGCGATCCTGATCCTGCGCGAGGTACTGCGCTGGCAGGCCAGCGAGGTGGCCGAGCTGCTCGACACCACGGTCGTCTCGGTCAACAGCGCGCTGCAGCGGGCCAGGGCGACGCTCAGCGCCGCGGGCGTCAGCATCGACGAGGGCGAGCAGGACACGCTGGACGCCGGGCAGCAGGAACTGCTGGCCCGGTACGTGGACGCGTTCGAGCGCTATGACATCACCGCCTTCGTGTCGCTGCTGCACGAGGACGCCACGTTCTCGATGCCGCCGCACCCGATGTGGCTGCGCGGCCCCACCGAGGTCAGCCGGTGGCTGCTGGGCCAGGGCCTCGGATGCCGCGGCTCCCGGCTGGTGGCCACCACGGCCAACGGATGCGCGGCGTTCGGCAGCTACCGCAGCGCGGGGCCCGGGGTGCATGAGCCCTTCGCCCTGCAGGTGATCGAGATCACGGACGGGCGGGTCACCGGGATCCACAACTTCCTGTATCCCGAGATCTTCGCCGCCTTCGGGCTGCCGTCGCGCCTGGAGCGCTGAGCGGGCTTACCGCGGCGGAGTCCCAGGGCGTCACGCCCGGCCGCCATGACGGCCGGATACGGCGCCGCCGCCCGGCCACGGCGGGGGAACTGGCCGGCCGCGTCCGGCATGGTTACATTCGTGTCCATGTTCGAAGCGGCGAGCTGGCTCGAAAAACTGAACGACGAGCAGCGCCGCGCCGCGACGCACCCGGACGGCCCGCTCCTGGTGCTGGCGGGCGCCGGGACCGGCAAAACCGGGACGCTGGTCGCGCGGGCTGCCTGGCTGCGCTCCCAGGGTGTGCCAGCTGGCCGGATTCTGCTGCTGACGTTCACCCGGCGCGCCGCCGATGACATTCTCGCCAGGATCGCGCCGCGGGCGGTGACGGCCGACGAGCGGGTCTGCGGCGGCACCTTTCATGCCATAGCGCACCGGATCATCCGCGAGCATGCGGAGTCGTTCTCACTGCCGCCGCAGTTCAGCGTGATCGACCCGGCTGACGTCGCGGACGTGCTGGACACGCTGCGCGAGGAGCACGATCTGATCGGCACCAGGCGCCGCGCGCCGCGCGCGGCGGTATGCGCCGACATCTACACCCGCTGCGTGAACACCCGCACCGTCGTCGCCGACGTCGTGCAGAGCACGTTTCCCTGGTGCACCGATTTCACCGCCCAGCTGTCCGGGCTCTTCCGTGACTACGTGGCGCACAAGCGCCGCCACGGGCTCGTTGACTTCGACGACCTGCTGCTGTTGTGGCAGGCGGCGCTGGCGGATGCGGCCGCCGGGCCGGTCCTGCGCGGCCTCTTCGACGCGGTCCTCGTCGACGAGTACCAGGACGTCAACGCGGTGCAGGCCGACATCGTGCGGCTGCTCGCTCCCGACGGGCGCGGCCTGACCTGCGTCGGCGATGACGCCCAGGCGGTATACGGGTTCCGCGGCGCGGACCCGGCGCATCTGCGTTCCCTCGCCGATACCTACCCGGGCCTCAGCGTGATCCGGCTGACCAGGAACTACCGCTCCAAGGCCGCGGTGCTGCGGCTGGCCAACGTGGTCAGGCCGCAGTCCGACGGCCTGGAGCTCGCGCTGACCGCCGATCGGACCGGAGGTCAGGCCCCGGTGCTTGTCCGCTGTCACGACGAGGCGACTCAGGCACGCGAGATTTGTGCCCGGGTGCTCGCGGCGCATGAGTCCGGCCTGGATCTGCGTGCGCAGGCGGTGCTCGTCCGGGCAGCGAACCACAGTGACGTCCTTGAGGTCGAGCTATCGGCCCGCGGCATCCCGTTCGTGAAGTACGGCGGCCTGAAGTTCACCGAGGCAGCACACGTCAAGGACTTCCTCGCCGCCGCCAGGGTGGTGGCCAACCCGTCCGATGACCTCGCCTGGTTCCGGCTGCTCCGGCTGCACGAGGGGATCGGGCCGGCGCATGCGCGGCGGATGATCGACACGCTGCAGCTGGCCGAGCCAGCACCGCTCGGCCGCTGGCAGGCCGCGCTGGACGCCGTTCCGCAGCGGTCCCGGCCGGCGGTGGCCGCGACGATCGCCGCGCTGACCGCCGCCGCGGATCTTGAGCGAACCGCCGACCGGGCCGGCGCCATCCTCGCGGCCCTGCTCGACCCGGTCCGGGCCCGCTATCCGGATGCGGCTGTCCGCATCGCCGACCTGGAGCGGCTGGCCGACGCGGCGGCGAGCAGGCCGTCCCTGCACGAGGCGCTGGTCGAGATCGCGCTCGATCCGCCGGCGTCCGCCTCCGACCTGGCCGGACCGCCGCGGCTTGATGACGACTACCTGGTCATCTCGACAATGCACTCCGCCAAGGGACTCGAGTGGCCGGTCGTGCACCTCCCGCACCTGGTGGACGGCGCGGTGCCGAGCGACATGGCGCTGTCCACGGCGGCCGGCCTGGCGGAGGAGAGCCGGCTGTTCTACGTCGCGGTCACCCGGGCCCGCGACCAGCTCTACCTGTACGCGCCGCTGCGCCTGCATCACCGCCGCATGGCCAGGGACGACCGGCACGGCTACGCGCAGCTGACCAGGTTCCTCGCCGCCGATGCGCTCGCCCAGTGCGAGATCACGCAGGCGGCGCCGGCCGCGCCGGTGATGCCGAGGGTCCCCGCGCTCGCGGCAACCGTCGACGCGGCGCTCGACTCGCTGTGGACATAGCCCTCGCCGCCGACCGGGCCGCGGGCCGCCGCGTCGCCGGGCTGGATCGCCGTGGTGGTCCGGTGTCAGCCGACGCCCAGGCTGCTCTTGGCCCCGGCCTCGAATACCCGGAACGGCAGGACCCTCTTGGCGAGGAGCCCGATGCTCGCCCGTCTTGCCGACGGACACGCGGCGCGGCGGGCGGCGGGCGGTGAGCACGCGCCGCACCGCCGCCGCGACGTCGCCGGCGGCCGCGCCGTTGATCTCGTCCCGCTCCATCAACCGCGATCCGGGGCCGCGGTCCGCCCCGCATACCGGCCGCCCGGCTAGCCGGCGGACACCGCCGGCGTGCCGCCGGGTCCCGGCATCCGCGTGCTGGCGGCGGCCACCGATGGGTAGACGTCCAGGACCTGGTTCATGCCGGTCATCTTCAGCAGCCTGGTGACCTGCCGCGGCACGGCGGCAAACGCCACTGACGCGCCGTCGCGCGCCGCCGCGTTTCGCGCCATGGCGAACACGGACAGGCCGGCCGCGTCGCAGAACCGAAGTCCCGCCAGATCGAGGATGAGAAGCGCAGGCTGCCGCGCGAGCGCGAACCGGATGTGAGTGCGGAGCAGCGGCGCGCTCGCGACATCGAGCTCGCCGGCGACCGCGAGAACGACGACGCCCGGCCGGTGCATGGTCACTACCTGCAGGTCTGGCACGTCCGTACTGCCCGCCCGGCATGGTGGGCCGGTTTCGGCAGGCTGCCATGCCTGAGTCCCCCTAATTGTCACGTTCCCCCCTGATCACATACGTACTATTGGTAATACAGGGTAGCCAACCTGGCAAGAACGCAGTCCCTGTGCTGACGTTGTGGGATTGATGTGGAGTTCAGGCCGGCCTGTGCCGGGGCGGCACTGGGCTCGAAGAATCCGTTACAGCGCATGTTCTTCCTGCGGCCGGGCCGGGCACGGCAGGCCCGGCCGGGGCGCTGCCGGCGGCAGCCAGCCGGCGACCTGCTGACATGCTGCTTTGCGTGATCACCGGCGCAGGTCCTAGGTTTCGGCACATGCACACGGTGGATGCGACAACCGAGCAGATGATCAGGTCCGTGCTCGCCTACGCGGAGCAGCGGCTGCGGCTCGATCCGGTGCCGCTCGACGGCGGCCCCCGGGATCCGGCCGAACTCGGCGCAGCGCTGCGAGGGATGCTGACTGACCACGGCAACGACCCGGACAAGGTGCTCGGGGTCTACGCAGATACCCTCGCGCCGGCCGTGATCTCGGCGGACAGCCCGCGTTACCTCGGCTTCATCCCGGCCGCTCCGACGAAGGCGGCCCTGCTGTTCGACATGCTCATCTCCTGCGCGTCCATCCAGGGCATCTCCTGGCTGGAGGCGGCGGGCGCGATCCAGGCCGAGAACCAGGTGCTCCGCCTGATCGCCGACCGGGCCGGGCTGCCCCCTGCGGCCGGGGGATGCTTCGTCTCCGGCGGCTCGGCGGGCAACCTCTCGGCGCTCGTCGTGGCGCGCGAGGCCGCCAAGCGTCGTGCCGCGGCAGCGGCGGGCAGGCGCTGGCGGGTGGCGGTCGGCGCCGATGCCCACTCGTCGGTCATCAGCACACTCCGGATCCTGGAGATGGACGCGCTCGCCGTCGGCACAGATGATCACCGGCTTACCGGCGGCGCGCTCCGGGCCGCGATCGAGGCGGACGGCGACCCGTCGTCCATTGCCGCGGTGGTGGCGACCGCGGGAACCACGAACGCGGGCATCATCGACGACTTGGCCGGCGTCGCGGCGGTGGCGAGATCGCACGGCGCCTGGTTCCACGTGGACGGTGCCTACGGCGGGGCCGGACTGTTCGCGCCTAGCGTCCGGCGTGCCTACGACGGGATCGAGCATGCCGACTCGCTCGTCGTCGACCCGCACAAGTGGCTGTTCGCTCCGTTCGACTGCGCTGCGCTGATCTACCGCGACCCGCTGCTCGCCCGGTCGGTGCACAAGCAGGACGCGTCCTACCTGGACGTGATTCACGACAATCCGGCCGAGTGGAATCCGGCCGATTACGCGTACCACCTGACCAGGCGTGCCAGGGGAATGCCGCTGTGGTTCTCGCTGGCGGTGCACGGCGTCGCGGCGTACACCGCGGCGATCGAGGCGGCGATCGGCCTGGCCAGGCAGGCAGCCGCTGACATCCGCGGCCGGGACTACCTGGAGCTGATCCGCGATCCCGACCTGTCCGTGGTGCTCTTCCGCCGCTGCGGCTGGAGCCCTGGCCAGTACGCGCAGTGGGCGGACCAGCTGCTGAGCGACCAGGTGGCGTTCCTGCCGCCGTCGGCCTGGGAGGGGGAGACGGTGGCCAGGCTCGCGTTCCTGCATCCGCACACGCCGATGGGCCTGGTCCGGCAGATCCTGGACCGGATGGCGTGACGGCATGCCGGTGGCGCCGTTGCGATCGCGCGAAGGGCCCACGGCGCCAGGAACGTATCGGGCAGCCAGCCGGTTCAGCGGCCCCGGGACGTAGGCTGCTGCGCAGGCAAGCCCAACGGAGGACCCCAGGTGACTACCCACTCAGCTGGGCAGCCAACGCCAGGACCGGAGACGGGCGCCCAGGGCGTAGCTGACTCGCCTGTGCAGATGGCCATCCCCGGCCACGTCGACGTCGCCCTGCGCTCCTTCGGGCTGCCGAACTCGGCCCGGCGGCAATTCGACTTCCTGGACGACAGCTACGAGTGGCGGCGGGTGTTCTCCGAGTTCTTCGGGACCTTCCTGCTCGTCCTCGCCGCCGCGGGCGGCGGCATGGTGAACGCCAGGTTCGGCGGCCATGTCACCAGCGGCGCCGCGCTCGTCGTGGCGCCCGCGCTGACCGTGATGGCGATCATCCTGTTCATGGGCGCGGTGTCCGGCGCGCACCTCAACCCGGTGGTGAGCCTCGCGTTCGCGCTGCGCGGCGACTTCCCGTGGAAGCGGATGCCCGGCTACGTGAGCGCCCAGGCGGCCGGCGCGGTGCTGGCCACCCTGCTGTTGTGGGGGCTGGTCGGCAAGCACGGCAGCGCGGGCCTGACCCTGCCCGGCCCCGGCATCTCGGCCGGCACCGCGATGATCTGGGAAGCGGTCCTGACCGTCGGCCTGGTCAGCGTCATCCTCGGGACCGCGTCCGGCGCGCAGCAGGTCGGCTCGTTCGCCGCGATCGGCGTTGGCAGCTACATCGCGCTCGCCGGGCTCTGGGGATCGCCGGTCAGCGGCGCGTCGATGAACCCGGTCCGCTCGCTCGGGCCCGCGCTCGTGCTCGGCGACTGGACCGCCTGGTGGGCATACCTGGCCGGCCCGGTCGCCGGCGCGGTCATTGCGGTCGGGATCGCCTACATCCTGCGCGGCCCGGGCGGCGGGACGCACGGGATCGAGGCCGCCCAGGGCACGCTGGGCACGCTGTGGCGGCCCGTGCGCATCGGGCCGCCGATGCCCGCCCCGCCGCAGCCGCCGGATCCCGGCACCGCGCGGCCGGCCGCCGCTGAACCAGAAGCTGGTGAGGACGGTTCCGCTCACACCGATCAGGTTTAACGGATGGCCTGGCCCACCGCCGCCCGCAGGCCCCGCTCAGCCGCGGCGGACACCAGCAAAGCACGTCGCCCCAGCGACCGAGCCCGGCGACGTCAACGGGACTCCGCTGTCGCTGTTACCGCGCGAGGTGGGCGTTCCGCCTGATGGATGAGGGATTGGTATGCGCCGGCGAATACCGCAGCCACATCCATCAGGCGGAACGCCGTTCCGGCCCGGCTCCAGGACCAGGAAGCTCGCTGGCACATATCAGCACCGCCGCTGTTACCACAGCAGGTTGCCATCCACGCTGCTGCGCTCAGCCGGCGGCCGCCGTGCGCGGTGCGGTGCGGCCGGCGGGACGGCGCCGGGCCGTGCTGCCGCGACCACCAGGGCCGGGGCCGACCGGCCGCCTGCCATCGTCGCGGCCCAGATCGGCACGTCGCTCAGTTCGCGGGTCCCGGCTGACGGGCTTCCTGCCACGTGTTGCTCCCGTCCGCCGTCGCGATCGCGCGAGCCGTCGCCTGTTGCGCGAGCCGTCGCCGCCATGACATCACTTGACCGCCTGCACGCCGTGCCAAGGTGGCGGATCGTGCGAGCCGGGGCGGCGATGGCCGGCCCAGTGGCGCGGGCATGGCCGATGATCAGGCAGGCTGGTGCCATGGCGGAGAAACTCACCCTGATGGCCGTGCACGCACACCCGGACGACGAATCTTCCAGCACCGGCGGCGTGCTGGCCAAGTACTCGGCAGAAGGCATCCGGACCGTGGTCGTGACCTGTACGAACGGCGAGTTCGGCGACGCCCCGGGACAGGTCAAGCCGGGCGACGATGGCCACGACACGGACTCGGTCGCGAAGATCAGGCTGGCGGAACTCGACGTGGCCTGCAAGCACCTCGGCGTCAGCGATCTCGACGTGCTCGGCTACCACGACTCGGGCATGCCCGAATGGGACTACAAGGACCAGCCGGATGTGTTCAGCAACGTGCCGCTGGCCACCATCACGGACCAGATCGCCGGCCTGATCGACCGCTACCGGCCCCAGGTCGTGGTCACCTATGACGACAACGGGGGCTACCAGCATCCGGACCACCTGCACGCCAGCCGGGCAGCCGTGGCCGCCGTGTCGGCCACCGGCATCCCGTCGAAGCTCTACCTGATCGCGATGCGGCGCAGCGGCTGGCAGGAGGTCTGGGAGGCCCTCCGGGACCAGGGCGTCGACGTGCGTGACTTCAATGACATGGATCCCGACATGCAGCGCATGATGGACGAGGCGGAGCGGCGCATCACCACAACCGTCGATATCCGGCCGGTGCTCGAGCGCAAGGGCGAGGCACTCAGGGCGCACGCCAGCCAGATGGAGGAATCCTGGTTCTCCAAGATGCCGCCCGAGGTGGCAGCGCGGGCTTTCGGGTACGAGACCTTCATCCGGGCCAGCGACTCCACCGGAACTCCCGTTCCAGAAGATGATCTTTTCGCCGGACTGAGGTAGCACCGGCCCCGCTGCCAGCGGCCGGCCAGCGGGCCGCTGGCCTCACAGGCCAAGCAGCGCGGCGGCGTTGTCGTGGCAGACCGCCCGCAGCCACGGCTCGCCGAGGCCGAGCCGGGCCAGCGCGCGGAGCTGGTGCGCGTACGGATGCGGGATGTTGGGGAAGTCGCTACCCAGCAGGATCTTGCCGCGCAGCCCGGCCAGCCGCGGCAGCTGGCCGGGCGGGAACGGCCAGGTGCCCTCCAGGTAATCGGTGAAGACCATCGTGGTGTCCAGGTAGACGCCGTGATGGCGCTCGGCGAGGTCGAGGAACTCGGTGTACTCGGGCGTCCCGAAATGCGCGATGATCACGATAAGCCGCGGATGCCGGGCGATGACGTCGCCGATGGGCCCGGGGCCGGTGTGGCGGCCGGGGAACGGGCCAGAGCCGCAGTGCACGGCGCGTGCGCGGGGTCGAGCACGTCGATGTCGATCGAGATATACCGCGGCGCGTCGCCCGTGCGCTCGGGCTCTTCCGCCAGCCCGCAGGCTCCGCTCGCGCGGCGCCCGGGTCCGGCCTGGCCGCGCGGCGCCCCCGGCAGGCGGTCACACTGGGGTAATGAGCCAGCGCGTCAGGACACTCGTCCGGGTCGAGGGAATCGTCCAGGGCGTGGGTTTCCGCCCGTTCGTGTACTCGCTGGCCACCAGGCTCGGCCTCGCCGGGCGCGTGGGCAACGACCTGGCCGGCGTTTTCGCCGAGGTCGAGGGCCCCGCCGCGGCGGTCAGCGAATTCCTGCTCTCGCTGGCGAGCGATGCGCCGCCGCTGGCCCGTATCGACCGGGTGACCACCGAAAACATCAGGACTAACGGGTCTTCGGGGTTCTCGATAGCGCCCAGCGAGTCAGCCGGGCGGCGCGCCGCCCTGGTGTCGGCTGACACGGCCGCCTGCGGTGACTGCCTGCGAGAACTCGCGGACCCTTCGGACCGCCGGTTCGGCTATCCCTTCATCAACTGCACGAACTGCGGCCCGAGGTTCACGATCGTTCGAGACGTGCCCTACGACAGGGCGCTGACGACAATGGCCGGCTTCGCCATGTGCGCCGAGTGCGCCGCGGAGTACAACGACCCGGCGGACCGGCGGTTCCACGCGCAGCCGACGTGCTGCCCGGCCTGCGGTCCCCGGCTGCGGCTGCAGGACTCGGCGGGCACGGCGCTGCCCGGCGAGCCGCTCGCGGCGGCGGCCGCGTTGCTGCGGCAGGGCCAGGTACTCGCCATCAAGGGCCTGGGCGGCTATCACCTGGCGGTGGATGCGGGCAACGAGGGCGCAGCCGCGGCGCTGCGGGACCGCAAGCACCGGGAGGATAAGCCTTTCGCGATCATGGTGGCCGGCCTCGCCGTGGCCCGCGAGCTTTGTGACGTGGACAAAACGGCCGAGTCGCTGCTGGTCAGCAGCCGCCGGCCGATCGTCTTGCTGCCGCGGCGGCACGGCGGCGGCGTGGCCGCCGCCGTCGCGCCGGGCAACCGCCAGCTGGGCGTGATGCTGCCGTACACGCCCCTGCACCACCTGCTGATCCGGCTGACCGCCTGCCCGATCGTGCTGACCAGCGGCAACTCCTCGGACGAGCCCATCGCCTATGCCGATGACGAGGCGGTGGCGAGGCTCGGCAGCATCGCCGACGCCTTCCTGGCCCATGACCGGGCGATCCATATCAGGACCGACGACTCGGTGGTCCGGGCGTTCCGCGGGACCGCGGCGCTGATCCGCCGCTCCCGCGGCTACGTGCCGGAGCCGGTCCCGCTGGGCTTCCGGCTGCGGCGGCCGGTGCTGGCCTGCGGCGCCGAGCTGAAGAACACGTTCTGCCTGGCCGATTCCGGTCGCGCATTCATCTCCCAGCACATCGGTGACCTGGAGAACTTCGAGACGCTGCGCTCGTTCACCGAGGGCATCGAGCATTTCCGGCGGCTGTTCGACATCACCCCGCGGGTGGTAGCGCACGACCTGCACCCTGAGTACCTGTCGACGAAATACGCCGACGGGCTGGCGGACGTGGAGCTGGCCGGGGTCCAGCATCACCATGCGCACATCGCGTCCTGCCTCGCCGACAACGGCGAGCGCGGCCCGGTCATCGGCGTGGCGTTCGACGGCACCGGCTACGGGACCGACGGCACGATCTGGGGCGGCGAGTTCCTGGTCGCGGACCTGGCCGGCTTCGAGCGCGCGGGCCACCTGGCCGGCCTGCCGATGCCGGGCGGCGCGGCGGCGGTCAGGCAGCCGTGGCGGATGGCTGCCGCCTATCTTGACGCCGCCTACCCAGCCGGCCCGCCCGGCGGGCTGGCTGTTGCCCGCAGGAACGAGCGGCGCTGGGACAACGTCATCGCGATGGCCAGGCGCCGCGTCAACTCGCCGGTCACCTCAAGCGCGGGCCGCCTCTTCGACGCCGCCGCCGCGATCCTCGGCGTGCGCGATCTCATCAACTACGAGGGCCAGGCGGCGATTGAGCTTGAGCAGCTGGCGGACCCGGCAGAAACCGGCTCCTACCACGCCGGGATCGAGCCCGGCGCGCCGCTGCGGGTCAGCGGGTCTGACCTGATCAGGGCGGTCACCGAGGACCTGGCGGCCGGTACCGACGGCGGCGTGATCTCGGCCAGGTTCCACAACGGCGTCGCGGCGCTGATCGAGGCAGCCTGCCGGCTGCTGCGCGAGCGCCACGTGCTGGCCACGGTCGCGCTGTCCGGCGGGGTGTTCCAGAACCTGCTGCTGCTGGACCGGACGGTCAGCAGGCTGGAGGCTGGCGGGTTCCGCGTCCTGACGCATTCCCAGGTGCCCTGCAACGACGGCGGGATCAGCTTCGGCCAGGCCGTTGTCGCCGCAGCCAGGGACCGCGCCTGAAACTGGCCCGCCCAACGTGATGGATGTGACATCGGGCCAGTCAGGTGTGGTTGAACGTCACATTCAACACGTTCGGGAACGCTGGTGCGGGCGGGGGCGGTATGCAGGCGCTAGTCGTGCGGCGCCGGGGTGCGGCGGCGCAGCCAGTCATACCACCCCTGCACGCCCTGCCCGGTCGTGGCGGAAAGCTGCAGCATCATCGCGCGGGGGCTGACCTTCCGCAGGTCAGTCGCATGGCTCTTGGTATCGAAGTCCACATACGGCAGCAGGTCGATCTTGTTGAGGAGCACCAGGTCCGCCTGGCGGAACATGTTCGGGTACTTCACCGGTTTGTCGGCGCCTTCCGCGACGGAGGAGATGACCACCTTCGCCTCCTCGCCGAGGTCGAACAGGGCCGGGCAGACCAGGTTGCCGACGTTCTCGATCATCACGATGGAGCCGCCCGGCGGGTCAAGCACCCGCAGGCCCTCGGCCACCATGGCGGCGTCGAGGTGGCAGCCTGCACCGGTGTTGATCTGCACCACCGTCGCCCCGGCCGCCTGAATGCGCTGCGCGTCCAGCGTGGTCTCCTGGTCACCTTCGATGACCGAGAGCCTCAGCTTCCCGGCCAGCTCCCGCGCGGTGCGTTCGAGCAATGTTGTCTTGCCGGCGCCCGGGGAGCTCATCAGGTTGACGGCGAGCACGCCCCGGTTCCGCAGCCATTCGCGGCTGCGCTGCGCGATCTCGTCGTTCTTGGCCAGCACCTTCTGCTGCAGGATGACCGTCCGGTCGTCAGCCGCCGTGCCCCGGATGTGAAGGTGGCCAGCCTCGTCGTGGCCAGGACCTTCACCGTGGTCGTGGTCCTGATCGTGGCCGTGACCCTTCGTCCCGTGCTGGTGTGCGCGGCGATGCTCGTGGCCGGCCGCGAGCAGCTGCACGACCGCGTTGCCCGAGCAGCCGCACGTCCCGCACACCTCAGGCCACCATGACCGATGTGATCTTGAGATCGTGGCCGGCCAGGACCGCGACGTCAGCGCTGCCGCAGGGGCAGAGCAGGATCGGCCCGTCCGGCGCGAACTCGTCGCCGCATACCCGGCACTTGCAGCAGCCGGGCGGCTCGCTGATCTCCAGCCGGGCGCCCTGCAGGTCGGTGCCCTCGGTGACCAGGTCGAAGCAGAACCGCACCGAATCGGCCACCACTCCGGAGAGCGCTCCTATTTCCAGCCGTACGCAGGTAATCCGGGCGCCGGGGAGGCGCCCGGTGACGGCGTCGACGACGCCCTCAGTAATTGCCAGCTCATGCATGATCCTGCCCTCCCCAGGCTCAGCAGATGCGCGGTAGCGGATCGCCGACCAGCAGGTCGACGATGCGGGTGCCGCCGAAGGCGGTCTTCAGCAGGACGATTCCGGCCGGGTCATCGGCGATCTGCCCGATGACCGCGGCGCTGGCGCCCAGCGGATGCGCGCGCATCGCGGCCAGCGCGCTATCGGCCTGCGCGCCGTCCACGACGGCGACGAGGCGGCCTTCGCAGGCCACGTACATGGGGTCGATGCCGAGCAGCTCAGCGGCGCCGCGCACCTCCGGGCGGACCGGGATGTCGTCCTCCCTGACCACCACGCAGACCCCGGCGTCGGCGGCTACCTCGTTCAGGATGGTGGCCACGCCGCCGCGGGTCGCGTCGCGCATGGCGTGGACCCCTGGCGTGGCGGCGAGCAGGCCGGCGACGAGCCCGTGCAGCGGAGCCGTGTCCGAGGTCACGTCGGCCTCGATGTCGAGCTCGCCGCGGGCCAGCATGATCGTGATGCCGTGATCGCCGATCGGCCCGGACACGATCACCACGTCACCGGGCCGCGCCTGCGCCACGCCCAGCGTCCGGTGGTGCTCGACGACGCCGACTCCCGCGGTGTTGATGTAGCAGCCGTCGGCCTTGCCCTTCTCCACCACCTTGGTGTCGCCGGTGACGACCTGGACGCCGGCCGCGGTGGCCGCATCGCGCATGGCGGCGACAATCCGCCGCAGGTCATCAACGGGGAAGCCTTCTTCGATGATGAACCCGGCGGTGAGGTAGAGCGGTACCGCGCCGGCCACGGCGAGGTCGTTCACCGTGCCGTTGACGGCCAGGTCGCCGATGTTCCCGCCGGGGAAGAACAGCGGGGAGACGACGTAGGAGTCCGTGGTGAGCGCCACCCGAGAGCCGTTGAAATGCAGCTGCGCCGCGTCCTCGAGCGGCTCGAGCAGCGGATTGCGGAAGGCGTCCAGGAAGATCGCCTCGACCAGCGTCCTCGTCGCCTTGCCGCCGGCCCCGTGCGACATGGTGATCCGCTGTTCCTTGACCCGGGGGCGGCTGCGGCGCGCACGGTCGATGCGCTCCAGCACCTGCTCCTCGCGGACGGTTCCCGGCAGCGGCTGCGGCGAGCCCTTGGTGTGCCCGTCGTGCGGGTTGGGCACCTCCGCTGCCTGCGCTGCCAGCTCGTCGTGCGCGCGCAGCGCCTCGGCGACCCAGCCGGCGCTATGGTCCTCGCTGGCCCGGCGGTCCTGGCCGGCTTCGCCGCCGTCCTCGCCGCTTGCCGTCCGCTGGCCGATCTGGCCGGCCTGCGTCATGACCTGCTCACTTCCTTCACCCGCTGGCGGTTGAGCCGCCCGAAGTTGTAGTACGCGGCGCAGGCGCCTTCCGGGGACACCATGCAGGTGCCGATCGGCGTCTCCGGCGTGCACGCGGTGCCGAATACCTTGCACTCCCACGGCTTGAGCACGCCCTTGAGCACCTCGCCGCACTGGCATGCCTTCGGGTCGGCCACCCGCACGCCGGGGACGTCGAACAGCAGTTCCGCATCGAAGCGGGCGTACTCTGCGCGCAGCCGCAGCGCGGAATGCGAGATGAAGCCGAGGCCGCGCCATTCGAAGTACGGGCGCAGCTCCATGGTCTGGCCGATCGCCTTGAGCGCGACGATGTTGCCGTCCCAGGGCACCACCCGGGTGTACTGGTTCTCCACTGCCGTCCTGCCCTCGGCGAGCTGGAGCATCAGCATGTAGATGGACTGCAGAATGTCCAGCGGCTCGAAGCCCGCCACCACGACCGGCTTGCCGTAGTCGCGCGCGATGAACTCGTACGGGCGGCAGCCGATCACGGTGGAGACGTGACCGGGGCCGAGGAAGCCGTCGAGCCGCAGGTCCGGCGAGTCGAGTATCGCCTTGATGGCCGGCACGATCGTGACGTGATTGCAGAAGACGGAGAAATTCTGCAGTCCTTCCGCCGCGGCGCGCAGCACGGTCATCGCCGTGGACGGGGCCGTGGTCTCGAAGCCGATCGCCATGAACACCACGCGCTTGCCCGGGTTCTGCCGGGCGACCTTCAGCGAGTCGAGCGGCGAGTACACCATCCGGATGTCGGTGCCGGCCGCCTTGGCGTCGAAGAACGATCCCTGGCTGCCCGGCACCCGCATCATGTCGCCGAACGAGGTCATGATCACATCGGGATTCGCGGCCAGGTGCATGGCATCATCGACCCGCCCCATCGGGATGACGCAGACGGGGCAGCCCGGGCCGTGCACCAGCTCGACGGATTCGGGCAGGTAGTCCTCGAGCCCATGCTTGTAGATCGTGTGGGTGTGGCCGCCGCACACCTCCATGAACTTGTAGTGGCGGCCAGGCTCGCACAGCACGGCGATCTTGGCGGAGAGCGCATGAGCCTGGTCCGCGTTACGGAACTCATCGACGAACTTCATGACTGCCCTCCTACTCGGTCATCGATTCCTGCAGGGCGGCGAGTTCTTCCTCGTACGCCTGCCCGATCCCCTCGAGGAATTGCAGGGCGGCCGCCGCCTCGTCCTCGTCGATCTTCGACAGCGCGAAGCCGACGTGGATCAGCACCCATTCGCCGGGCCTGGGCGGATCGTCAGCGAGCAGGCCGATGTTGATGACCCGCCGGACCCCGCTCACGTCGACCTTGGCCAGGTCGGGCTGGTCGGCGACGAACTCGATCACCTCGCCGGGTATGCCGAGACACATGTGTCCACCCTTCCTAGGCTCACCGGGAACCGTCGCTGACGGTGTGCTGGCCGCCGGCCGAGTGCTCGCGCCCCGTCCCGGATTCGGATCCGCTACCGGATCCGGCTTCCGCGATCAGGTCCCTGACGACCCGGACCGCCTCGGCTACCGCCGCGCTGACCGGCGGGCTCAGCCCGATCCCGTCGTCGACGCTGGCCGGCTCGCAGCCGACGAGCAGCACCCGGCCGGCCTCGGCGCCGAGCATGTCGAGCACGCCGAACACGACATCTGGCTGCATGCCGTGCGCGTCGAGGAGCCTGCTGCGGGCGGACGGATCCGCTGCGGCAGCGAAAAGCCGGCCGTGGTCAAGCTCGATCACGTAGACCGTGCCGGGATCGTCGCCGCGCGATGTGGCGTCGATGAGGATCGTGGTCTCGTATCCGCTGGCCAGGTCGTAGGCGAGGTGCAGGCCGCTGATCCCGTAATCAGCGACAGTGACCCACTCGGGGAGATCCTCGGCGGCCAGCCGCCGCGCGACCTCGACCCCGAATCCGTCGTCGCCCAGGAAGATGTTGCCGACCCCGGCGACCAGCATGCGGTTCGTCATCCGCGCACCTGCCGGGACCCCAGGGCGGCGTGCGTGAGCTCCCACAGGATGTTGTAGACGGTGGTCTGCGCCTCCTGGATCCGGTGCACCGACGATGACGGCGCAACGAACAGGTAGTCGATGCTGTCCAGCTCGGCCATCTTCCCGCCCGCGTAGCCGGAGAAGCCGATCGTCAGCATTCCCAGCCTGCTCGCCTCGTCGAAGGCGCGCAGCAGGTTCGCCGAGTTGCCGCTGGTGGACAGGCCGACCGCGATGTCATTCTGGCGGCCGAACGCGGCGATCTGCCGGGAGAAGACCACATCGATCCCGATGTCGTTGCTCAGCGCCGTGATGACGGCGGTATCGCCGGCCAGGTTGCACGCAGCCAGCGGCGTGGCGTCGCCGCCCGGGCAGAGGTAGAGCGAGGCCACCTGCTGGGCGTCCGTGGCGCTGCCGCCGTTGCCGAAGGCGAACAGCCGCCCGCCCGCCGCGAACCGCCGGGCCGACTCCTGCGCGCACGCGGTCAGCCGGGCACCGTCACGCTCGCTGATCAGCTGGCGCAGCGCCATGATCTCGGCTGCCTTGGCGACGGTGGACCTGCGGACCTCCTCGAGGACGGTCGGCAGGTCACTCGTGCTCGCGTACAGGAACGGGTAGAGCGACTCGACCGTCCCCTGGGCCGCCTCGCTGTCGTGTCGCGCCATGCCGGTCAGCTCCCCACCACGGCGATGGCTTCCCCGGCGTGCACCAGGATCGTGTCGCCGACCCCGGCAGTCACCAGCGCGATGCTGACCTCTTCGGTGCCCACGCCGGTGTCCACGATGGCCAGGTCATCATCGAGCAGCCGCAGGACGGTGACGGCCACGGCCGTGTCTGAGCAGGTGATGCAGACGTCGTCGTGGCACTCTGGGACCGCGGGCGGCCGGGCAGGCGCGCGGTCGCCGCCGGGGCCCGCGGCCGGTGCGTGGCCTGGCCTGGTCTCGCGCCCGGGCTGCCGGGCGAGCCGGCGGCCATCTTCCCGGGTGGTCATGCGACCACCCCAGGAGCGAGGATGCCGGGCTGCTCGAAGAACACGTGCACGAGCTCCCAGAGCACGTGATACGCCGTCACGTGCATCTCCTTGACGATCCTGGGATCGCCTGACCTGGCGACGAGCACATGATCCACGGCCGGGCTCGCCGCGATCGCGCCGCCGCCACCGCCGACGAGCGCGATCGTCAGCATCCCGAGCTCGCGTGCGGTGAGCAGCCCCGCCAGGACGCTGGCGCAGTTCCCGTCGGCGGAGATGCCGAGCGCGATGTCGGCGGGCTCGGCCAGGTAGCGGAGCTGGTGCGCGAAGATCCCGGCCATGCCCTGATGTGCCGCCACCCCGGTCACGGTGGCGACGTCCGAGGTGAGCGAGATGGCGGGCAGCGCGCGCTTTCCCACGATGACCGGATGGACGAACTCCACGGCGACGTGCTGCGCGTCGGTACTCGACCCGCCCGTACCGAAGACCATGAGCTTCCCGCCCTGATGGAAGCGGACCGCCATGTCGTGGCAGGCAGTGGCGACGGCGCCGGCCTGGTCGGCGAAGTCCCGCAGCGGAGCGGACCGGCGCTCGAACAGGCTGGCCACGCCGTCGTCGCCGCCATCGCCAGGTGCGCCCCCCGGAATGCCCGCCCCCGGCGCGCCGGTTGCCCCGGCGCCGGTTGCCGCCCGGGCACCGGCCGCGACGCCGTCGGCGGATGTCATGCCGGTGCCGCCGCTGGCTCCGACAGGTCGATGTCGGCCTCGATGCCGACCGCGTCGCTGACTTTCAGCGCGCCGAGGAACGCGGAATACGGCTTGATCCCGTACGCGGACTGCACCACCGAGCCGGTGACCCGGTAACGATCCTGGCCGGACTCACGGACCGTCAGCCGGAGCGGGCGCTCGATGCCGCGCAGCGTGAACGTCCCGCTGACGACTCCGCCGCCACCGGCGTCCGGCTCGAATTTCGCCGCGCTGAAGACTGCCTCGGGATGGAGGTCGGTTGCCAGCAGCTTGCGTGCCGTCGCGCCGATCTCGCGCCGGTCCCGGTCAGTGAGCGGCTTCAGCCCGCCGGTCCCGGTCCGTACCACCAGGGCGCCCATGTCGACACGCACGTCAAGGCCGGCCGGCTGGAGGTCATCACCGATGGTTAGCTCACCCGACCAGCGGGTCGCCTCGATCGTCAGGTCGTGACCAGCCTGGGCAGCCATTCCGTCACGGGACGTGCGGAGCACTAGCCGGTCACGATCCGTGCTGAGCGGATGGCGCCCTGCTTGAACCGCCATGGCAGAACCGTAGGACACATGTGGGGGGGCGTCCAGTGGTCTGGGCAGACAGGTTTGGCTATTTACTGATCCGGGCGGTACGGGCGGCCTCCGGCCGCGGCGGGCACCCGGACATAGCAGTCCTGCCAGGGCGGATCTTCCGGCGTGGCGGGCCTCCGGCCGCGGCGGGCACCCGGACATAGCAGTCCCGCCAGGGCGGATCTTCCGGCGTGGCGGGCCTCCGGCTGTGGCGGGCACCCGGACATAGCAGTCCTGCCAGGGCGGATCTTCCGGCGTGGCGGGCCTCCGGCTGTGGCGGACCCTGGCGAGGCGGGCCTCCGGCGCGAGAGGGCGTCGGCTAGGGCAGCGGGACCTCGCCGAATACTTCCTGGATCCGCCGCAGGTCGCGCATGCGCGGCTCGGTGGCACCGCCCACCCAGCGGCTGACGGTCTTCACCGACACGCCGAGCTGGCGTGCGGCCGCCTCCTGCGTCATGCCCTCGCGGCGGAGCGCGCTTGACATCCACTCGGCGAAGGTGGCCGGATGCCCGGGCTGGCCCAGCGGCACGGCCTCCAGCGGCGCTGGCCCGGCGCCCGCTGCCCTGGCCGCATCCGGGCTGGTGCCGCCGGGCGCTGGCGCTCCGGCCGGCCGGGCGGCAGCGCCGGCCTGGCCGGGACCAGCGGCACCCGGCCCTGCCACGGCAGCCCCAGGTCGCGCCGCCGGCCCGGCACCCGGGCCGGCCGCCGCGGCAGCGCCGGGCGGAGCCTGCAGGAAAGGCGCGGCGATCGGCATCTCGGAGTGCAGCACGTCGACCTCGACGTGTTCGGGGAAGATGCGGAACGCCACCTGGATGCACCCGGTCGGCCCGGCCGCGTCCAGCAGGGCGCGGAAGACGGTCTCCCCGACTTCCCGGGTGCCCTCCTCGGTCAGCGGGGACTCAGCCAGGCAGCGGCGGACGAAGTCCCTGATATCGGGAATCGACGACGGCCGTGCGGGAAAGATCTGGGAGAGCACGACCACCGGCACGACCTCGATTGAGTCCCCCCCGGGACCATTCAGGGGCTCAGCCACCGGTCTCTCCCTTAGACATGTCCCAGCGCAGCGCGGCCGGGGCACAAGCCAGGGTACGTGCAACGAACTGAAACAGGAACCCTCATCAGATGACCAAGTCCGTGGCCTCCGGGCATACCGGTCATAACGGCGTGGACACTTTAGTCGCGTCCGCCAGAGCCAGAGACAGTTATGTCCTATTAGGTGCCCGGTGTGTCTTGAAGCCTGAGCGAGCCGGGTCTAGCATGACGGCGTCTGCGCATCACCAAAGGCGAGGTGCGTGCCCATCTCTTCTGCAGCAGTCGCGCGATCACTGAGGCCGCGGGCCATCGGGCGGCGGATGCTGCCCCGATGCCCGTCGGTCCATCGCACCGCGGCGCTCCGGCCGGCCAGCGCCACACGCTGCCGCGGCAAAGTCCAGGCGCAGCCGGTATCCAGCCGATCCAGGAGCGAGGAGGTGGCCTCCTGATGGCCGCTGACACACCGACAACCCAGACGCCGCAGGCCGAGGCTGCTGCCGAGTCCCTTGTCCACATCCTCTGGATGAACGGCGGGCTTGGCTGCGACGGGGACTCCGTTGCCCTGACGGCGGCTACCCAGCCCAGCATCGAGGAGATCGCGCTCGGCGCGCTGCCGGGGCTGCCCAAGGTCGCCGTGCACTGGCCGCTGATCGACTTCGAGTGCGGCCCGGAGCAGGGTGCTGACAACTTCATCGAGTGGTGGCACAAGGCTGACCGGGGCGAGCTCGACCCGTTCGTGCTCGTCGTCGAGGGTTCGATCCCGAACGAGGCGATCAAGGAGGAAGGCTACTGGTGCGGCTTCGGCAACAATCCCGCGACCGGGCAGCCGATGACCACCAGCGAGTGGCTGGACCGGCTCGCGCCGAAGGCTACCGCGATCCTGGCCGCCGGGACCTGCGCCACCTACGGCGGCATCCACGCGATGGCCGGGAACCCCACCGGCGCCATGGGCGTGCCTGACTACCTTGGCTGGGACTGGCGGTCGAAGGCCGGCCTGCCGATCGTCTGCGTGCCAGGCTGCCCGACGCACCCGGACAACTTGTCGGAGACCATCTTGTACCTGCTCTACCAGGTGGCCGGCCAGGCCCCGATGATCCCGCTGGATGAGGCGCTGCGTCCCACCTGGCTGTTCGGCGCGACTGTGCACGAGGGATGTGACCGGGCCGGCTATTACGAGCAGGGCGACTTCGCCGCCGAGTACGGCTCGCCCAAGTGCCTGGTCAAGCTCGGCTGCTGGGGCCCGGTGGTGAAGTGCAACGTCCCCAAGCGCGGCTGGATCAACGGCGTCGGCGGCTGCCCGAACGTCGGCGGGATCTGCATCGCCTGCACGATGCCCGGCTTCCCCGACAAGTTCATGCCGTTCATGGACGAGCCGCCGGGCTCGAGGGTCTCGACGACGGCGAGCAGCCTCTACGGGACGGTCATCAAGACCCTCCGCGGCTTCACCGCGAAGACCCTTGACGACGAGCCCAAGTGGCGGGTGAAGGGCGACGAACTGCTCACTGGCTACAAGAAGACCTGGTGACATCGGCCGGCGCCGGCTGCGGCGCAGCCGCCGCGCTCACGAACATGGAGAGGGATGAACGATGACGACGGTCGATGACGCCGGCCTGGTGGAGATGAACTGGGACCCGATCACCAGGATCGTGGGCAGCCTCGGCATCTACACCAAGATCGACTTCAAGCAGAAGAGGGTCGTCGAGTGCCACAGCACGTCGTCGATCTTCCGCGGCTACAGCATCTTCATGAAGGGCAAGGACCCGCGGGACGCGCATTTCATCACCAGCCGCATCTGCGGTATCTGCGGTGACAACCACGCCACGTGCTCGGTCTACAACCAGAACATGGCCTACGGGGTGCGGCCGCCGCACCTCGCGGAGTGGATCATCAACCTGGGCGAGGCCGCCGAGTACATGTTCGACCACAACATCTTCCAGGAGAACCTGGTCGGGGTCGACTTCTGCGAGAAGATGGTGGGCGAGACCAACCCCGGCGTGCTGGAGCTGGCCAACCGCACCGAATGCCCGCATGCCGCCGAGCACGGCTACTCCTGCATCGGCGACATCATGCGCTCGCTGAACCCGCTCGAAGGCGAGTTCTACCGGGAGGCGCTCCAGGTCAGCCGGTCCACCCGGGAGATGTTCTGCCTCATGGAGGGGCGGCACGTGCACCCCTCCACGCTCTACCCGGGCGGCGTCGGGACGACGGCGACCGTCCAGCTGTTCACCGACTACCTCACCCGGCTGATGCGCTACGTCGAGTTCATGAAGCGCGTGGTGCCAATGCACGATGACCTCTTCGACTTCTTCTACGAGGCGCTGCCCGGCTACGAGGAGGTCGGCAGGCGCCGTGCCGACATGGTCTGCTGGGGCAGCCTGAACGACCCGGATCACTGTGACTTCAGGTACGAGAACATGACCAACTGGGGCAGGAAGATGTTCGTCAGCCCTGGCGTCATCAGGGACGGCCAGCTGCTCACCAACGACCTGGTCGAGATCAACCTGGGCATCCGGATCCTGCTCGGCAGCTCGTACTACGAGGACTGGGAAGACCAGGAGATGTTCGTCACCCGCGATGCCCTGGGCAACCCGGTCGACCGCCGGCACCCGTGGAACCAGCACACGATCCCGCGGCCTGGCAAGCGCAACTTCGAGGACAAGTACAGCTGGGTGATGTCGCCGCGCTGGTTCGACGGCACCGACCACCTGGCGGCCGACACCGGCGGCGGGCCGATCGCCAGGCTGTGGGCGACCGCCCAGGGCGGCCTGGTCGATTTCGGCTACGTCAAGTCCACCGGGCACAGCGTGCTGATCAACCTGCCCCGCACGATGAGCAGGCCAGAGGTCACGTTCGAGTGGAAGGTCCCGCAGGACAAGGCCGGCCGCCCGCTGTCCAACGCCATCGAGCGGGACCGGGCCCGTACCTACTTCCAGGCCTACTCGGCGGCAGCCGCCCTGCACTTCGTGGAGAAGGCCCTCGCGGAGATCAGGGCGGGCCGGACGAAGACCTGGGAGCCCTTCACCGTGCCCGACGAGGCATTCAGCGTCGGCTTCACCGAAGCCGTCCGCGGCGTGCTCTCGCACCACATGGTGATCCGCGGCGGGAAGATCGCGAACTACCACCCGTACCCGCCGACCCCGTGGAACGCCAGCGTGCGGGACAGCTTCGGGACGCCGGGACCGTACGAGGACGCGGTGCAGAACACGCCGATCTTCGAGGAGAACCCGCCGGAGCGGTTCAAGGGCATCGACATCATGCGGGCCGTCCGGAGTTATGACCCATGCCTGCCGTGCGGAGTGCACATGTCGCTCGGCAACGGCAGGGTGCTGGACAAGGTGCACTCGCCGATGACGGTCACCTTGTCGACCTGACCGCCGCGCGCGGCCCTGGCCCCCGCCCGGGCCGGGGCCGCCGCGAGGTGCGGCCTGGCCCGGCCGCTGCCGCCGGGCGGGTTCCGAGGACCGCTGGCAGACGGAGGCGAAACGGATGACCGGCGCTGCGCGGGTCGGGACACGGGTGGAGGAGCTTCTCGCCACGCTGCGGACGAGGGCCGGGGAGACCGTGGCAGCGACCGCCGAGGAACTGGTCGGCCTGCTGGTCGGCCTGTACGGCGACGGCCTCGGCCGGATCGTGGCCGTGCTGCGCGACAGCGGTGACGCCGGAGCGCGGACGCTGGCCAGGCTCACCGAGGATCCGCTGGTGGAGAGCCTGCTGCTGCTGCACGACCTGCACCCGCTGGACGTGGACGCGCGGATCCAGCGCGCACTCGACCGGGTCCGGCCCTACCTCGGATCGCATGCGGGCGGGGTGCAGTACCTGGGCGTGACCGACGGCGTGGCGAGGCTGCGGCTGGAGGGCAGCTGCCATGGCTGCCCGTCTTCGACCGTGACAGTCCAGCTGGCGATCCAGGGCGCAGTGGAGGAGGCCGCGCCCGAGGTGACCCAGGTCGTGGTGGAGGGCATGACCGAGGCGCCTGGTCCTGCGCTGCTGCAGATCGGGCGGCGGCCGGCGGACGAGGCCGGGGTCGGCGGCGATCCCGCTGCCCTGGCCGGGAACGGCGCGGACGGCGGCGGGGCGGACGGCGGCGGGGCGGACGGCGGCGGGGCGGACGGCGGCAACGAGTCCGGCTGGGTCACCCTGCCGGATATCGGGCCGCCGAGTTCCCGGCCGGTCACCGCGTCGGCGGCCGGGGCGTCCGTCCTGGTCTGCTCGGTCCGCGGGACGCTGTACGCCTACCGTGACGCCTGCGCGGCCTGCGGCTCGTCGCTGGCCGGCGGGACGCTGGAGCGCGAGCTGCTGACCTGCCCGGCCTGCGCCGCGCGGTACGACGTGCGGCTGGCAGGGAAGGCCCTGGACGACCCGGCCGCGCATCTCGACCCGCTGCCGCTGCTCGCCGACGGCCGCGGTGTCCGGGTGGCGCTGCCGCAGGCGGCCCGCACGTGAGCGGCAGCACCGGGCTGCGCCGTTTCGTCCGGGGCGCCCGGGCGGGGACGGCCGCGGCGGGCACGACGGCGGACCGCCCGGCCGGCCAGGGAGCGGCAGCAGGCTCGCAGGCGGCGGCCGGGCCCGGAGCCGCGGACGGCATCGCTGCGGTGGCCGCCGTGGCGTCCCCCGCGCAGCGCGGCGGGCCGCCAGGGCCGCCCCCGGGCGGCGCCCCGCCGCAGGAGAAGTGCGAGCTGTGCGCGACGGAGGTCCCGGCCGGGCACGGCCACGTCGCGGACCTGGAGGCCTCGACGCTGATCTGCGCCTGCCGGGCGTGCTACCTGCTCTTCACGCAGCCCCGGGCCGGCCGTGGCCGGTACCGCGCGGTGCCCGACCGCTACCTGCACGACCCGGCCAGGCAGCTTTCCGTCGCCGAGTGGGACGAGTTCGAGATACCGGTCGGGCTGGCCTTCTTCCTGCGCAGCTCGCAGCGCGGGGAGGTCAGCGCGTTCTACCCGAGCCCGGCCGGCGCCACCGAGAGCACGCTCAACCTGCAGGCCTGGGACCGGCTGACCTCGGCGCACCCGCTGCTCGCCGCCGCCGAAGCCGACGTGGAGGCCGTCCTGATCTGCCGCACGGACGCGGGCGTGGAGTACTTCCTCGTGCCGGTCGATGCCTGCTATGAGCTGGCCGGCCGGATGCGCCTGCACTGGCGCGGGTTTGACGGCGGCGCCGAGGCACGCCAGAGCATTGCCGAGTTCCTCGGGCAGGTCCGCATCCGGTCGCGGGCCTTCGGCGAGAGCTCCTGACATGGCCGAGCTCGTCTTCGACTGCATCGGGGCCCATGCCGACCGGTACGCGGTGGCTCCGTCCATGGCGTTCACGCTGCGCATCAGCGACACCAGCGGCCAGCAGGTCGAGGCCATCGCGCTGCGCTGCCAGATCAGGATCGAGCCGAGCAGGCGGCGCTACTCCGCCGCCGAGGCTGAGCGGCTGAACGACCTCTTCGGCGAAACGCAGCGCTGGGCCGAGACGCTCAGGCCGCTGCAGTTCACCAACGTGGCGATCATGGTCCCCCGCTTCACCGGCAGCATCGAGCTTGACCTGCCGGTGATGCTCAGCTACGACCTGGAGATCGGCTCGACCAGGTACTTCGCCGGCCTGGACGACGGCGAGGTACCGCTGCTGCTGCTCTTCAGCGGCACCGTGTTCGGCATGACCGACGGCAGGCTCCAGGCACAGCAGGTGCCGTGGAGCAAGGAGGCGGCCTACCGGCTGCCGATCAGCATCTGGCGCGAGGCCGTCGACGCCCACTTCCCGAACAGCGCGTGGATCAAGATGAGCCGCCAGACGCTGGATGAGCTGCAGCGGTTCAAGACCCGCACGGCACTGCCGACGTGGGATGCCACGATCCAGGCGCTGCTCGCCGCGGCCGCCAAGCCCGCGGACAACGCGGAGGGGCAGGCATGAGACTCGATTCCGCCCATCTCGATCACGCCCGCAAGGTGGCCGACGCAATCCTCTACGAGGGCTACCTGCTGTACCCCTATCACCGCTCGTCACAGAAGAATCAGCTCCGGTTCCAGTTCGGCGTGCTGATGCCGCCCGCCTACGGCGCCATCGATGCCTGCGAGCCGTCCGCCAGCCAGACCGAGTGCCTGCTCGAATGCCCGGACGACGCCGAGGTGCGCATCCTGCTGCGCTTCCTGCAGCTGCAGCGGCGGACCGTCTACGGCGTGTCACCGGATACCGGCGAGCTGCACAAGATCGACACGCTGTACGTGGACGGATCTGAGTTCACCGAATGGGACGAGGCCGCCGAGCGGGAACAGCACGCGACCGCGACCATGGCGGCGCTGCTCGGCGAGGACAAGAACATCGAGTTCCACATCGGCGCCGGCGAATCGGCCGAGGAGCTCACCGACTCGCTGGGCCGGAAGGCTGGCCGCCTGGTCCGCCGCTGGAGCGCGATCGATGGCGTGATCACCATCCATGCCGAGCGGGCCGCCGGGCCCTACCAGGCGCTGCGGCTGCGGGTCGGCGTGCAGAACCGCAGCCTGCCCGCTGCGCAGCTGTCCAGCAGGGACGATGGCCTGCGGCACGCCCTCATCGCCGCGCATTTGCTGATCGGAGTGCCTGGCGGTGCCTTCCTGTCCATGACCGACCCGCCGGAGTGGGCAGCCGCCGAGGTCGCCGCGTGCGTCAATACGGGAACCTGGCCGGTGCTCGCCGGGCCGGCCGACTGCACCGATCTTCTGCTGTCCTCGCCGGTGATCCTCTACGACCATCCCGAGATCGCCGCGGAAAGCGCAGGCGACCTCTTCGATGCCACCGAGATCGACGAGATCCTGACGCTGCGCACGCTGGCGCTGACCGACTCGGAAAAACGGCAGGCCCGTGCCACCGACCCGCTCGCGGCCGAGTTGATAGACCGGCTGGACGGCCTGCCGCCGGAAATGCTGGAGCGCATGCACGGTGCCATCCGCTACCTGCGGCCCGCGGGCGGCCCGGCGGCCCGGCAGCCCGCGGGCGGCCCCGGGTCCTCGCGGCACGCCGCTGACCAGGTGCCCACGCTGACCACGCCGCCGACGCTGCCGGCCGGCGAGCCGTCCGCCGAGATCACCGGCCGGCCACCGGTCCCGTGGTGGGATCCGGGCGCCGACAGCTCGGTATCGCCGGAAACCGACCACGTCATCGTGACCGGCGTCCGGATCGCCCGGGGCAGCCGGGTCCTGATGCGGCCGGGCGCCCGGCGCGCCGACGCCCAGGACCTGTTCCTGGCCGGGCGTGAGGCCACGGTGCAGGCGGTGCTGTACGACGTCGACGGCCAGGTGCACCTGGCGGTCAGCCCGGACGACGATCCCGCGGCCGAGCTGCAGCGTAACCATGGCAGGTTCCTCTACTTCTCGCCCGACGAGGTCGAGCCCATCGAGCCCGCCGGGTCCGTCGGGACATCCGCTGAACAAGACCGGACAATGACCGGCCACCGGCCAGAGGAGGAACAGAGATGATCACGAGACTGATCAAGGCAGCGATCATCGCCGCAGTCCTCGCGACGATCGTCCAGTCGCTGCCCGACATCAAGCGCTACCTCGAGATCCGCGAGATGTAGGCGGCGATCATAGTGCCCGCTCATCCCGGCCCGGCAACGTGAGGCAGAAAATGGAAGCGATCATCGGATTCGTGGCCGGCTACCTGACCGGCAGCCGGGAAGGGCGCGAAGGCCTGGAGCGGCTCCGCACCTCGTGGCACGCGATCAGGACGTCGCCGGAGGTGCGCAAGCTGGCATCCGAGGCGGCAGTCCTCGCCGAGTCGGTGGTCCGGCGGGCGGCCAGCGGCGGCCTCGGCGGCACGGTCAGCGGCGTCGGTGACCTGTTCGCGAGCCGGGCGGCCAGCCGCCAGGGCAAGCGCGCCGCCTGAGAACGCGAGCCGGGCAAACACGGGCAGTAACGAGCCTGCTCCGGCCAGTCCGAAGGCTGCCCGCAGCTCACCCGTGGCCGCCCATGCCGCCGCCGCCTCGGCTGGTTCTGACGGCGGAGACGATGGCGGCAATCCCGAGCGCCCCGGTCGGCGGGAGGGTAACCAGCGCGGGGAGCTGGTACCGCCAGGAGAACTCGAACAGGTCAGAGACGACGAGGACGGCGACGGCGACGGCGAAGAACAGGAAGCAGGCGAGGGCGGCAGGCTGAGCTGACCAGCGGCGGCGGGCCAGGCTGGCCGAGCCGATGAGCCCGGCCAGGGCAGCGACGGCCAGCAGCGGGCCGGGGGTATAGCCGCCGCCCAGCTGGTAGCCGCGCAGGAAGACCGCGACCGGGCGGGCCACGGCGGGCCCGCCGCCACCGAAGTTCCGCCCGGCCGTCACGATGACCTGCCGGGAGGCGTGCGGCCAGTACAACGGGTACCGGCGCTGGAACTGCCAGCGGTCGATCGGCGGGTCCCCGCGGCTGCCCGTCCTGGTCAGCGCGAACAGCTTCAGCGCGTCCCGGCCGGCCCCCCGCAGCACGTTCAGCGGCTGCTGCGTCAGCACCTGCCGGTTGAAGCCGGCCACCAGGCGGGACGCCTCGCCGGACGGCAGCTGACGGTAGTACGGCCGCAGCGGCGAGCCGGGGCTGTGCTCCAGCTGGTCCGGCCCGGCGGCCTGCTGCCGCGGCGTCGGGCACAGGTTCCGCTCGTCGGCGGGCAGCCGCAGCGTCGCGCAGTCCGCGGCCGACGCCATCCGCCCGTACGTCGTCGTCGCGCCCGAATGCGACAGCCAGAAATGCCCGGTCAGTGCGTAGGACAGGCTGCTGTACCCGAGGATCGGGATGGCGAAGGCCACGCCGAGCACGGCGGCCAGCGCGGCCCGGCGCCGCCATCCGCCGGCCACGACCAGCAGGTAGCCGATGGCAGGCAGCACCAGGATCTCGCCTACCTGGCGGACTGTCGCCGATGCGCCGAGCGCGAGACCAGCGGCTGCCGTGGCCCACAAGCCGGGCCGCGGCCGCCAGAGCAGCACGGTGATCCCGCCGACGATCAGTGCCTCGAACCAGACGTCCGGCATGATGGTCTGCTCGATCTGCAGCTGGTAAGCATCCAGCAGGACCGGCGCGATGGCGAGCGCAGCGAGCCAGCGCGGACAGCCGCGCCGCAGCAGGATCGCGTACAGTGCCACCGCCATCGCCAGCCCGAGCAGGTGCTGCACCACGGCGACCTCGTTCAACCTGCCAAAGAACAATATGATCTTCAGTGGCAGCCGGTACCCGACCGGGTCGTTGCCGTCGGCGTGATACAGGTACCGGGTCGAGTCGATGTAGAACAAGGCAGGCCGGTAGGCGATCTGCGCCAGCACCCGCAGGATCAGCCCGGCCAGCAGCAGCGTTACCGCCAGCCAGTTCCGCCGCAGCCCGGGCACCAGCCGGCCTGGCCACCGCCAGGGCTGCCGGGGCTGCCGGGACGAGGGCGGCGCAGGCTGCTGGCGCCGTAGCGCGGGGATCACCTGGCCGGCGCGGCCAGCTTGGGCACCTGGCCGCGCTCGCCGCCCACGCGGCTGGTACCGCCGCGGTTCCTGATGCCGCCGAGGATGACGGCGATCCCGAGCGCGCCCGCTGGCGGGAGCGTGATCAGCGCGGGGAGCTGGTAGCGCCAGGAGAACTCGAACAGGTCGGAGACGACGAGCACCGCGACGGCGGCGCCGAAGAACAGGAAGCAGCCGAGGGCCGTCTGCCGCCCGGGACGGCCGTCCGTCCGTCCGGCGTCCCCGGCAGCGGGGACGCGCTGGCTGCTGGCGCCGGGCCTGGTGCGGCGCCGGGCCAGGCTGCCGGAGCCGATCAGCCCGGCGATGGCGGCGACGGCGAGCAGCGGGCCCGGGGTGTAGCCCCCGCCGAGCTGGTAGCCGCGCAGGAACTCGGCCAGCGGCATGCTGACCGCGGCCTTGCCGCCCATGGACGCCGGCAGCGGCCTGGTGGTGCTGATCCCGCCGCCGGCGGTGAGCTGCACGCCGAGCATGATGACGTGCTCGCGGCTGACCGTGATGGTGGCCCCGTAGCCGGGATAGCCGTCCTGGAACTGCCAGCGGGAGATCGGCGTGTCCGCCGCGCTGGTGAACCTGGTCAGCGTGAACAGCTTCGCCAGGTCCCGGCCGAACCCGCCGAGGATCCGCAGCGGCTGCTGCCTGAGCACCTGGTGGTTGAAATCGGCGATGGCCACGGCGCGCTGCACTCCGTCCGGGGGGGCGAAGTCCTTCAGCGGCGAGGCAGCGCTGTGCTCAAGGCCGTCCGGGCCCAGCGCGCGCTGGGCCGGCGTCGGGCAGAGCGCCCGCTCATAGCGGGCCAGCCGCAGCGTCGCGCAGTCGGCGGCGGCCGCCATCCGCCCGTAGAGCTCACTGGTGCCGGAGTGGGAAAGGCGGAAGTGGCCGTTCTGCGCGAGCGAGATGCCGCTGTAGCCGAGGATCGGCACCGCGAAGGCCGCGCACAGCGCCGCCGCATGGCCGATCCGCATCCGCCAGCCAACGGCCGCGATCGCCGCGAAGGCGGCGGCTGGCAGCACGAGGATCTCGCCGACCTGCCGAAACGTCGCCGACGCGCCGAGGATCAGCCCGGCGGCCACGATTGCGGGCAGGCCAGGCCGCGGCCGCCAGAGCGCCGTGGCGAGCCCGGCCACGATCAGCGCCTCGAACCACACGTCCGGCATGATGGTCTGCTCCATCTGGAGCTGGTAGGCGTCCAGCAGAACTGGCGCGATGGCGAGCGCGGCCAGCCAGCGGGGACAGCCGCTGCGCAGCAGCACGAGGTACAAGGCGACCGCCATCGCCAGCCCGAGCAGGTGCTGGACGGCTGCCACCGTGGACAGGTCGCCGAAGAACAGGATGAACTTCAGCGGCACCTTATAGCCGACCGGGTCGGTGCCCGGCCACGCATTGAAGAGGTACTTGACGGTGTCGATGTAGAGCAGCGCCGGGCGGTAGGCGAGCTGAGCGAGGACCCGCAGGACTAGCCCGGCGAGCAGCAAGCCAGCGGCCAGCCAGTGCCGGCGCAGCAACGATGCGGCGGCCGCCGGCCAGCCGCGGAAGCGGCTGCGCGGCCCGGCGTGCCCGGCCGGCCCGGCGTGCCCGGCCGGCTCGCCGCCGGCCTCCGGCCGCACCAGGTTGCCCGCCCGCGGCTGCACCGAGCCGCCCGCCCGCGGCCGCACCGAGCCGCCCGCCCGCGGCCGCACCAGGTCGCCCGCCCCCGGCTCCGCCGTGTCCTCGGCCCGGCCCGGCGGCGTGCCGTGAGCAGCGTCGCCGGGCGTCCCGGCTGCTGTCCAAGGCATTCGCATGGCGGTCATCCCGATGGTGTGGATCGCTGCCGTCCGGCCAGCCGCATGGCAGCGGCCCGGACGCGTTCTTCTGCTGCCGCTCGCCGGCCTGTTTCCTTGCCGGGAGCTGGACAGACCCGGCTGTTACCCCGACGAGGTTATCGGAGGATGGCTCGAAGGCCGTCAGCCAGCCTATCTCCCGCTGGGTGACGGTTACCCCGCTGGCCGCATTCACGCCGCCGGATCGTCAGTGGCCCGCCCTAGCATGGCGGCCATGGCAGGGGAAGCCAGCGGCCGTCGGCCCGGATGGGACTGGTTAGCCAGATCGGTCCGCGGCCAGGCGCCGTTCCTGAGCGCGCCGCCGCCGGACGGCCGCGGACTCTGTGCTGACTGCCGGATCCCGGTTCCGGCCAGGAACGCCCGCTGCTATCCGTGCGGCCAGCACGCCGAGACGCTGCCCGGGCTGCTCGCCGACGTGGTGGTACCGATCAGCTACGCGGTCAAGGGCGGCGAGCACGCGCGGAATCTCTGGCTGTACAAGTCGGCGCGGCCCGGTGCGGGCGCGGCCAGGGCAGCCCTCCGCGCGCTGCTCGTCGTCTTCCTCCGGGACCACGGGCAGTGTGTCTGGCGCGCGGCCGGGATGGCCGGGCCGACGCATTTCGCCGTGGTGCCGAGCGGCCGCGGGCGCCGCGGGCCGCACCCGCTGCGGGCGATGGCCGGCCCGTGCCTTTCGCTCCCGTGGGCGGCGCTTGAGCTGCGCTTACCTGATGAGCCTGGGACCAGGGAACTCGACGCCGGCCGGTTCCGGGCAGCGCCGCTGGCCGGCGCCGATGTCGCCTTGCTGGACGACACCTGGACCACGGGCGCCAGCGCGCAGTCCGCATCCGCGGCGCTGCGGCTGGCCGGAGCGCGGTCGGTGGCGGTCATCGTGCTCGGCCGCCATGTCGCCGCGCCCGTCCAAGCAGCGCCCGTCCAAGCAGCGCCCGTCCAAGCAGCGCCCGTCCAAGCAGCGCCCGTCCAAGCAGCGCCCGTCCAAGCAGCGCCCGTCCAAGCGGCGCCCGTCCAAGCGGCGGCGCCCGTTCTAGCAGCGCCCGTCCAAGCGGCGGCGCCCGTCCAAGCGGCGGCGCCCGTCCTAGCGGTGGCCTCAGCGGCCGGGCGCGCGCCCGCCGTCATGCCGTTCCGGCCTGCGCTCTGCGCCGTGCACGCACGCGCTGGTGACGGCGGTCAATAGGCTAGTCCCGTGCCTGCTGACCCCCCTTCGAGAACCGCGCTGGTCCGGCGCGCTCGCCGGATCAACCGCGAGCTCGCCCTCCTCTACCCGGATGTCCGCACCGAGCTCGATTTCTCCACCCCGCTTGAGCTGCTCGTCGCGACCGTCTTGTCCGCGCAATCCACGGACAAGCTCGTCAATCAGGTCACGCCGGTCCTCTTCGCCCGCTATCGCAGCGCCGCCGACTACGCGGCGGCGGACCGTGCCGAGGTGGAGAAGATCATCCATCCGACCGGGTTCTTCCGGGCCAAGACGACCAGCATCATCGGGCTCGGCCAGGCCCTGTGCGAGCGGTTCGGCGGCGAGGTGCCGGGCCGGCTGCGCGACCTTGTCACGCTGCCGGGGGTGGGCAGGAAGACGGCGAATGTCGTGCTCGGCGATGCGTTCGGCGTTCCCGGCATCACCGTGGATACTCACTTCGCCCGGCTGAGCCGCCGTTTCGGCTGGACCGCCCAGGATGATCCGGTCAAGATCGAGCATGAGGTGGGATCGCTGTTCCCGCGCAAGGAGTGGACGCTGCTGTCGCACCGGCTGATCTGGCATGGCCGCCGGGTTTGCCACGCCCGCCGGCCGGCCTGCGGCGCCTGCACGCTGGCCAGGCTCTGCCCGTCGTTCGGGATCGGTCCCACCGATGAGAAGACCGCGCGCAAGCTCGTGCGGACCGGGCCGTTCTCGTGACCGAGGCCAGCCGCGGGCAGGACGTTCCCGGCTGGCTGGCGGCGCTGGCCCCGAAGGTCGCCGGCATGCCCGTGCCGCCCGCGCTGCAGCCGGAAGCGGCGGGCCGGCGCGCGGCCGTGCTGATCCTCTTCGGGCCCGGCGCGGACGGACCCGACCTGCTGCTCGTCCAGCGCAGCCCCGGGCTGCGACGGCATGCGGGCCAGCCGGCCTTTCCCGGCGGCGCGATCGATGAGTCCGACCGCGGCCCGGTCCAGGCTGCCCTGCGGGAGGCGGCCGAGGAAGCACGGGTGGACCCGTCCGGCGTTCAGGTGCTGGCGGTGCTGCCGGAAATGTTCATCTGGCGCAGCGGGTTCACGGTCACCCCGGTGCTTGCCTGGTGGCGGCGGCCGGCCTCGGTCGGCCCCGGCGACCCGGCCGAAGTCAGCGCGGTTGCCAGGGTCGCCGTCGCGGACCTCGCCGATCCGGCGCATCGTCTCAGCATCAGGCTCCCGTCGGGCGCGGCGGGACCGGCGTTCCGGGTCGCCGGGATGCTGGTCTGGGGCTTCACGGCCCTGCTGGTGGACCGGCTGCTCGCACTGGGCGGCTGGGAAGTTCCCTGGGACGCCAGCAGAACCGAGGACCTGCCGACCGAGGTGCTGCTCGCGGCGGGCGGCGGCCTGGGGCCCGTTTCCTGAGCTGGCCCTCCGGCGGCTTGCGGCCCGTCCCGTGGCCTCGGCCCGCGTGCCGTGGCCGGGGCGGCCGGCGGCCTGGGTACCGGCCGGGGCGGCCGTCGGCCTTGGGTACCGGCCAGGATGGCCGTCGGCCTTGGTACCGGCCGGGCGGCCGTCCGCGGGGTGCCGTCGGCCGGGCGGCCAGGCTGGTGACCGGCGCTTGTCCGGGTGTCGGAAAGCGCGGCCCGGCCAACCCGGATGGCCCTATACGGTTGGGCAGGTGCCGGGTGACTTGCTGGATCTGATCCTGATCGTGCTCGTCGTGGCCTTCGCCATCGCCGGGTATCGCCAGGGCTTCATCATCGGCATACTCAGCTTCGCCGGGTTCATCGGGGGCGGCGCGGTCGGAGCCGTGTTCGGCCCGCACGTCGCCCGCTCGCTCGTCGACGGCGTGGCCCAGCAGGCACTCGTCGCCATCATCGTCGTCTTCATCGCCGCGATGATCGGCCAGCTGCTGGCCTCGGGCCTGGGCGTGGCGATGCGGTCCCGGCTGACCTGGCGGCCTGCCACGGTCGTGGACGCGGTCGGCGGCTCGGCGGTCAGCGTGATCTCGGTGCTGCTCATCGCCTGGCTGATCGCCTCGGCAGTGGCCTACGCGCCCTTCCCGCTGATATCGCGCCAGGTCAACGACTCTGCGGTGCTCCGCGGGGTGGACCAGGTCATGCCGCCGTCCGCCAGCGTGATGTTCTCCGACTTCCGCCGGCTGCTGGCCCGCGGGCCATACGCGCAGGTCTTCGGCGCTCTCGGCGCGGAGGGCGCGCTGTCGGTCGCGCCGCCGGACAACCGTGTCCTTTCCTCCCGGCGGGTACTGCGGGCCAAGGCCAGCGTCGTCAAGGTCACCGGCATCGCGCCGGGCTGCTCGCGACGGATCGAGGGCTCGGGCTTCGTCTTCGCGCATGACCACGTGATCACGAACGCGCACGTGGTGGCCGGCGTCAGGAAGGGACCGCAGGTCAGTATCAGGGACGGTGTCCAGGCTCGCTCCCGGGTCGTGCTCTACGACCCGCAGCGTGATATCGCGATCCTGTACGTGCCGGGGCTGGCCGCCCCCGCCCTCCGCTTTGCCGGGCAGGCCTCCAGCGGTGACAGCGCGATCGTCGCCGGGTATCCGCTGAACGGCTCCATCACCACCGTGGCCGCCCGGATCGGCGGCAGCGAGTCGGCCAACAGCCCGGACATCTATCAGACCACGACGGTGACCCGTGACATCTACTCGGTCAGGGCGGTGGTCAGGCCGGGCAACTCCGGCGGGCCGTTGCTCGCGCCTGACGGCCGCGTCTACGGCGTCGTGTTCGCCGCCGCGGTCTCGGCGAGGGACACCGGCTATGCCCTGACCGCGGCGGAGGTCGCACCGGACGCCAGGGTGGGAAGAGCGGCCACGACTCCGGTCTCCACGCAGGCCTGCGACGTCTAGCCCGCCGGGTCCCCGGCCGGCCCGAGCCGCACGCGCAGGCTGCCCGCCGGGAGCGCAGCCACCCCGTCCCGCTCGATCAGGTCGGCCAGGCCGCCGGCGAACCTGATCACGCCAGCCGCATCGATCCCGTGCGGGCAGCCGACGGAATACCCGCTGATGCCGCGCGCCCCGCGGCGCAGCAGCGCGACCGCGCCGCGGGCATTGCCCCGCTGCGCGTGCGTGAGGCCGACCGCTACCTGGGCCAGGCCCTTCCACAGCTCGCGTTCCGCGGCCGGCGCCGCCTTCCACGATGCCTCAAGCACCTCATGCGCGCGGAATGGCCTGCCCGCATCGATCAGCCGCTGCGCGAGCGCCAGCGCGCTGGCCGGGGGCAGCGCCGGCTCGTCGTCGGCCGGCGGCGCGCCGCCGGCCTCGCGGCTCAGCGGCCGGCCCAGCTCGTCCCGCGGCCTGGCGTTGCGCGGCCTGCCCGAGGCGTCCCTGTCCCGGTCCGCGTGCGCGCCCTGGCCCCCGCGATTGGCTCGGCCCGCGTGCGCGTTCTGGCCCGCGTGCGCGTTCTGGCCTGCGTGCGCGTTCTGGCCTCCGTGCGCGTTCTGGCCTCCGTGCGCGTTCTGGCCTCCGTGCGCGTCCCGGCTGGCGCCCGGGCCGGCGCTGCCCTGCGGCCGCGTCATCGCTCTGGTTCCGGGTCGGCGAGCCACGAGCAAAGCTCGGCGTTGAAGCGGGCGGGCAGTTCCTCGTGCGGGAAGTGCCCGGTACCGTCCAGCAGCCGCCATCGGTAGGGCGCGTCGACGTGCTTGCCCGAGCCGCGCGCCGTGCCGGACAGGACGCAGCTGTCCAGGGCCCCGTGCAGGTGCAGGGTGGGCGCCTGGATCGGCGCCCGCATGCTGCGCGCGTACCGCAGGCCGTCCGGCCGCAGCCGGGAGCGGACGAACCAGCGGTGATACTCAAGCGCGGAGTGGGCAACGGACGGCAGGCACATCGCCGCACGATAGCGCCGCTCGGTCCGCGGATCCGGCCATCCCGGGCCGGACCAGGAACGGAGCAGGCGGCCGACACGCTCGGCGTCATGCCGCACCAGCTGCCGCTCCGGCAGCAGCGGAAGCTGGAATCCCAGCGCGTACCCGCTGCTCCTGCCCTGGCCGAGCGGGTCGGACAGCACGGCCCCGCGCAGCAGCAGCGGATGCGGGACGGAGACGATGGCCAGCCGCCGGATCACTTTGGGGAAGTAGGCCGCCATCGTCCAGGCGACCAGGCCGCCCCAGTCATGGCCGACGACCACGGCGTTCGCCTCGCCGAGCGACCGGACCAGCCCGGCGGCATCCGATGCCGCCGTCACCAGGTCATAACCGCGCGGCGGTTTGTCGCTGCCGCCGTAGCCGCGCAGGTCAGCGGCGACCACGCGGTATCCGGCGTCACTCAGCGAGGTCAGCTGCGCCCGCCAGGTCCACCAGAACTGGGGGAATCCGTGCAGCAGCAGGACCAGCGGCCCTTCACCGCTCTCGGCGACGTGAAAGCGCGTGCCGTTGGCGCTGACGCTGCGGTGCGACCAGGGGCCGTCGATATATATCGGCTCGTCGTTCCGCACGGGCACGCAATCACTCCGCCCCAGCCGGCGTGCCAGCCGCTGGTGCCTCGCCACCGCGCCGGATCACGGAAAGGTCGTCCTGAACGGTCCGCCGGGTCTTCTTCAGCCCGCTGAGCCTGCGGACTTTCAGCACGCCGATCAGCACGGCGAGCACCGCCAGCAGGACGTACGCCCCGGCCACGATCAAGAAAGCGGCCCAGGGCCAGATGCCCAGTGAGACCAGCCCGTAGGCGAAGGAGAAAGAGACAAGCATCAATACCAGGCAGGCCACGAAGGCGGCGATGGTCAGCAGCGCACCGGCGATGCCGAGCCGCCGCAGGTCCGATTTGAACTCGAGCTTCGCCAGGTCGAGCTCACACCTGAACAACTGGGTAATGTCCCTGGCGGCCTGCGATACCAGGACGCCAACAGACTGATCGCGCGCACTGTCCGCCGGCTGCCGGACCGCGGAGTCGGCCATCGGTGCTCTCCCCTCTCGTGCTGTCGGGTCAAGTCTCCCGCATACTGTGCCGCATTGCCGCCGGAGCCCGTCTTTGACCGTGCGTGTCCCGTCCGGCCAGGTCGGCCAGCCGACCGGGCGGTGAATCCGCGCGGGCCGGCCGCGTGGTACGGATTTTGCCCCCGGGCGGCGCCCGGCCGGGCGGCGGCAGCGGAAGCGGCACCACCGGCCTGCCGGAACGGCAAACGGCGCCCCAGGGGCGGGGCGCCGTCGCCTGACACGTCAGTCCGGGTTACCAAGCGTGCACCTTCAGTTTTGCCGGGCGGCTCGCCCCGCGGTGCGCCGTTTACCGGTGCCCGTCCTGCTGGGCTCACCTGCCTCGGCACGCCTCCCGCGGCTGGTCGCGCGTGGGTACCCGGTTGCCGTGCCCGGACGTCTCGGTCCGTTACCCCTTTCTACGACGGATCCGGCCGGTTGACTAGACCGCAGCGTGACCAATTCGTGATCTCGATTGATTCGCTCGCTCACATGCGCTGAGCAGGCTGGTTATGCCTGGTCAAACGCGGTCAGGCGAGCAGCCGTGCCGCCCGGGGGGCAGTGCGCGGCGAACGACAGGACCGGCCACCCCCGCTGCCGCGCGATCTTGCGCAGGGCGCGGTCGGGATTCACCGCCCTGGGCTGCCCCACGGCTTCCAGCAGGGGGAGGTCGGTGATCGAGTCGCTGTAGGCGAAACAGCCGGCCAGCCGATATCCGCGGGCGGCGGCCAGCTCGCGCACGCTGCTGGCCTTCGCTTCGCCGTAAGCGTAGAAATCCATCTCGCCCGTATAGCAGCCATCGGCGACCACCATCCGGGTGGCGATGATCGCGGTCGCGCCCAGCACTGCCCCGATCGGCCCGACCACCTCCTGCCCGGACGTGCTCACGATGATCGTGTCCTCCCCGGCGTCGCGGTGGGCGGCGAGCAGCACCTCGGCCTCCGCGTACACGTAGGGCAGAATCTCCTCGGCCAGGTGGCGGGACACGATCTCGCTGACCAGATCCGCGGGCCAGCCCCGGCACAGCTCGCTGACCTGCGCGCGGGCGTGTTCCATCCGGCGAGGCCCGGCCCCGGCGAGCCGGAACGCCAGCTGGCCGAATGCGGCGCGCAGCGCGGCGCTCTTGCTGATCAGGCCATGCCGGTATAACGGCGGGCCGAATGCCAGCGTGCTCGACCGCGAGATGATCGTCTTGTCCAGATCAAAGAAAGCAGCAATGGATGAGCTTTCACTCTCGACGGATATGCCCACGGTCCGGCAGCATAGAGGAGAGATCCGGCACGATAGCGGAGGTCGGATCCTTGAGACCGGGACAGTACCGTCTTGACTGGCTGGTAACTTTGGCTCGTTACGCATAGGCTTTCTTGGGTGACGGACCCGGCTCTGCCCCCCCGGAGCCGGACCGTACGGCGACCCCCGCTCTCCCCCCCGGCGGGGGTCGCCTCATCTTTCCGGGCCGTCTCGCCGCTTTTTAGCTCGCGGCGAGACGGCGTCCCGGCTTCCTAGCAGGCATGTCAGCAGCTGACCGCTCCTGGGCAGGGGAACGGTACGGCGACCCCCGCTTTCCTCCAGGGGCGCCATCCATCATCCCGCGTCCTGGCTGACGAGCAGGCATTTCAGCAGGCTGACCGCTCCCGCCTTGGACAGCGGCTGGTTGCCATTCCCGCATTTGGGCGACTGGATGCAGGACGGGCACCCGGCGTGGCACTCGCAGGACTCGATGGCCTGCAGGGTGGCCAGCAGCCAGTCCGTCGCCGCCTGGAACCCGCGCTCGGCAAAGCCGGCGCCGCCGTCGTGCCCGTCGTAGACGAAGACGGTCAGCCGCCCGGTGGCCGGGTGCAGGTCGGCCGAGACCCCGCCGACATCCCACCGGTCGCAGGCGGCGACGAGCGGCAGCAGGCCGATCGCAGCGTGCTCCGCGGCATGCGCCGCGCCGGCTAGGTCGACTCCGCGGCGCGCGAGGCCGGCCCGCTGGCCGGGTCCGATCGTCCACCAGACCGCCCTGGTCCGCAGCGTGCGCGGCGGCAGGTCGAGCGGTGTCTCGTCGGTCGGCTGCCCGGTGTCCAGCTGCCGGCGGACATAAGAGGTCACCTGGCGGGTGACGGCCACGTCGCCGAAGTGCACCCGTGCGGGGCCCCAGGAAGCGCGGCGGAGTTCCGCGGTCACCTCGATGCTGGTCAGCTCCCGTGCCGAGGTGGCGTAGCCGGGATCGCGCGCTTGCACAAGGGCCACGCCTTCCGCCAGGTCAAGCCTGGTGACCAGGTACATCTCGCCCTGGTGCGGGTAGACGGCACCGTCGTGGGCGAGCACATGCGCCGACGGCTCGTCGACCGTGCCGACCAGCCGGCCCGTCGACTCCTCCACGATCCGCACCGGCAGGCCGCCGGTGCCGCGCAGGCTGGTCGCCGCCGCCCGGCCGTGCCGCGTCCAGTACCGCCAGCAGCCCCGCGGCCGCAGCATCCCTTCCCTGGTCAGCTGGTCGGCCACCGCGGCCGCGCCGGGCCCGAACATCTCGATATCAGCCGGGGTCAGCGGCAGCTCGGCCGCCGCCGCGCACAAGTGCGGCGCCAGCACGTAAGGATTGCCGGGATCGAGCACGGTCGCCTCCACCGGCCGGTGCAAGATCGCCTCCGGGTGATGGACCAGGTAGGTATCGAGCGGATCGTCACGGGCGATCAGGACGGCGACAGCGTCTCGCCCGGCCCGCCCGGCCCGTCCGGCCTGCTGCCATAGCGCTGCCCTGGTGCCTGGCCAGCCCGCGATCAGCACCGCGTCGAGACCGCAGATGTTCACGCCAAGCTCCAGCGCCGTGGTGGTAGCAAGGCCAGTGATGGTGCCCGCCCGCAGCGCATCCTCCAGGTGCCGCCGGTCCTCGGGCAGGTAGCCGGATCGGTAGGCGGCCACCCGCTGCGCCTGGCCGGCCGCACCAGCCTCGGTCAGCGCACGCCTGGCGCCGAGCGCCACCGCCTCCGCCCCCCGCCGGGACCGGACGAAGGCAAGCGCGGGAACGCCCTCGATTACCAGGTCAGCAAGCAGACCGGCGGCCTCAGCGGTGGCGGTCCGCCGGACCGGCGCGCCGGCCTCGCCGCGCAGCGCAGTCAGCGGCGGTTCCCACAGGCAGAAGGTAACGGGGCCATGCGGGGCGGTGTCCGCCGTGACTTCCTCGGCGTCCAGGCCGGTGAGCAGCCTGGCGCACCGGCCTGGCTCGCTGATCGTGGCCGAGGCCAGCATGAAAACGGGGCCCGCGCCGGGCGCGGTGCTGTCCTGACTCTGACCCTGGCTGCTGCCGCCGCCAGCTGGCCTGCCTGGCCGGCCGGCGCCGGAGCCTGGCGCGGCATGGTGCGCGGCCACCCGCCGGAGCCGCCGCAGCACCTGCGCCACGTGCGACCCGAAGACTCCCCGGTAGCCGTGGCACTCATCGACGATCACGTACTGCAGCCGCCGGAGGAACCCGTTCCACCAGGCGTGCCGCGGCAGCAGCGTGTGGTGCAGCATGTCGGGCGTGGTGAGCAGGTAACTGGCGTGCGACCGGGCCCAGGACCGATCGGCCGCCGGCGTGTCCCCGTCCACGACCGCTGCGCGCACGCCCGGGATACCGAGGGATTGCACGATGCGCAGCTGGTCGGCAGCGAGCGCCCTGGTCGGCGCTATGTAAAGGGCGGTTCCCCCGGCCAGTACGCCGTCCAGCGCGGGCAGCAGGTACCCGACGGACTTTCCCGACGCGGCCGGCGTTGAGATGATCACGTTCCGCCCGGAGCGGGCGTGGTCAGCGGCCGCCGCCTGGTGCGCCCACGGGGCGGGCACCCCGGCGGCGGCGAACGCCTCGACGAGCACCGGGGGTACCCAGTCCGGCCAGCCGGTGCTCCGCCCGGTCCTGGCGGGGATGTGCTCGACATGAGTCAGCCGTCCCGAGCGGGCGCCCAGGCTCAGCAGCCGGATCGCCCCGGGCGACGATGAAGGCGGCGGCGATGGTGGTGACGAAGGTGACGGCGACGGGCCGCGATCGCCGCGGCCCGCGGCCGCCGGGAAATACTCGGTTTGATCCGGGACACGACCAGTTGGATCCGGGACGCCGGCATCCCCGGCCGGCCCGGTATCGTCCTGACCCTGGCCGCGGTCGTCCCGGTGCCGGGCACGTTGGTCCTGATCCGGGACGCGCCGGCGCCGCCCGGGCGCGGACACGGCGGCCTGGCCGGCCGGCTCCCCCGCGCACCGCGGGGGTATCGGTTGCTCACCGGGGACGAGCGGCGTCACTGTAGGCATCGCGTTTCAGTGTGTCATCCGGCGGCAAGGTGCCTCGAAGCGTGATCTGGTATAGACATGACCTCAGAGCGTGATTGAATTCGCGTCGGGAGCAAGGCCGCCCCACTGGAAGCCTGGGATTTCGCCGGGCAGCGACGCTGAGACGATGGGCCGAATGGCGCTGGAGGATTTGTGGATCTGAAGCTTGATCATCACACCAAGGACGGGATCGAGGTCGTCGACGTCGAGGGCGAGATCGACGTCTACACCGCGCCGCGATTGCGTGAACTCCTGATCGAACTGGTGAACAACGGCTTCTACCAGCTCGTGGTGAACATGGAGAAGGTCGAGTTCCTGGACTCGACCGGGCTGGGCGTCCTGGTCGGGGGGCTGAAGCGGGTCAGGGCGCACGACGGGTCGCTTGACCTGGTCTGCACGCAGGAGCGGATTCTGAAGATATTCAGGATCACCGGCCTGACCAAGGTGTTCGGCATTCACGACACCGTGGACGAGGCCATCACGGCAAGAAAAGCCGAGAAGTAACCCGCCGGCGCATGCCCCGAGATGCCAACGGTCGAGGTTAGCTTCACGCCCCTGCCTGCGCACGTGCGCACGGCCCGGCTCGTCGCCACCGCGGTGGCCAGGCGCAGCGGCGTGGACGAGGCATTGCTTGACGAGGTCAGGCTGGCGGTCGGCGAGGCATGCTCGCGTGCGGTGGAGGCACACCGCCGGTACTGCCCGGCCGAGCCGATCAGGATCGCGCTGACCGATGCTGCGGGGAGGTTCGAGGTCGAGGTCACCGACACCGGCGCCGCGGGCGGTTCCGCCACGGCCGGTGCCGCTGGCGGCAGCGATCTCGCTGGCATCGCGGCCCGCGGCGCCACCGCCGCGGCGGAGCCAGGCGGCTCGCCGGGCTTTGAGCATGGCCTGGGCCTCGCCGTGATCGCCGGCCTCGCCGATGACGTGCAGATCAGCGAGACCGCGGCAGGCGTCAGCATCAGGATGAGCTGGCCTGCGGTTGGCATCCAGCACTAACGCGGATGTCGCGCAGAGCACGGGGTCGCATTACCATCCAGTGACCCGCATGTAGACTCCCGGCACTGCCGGTGGTGGCACTCCTCGCTGGTTGCGTGCTGAACATCCCCGCCCGGGTGCCACGACACTGCACGGGCAGCAGCGTCGCGCGTAGCGTGTTTCCCTGTCAAGGAGGGCAGATGTCAAGGCTCAGCCTCGCTCTGGCAGGTGGTGCGCCCAGCGTTACCGGCGCCAACCTGACCTGGGTCATCGTCGTGGCCGTGATCGCGCTGCTCGCGCTGGGCGTGGCCGGGGTGCTGGTCAGGCAGGTGCTGGCGGCCGGGCAAGGCACCGAGAAGATGCAGGAGATCGCGCTCGCCGTCCAGGAGGGCGCGGCGGCCTACCTGCGGCGCCAGTTCAGGACGCTCAGCGTCTTCGTGGTGCTGATCTTCTTCGTGCTGCTGCTGCTGCCCGCGGACACCGCGTCCGTCCGCTGGGGCCGCAGCGGGTTCTTCCTGGTCGGGGCGTTCTTCTCGGCGCTGACCGGGTTCACCGGCATGTCGCTGGCCGTCCGCGGCAACGTCCGGGTGGCGGCCGCCGCGCGGGCCGGCGCGGAAGGCGAGCGGCCGGCCATGCGGATCGCGTTCCGCACCGGCGGCGTGGCCGGCATGTTCACCGTCGGCCTCGGCCTGCTCGGCGCCGCGGTGGTGGTGATCCTCTATAAGGCGAACGCGCCCAGCGTGCTGGAGGGCTTCGGCTTCGGCGCGGCGCTGCTCGCGATGTTCATGCGGGTCGGCGGCGGCATCTTCACCAAGGCCGCGGACGTCGGCGCGGACCTGGTCGGCAAGGTCGAGAAGGGCATCCCGGAGGATGACCCGAGAAACGCGGCGACCATCGCCGACAACGTGGGCGACAACGTCGGCGACTGCGCCGGGATGGCCGCCGACCTGTTCGAGTCCTACGCGGTCATGCTGGTCGCCTCGCTGATCCTGGGCGTGAAGGCATTCGGCTCGCAGGGCCTGGTGTTCCCGCTGATCGTGCCCATGATCGGAGTCATCACCGCGGTAGCGGGCATCTTCGTGGTCGCCCCGCGCCGCGGCGATCGCAGCGGCATGACCGCCATCAACCGCGGCTTCTTCATCTCCGCGATCATCTCGCTGGCGCTGGTGATCGCCGCCGCTTTCATCTACCTGCCGGCGAAGTTCAGCGACCTCAAGGGCGTCACTGGCCCCGGCAGCCTGGCGATCCTGGCGCATGGCGGCAGCCCGCGGCTGCTGGCCATCGGCGCGGTCCTGATCGGCCTGGTGCTGGCCAGCGCCATCCAGCTGCTCACCGGCTACTTCACCGAGACCAACCGGCGCCCGGTCAAGGAGATCGGCGAGAGCTCGCTCACCGGGCCGGCCACCGTGATCTTGTCCGGCATCTCGGTCGGCCTGGAGTCCGCGGTGTACTCGGCCCTGCTGATCGGGGCGGCCGTCTACGGGGCGTTCCTGCTCGGCACCGGCAATGCGACGATCGCGCTGTTCGCCGTGGCGCTGGCCGGCACCGGGCTGCTGACCACGGTCGGCGTGATCGTGTCAATGGACACCTTCGGCCCGGTGTCCGACAACGCGCAGGGCATCGCCGAGATGTCCGGTGACGTCGACGGCGAGGGCGCGCAGGTGCTGACCCGCCTGGACGCGGTCGGCAACACCACCAAGGCGATCACCAAGGGCATCGCGATCGCGACCGCGGTGCTCGCGGCGACCGCGCTGTTCGGCGCGTTCCGCAGCACGGTGGAAAGCGCGCTTGGCGGTGCGGCCGGTACCTTCAGCCTGTCGGTCGACAAGCCGAATGTCCTGGTCGGCGTCATGATCGGCGCAGCGGTGGTGTTCTACTTCTCCGGCCTTGCCATCATGGCCGTCGGCCGCGCGGCCGGGCGGGTCGTCTACGAGGTCCGGGAGCAGTTCCGCAACCACCCCGGAATCATGGACTATACCGAGAAGCCCGAATACGGCCGGGTCGTGGACATCTGCACCAAGGACTCGCTGCGGGAGCTAGCCACGCCCGGCCTGCTGGCGGTGCTGACCCCGATCGCGATCGGCTTCGCGTTCGGCTACGCGCCGCTCGGCTCGTTCCTGGCCGGCGCGATCGCGGCCGGCGCGCTGATGGCGGTCTTCCTGGCCAACTCCGGCGGCGCCTGGGACAACGCGAAGAAGCTCGTCGAGGACGGCAACTACGGCGGCAAGGGCTCGGACGCGCACGAGGCCACGATCATCGGCGACACCGTCGGTGACCCGTTCAAGGACACCGCCGGCCCGGCGATCAACCCGCTGATCAAGGTAATGAACCTGGTATCGCTGCTGATCGCGACGAGCGTCGTGAAATACAGCCATAACGAGGGGCTGCGGGCTGGTGTCGCCATCGTCGCGGTCGCCATCGTGGTCGGCGCCGTGATCGTATCCAAGCGCCGGTCCACGAGCATCGCGTCAGCCGGCCCGGGCGGCACCGGCAAGTCCGACTCCTCCGCTGGCCCGGCGCCCGCGGGCGAGGAAGGCAAGACCTCCGCGGGGACTGCGGCAGCCTGAATCGCCCGGTCAGCGTGCCGGCCAGCCAACCGGGGGCCCCGATGGCGCACGATGGTCTTATGCAGGCCAGCAGGCGACTGATCGTGATGCGGCATGCGAAGGCAGGCGACCTGCCCGGCGGCCCGGACAACGAGCGGGCGCTGAATCCCCGCGGCCGGCGTGATGCGGCCGTGGCCGGGGACTGGCTGCGCGGGCAGGGCTTCCTTCCCGGCCTGGTGCTGTGCTCCACCGCCAGGCGCGCCAGGCAGACCTGGCAGCAGATCGCCGGCGGGCTGCCGGGCCCGGTGACCGTGCGCGAGGATCCGCGCCTCTACCAGGCGGGCTCGGCCGAATTGCTGGACATCATCAGGCAGGCTCCGCCGGACGTGGTGACGCTGATGTACGTCGGGCACAACCCGGCCGCCCAGGATCTGGCGGCCGTGCTGCTCGGCGAAATGGCGCGATTCCCGGCGGCGGCCATCGCGGTGATCGGCCTGGCAGTGCCATGGGCGGCCGCGGCTGCGGGCGACGGCGAGCTGGCCGGCTTCTGGAGCCCGCACTCCGCCACCTGAGCACGGTCGGCCACGCACCCGGATCTTCCCGGCGCCCGGTGCGTGCCCAGGGCGCGGTTCAGGTGACCGATTGCCTGGCCCCGGCGGTGGCCGCGACGACGGCATCGGCCGCGTCGGCCGCCTCCACGTCGTCGCGGGAGATGCCGAGCAAGTAGAGGATCACGTCCAGATGCGGGACGCTGACCGAGGCATCGGCGGCGTCCTGCACCGCGGGCTTCGCGTTGAAGGCGATGCCCAGGCCCGCCGCCGCGATCATGTCGAGGTCATTCGCGCCGTCGCCGACCGCCACGGTCTGGCTCAGCGGAGTGCCCGCCTGCGCCGCGAAGTTGCGCAGCGCGAGCTCCTTCCCGGCCCGGTCGATGACCGGGCCGGTCACCCGCCCGGTCAGCCTGCCGCCGGAGATTTCCAGCGTGTTCGCAGCCGCGTAGTCAATCCCGAGGTCAGCGGCGAGCCCGTCGGTGAACTGGGTGAAACCGCCGCTCACGACCCCGCACCGGTAGCCAAGCCGCTTCAGCGTCCGGATCAGCGTGCGCGCTCCTGGTGCCAGCCGCAGCTCGGCCCTGACCGCCTCGACGGCCGCCATGTCAAGCCCGGCAAGCAGCGCGACCCGCTCCCGCAGCGATGCCGCGAAGTCCAGTTCCCCGCGCATCGCCGCCTCGGTCAGGGCAGCGACGCGCTCCCGGCAGCCGGCCCGGGCGGCCAGCAGGTCGATGGCCTCGCCCCTGATCAGCGTCGAATCGACGTCCATCACGATCAGCCGCATCGCGCGCCGGTGCAGGCCGCCGCGCTGCACGGCCACGTCCGCCCGCTGGTCAAGCGACGCGCGGGCCAGGGCGCCGCGCAGCGCGTCCGGGTCGGCCCCGGACACCTCGAACTCGATGCACGTCACCGGCCGGTGCGCGAGCCTGCCGATCCGGTCGATGTTGGCGCCGCTGGCCGCGATCCGGCCGGCGATGGCCGCGATGGCGGCGGGGGCCAGCGGGGTGCCGAGCACCGTGACATGCAGGCTGCCGCGCTGCCGGGGGCGCTCGCCGGAGCCCGTGGTGATCTCGGCGTCCAGGCCGAGGTCCGTGGCGACGGCGGTGACCTGGCGGTGAATTGCCGTCAGGTCGGGCGCTCCGTCACAGCACAGCAGCACGCCGAGGACCAGGCGGCCGCGTATCACGACCTGCTCAATGTCGACGACGCTCAGCTCGTGCGCCGCCAGGACGGAGAACAGCCGTGACGTGACTCCCGGCCGGTCCCGGCCGGTCAAGGTGATAAGGAGTGTGATCTGCAGCCCGGACATCGTGGGTCAACGCTACCGGGGAGCGTGCGCCTCGCCGCGCCGGATGCCGTAGGTTCGAGCTGGAGATGCCGCTGGGCTCGAAGGGGGGCGCATGTCGGACGAGGTGCTGCGGATGCGCGGGGTCGGCGTCCGGCGCGAGAAGTCAATGCTGCTGCGCGACGTCGACTGGATCGTGCACAGCGGCGAGAGCTGGGTTGTCATCGGCCCGAACGGCGCCGGCAAGACCACGCTTCTCCAGGTGGCGGCCGCGCTGCTGCCGCCAACCGAGGGGACGGCCGAGATCCTTGGCGAGAACGTGACCGAAGCCGACATCTTTGACCTGCGGACCAGGATCGGGCTGGCGAGCGCGGCGCTGGCTGACCGCGTGCCGCCGGCGGAGAAGGTCATCGACCTCGTGCTGACCGCCTCCTATGGCATCCTCGGCCGGTACACCGAGGACTACGAGTCCGGCGACGTCACCCGGGCGGTGGAATTGCTCGACGCCCTTGGCTGCGCGCACCTGATCAGGCGGCGGTTCGCGACTTTGTCCGAGGGAGAGCGCAAGCGCGTGCAGATCGCCCGCTCCCTGATGCCCGACCCCGAGCTGCTGCTGCTCGACGAACCGGCCGCCGGGCTGGATCTCGGCGGCCGCGAGGACCTGCTCAGGCGGGTCGCCGCGCTGGCCAGGGATCCCAAGGCGCCGCTGATGGTGATGGTCACCCATCATGTCGAGGAAGTGCCGCCGGGCTTCACCCACGCGCTGCTGATGCGCAAGGGCGCCGTGCTCGCGGCAGGCAAGGTGCGAGATGTATTCACCGCCCGTCACCTGTCCAAGTGCTTCGGCTTGCCGCTGCTGGTCGAGCAGGCCGGTGCCCGGTGGACTGCCCGCGCCGCCGTGGCGCCCTGACCCGGCCCAGGCCAGCCTGCTGCCACCAGGCCAGGCAGCCGACGGGGAACCCGCGCGGCCTGTTTACGATCATGACCATGCGAGGATCCCGTGGGCGCTGCTGAAGCGCTCGCGATCTTCGCGGCGGCGGTCGCGGCTGGCGGGATCAATGCGGTCGTGGGCTCGGGATCGCTGATCACCTTCCCGACGCTGCTCGCGTTCGGCTTTCCCGCGGTCATCGCCAACGTGTCCAATAACGTCGGGCTGGTGCCCGGCAACCTGAGCGGTTCCTTCGGCTACCGGCGTGAGCTGGCGGGCCAGCGGGGACGGCTGCTCTGGCTCAGCGCCTTCGCCGCGGCCGGGTCGCTGGCTGGCGCGATCTTGCTGCTCTGGCTGCCGGCGAGCGCGTTTACGCTGGTCGTCCCGGTGCTCATCCTGATCGCCTGCGTGCTGGTGCTCATCCAGCCGCGGCTGAGCACCTGGGTGGCCACCAGGCGGGAATCTCGTGACGGCGCACGCAGTCCGGTCCTGGCCACCGGGGTGCTCGTCTCCGGGACCTACGGCGGTTACTTCGGCGCCGCGCAGGGCGTCCTGCTCATCGGCCTGCTCGGCAGCTTCCTCGACCGGGACCTGCAGCGCGTCAATGGCGCCAAGAACGTGCTCGTGACGATCGTGAATGCCACGGCAGCGCTGGTATTCGTCCTGCTCGCGGACGTCAACTGGGTCGTCGCGGCGCTGATTGCCGTCGGCTCGACGGCAGGCGGCCTGCTCGGCGCGCGGCTTGGCCGCCGCCTGCCGCCGCTGGCGCTGAGGATCTTCGTCGTCGTGATCGGGGTGGTCTCGGCGGCCAGGCTGATCTTCTTCTGACGAGCAGGTCCCGGCAGCAGGACTGCCGTGATCCAGCGCCCTACTGCCGGGACCTCTCAGCATGCCCCTGCCGCGGCTTGCGCGGCCGTACCTGGACCATCCCGCTGTCGCTGACCCTGACCTCGAACGCGGGCTGGCGCGCGGTTGCCGGGCCGTGCACGACGGCCCCGTCGGCGACCCGGAATGTGCTGCCGTGCCAGGGGCAGACGATGCAGGAGCCGCCAGGCCCGGCGTCCAGCCGGCCCTGGTGCAGCGGGCCGCCGAGATGGGCGCACTGATCCGCGAGCGCGCTCACCTCGGCACCTTCCCTGATCAGGACCAGGGCCAGGTATCCCAGCTGGCGGCGCACGGCGCGCCCGTCCGGCAGCCCGGCTGCCGCGCAGAGATCGTGCCAGCCCAGCGGCGCGAGATGGGTGACGGGCTCCGCATGGCTGGTGCCCGCGCCGAGTGAATACGCCAGATGCCTGCCCAGGTACCCGCCCGCGGCGGCCGCCGCCAGCCCGCCGATCGAGAGCACTCGCCCGGCCGCGTTCCGTCCCGTGCCCCTGGCTAGCAGCGACGCGGCGAAGAGCGTCGACGCGCAAGCCCCGGACGCGGCGTGCACGAGGCCCACCCGCTGCTGCTCACGATGCAGCGCCGACCAGTCGGCCCAGCCAGCCGCAGCCGTCGGGACGGTACTCGCCAGGCCGAACGCGATAAGGGCGCGGGCGCCGCGCTCCGAGCCGGGCACGAAGTCAAGCACCGTCGCTGAGGTCCAGAAGCCGAGCGGCAGCCCGGTCAGCGCCGGGTGCACGGGCTGGCCGAACGGCACGCCGTGCAGCACGTCGGCCCATCCGCCGCTGGGCAGGACGCGCCGCAGCAAGCCCGTCAGGGTGCTGGCGGCACCATCCAGGGCATGCGCGTGCTCAAGCCGCTCGGCGGCCCGCATGCGGGAATCGGCCGCCACGGCGCTGGTACCGTCACGGCGGGCGAAGAATCGTGCCCGGGATCGGCTCACGCGGATGTTCGTACCCGCCGTCCGCCCGCCTACCACCTGCCCGTGCCGGGCGGGCCAGGTGGTAAGCCGCCAGGTGGCGGGCGGCCCGGCGCGAGGCCGCATGACCGGCCGTCATCGCGGCGGCTGTCCGGTCATGTCGGCGGCCGGGCGAGCAACCCGTCGCCGACCGCCCGCTCCACCAGGTCCCGCGCGTAGCGCCCGAGCACCGCGGAGCCGTCCTCGATAAGCGCCACGTTGCGGAGCACCTGCTCGGCCGTGATTCCGTGCTCAGCCCAGGTCCCGCCGCCCGCCTGGACATTCGCCAGCATCGGCTGCAGCCTGTCCATGGCGCGCGCGAACTTCGCCTCCGGCGTGCCGCGTTCGGTGAATTCATCCCACAGCGCGCGGATGCGCGCGGCCTGGCCGTCCGGGAGCAGCGCGAAGATCCGGTCGGCCGCCGCCCGCTCTGCTTGCTGCTGCCGGACATGCTGTGCCGCGTCTGCGTACAAGAACAGGTCGCCCGCGTCGATCTCGACCATGTCGTGCACGAGGAGCATGGCGATGACCCGGCTCAGATCGATGCCGGGCGGCGCGTGCTCGGCCAGGACCAGCGCCATCACCGCCAGGTGCCAGGAGTGCTCGGCGGAGTTCTCCCGCCGGGCAGGCTCGGTGAGCGGGGTCTGCCGCAGCACGCCCTTGAGCCGGCCAGCCTCGTTGACGAATCGCATCTGCTCATCCAGATCCATGTCCCTATTGGACCAGCACCGGCCCGGCGAGGCACGGTAGAACCCTGCGTGACGGTTCGAGTACCCCCGGTGACTGGCGCCGATGCGGCAGATGCGATCATTCTCCTGGGGGACCCAAAGATGATACGGGGGACCGGCTCATCAAAGCTCGCCCTGGCGGGGCACAGGCTCGGCCAGGGCGAGTTCTCCGTCCCGAGGGGAGGTGACGGCCGAGGTGAACTGCCCGGCCCGGGGCGGCGTCACCGGATCACCGCGCGGGTACGAACGGGGACATGGCCTACACTGAGCTCGCCGCACGCCCGGCCGGCGGCCGGCCGTGAAGGGCGACTGGGTCGAGATCGTCGTCGACACCGGCGGGGAGACGAGGACGTACGACGTGAAGGCCACCCGGGCTGGCCGCCGGGTCGAGGTGGTAGTCCGCCGCGGCCTGGTCGAGGTGAGCGAGCTGACCAGGGGCGGCACCGTGGTGCGGACGGCCCGTTTCATGGCGAGCCGGGTCGTTGCCGTGGTGGAGCACCCGGCAGCCCGCCGCGCTGGCGCCGGCCCCGCTGGCCGCACCGCCTAGCTACGGGGCTCGCAGGAGCACGGCTGGCCGGGTGCGCCCGGCGATGGCGGCGGGGACGACGGTGAGCAGGTTGCCGGCCGCGGCCAGCCCGGCAAGGCCGAGGAGGAGCGCCAGCAGCGGGATCTCGGTGACCGGGACCGCGCCGAGGGAACCGGCGAAGCCCTGCCAGGCCCAGCGTCCGGCGGCAATGCCGAGCGGCATCCCCACGGCGATGGCCATGGCCAGGGTCAGGGTCGTCTGCCAGGCGATGATCGCCCGGATCTGCGCCTTGGTCATGCCCAGGGCCTTGAGCAGCGCAAACTCCCGGCGCCGCCGCCGGACCGAACTCAGCACCGTCAGCGCCAGGGAGAGCACGGCGGCAGCGGCCAGGCCGGCGGCGAGCGCCAGCGGCTGGCGACCCATCTGCGCGGCGTTGCTGACCGCCGAGGCCACCGCGGTGTGCAGCTCGTATGTTCCCCCGGGCAGGCCGTCGGGATTATGGGAAACGATCCGGTGGATCAGCCGGGCGCGCTGCGCGGCGGTGCTGCCGGGAGCCAGGTCGATGGCCACGGCACTGGGCAGGTCCAGTGCCTGGCCGCGGGCACGGGTCAGCGGGCCCCGCAGTCCCTCCACGGCCAGCAGGGTGTCCTCCGGGAGCATCGCGCCCCGGCCGAGCGATACATGATCGCCGGTGGACAAGCCGAAGGAGGGCAGCGCCACGGTCCCGGTGATAGTCAGGGTGCGCGCGTCCGGCCCAGTGCCCACCCGCACGGTATCGCCGATCTTCTTGCCGAGATCCCGCAGCGTCGTCTCACCGAACTCGATCTGGTCACTGGCGCTCGGCGGCCGGCCGCTGATGGTGACCGGCTGGACCGGGTCACCATGCCGGCGGATGCCCATCACCGGGAAGATGCGCCGGTCGATGGGCAGCTGGGCGAAGGCAAGCTCGGACCACCCGGCCACCGCGTGCTGGCCGCTGATCAGCTGATTCAGCCGGCCGGGGATAAAGGCGCTGAAACCGCCCTCAGCCTGAATCGCGATGTCCCAGTTCCAGCCATACCGCGCCGGGTGGGAAACCAGCCCGGTCAGGCTGGCACCGAAGACCACGGCGGTGACGACCGAGGTGACCGCGGCAATGGAGCCCGCGATCGCGGACCGGATCGGCGCCGCGCGGGCTCCCGTGCCCGGCTCAAGCGCGTTGCGGCTGCCGATGACCGCAGCGGCCGGCAGGCCGGCCCTGGCAGCTGCGCTGGCGATGGCCGACGGATGCCCGCCCGCTGCCGCCGTCGGCCGCTGCCGGACCGACCGCGCGGCCAGCACCGCCAGCAGGCTCAGCGTCGCGATGGCCGCGATAGCCACGCCACCGCCGAGTACCAGGCCGTCCGCCTGCACGCCCCGGGCCGGGTCGAAGTTGCGCACTGGCCCGACGGGCGCCAGCGGGGAGAGCGCCACCGCCCCCGCGACGGCCAGCACGCCGCCGCCGGCCAGCGCCAGCAGCCCGGGCAGGCCGGCCGCCGCGGCGGCCTGGGCCCTGGTCGCTCCGAGGATCCGCAGCACCGCGGTATCCGGCGCGGACCTGCTGGTGAGCTGCGTCAGCCCCTGGCCGACCAGGACCAGCATGGCCAGGGCGGCGATACCGCCGAAGATGGCCAGCGCGGTCACCTGCGGCCGGATCGACTGCCGTACCTGGGCGCGGACGGTGTCGTAGCGCTGGATGTAGAACGACAGGCCGGCGTGCTGGTTGCCGGTGATGCGACGCTCCCGCCGGGTCATGCTGCTGGCCAGCCTGGCAAGTTCCCGCTGCAGCGCGGGGATCCCGGCGGTGCCGCCGGCCAGCCGCACGGCGACCCAGGCGTAGCCGTAGTATGGCAGGGCCCGGCGGGTCGCGCCCGGCGGCAGGATGCCGAACTCCACGTGATCCGTGGAGTCCACCAGCACCGGCGGCAGCTCCACGATCGCCGCCACCCGGTAGGCCCTGCGGACTACCGGCCCGGTGGGCCCGCGGCGGCCGAATCGCTGGAATGCATAGGTGACCCGCCCGCCCACCCCGGAGCCGAAGGCGCGGGCCACCCCCGGTGTCAGCACGATCTCGGTGCTGGATGACTGCGGCGGGAGACGTCCGGCCAGCACCGTCATCCGGTCCTGCCGGAAGTACTCGCCGTCCAGGCTGCCGTTGAGGGGGGGTGCGGTAGCTGACAGGTCGACGCGGCCGTGGATGACGGGCCTGGCGTTCAGGCCGAGGTACGTGCCGCTGGACAGGATGCCTGGCTGCTGTGCGATCAGCCTGATCGGGCGCAGCACGGGTTCGGCCGGCAGCTTGCCTGGCACGTTGACGGCCGCGTCACTGGCCTTGATCGAGGTGAGATAGCGGGCGTAGGCCGTCGAGGTGCGCCGTGCCCCTGCGACGGCGCCGAGGGCCACGGAGCCGAGCAGGCCGCCGAGCAGTGCCAGCAGCAGCGCCTGCCGCCAGGACCGGCGGGCGGTGGCCCGCCACCAGTAAAGCGCCCTGCTCACTGCCGCACCGCCCGCTGGCATCGCACCTGGACAGACCGCATTTCCGCCGCCATGCAGCCCATTGTCCACGCGTTGCCAGCCCTGGGCAGGACAGCCTGCACCACAGCGTCAGGGTGTGCCAGCACCACCATGGCAAGGGTCGGCCATGCCGCCGCGCCGCCGGCCGCTGGCCAGGGTCAGGGGATCAGGACGGCCCGCCGGTGCGGGGCCTGGCCGCACCGCGACCAGGCTTCCGCGGCGCTGGCCAGCGGCAGAGTTTCCCGGTCAGCCGTGAGCCGGCCGGCCGCTGCGTGGTCGAGGATGCCGGCCAGGGCGGCGGCCTTCTGCTCGTGGCTGAGCGCGTTGTTGGTGTAGCCGAGGATGGCCAGCGTCCCGCCGCGCAGGACGGCCGACCCGAGGCTGGCTTCGGCCCCGGCCGCCGATCCCAGGTTCACCAGCCGTCCGCCGGGCGAGAGGACGCCGGCGGCGGCCTCGGCCGGCCTGCCCCAGACCGGGTCGAGTACCACGTCAGCCCGCCCGGCCGTGGCTTCGGCCAGCCGTCGGCCGATGGCTGCCGCGTCATCTCCGGTCAGGTCGGCGACCGCGTCGGCGCCGAGTTCGGCAGCCCGGGCCCGGCCGTAGGCGTCACGGCAGGCCGCCACCACCCGGGCGGCCCCGAGCAGCCGTGCGGCCTGCACGCCGACCTGCCCGACCGTCCCGCTGGCACCGAGGACGAGCACGTGCTCGCCGGGCTGCAGCCCGGCCCGCCAGCTCAGCGCCGTCCAGGCGGCGATCGCCGACAGGCCGAGCGCGGCAGCCAGGTCGTCGCTCACGCCGTCCGGCAGCGGCTGGATCGATTCCTCGGCGGCCACGCACCACTGGGCCATGGCGCCGTCGCCCGGCCGCATGCCCGCGTCGCAGCTGAACCAGACCCGCTGGCCGGCTGGCCACCGCCCGGCTTCCTCGATCACCCCGACGCCCTGCGCGCCGGGCACATACGGCAGCGGCGGCGGGCCGAAGTAGGAGGTGCCCGAGGCGCAGAGCAGGTCGAGCGGATTGACCGGCGCCGCCGTCACCCGGATCAGCGCCTCCCCCGGCCCGCGGCGCGGCACTGGCCGGGACGCGTGCTCCGGCGGCTCGCCGTGGCGGCCGATGACCGCCGCCTGCATGCTGGCGGGCAGGTCCCGGGGCTCAGCCGGCCGGGGCTGGGCCGTCACTGCCAGCGCCGCCCTCCCGTTGCGCGGAGCCCGCATCCCGCCAGCGGCCGTCCCGGTTCCAGGTCAGCGGCGGCCGGCGCGCCGCCGGGCCGGTCCCGGCTTACTGCTGCGGCTGTCATGGCGGCCTCCGTTCTGCGGCTGACCGTAGCCCTCGCTGTGCGGACACATGTCCGTACCACGGCCAGGTGCGATCTGACCGGAAGCGTTGCCGGTTCCCGGCCCACTGTCAAGTGATCGTGCATCGCGCCTGCCGGTCGCCGGAACGGCCGCGCCAGGATGCCCAGCCTGCCCGCCGGATGTCCAGGACGTGCCGTCCCGATGCCAGGAAACTGCATGTCCGCCATGCGGACATGCCTCTGAGATCGCGTTACAGTCATTCAGGACGCCATCCGCACTGGTGGCAGCCGGTGGCGGCAGCGAGAGACGGGCACGGCCCTGCACGTTTGCTCGCCGGCGCGCTACGATCACCGCGCGATGACTGAGAGCAGGGCGGGGCGCCGGGGATGACAACGATCAGGGTGGCGCTGGCCGAGGACAATGTCCTCCTGCGGGAGGGCATCTCCCGGCTGGTCGCCGCCAACGACGACTTCGAGCTCGTGGGGGTAGCGTCCGATCTGCCGGGACTGCTGTCGGTCGTGGCCGAGCACGATCCTGACGTGGTGATCACCGATATCCGGATGCCGCCGACCGGCACCAGCGAGGGCATCCAGGCTGCTGCCTGGCTCAGGAAGCACCGGCCACAGGTCGGCGTCGTGGTCCTCAGCCAGTACACCGCGCCTGGCTATGCGATCGCGCTGCTCGAAGAGGGCTCGGCGGGCCGTGCCTACCTGCTCAAGGAGCAGGTAGCCAGCGTCGACGAGCTAGCCCGCGCGGTCAGGGCGGTGGCCGTCGGCGGGTCGGTGATCGACCCGCGCGTGGTGGACGAGCTGGTCCGGGCCCGGTCACAGCGCCGTATGTCGCCCTTGTCGTCGCTGACCGCGCGGGAGTCCCAGATCCTCGCCGAGATGGCCCAGGGCAAGAGCAACGCGGCCATCGCCGCGGCGCTGACCGTCACCGAGCGTGCGGTGGAGAAGCACACCAACTCCATCTTCGCCAAGCTGGGACTTTCGGAGGAAAAGGACGTCAACCGCCGGGTCAAGGCCGTCCTGCTGTTCCTCAGCGAGCCCGCGGAGGGCTGACGGCGCGGGCCAGGGCGTGACCGCCGGGCCGCGGCCAAGGGGATGCTGCCACACCGCGGCCGAGGATGGCACCACCCTCGGCCGCGGTGCCGCCGCATGCGAAGCTGGCATCGTGACCGGCTCGCACTCCGTCCTGGTCGTCGACGATCAGGCGCCCTTTCGCATGGCGGCCAAGGCCGTCCTGCGCAGGCTGGAAGGATTCGAGCTGGTCGGCGAGGCGGCCAGCGGCCCGGAGGCCATCGAGCTTGTCGACGCGCTCCGCCCGGCGCTTGTGCTGATGGACATCAATATGCCGGAGATGAGCGGCATCGAGGCCACCCGGCGGATCGTCGCGGCACATCCCGATGTCGTCGTTATCCTGTGCTCCACCTACGACGTCGGTGACCTGCCGCCCGCCGCGGCCGCCAGCGGCGCGAGCGCCTATGTCAACAAGGAGCAGCTGGGTGCCGAAACGCTGCGCCGCCTGTGGGAGCACCGGCACGCAGGCACCTTCGGCGCCGCATGACCGCCGCCCGAGCTGCCGGCCGCTGGTCCGCACCGCCCCGGCCAGGCCCGGGCCGGGCACGTCAGTCCGTTCCGACCAGCGGTATCGACCCCCGGACCTCGGCGCCCTTGCCCGGTGCCGATAGCCAGCGCACCGTGCCGCCGATCGCGCCAAGCCGGTCTGCCATGTTCACGAAGCCGTGGCCGCTGGACGCCTTGTCCGCATCCAGGCCAGGGCCGTCATCGCTGACCGTGAAAAGCAGGCCGCCGGACTCCTCCCAGACCCGGATATCCACGCGGGCGCCCGGCGCATGCTTGGCCGCGTTCTGCAGTGCCTCCAGGCAGCAGAAATACACGGCCGCCTCGATTTCGGGCGAGTACCTGCCGATGCCCGTGCTGACCACCTCGGCGGCCAGCGGGCTGCGCCTCGCCGCCGCCCGCAGCGCCTCACCGAGCCCGCTGTCCGCGAGCAGCGGCGGGTAGATGCCGTGGGCCAGTTCCCGCAGCTCCTGAATGGTGTGCTGCACGTCGTCGGCCATCTGGCTGAGCAGCTCGGCGGTGACGTCGGGGTCATCGGCGACCACGTCCCGCGCCAGCCTCAGGTTCACCGCCAGCGCGACCAGGTTCTGCTGGGCTCCGTCGTGCAGGTTGCGCTCCACCCGGCGGCGCTCGGCGTCACCGCTCGCCACGATCCTCGCCCGTGATTCGCGCAGGGCATCCGCCTGCTTGCGCAGCTCGTTCAGCGTGGTCTGCAGGGCAGTATCGAGCTGGACGTTGTGGCTGGCGAGGCCGACCTGGCGGGCGAGTTCGGTGAGCACCCGGTCGTCTTCATCGGTAAAGGCGCCGGCTGCTGGCGGCCGTTCGACGACGATGAGCCCGAGGAGCTCGCCGGCGTGGCTGACGGGCGCCACCCGCAGCTGGCACTGCCCGCGCCCGTCGAGCAGCATGGGCAGCCATACGGATGCCCAGGCGTTGCCGGACACGCCTGCCCTGGTGACGACCGGCCGCTCCCGGGCCGTGACCACGATCGACCGTGGCCCGGTGTCCGGGACCGCCGCCGCCCGCTCCAGCACGTCCCCGGTGCCGGTGAACACCTCGGCACTGGTCAGGCTCATGGTCTTGCGCAGGGACTCGGCCAGTTGCAGCAGCAGCTCATCCATCGTGATCGCCCTGGTCAGCCGGCTGCCGAAGGTTCGCAGCACTTCATCGGGTGCCTGCCGGGCGCCGAAGACGAACCTGGTAGCCCAGTCGACGAGCCTGTCCCTGGCCGGGACGTACCCGATGGCCGCGACCGCGGCCGCGAGCATCGACAGCCCGAGTACCTCGCGGTCGGCCGGTCCGCTCGGCGCCCCGCCGAGACCGAGAACCACGACCACGTAGATGGCGGAGACCGCGATGGCGAAGCCTGCCGCGGCTAGCACATGCACAAGCAGGCGGCCGGCGGCCGGGCCGAGCCTGGGGATGTCCCCGGCGATCATGCCGAACGGCACGAGCGCGGTGGCGGCGGCGGCGATGGCGCTGACCGGCGCGGGCCAGCCGACCAGCAGGTACAGCACGGCGGCGACCAGCGCGACGCCGGCGGCAAGGACGGATCCGATGGCAGCCCACTGCATCCTCTCCCGGTCCCTGCCCGCAATGCGCAGGTACCGGAGCCGCGCCGCCGGGAAGGCGCAGGCCACTACGGCCGCCCAGACCAGCGCCGCCACGGTGAACGGCACAGGCTGGCCGGCCACCGCCAGCCCGGCGCCCGAGACTGCCGCGGCGGCGTAGCCGAGACCGGCGCCGATGCGCCGTGCCTGGCCGTCCAGCCTGCCATCGGGCAGGGCGAGCAGCAGGTGCAGGGATATGGCGATCATCAGCGGCCCGGCGAGCGTTGCCACCGCCTGCGCTGCGCCGCGCCCGCTGCCGTCGGCTAGCCGGGCGGCGGTCAGCGTGACTGCGCCAGCCAGCGACCCGGCCGCCACCTGCCACTGCGGGGTCCTCTCGCGTGCCCGGGCAGTCACGGCGCCGGACAGCGCCCAGGCAAGGACAAGGGCGAAGGCCACGGCCTCAGGCGCTGGGATGCCGGCGCTGCCGGAGCCGCGGATCCCGGCTGCCGCCACGACCACGGTGAGCAGCGGCAGCACCACCCCGGTCACCGCGCGGCGCGCTGCCGTGGGCCCGGCCGCCGGGATGACGCGGGATGCCTCCTGGGCGATGCCGTTCACCTGCGCCACGTCTCCCGGGTGCTGCGCATGTCAGCGGGCCTCGATCGCTGCGTTCCTGGTGCCGGCCGGCTGCTCGTCCGTGGTGTCATCGGCGGGGTCGCCCGCCCCGGCGTCACCGGGCTGCGCGCTCGTGATCTTGCCATCGCGCATCCGCGCCACCCGCTGCGCGGCCCCGGCGACGCCAGCATCGTGGGTGACGAGCACGATGGTCTGGCCGCCGCCGTGCAGCCTGCTCAGCAACTCGATGACCTCGTGGCCGCCATCGGAGTCGAGCGCGCCCGTCGGCTCGTCGGCGAGCAGCAGGGTCGGCTCGTTCGCCAGTGCCCTGGCGATCGCCAGGCGCTGGCGCTGGCCGCCGGACAGGACGCCGGGCACGGCAGCTGCCTTGTCGCCGATGCCGAGCAGGTCGAGTAGGTCGCGGGCACGCGTTTCGGCCATCCGGCGCTTGCGGCCCGCGATGACGGCCGGCAGCGCCACGTTTTCCAGCACTGTCATGCCCTCCAGCAGGTTGAAGAACTGGAAGATGATGCCGATATGCCGCCGGCGGAGGCGGGCAAGGTCGTCCTCGCTGCGCCCGGTCACCTCCTCGTCCGCCACGATGATCGTTCCTTCGTCGGCGGCGTCGAGCCCGGCGACGAGGTTCAGCAGCGTCGACTTACCGCAGCCGGATGGCCCCATCAGGGCGACGAACTCGCCGCCGGCGACCGTAAGGTCGACGCCGCGGAGTGCCCGGACCGGGGCGTTCTCGGCCTCGAATGTCTTACGCACGCCCTGTACCCTCAGCACGGCCTGGCTCTCGCTCATCGTGCCCCCGTCCCGGTTGTCACGTCGTGGATGACTCCGCCAGGCCCGGCCTGCCCGGTGCCTGCAGCGAATTTCGTGATCTTGTAGGCGATGATCGGCGTGTCCCGGCCCTTGACCAGTTGCGCGGGCAGCTCGATCGCGCGTGCGGGCACGCTCAGCGCCTTGCTGGTGGCATCGGAGAGTACCGTCTCGCCGGCCGATGCCAGCTGCTGCAGGCGCTGCGCGAGGTTGACGGTATCGCCGACAAGCGTGTACTCGAGCCGCTCGGCCGAGCCGAGCAGGGCTGCGGCCGCAGGGCCGCTGGAGAGCCCGATCCCGAGCCCGAAAGCGGGCATCCCGTCAGCCGCCCACTGGGCGTTGATGCCTTCCTGCAGGGCATGCATGGCCGCGGCCGAGTCGACCGCGCGGTCAGCGTGATCAGGCTGCGGGAACGGCGCGCCGAAGACCGCCATGACCGCGTCCCCGACGAACTGCATGACCGTTCCGCCCGCACCGAGGATGGCCTGGTTCATGGCCGCCCGGTGGGTGTTCAGCTGCCCGGCCAGCTGGCTAGGATCGGCGTGCTCGGCGATCGTCGAGTAGGACCTGATGTCGCTCATCAGGACGGTCACCTCGACACGCTCGGTCTCCCCGATGCTCTGCGTCCCGCTCCTGAGCTTCTCGGCCAGCCCGCCAGGCAGCAGCCTGGACAGGGTCTCGCCTTGCTCCTCGCGGTCGATGATGGCCTGGTGCAGCAGGCGGAGGCGGTTCAGCGCTCCCCGCTCGCCCGCGGACACCCCGCTGGCGAGCTTGACGAACACGGCTTCGATCTCGTCGGCGATGGCCTCGGGCGGGACCTTCCTGGTCACTGCGATGGCCTTGATGGGCTTGCCCTCCGCCACCAGGCCAAGCAGCTCCTCCTCGGCGGGCAGCAGCCCGCCGGGGGAGATGACCGGCCGGACCAGCGCCTCCACGATCGCCGGATCGAGCGCCGTGCCGCCCGTTGCGACCGTCCTGATGGCGTCGACCAGCTGGTTGCCCTCGGCGATGCGGTCCTTGAGCAGGTAGCCGTAGCCGGCCGAGCCCTCGGCGAGCAGGGCGATGGCGTATTCCGGGTCGTCGTACTGCGAGAGCACCACGACGCCGGTCCCCGGGTGCCGCTTGCGCACCTCCTTTGCCGCGTCGATGCCCTCGCGCAGGAACGACGGCGGCATCCGAACATCGGTGACAAGCACCTGCGGCGCTGCGGCGCTGGCGCCGGTGACGACTTCCTCATAGTCGGCCGCCACGCCGACCACCCGCAGGTCCGGATGGCGTTCGATCAGAGCGCGCACGCCCTCGCGCACGATCAGGTTGTCGTCCGCGAGGAAGACATCGATCGGGCCGACCCCCGTGGCGCTGGGCTGCTGGTTCATCCACCCAGTGTCCGCGTGCGGCGGCTTGTCCGCCAGTGAGCAGGCTGGTGCAGCCGAAGTGGTACTAGCACACGGGGAAAGGCCAGCCACCACCCTGGCGCAGCCGGGGCGGCAGCGACGACCATGGGCCCATGCGCCATGAAAGCTGTGTTACCTCACTGTCGTGGATCCCGTCAGAGGCGATCGAAGGCGGAGCCAGGCTGGCCTTTGATTCCGGATTCGCCCACTATGATGACCCGCCGCCCGGCGAGCTCGATTCCGTCGAGGAATTGCGGCAGGCGGACCGGTTCCGTTTCGCCAATGTTCTCCGCGCCTGGATCGACGTGGACTCCTCCGGCCGTATCGCGGACGCCGGGTACAGCGGGGGCGGCCTGATGGGCTCTACCACCATCAAGCTTGGCGGGCTGCGTTACCGGTTCCAGGCGGTACAGCTACCCGACCTGCAGCGGGATCCGGAAAGGACGGACGAAGGGTCGGTGCGCTTCGCGCAGACCACCGGCGGCCGGACCGGGCTGCCCGCGCCCCGGCGGGTGCGGCGCAAGCCGTATGTCCAGTGGCAGGCGCCGCTGGTCTGGACGACCCTGGCGCTTACCCTGCACGCCGACGGCCGGGCGGAATTCGCGATGACCGGCGCGAGCACCTTCCCGCGGCACTGGGTGTATGACGGCCAGGGCCAGCTGTCGCACAAGTCCGGCCTCACCGACTTCCGTGACTGGTACGGCAAGTCTTTCGGGCGGCACAGCCCGTGGGGCGACGAGGACTCGCCGGCGCTGGTCACCGCGGTCGAGACCGCGCTGGAGCGGACACTGTCCGTGCAGCTGATGCATGGTGGCGCCAAGCCCAGGATCGACCGGCTCCCGGCCGGCGCCACGGTCGTCCGGCAAGGAGACCGCGGAACGGACGTCTACCTGGTCCTTGACGGGGTCATCCGGGTGGAGCGGGACGGCGAGCGGCTCGCCGAGTACGGGCCCGGGGCGCTGCTCGGCGAGCGGGCTCATCTCGAAGGCGGCATCCGGACCTCCTCGCTGGTCGCGGTCACGGCCTGCCGGCTGGCGGCCGTTGACGCCAGCCAGCTTGACCGCTCAGCCCTGGAGGAGCTGGCTGGCGGGCACCGGCGCGAAGACGCGGGCGGGAGCTGATTGGTGCGAATCCACATCTGCGGCGCGCGCGGGTCGACTCCCGCGCCGGGGGCGGAGTTCGTCCGTTACGGGGGCCACACATCCTGTGTGGCCCTCGTCCATGATGGCGATACCGTTCCGACGCTCATCCTCGACGCGGGAACCGGCCTGCGCCGGGCCACGCCGCTGCTGGGGGGGCAGCCGTACGCAGGGGTCATCTTGCTGTCCCACCTGCACTGGGATCATGTGCACGGGCTGCCGTTCTTCCGGGCCGGGGACACCGAGGACGCCAGGGTGACCTTGCTGCTGCCTGAGCAGGAAGACGGCGCGGACGCCGAGGCCGTGCTTGCCCGCGGGATGTCGCCGCCGCATTTCCCGATCCGGCCGGCTGAGCTGCGCGGCGCCTGGGAATTCGGCTCCGCCGCCGCTGGCTGCCTGAAGGCGGGCAGGTTCTCGGTCGAGGCGCGGGAGGTACCGCACAAGGGCGGCAGGACGTTCGGCTACCGGGTCAGCGACGGCAGGTCGGTCATCGCCTACATTCCCGACCATTGCCCGACCAGCCTCGGGCCCGGCCCGGACGGCTGGGGCGAGTATCACCCCGCCGCGCTTGACCTGGCCCAGGGAGCCGACGTGCTGGTGCACGACGCCTCCCTGCTGCCCGGCGAGCTCGCGGCGGAGGCATCGTTCGGCCACGCGGCCGCTGACTACGCGGTCGGCCTCGCCGCGCGGGCGCGCGCCCGGCAGGTGCTGCTCTTCCACCACCGGCCGGACCGCACCGACGATGAGCTCGATGAGCTCGGCCGCCGGCTTGCCGGGGCACCGGTGCCCGTCACCGTCGCTGCCGAGCAGGAGATACTTGAGCTGTGAGAGCACCGGATGCGGTTATCGTCGGGGCAGGCCCGAACGGGCTGGCGGCGGCGGTCACGCTGGCCCGCGCCGGGCTCGCCGTGGACGTCTTCGAGGGCGCCGCGACGCCAGGCGGGGGATGCCGGACCGAGGACCTTACCCTGCCCGGCTTCCACCACGACGTCTGCTCCGCGGTGCACCCGCTCGCCGCGGCGTCCCCGTTCTTCCTCGGCACCGACCTGGCTGCCCGGAGGGTCAGGCTGCTGACCCCGAAGGTTGCCTTCGCCCACCCGCTCGACGGCGGCCGGGCCGCCGCCGTCAGCGCCTCGGTCGACGAGACGGCAGGCGGCCTTGGCGCTGACGCGGGCGCCTACCGCCGGCTGATGGCCCCGCTCGTCCGCGACTCCGGTGCCATCCTTCCTGCCGTCCTTGCCCCGCTGCGGTCCGTGCCCGAGCACGCGGTGGCGGTCTCCAGGTTCGGCCTGCGCGGCGTGCTGCCCGTTTCCTTGCTGGCCAGGCGATTTGAGACGGAGGAGGCCAGGGCCATGCTGGCCGGCGTGGCCGCGCACTCCATGCAGCCGCTGTCCGCGCCGCTCACCGGCGGGTTCGGGCTGCTGCTCACGATGCTCGCGCACACGGCGGGATGGCCGGTCGTCGAGGGCGGCAGTGCCAGGCTCGTCGATGCCCTCACCGCCGAGCTGGCCTCGCTGGGCGGCCAGGTCGTGACCGGCCGCTGGATCCGGCGGCTCGCGGACCTTCCGCAGGCCCGCGCCGTGCTGCTGGACGTCACGCCGCGACAGTTCCTGCAGATTGCCGGGGACCTGCTGCCGGGCCGGTACCGGCGGGCCATGCGGCGGTTCCGCTACGGGCCGGGCGCGTGCAAGGTCGACTGGGCGCTGGACGGCGCGGTTCCGTGGACCGCGGCCGCCTGCCGGGAGGCGGGCACTGTCCACCTCGGCGGCACGCTCGCCGAGGTCGCCCGCAGTGAGGCGGACGTGGCCGCCGGGCGGCATCCGGACCGCCCGTACTGCCTCGTGGCCCAGGCCGGCGTGGTGGATCCGACCCGCGCGCCGGCGGGCAAGCACACGCTGTGGGCTTACTGCCATGTGCCGTCCGGCTCGACGGTGGACATGGCCGGCCGGATAGAGGCGCAGATCGAGCGCTTCGCCCCCGGGTTCCGCGATCTCGTGCTGGCCAGGACGGTCCGCACCGCCGCGGAAATGGAGCAGCACAACCCGAACTACATCGGCGGCGACATTAACAGCGGGGCAGGGACGCTGCGCCAGACGGTCTTCCGGCCTGCCTCGCGATGGAATCCTTACCGGACCGCGCTGCCGGGGGTTTACCTGTGCTCGGCGTCCACGCCGCCCGGCGGCGGCGTGCACGGCATGTGCGGCTCGGGCGCAGCCCGGGTGGCTCTCGCTGACCTGGGCGGTTCCTAGGTTGCCGCGGTGCTAGGCCTGGGACTCCCGCTGATCAGCCGTCCGGCGCTGAGCTTCCTGCTCATGCTGGCGCTGCCGGCCCGGCGGGTCAGCGGCGCTGCGCGGCGATGAGGTCCCGGTACCAGCCGTACGAGGACTTCGGCGTGCGCCGCTGCGTCTCGAAGTCGACATGCACGAGGCCGAAACGCTGGTGGTAGCCCTCGGCCCACTCGAAATTGTCGATCAGCGACCAGGTCAGGTAGCCGCGCACGTCGACCCCGGCCGTGATCGCCTCGTGCGCGGCCCGGAGATGGCCGTCCAGGTACCGGATCCGCGGCTGGTCATCGACGGTCCCGTCGTCGGCCACCGTGTCATCAACCGAACAGCCGTTCTCCGTGATGTAGACCGGCGGCAGCGCGCGGCCGTACCGCTCCCGCAGGAGCAGCAGTTGCTCGGTCAGCGCGGCCGGGACGACGGGCCAGCCGAAGGCGGTGACCGGATAGCCGGGCACTGCCTCCAGCTGGAACGGCAGCGGCGCGCCAGCCAGCGCGGACAGCCGGGTCGGGGCGTAGTAGTTCACCCCGAGCGCATCGACGGGCGCGGAGATCGCCGCCAGGTCTCCGTTCCGCACGCCGTCGGGGCCGTCGCCGCCGATCCCGAAGGCGGACAGGTCCGGGTAGGCGCCGAGCAGCACCGGGTCGGTGAAGAGCCGGTTGTGCAGGACATCGTAGGCGCCGGCCGCGGCCACGTCCGCGGGGCTGTCGCTGGCGGGCCAGGCCGGGCTGTAGTTGTTGGTGATCGCGACCTGCCGTGCCCCGGCCGAGCGGAGCGCGGCGCAGCCCAGGCCGTGCCCGAGCAGCAGGTGGTGAGCGGCGGGCAGCGCCCCGAGCAGCAGCGTCTTGCCCGGCGCATGGATACCGAGCGCGTAGCCGTAGGCCATGACCACGAGCGGCTCGTTCAGCGTAATCCAGAGCGGTATCCGGTCGGCGAGCCGCGCCGCGGCGAGCGCTGCGTAGTCGGCGAACCGGTAGGCGGTGTCCCTGGCCAGCCAGCCGCCCTGGTCCTCGAGCGGCTGCGGGAGGTCCCAGTGGAACAGCGTGGGCACTGGCGTGATGCCGCGGGCGAGCAGCGCGTCGGCCAGCCGGTCGTAGAAATCGAGCCCGCGGTCATTGGCAGGACCGTGCCCCGGCGGCTGCACTCTGGGCCAGGCGATGGAGAACCGGTACGCGCTGATGCCGAGCCTGCTCATCAGCTCGACGTCCTCGCGCCAGCGATGATAATGATCGGCCGCGAGGTCGCCGGTATGGCCGTCGCGGACTGTCCCGGGCTGCCGGCAGAACGTGTCCCAGACCGAGTCACCCCGGCCGTCTTCCCGGACGGCGCCCTCGATCTGATACGCGGCCGTGGCGACGCCCCAGGCGAAGCCGGCCGGGAATCGCGGCATCGGCAGTCCGTTCACCCGATGATCGTATGCCCGCCGGCGGAGCCCGGCCGGCGGCGGCCGGGCAGCCCGTTGGATGTGGCGTTCAACGGCATCAGGCCCGCTCGGCGCCACATCGAGCGGGTCTCGGCGGCGCGGTGCTGTACTAGCCTCGGCAGATGGCCGACACCGCATTCGTTCCCGCCGATTTTGCCGTCCCCGGCGAGCTGATCTCGCCGCCGTTCCGGCTTGAGCCGCTAGGGCCGCAGCACAACAGCGCGGACTACGCCGCCTGGATGTCGAGCATCGAGCACATCAGTGCCACGCCCGGCTTCATCGGCCGCGACTGGCCGGACCCGGCGATGTCGGCCGAGGACAACCTCGCCGACCTGCGGCGGCACGCCGAGGGTTTCGCCGGGCGGACCGGCTTTACCTACACGGTCACGGAGATCGGCAGCGGCGAGACCATCGGCTGCGTTTACATCTACCCGGCCGACGGCACGGATCACGACGCCGCCGTCAGCTCCTGGGTCCGCGCTGACCGGGCCAGCCTGGACGTGCCCCTTTACCAGGCAGTCACCGCCTGGTTGTCGGCAGCCTGGCCGTTCCGCGCGGTCCGCTACCAGCCACGCTGACCAGGGCGCCGCGTCAGGCGGTCGGCGCGCCGTCGGCTATGGCAGCGTCTACCTCGGCCTGGCGGGCGGCGAGCTCCGCCGCGTGCTTCTCCTCGTCGACTCGCTCGGCGATCTCCTCGTCGTCGCGCATCAGCGCCTCGAGGTCGGTCTTCGCCGCGTCGATCACGCCCAGGTCGGTATAGGCGTGCCGGACCTTCGGGCCCCACAGCCCGATGTCCCTGACGCACGGCACGATCCTGGAGAACAGCAGGGTCCTGAACGCCTGCTGGACTGGTGAGTGCTCGGTGAACTCCATGCACTCGGCGACGTCGAAGCCGAGCCGCTCCCAGACCTCCTGCGCGCGGAACCGGTTGCGCATCAGGTAGCAGCCCTCGACGATGAACTCCTCCCGGTCCGCGCGCTCGGCATCGGTGAGCCCGGCGTAATAGTCGCGCAGCGCCAGGCGGCCGAACGCGACATGCCGGGCCTCGTCCTGCATGACGTAGGCGAGCAGCTGCTTGGCCAGCGCGTTGTTGGCCATGTCGCGGTGCACGCCGAACGCGGCCAGCGCGAGGCCCTCGATCAGCACCTGCATGCCGAGGTAGGGCATATCCCAGCGGGAATCACTGAGCGCGTCGGCCAGCAGCTTCGCCAGGTCCGGGTTGACCGGGTAGTACAGGCCGATCTTCTCCCGCATGAACCTGGCGAACAGCTCGACATGCCGGGCCTCGTCCATCGCCTGGGTGGCCGCGTAGAACTTCGAGTCCATGTCGGGCACCGACTCCACGATGCGGGCCGCCACCGTGAGCGCGCCCTGCTCGCCGTGCAGGAACTGGCTGAACAGCCAGGCTGACAGATGATGGCCGAGTTCCTTGCGATCCGCCTCGGACAGCCGTTCCCACTGCCGGGACCCGTAGATGGGGCAGAACTCGTCACCCATCTCCATCACGTCCGTCGGGTCCACCGGGAGTTCCCAGTCGATCCGCTTGGCGGCATCCCACTGCTTGTCCTTGCCGCGCTGATAGAGATCGAGCAGCCGGGTTCGGCCGCTGTCGTATTCCCAGTTGAAGCGAGTCGCGCCGGTGACGGGAACATCCCAGGTACCGGGCGGGACTGGGGTCGTGTAGTGCTCATAGGTGCTCACGGCGGCTCCCGGGATGCTCGGCGGCGATCGCCCCCAGCTTCATTACTACCCAGTAGCTTGCGGGGGCGCAAGGGCTGGCGCCGGGCTGGGCGACAGCGGTTCGGATTTCCGCGTCCGGGCGCGGACATCCAGGCCACTGATGGTTGTCCACAGGCACGCCGGCCGGGCGGCCCGCGACAGGGGCTGTCGGCGGCCCCGCGCGGGTCTACAGGTGCATCGGGTCCTCGTGATCGGCGTGGCCGGCCAGCTCCAGCTGGAAGGTGGAGTGCTCCACGTCGAAATGCCCGCGCAGGCAGTCCTGAAGCCGGTCGAGCACTGCCCCGCTGCGGCCGTCAGCGAGGATCTCCGCGTCCACGACGACGTGCGCGGACAGCACGGGCAGGCCCGAGGTGATCGTCCAGGCGTGCAGTTCGTGCACGCCGCGGACGCCGCGCAGTTCCGTCATGTGGCGGCGGACCTCGGTGAGGTCGATGCCCCGCGGGCTCGCTTCGAGCAGCACGTCGATGGCCTCCCGCAGCAGCCGCCAGGTCCTCGGCAGGATCAGCACGCCCACGGCCAGCGACGCGATCGGGTCGACGCGGGCCAGCCCGGTGACGGCGATCACGACCCCGGTGACGATGACGGCTGCGGCGCCAATGGCGTCCGAGGCCACCTCAAGGAAGGCGCCGCGCAGGTTCAGGCTCTCCGCCTGGCCGCGGCGGAGCAGCAGCAGCGAGATACCGTTGGCGGCGAGCGCGACGACGCCGAACACCACGACCAGCCCGCTGTGGATCGCGGACGGCGCCATCAGCCGCCGGATGGCCTCGATGAAGATAAACGCCGCCATGCCGAACAGCAGCACCGCGTTCACCATCGCGGCCAGGATCTCCGCCCTCGCGTAGCCGAACGTGCGGCGTGCGGTGGCCGGCCTGGCCGCGAAGTACGCCGCCAGCAGGGACAGCCCGACGCCCGCGGCGTCCGCCGTCATGTGCGCCGCGTCGGCGAGCAGCACCAGTGAGCCGGTGACGATGCCGCCGGCGACCTCGGCGACCGCGATCAGCGTGGTCAGCGCGAGGACGGCGGTGAGCGCGCTCCGGTGCCGCCCGGTCGCGGTGAACCCGTGCGTGTGTGAGTGCCCGTGCCCGGAGAGGCCGGGCCGTTGAGTGCCGCGCGCTGTCATGTCTCCTTGCCGGGGCGCCGTCGGCCACGCCGTGACTTGTCTCCATCATGCCCGGCCGGCCGCGGCGGATTCACGCTGCCGTGGGCGAGCAGCTCGTACGCGGGGTTGATCATGACGGGGCCGCCGTCGGCCAGGCCCACCGGCCCGCGGAATCGCACCCGGGCGCCGCAGTCGAGCCCGGGAATGTGCGACCGGCCGTAGAAGAGTGCGGTCAGCTGCCCGGTCGAGTCCGCGATCTCGGTGGCGAGCACGGTGTTGTGCTCGACCGGACGGATCTCGACCGCGAAGATACGGCCCTCCACGGTTGCCCGGCCCGGCTTGACCAGGGAACCGATTTCGGCGACGCCCGGCGGCGGAACCGGCCGGTCGTAGGCATCGGCCGCGGATACGGCCGGGCCCGACCCGGCGGCAGGTCCAGCCGCGGCGCCGGCCTCGGCGCTCTCCCTGGCCTCGGCGCTCTCCCCGGCGCCGGCCTCGGCACCGTCCCGGCCGCCAGCGACGGCATCGGCCGTCGGCTGGTCGCTGCGTGCTGGCTCGTCAGCGCCCGCCGGCTGGCCGGCCGGCCCGGGCCTTCCGCGGCCTCCCGGCTCTCCGGCGGCTGCCGCGGGCTGGCCAGCCGGCTCCGGCGGGCGGGCGGATCCGGGTTTGCTGCCCGGCACTGGCGCCGATGGCTGCGTAACTCCCTGGTCTTCGGCAGGTTTCGCGCCCGGACCGCCTTCCCCGGTCGTCTCGGACTGCCGCTCGTGCAGGGTTTCCAGCCTGCTTTTGACGTCGAACGGCACGATGGTGGCCACCGCGTACGGAATCCTGCTGACCACCCTGGCGATCTTGTCCGCGGTCCCATCGTGCAGCAGCCGGCCGAGCAGCGGCGAGTAGCTGCGCCGGGGCAAGATCGCGGTGACCCCCACGCCCGGCAGTGCCGCCTCCGCGCTGACCAGTTCCGCCGCGCACCTGGCCAGCCGCCGGTCAGGGCAGTCGATGAAGTCGAGCGTGACGCCGGTGTTGCCGTTCAGCCAGTCATGGCGCAATGTCGCCGCCTGGGCGGTGTCGATGACCAGGTGTACAGCGCGCAGGGTGGTCGGCCGCAGGCTGCGCGCGTAGCGCAGGGCGGCAATGGTCGCCAGGTCGAATTCGTCGACGAAGACGTAGGCCGTGCGGCGCGCGTAGGTGGGCGGTTCGGGTGGCCGCTTCTTCCGCGTGCTGATCCGCTCCAGCACCCGGGCCTCCATCCGGTATTCGCGGTTGAGCCTGATGAAGGCGAACACCAGGATCGGGAAGATCAGGATGACGAGCCAGGCGCCCTCGGTGAACTTGACGATCGCGAAGATCAC
>WNGF01000479.1_pt1 | contig 91223 bp, 60 predicted proteins | sample 5400641 | NCBI WGS metagenome assembly WNGF01 (sample SAMN13153371, study PRJNA577476) | soil metagenome | isolation source: 80 cm soil or saprolite under grassland replicate 2 | place: USA:California | collected 2016-06-15 | reverse complement strand
GATCCGCATGAGAACCGATCCAAAAACTGTACAGACCTTGCTTCGTCACAGCGATGTCAAACTGACGCTCCAGTTTTACAGCCATGCGGTCAGTCAGGATCGAATGGCCGCAGCAGGGGAAATGCTAATTGCGATTCTCAGCCACGGGGCGGACCAAAGCGGACTGAAAGCGGACTGACGAATAAGTGATCGGGGTTAAGTTCTTCTTAATCACACAGGTATACCGACGTCTTGAGCATGTTCTGCCAATGCGGACTGAGAGCGGACTGGAATCACGGAGCGAATTTGGCTAAAGTGCTTTGGAAAAGTGGTGGCCAGGGACGGAGTTGAACCGCCGACGCCAGCCTTTTCAGCTCTACGTTATGCTGTAGTCTCAACAACTTAAGTGACTTCAGGTGGCCGCCTAAGTACTTGAAAAGTCGTGAAAGACGCGCAAATCGTGGGTGGAAATCATGGGTTCAAAACCGCTGCAATGTCCTTCATGGCCGGATCGAGCCAGACATCGTAACTGTCTTTATTCAAGATGACTGGAGACAATCGGTAGCGGCCGCACATGGACAGATTGTGGTAGATCGGCTGTTGCTATACAGACTAGTCTGTTCCGATCCTCTCGTGGGCTATGCCGGTGGGATCCAAACCTTCGAGAGCTCTCCTGGAGAGAAACTTCGAAAACCATCGTTTTCTCTCCAATCGAAATCGGCTGCACCTTCTTAGGCACGCTTGTTTGGACAAGTTCAACCACCCTTGGTCCAATCTGTTCGCTAAGCGAAAGGCTCAGAATTTCCCTAACCGAATTCGTACACCTGCCGGGTCCCCAGCATAAAACTGCAGGCCGCGATCCGTTTCGTCGCCGTTCCATAGACGCACCGGCTTCCAGACGCCATTCTCGTACGAGCCCTCCTCGGCCGAAAGGATTTGCATGCGCATCCCGGGAAGCTTTCCGGGAAGGTGAAAGCTGACGCTCACATCGATGCCGGTGACAAGAAACTCATCGGGGCCAAGCTGGGCCACGAGCGCGACGCCATGAGCATCTTTGGTTCCCGGCGGACGGCGTCCATCGTACTGCGGGTAGCCGTAGGAGACAGTCGCTTGCCATGCACCGAAATCAAGTTCCTGCTGTGCACGCCCCACCTCTTCCATCAACGTCTTGAGCTTGCCTTCAAAATTCAATCTAGCAACTTCCCTGCTCATGGGCGCCAATAGAGCAAAGTTCCTTGCGTGACCCGTCGCCGCGCTGTCGCCGAGAATGTTCCAGCCTCGGGGATCGACACCGAACGGAGCGATTCCGATGGAGCCCTCACTCAGCGCCAAAAAATCGTATCGCGCGAACGAATCCGTCTTTGCGATCTCGGGCACCAGCAGAGGATTGTCGGGTCGGTGATAAGCGGCGAGAACCTCGCGCACAAAACCGGCGTCGTCGCCGTAGATGTCTGGTGCAATTGCGTTGATAGAAGGGGCAAGCGCACGCCACAGGCCCACCCATCGCTGCACGGCTCCTCCACTGGGATATTGAATGCCGGGGATGGGTAGTCGGCGCTCCGGCAACTCGGCAGGTGGATAACTCAGCCATACGTTCATGTAGAGCGGGATGTCGAACTCGGCTTTTCCCGCGGTCGTGATCTCATTCAAGAAGTGCGCCTGATGATAGAGCTGAAAGAGTTCGTCGGCGTCGCCACGAAACACGTCGCTCCATGTGCCCGGCTGCTTGTGCGCCGCTGTCAGCATGTCGGCCGGGACCTGTCCGGCAAATTCCTTGTTGGACTCTGAAGAGAAGTCGCGAGGGCTGCCGATAATGCCCGACTCATTTTCCACTTGCACCATCAAAACGGTGTGCTCGGTTCCGTCCAAGCCCTTGAGGTGACGCATCAGCGCCACGAATGCCGCCTTGTCTGCTTGAAGAGTCGAGCGGCCACTCGCTGAAAGGACGTCTATTGGCTCTCCGTCGGCACGAATGACCCGCGGAAACCGCTTGGTATCAGTCTTCACCCACTGTGGCACATAATGCATGTTGCCGTTTTTCCACGTGCCGAACCAGAGCAGGACAACATGCAAATTGTGCTCGCGCGCGCCTTTGATAACGGCGTCCACGTTGTCCCAGCTGAACTTGCCCTCCTGCGGTTCCATCTGCTCCCAATAGACGGGAGCCTCGACTGTGTTCGCGTGCAGCTCGGCAAGCGATTTCCAGACCGCGGGCAGTTCCGAAGGCCAGGCGCTGGAGTTGTGCACCTGACCGCCGAGGATCAGGAACGGTTGCCCGTCGACGAGCAGCGCCCAGCGTCCATCTTTCTCTACGAACTTCGCCGCTTCGGCGGCGATCGAAAGAACACACACCACGCTGACAAATAGCGCCAGCGCCAGGAGACGCAGCATCGAGTGGAACATACCGGCATTGTTGAATTGCCGTCGCTCGGTTTGAAATTGCATCATGCCTCCTCGGGAGCAGCTTCGGTGATTTGGAATTCGACTCGCTGCGCACCCAGCGTGGGATGAGTTGCCGTCAAAGTGACCGTCCCGGCTTGCTCCTTGGCGCGAATCCAGATTGCGCCCGTGCCGCCGACGAGCGAAAAAGGATTATCGCCGATGATTTCAGCTGGTCCTTCTAGGTCGAGCCGAATTGAATCGTTCGCGAAAGGCCGGATTGCGCTGAATTCATCAGCAACGCGCAGCACGACTCGCGTTGCGTCAGCGCCATCGCCGGCAAGCATGGCATCGTCGGGAGTGACAGTGAAGCGGGTGTCGACACCTCGGCCTGACATTTTCTTCTCGATGACTTTCTTGCCGCCGATGTAACCCTCGATCCGAAGGTCCCCCCAGCCGTGCCGCAGTCCCGAGCCAGCATCAATAACGAAGGGCGCATAGCGCAGGTGCTGGAACTGCTTGCGATCAGGTTCTGCTTCGGCGATCAGTTTGTCATTGATGTAAACCTTCACGTGATCGCAGTTGGAACAGATCAGTGCCTTAGTGAACCCGACGGATTCATCCCCACGGGCCCAATGAAACGCGGTCTCCAACACGACTTCTTCGGACGGATCACACTGGGATTTGTAGAAGCCAGCCGCAGGCTTCGGCTCGCGAAAGATGTCGGTTACGCCGTGATAGCAGATGCGGTCTCCGGACCCAAAATTTCCGTGCGTGTTGTAGTCGAACGCACACCAGCCGATCCCACCCGCATATTGCGGATTCGAGGCCAACTGATCGTGAATGCGCGCATGCCGCATGGCGTGCTCGGTAAGGCGTTCGACATTGTCGATGGTCTTTGTGGGATAAGTGTGACCGACGAATTCGGTATTGAGATAACGCGGGTGATTCGGCGGCTTCAGGGGAAATCCGAAGTCGTTCATCGTAAACACGTCTTCGAGGAATTCCGATTCCTGGAAGTAGCGAATCCCGCCCGTTTGCCGGGTGGGATCGAGTTGGTGCGCAGCCGCGTTCGTGCGAGTGTAAAAATCATGATCATCTTTCGATTCGTTGATGCGCACGCCCCAAAGGATGATGGAAGGATGGTTCCAATCGCGGCGAATCATTCGGCGTACGTTGTCAACCGAGAGGTCTTTCCAGCCTTGGTCTCCGATGTGTTGCCACCCGGGAATCTCTTCGAGCACGAGCAGGCCAATTTCGTCGCATGCGTCGAGAAAATGCCTCGATTGCGGATAGTGCGACGTACGCACAATATTGCAGTGCAGCTTATTGCGCAAGATATCGGCATCGCGACGCTGTACTCGCCAGGGCATCGCCTGACCAACGTAGGGAAAGGTCTGGTGGCGGTCGAGCCCGCGCAATTTGATAACCTTGCCGTTCAACTCGAAACCATACTCGGTAAATTCGGCTTTTCGGAAACCGAACCGGCGCGAATCTTCATCGATCACTTGAGTTCCGCGCAGCAGCCGAACACGTGCAGTGTAAAGATTGCGATGTTCAAGGTCCCATAGCTTGATTCCGGAGAGTTCGGGGAAACGCACGCGAGCAGCGATCGGGGCCGGGACTCCCCCCCGGGTGGACGTACTAGCTGCAGTGGCTGCGGGAACACGCTGCGAACTTTTGACAACGGCCTGATTGCCGTCGAATAATTCGACCTCTACTGTCAGGGAATCGCGAGATGGCTGCGTGTTGTCGAGCAAGCAGTCCACATCTACCGATGGTTTGCCGTTGAGCGCGTTTTTCGGCTGAACAAATATGTTCTCGATAAAAGTAGACGGAACAATTCGCAGCGCCACCTCACGGTAAATGCCGCCAAAAGTCAGGTAGTCGATTTCATAGCCAAACGGAGGGATGTTGGGCCGCTCCGTAGAGTCAACGTCAACTGCCAGAACGTTCTCACCATCCCAATCCAAATGGGCCGTGAGTTCGAAGGAGAACGGCGTGTATCCTCCTTTATATTCGCCGAGCCGGACTCCATTGATCCACACGGTCGAGGCAGTCATCACGCCTTCGAAGTCCACGAAAACGCGGTATTCTTTCGCGCGGCTGGGCAGCCTAAAGCGGCGCCGGTAAAGGGACACGAACTCGTATTTCTTCTCGTCGAAGCCATGCCAAGGCAGACGCTTGTTGGTGTGCGGAATGACCACACGCTCCAAGGCGGAATCGTCGAAATTCTTTTCATGTCCGCCTTCGGCCGGGTTTGGGCTGAAGCGCCAGCCCCGATTGATGGGGAGAATCAGTCTGCCAGGCACGCCATTCGTGTCCGCGGCGTCTCCCAATGAACGAGGCGCCAAGCTTGCGCCTGCGAGCAAGGTACTCGTTGTACGTATAAAGTCCCGTCGATCCATTAAAGAATCCTTTCCGGAGCAAGCAATGTGCTTCAGCTCGTCGACTGTTGTATAGAGAGCTACAGAATCCAGGAAAGCAAGTGCTTCATGTCCGTTGGCGCGTTCGATTCAGTCCCTCGTGGAACTGACGGACCGATTAACACCGCGGCGCTGTGACCTTCAAACCACGCCAGAAAAGAACCTTGTTCGGCGCCGGGCAACCGCTGCTGGTTCAGCCAGTTGTAGTACGCGCCCATGTCGGCGTCCACGAGCGAGCCAGACGCATCCAGTTCGGGGCGCTCAGCGGTAGGGATCAGCAATTCACTCATCGGCTTCTGCCTCTGCCTCGGCGCGAAACGGACTAACAAGGTGACGGGCTGGGCGCGACGCAGAGCTTCTCGCGCTGCCCACTGGGTGAAACTTGTGCTGAAGATCTGCGTACCCGACCCCTCCGTCAACAGCCTCACTTGGAAGCGGTCAAGCACGGGATCGGCGGGAATTTTGAGGCCAAGATCCGTGGGACGCATTTGCGCCATGAGTGTTCGCAGCATCTCCGGCCCCATGCCGGGTTTCTCCAATTCGGAATGCATTTTTTGAAGAAGAGCACTTCGGACCGGCTCCAATCCGGCGTAGGACACGCACGTTAGGATGGAATCGTGCTCGGTCGCAGCGCCTCCATCGATGTACCAGTGGGCGTAGGACTTGGCGTGCTTCCTGGCGCGAGCGGCGACGGCCTCGATTAGGATACTAAGCCCATTGTCAGGATTCACGCGCGAAAAATAGGCCCCGTGGGAACGCAGCTTGCGGAAAAGCGGCGCCGAATAGGAATCGACTCCTTGGCCAATAATTGTGATTCCGAGCCTCGGGACCGGCGGCTCTTCGGCAGGAACCGCGGCATGGAGGCGATCGGCATATTTGGTTGCTGCAATTCGAAAGGCGTCGAGCTGATGCGTCGTCCACAAATGCGCCGAAAGCTGCTCCACAAACTGTGCGGGCGAGTTGACCCAATCGAAACGCTCGAGCGTTGGCGATAGAGTCAGACTTGCGAATTCCCGCAACCATTCCCTTCGTTCAGGAGCTGGCAAACGGTCCAGATTTGCCAACTCGCTTTCCAGGGCTTTCCGTTCGGCAGGAAACTTGTAGTCGTAATCAATGAGTTCGCGCAAAACTCCGGAGGCGAAACCCAAAGGCAACTCACGAATCGTCCCGAGATTTTCCTGAGCCAACCGTTTCGCGTCCGGCGGATATGCGCTGAAGTGCTCGGGTTTGAGATCGCTCGGTAGCATTACACAATTTCCGTGATGGGCTTTCCTTGCGAGAGTGCCGCAGAGAAGCTCAGCATCGATCCGATCGTCGGCACCAGGTCAATCGAATCAACCGGCCGGTCATGCACCACGCCTTCGCGAATGCCGGGCCCCAGGGCCATGAGCCAGGTTGTACGAGAGAGCGGGTCTCCCGTGCGGTGATGCTGGAAACCGTTTCCACCGGGATCATCGTCGGCATCGCGTCCGAAATCGGGGAGAATGAGCAGGTTTGTTTTCCCGGCATACTCCGGCTCGCTATCAATGATCTTCCACACCTCGGCACAAAGGCGGTCAGTGCGGCTAATCCCATCGATGTAGAGCGAGTACGTTCCCGCGTGTGCGATATCGATGTCGTGCATCGTAATCCACAACAGGCTGGGCGCCACTTGCCGCATCAGTTGACGCGCGATGTACACCGACAATTCATCAGGACTGGAGAGTGTGCGGGCGTGAGCCTTGAAATCGTCTACGGATAACTTCAGCAGAGTTTCCAGCTGTTGCAGCTCGAACTCGCCGCCAGCCAGTTCCGGGGTGAAATATGGAGTCTCGTAGTTGTCGCGCAACAGGTGCTTGTAGTCTGCGTGGCCGCTGGACATAGCCGCGCTCAACAGATGTTTCGGGAGAATCACCCGCGCGCCCAACCCCGTCCCATAGGATCGGTGGCTGCTTTCTCCGATTCGATTGAAACCGTTGCTGGGCGCCACAACCCACGCATCGGAAGAGGGCCGTTTCAGATCCTTGCGGTAGTACTCAAACACGGTCGGGTTTTCGGGTGGCAACGACGCGAAATTATTGATGGTCTCGTAAGCGCCGGTGGCAAGGCTTGCAGTCGCGACGTAATGTCCAAGAATGCCGCGGTTCACTACCTGGGTAAAGAACGTCGCACGCGGAATCAGATCGCGCAGCATGTTGGGAACATTCTCCTGGCCTTCAGGAGCGAAGGTCTCCTGATCGCGGGCGCCTCCGCCGAAGGTGATCACGACGACCTTCTTTTTCTTGGGAACTACCGCAGCCCGAGCTAATGGCGAGCGGAGCATCGCCGTTCCAAGCGCAATCCCCGTGGCGTCACGCAGGAATTCGCGACGCGTGTGTGCAATTTGCCCTGTGAGGTTTTCAAGGCGGGTCATGGATTTCCTTCTGTCCCCGCCATACTCTTCTTCTCGTAATAGACGAACTGACGTACCTCAGCTCGCTGGCGATCAAGCTCCGCCAGGTGTTCGGCCCGCAGCTTCTGGTACACCCGCAGTTGTTCCTGCGCCTCCTGCTTCCGCCCGAGATGCACAAGAGCCTGGCCCAAGCGGTAGTGTGCGTCGGCGAGGTTTGCATTCAGCGCGAGAGCCTGCTCGTAATGCGGAGTGGCCGCATCGTATTTCTTCTGGTCAGAGTAAAGGTTCCCAAGCTGCAGGTGCGCATCTGCAAACTTCGGATCCAGGTCCGCAGACCTTTTCAGCAACGACTCGATCTGCTGGAAATCGACACTGGCCTCCTGGGCACGCCGTCCCTTCCATAGGCTCATCGCATAGTAATAAGGACCGCGAGAATCTCGAGGCTGCAGTTCGGCAAAGCGCTGAAAGCGCTGGATCACTTCGTCTGCCTGTCCAGGCGAACTGTCGTATGCCTTTGAAAGAAAGTAGTAACACTGCGGGTCGGATGGACTTAGGTCCGCAGCCCTCAGCAGTGCCTTCACCGCGCCATCATAATTGCCACGCGAATACAGGGCCATGCCAAGCCCAATCGCCAACCGCGCAGACTCGGGGTAACGCTCGGTCGCACGCTGAAAGACGTCCACCGCGGGATCAAGCGTACGGTGCAACAGGAGTTCGCTGGCCCAGTCAAACAGATTGCTCTCGCTCGGATCCATGTGCGCAGCCACCTCGTATTCGTGCTCAGCTGCCACGAAATTCTGGTTCTTCTCTTCGATTTCTCCCACCAGGTTGTGTAACTCCGCCGTGTTTCGCAGCGTGAGAAGATCTTGTACCACTCGCTTCGCCGAAGCGCTCCTGGCAGTCTCCACATACGCCAGGGCAAGGTCGTATCCGTTGTCATAGGCGTCGGGCATGATCTGATAAGCCTTCTCGAGAAAGGGGACGGCTTTCGGTAGCTTCCCGGCGGCTATATAGAACTCGCCGAGGTTGTGATTGGTGTCGTAGCTTGTCGGCTCTAACGCCTGGGCTTTCTTAAATTCCAGCTCCGCCGGCGCGAGCTTGTGTAGCTTCACGAGATTGGTCGCCAGATTGGTGCGGGCCGCGGCGGAATTCGGATGCAAACGAGCCGCCTTCTGAAGGTGTCCGTTGGCCTCCTGTTCCCTGCGCTGGGACGAATACACCATACCAAGGAGTTCGTGAACGTCAAAGCTTTCGGGGAGTTGCTGCACCAACGCCTCGAGTCGTGTCGCCGCCTCTGCCAAGCGGTTGGAATCGTACAACTCGACTGCTTCCTGAAACTTGCGCTGCAGTTGCTGTTTCGGTTCAACGTCCGCGCCCAGAGCGGGCGCTAATGCGCAAATGCATATCAGGTAAAGCCAAATCAACCGGGAGGTCACAGCAACCGTATGTTAGCACCGCCCACGTGGAGAGAAGTGCTGAAGCCGAACTGCAAAGCCTGCACTGCCACGAAACCGCTGGTGCAGGGTTAGGTCCCGGCGCGGCTACAGCCGCGCCGCGAAGGTGTGAGATTAGAAGTACAGCTTCAGAGCGAACTGGATCTGCCGCGGATCGTAAGGCGCATCGCGGGTGGACCCGATCTGTCCGAAAGCCGTCGTGTTTGTGAAGTTGGTGGATCCGGAAATAGCAACAACTCCGTTGCCACCGAATCCAGGTGCATTGAAGTTCGGATGGTTAAGGATGTTGAAGAATTCAGAACGGAACTGCAAGCGGAAGCGCTCCGACAGCAGGAAATCCTTAAATAGCGATAAATCTAGGCGATGAAATCCAGGTCCCTCAACTTGTGAGGGCAGGCCGCCTAACGCGAGAAGTGGCGATGCAGGGTTGCATCCTGTACTTCCAACCACGCACGGCTGGGCAAACGCGGCCGCATTCAACATGATCGGGTGACCATCGGAGCTGAGATGCAAGTCGGTTCTCGGATTCTTTCCTGGAATGACATATGCCAAGCAATTCGTTCCCGTGCTCACGGCCGAAGGACAGGGGAAGTTAATCGGCTGACCGTCCTGGAGTGTAGTGCTCCAGACGAGAGTCCAGCCGCCGGCCACGGCGTCCGCAACTCCGCCGCCGGTCATATACCGCTTACCTTTTCCAAACGGAAGCTCGTAACCTCCGCTGAAATGGAAGACATTGCGAATGTCGAAATTTGCTAAGCCGTAATCGCCATGAATCCCAACTCCCGGCACGTCCGGAGCGCGGTACCCGCCTGCCGCGAAGCCGTTGAGCAGGTCATACGCGTCCGAGCGTACTTTGGACCAGGTATATGTCGCAAGCAAGTTCAGACCACCGGAGAACTGCTTTTCCACTTTGGTTTGCAGTCCGTGATAGTAACTATTGCCGCTAGTGATTGCGTAGCTGGAACCTTGCCCAAAATCGGGGAACGGAAGGTAATTATTAACACTTTGACCTGCCGGCAAAGTAGCCGGCAAGAGTTGATGAACATTGTTCGAGTTCGGGAAGACCTCCAAGTGACGTCCGAGGGATGTCACGTACCCCGCCTGAACGGATAGTGTCGGCCTAAGTTGATATTGAAGGGTAAAGTTGCCGCTCATTGAATAAGGGGTGATGTAATCAAACTGAATACCTCGTAGAGCCAAACCGCTAGGATTGAAGAGCGGACTGGCTGGGTCAAGCGGAGTGCACGCGAAGCCCGTCTCCAGGGTCGCATTGCCAGTTGCGCTGCCCCCCGGCCCAGGCGTGGTGCAACCCGGGAACACAAGAGGATGATTATCATCCGGCTGATGAAACTGGAAGTTGAACTGGAACGGATAGTTCTCACCGAGGTTTGGCGAGAATCCGCGGTTCTCAAAACCATTGTAGAAAAGGCCGAAACCTCCGCGGGCAACGAACTTCGGGCTCACCTGATACGCAAAACCAAATCGAGGCGCGAAATTGGTCTTCTGAGAGGTACCCAGCCCCTTGCCGTAACGGTTGGTGACTAACGGTGTGATTCCGTCTGTTGCAAGCAGAGTTGTAAAATTTGTAAGTGACGCGAGATTAGTGCCAGCCGGGATTAAGTACAAGGGCGCCCCAGTTGGCGGCCCACTGGGTACAAAGTTGGCTTGACTGCCGTGATGTTCATATACAAGACCAAAGAAGTCCCAGCGCAACCCCAAGTTCAGTGTCAGTTTGGGAGAAACCTTCCAATCATCGTTGATGTAAGTGCCGTAGTAGTTCTTTCCGTTGTCTGTCAAAGAGATGTTGGAGATGAACACACTGTTGTTGCTCGACGGATTTTGGTGGCCAGGACCTCCGACGTAATCGACAGTTCCGCCGTTGTGCGCGACGGTAGGAATCAACAAAAACTGAGCAATACCAGTATTTTCGGTTGAGTCGCTAGCACCGGGCTGATTCGTGTACACACCGTCAAAATTAAATTGACCACGGGACCATGGCGGTTGCAGAGTTGAGAACTTCACGTGCTGGTATTCGAAACCCATTTTAAAAGTATGCTTGCCATAAATTTTTGTCAGGTCATCAGTCAGTTGAATTGTAGAACTGACCTCGTCGGACGGGAGGAAGGCATTCCCACCTAGAGTCGCTAGTCCCTGGATTCCAAAGGCCGGGAGTCCGCCATTCTCGCGCAGTTGTGGGATGCCCTGAATGCCAAACTGCCCAGGAAGATCAGCCAAATTGTTCGCTTCCGGAATATTACGAGTGGTATGCAGATAGTTCAAGCCGCCACGAGCCACATTCACCAGAGTCGGAGAAAACGTATGCGTCCATACCAGCGCACTCTGCTGCGCGAGTGCCGTCTGATTTCCTTCCTGGAAGCCACCGCCATCGGCAACCCCGCCGAAGATCGCGGGAATGAGTTGCGGATCGTCAACCAGGCTAAATCTGAAGTACATCTGATCTCTTTGACTAAAATTGAGATCTAAGCGCGTATCAAACGACTGGCGATCTTCTCTCAGGTTTGGTGAACTATTAAAGTTCGAGGAAATGCCGGAGCCCGTCGGCAGGGGATACAAGTTCAACAGTGCGATTGCATTCGGATCCAAGCTTCCTGCAGGAAGGATGTTTAAGTTGCAGGTAGTGAGTGTGAAGACGGTTGTGCTAGCGGGACAGGTGCCAAACGGGTCGCGGACGTAAACACCAGGAGAAACCTGCCGAGTTGTGGCTGGATCCAAAATTGTGCCGGTCGGCATGGTACGGCCCAAGGCATCCGTTTGAGTACCCGACTGATCGGTGATCAGCTCTTGCAAATTGGTGTATCCACTGTTTCGCTCGGTCAGCGTAGGTACAGCACCGGAGTGTGGTACACCGTGACGGCGACGCAGTCCTTCATAGTCGCCGAAAAAGAAAACTTTGTTTCGTCCGTCGAAAACGTGGGGTATAACGACCGGTCCGCCAATTGAAAACCCGTACTGGTTCTGGCGGAGTTCGCCCTTGGTGGTTTGGGTGGTGCCGTTGGCGAGAATATTGCGTTCAAAATAGTCCGCTGCATCCAACTTGTCATTTCGGAAGAATTCCCAGACGCTGCCGTGGAAACTATTAGTGCCAGATTTGATGGTTGCATTCAGAACTGCTGCTCCCGAGCGTCCGAATTCCGCGCTGAAATCAGAGGTCTGGACTTTAAATTCCTGAATGGCGTCGACGGGAGGAAGCACAACGTAATTCGTGCCGTTTAGAAAATCGACGGTATCTGAGTTGTTATCAATTCCATCCAGCATGTAATTATTTTGGGCGGGCCGCAAACCATTCGCCGAGAAAGCGCCGCTAGCTGCATTGCCGCGCGTATCAGCCTGCGGGCTATTCACACCGGCAACGAGTTGCGCCAGAAAAGTAAAATTGCGACCATTCAAAGGAAGATTATTAATGTTTCGCTGATCGACCACCTGCCCGACCGATGCGTCCTGGGTCTGCAAAACGGGAGCCGCCCCAGTGACTTCGACGGTCTCCGTCTGACTGCCGGGCTTGAGATTAAAATTTAGGCTAACATTCGCGCCGATGTTTACCTGCACCCCGGATTGCTTGGTCGTTTGGAAACCTTGGGACGTAACGTCCAGTTTATAGTTCCCGATCCTTACTGGCGAGAACTTGTATATTCCATCCGCGTCGGTCGTCGTCGTCAGCGATGCGCCGGTTCCTTCGTTGGTCAACGTAACTTTCGCGCCTGAAACCACCGCGCCCGAAGCGTCAGCAACAACGCCTGTGATGGATCCGGTGTCAACCTGGGCATTGAGCGCCGTCACTCCAAGTAGCGCCACGCCAATCACGAATGCGAATACACTCTGCAGAACCTGAGAACCGCTTCGCCTCATGTACGTTCTCCTAGTTGGCTACTTTGGCGCTATGCACCGAAGCGCCTTCGCTGCATGTCTTCGCTAAATCGATATTGCATGCAAAGACACGAACCCGTAGCTTCGCCACGAGTCAGACAACGATTGAAAAAGGCTGTGCGTTGTGAAACGCGACCAGCCACCTCCGCTACGAGTTAACCTCACGAAAAACTTTCAAGTTCCAACCCACAAAAACTCCTGCTACTCACGAGTAAGCGTTTAACGCTAAGAGTTAACCGCTTAACCTGGCTTGCTCCGTTTATCACGTCGTCGAAATCATTGTCAAGATTTTTTTTTGACGTGTGCTAAACTCCGATGCATCGTGAGCTGTTTTGCTTCTCAGCAGTCACGAAAGAATCTGGAAAATCGGTTTCTTTAGCCCAAAATGGCAGTAACCATCCGCGATGTAGCTAACGCAGCCGGTGTTTCCACCGCAACCGTCTCCAACGTTCTAAACAGCACGGGCAAGGTGGGAGCTGAGACACATCGGCAGGTGCTTTCAACGGTAAAGCGCCTCGGGTATGTCCCCGACGTTCACGCCCGACGTCTGGCTTCCGCGAATCGCCGCACACTTGGAATTATCGTTTCCGATATCGAGAACCCCTTCTTTCCGGAAGTGATCAAGAGTTTCGAGGCGCGCGCGCGAGAACTCGGCTACGACGCCATTCTGAGCGACACCAACTACGACCCGCGCCGGACACAGGCAGCGGCAGAGCGCATGATGGAACACAAAGTCCGCGGTGTCGCGATCATGACTTCGGAAATCAGCATCCGACTGGTGCACGAACTTGCGCGTCGGAAGATTGCTGTCGCGTTCCTTGATCTCGCTCCCGCTCGCGGCTACATGAGCAATTTGCGAATTGATTACGCCTCCGGAATCGAGCAGATCATTCGTTACCTGCACAGCAACGGACATAAGCGAATTGCCTTTGTTGCCGGCCGCGTCGGACTGAAATCGAACACCGTGCGACGCGAAGCTTATGAGAGCTGTATGCGAGATCTTGGACTCACGCCGGGACCCATTCTTCCCGGCGATTTGCGTTTCGCGGGAGGGTTGCAGGCAGGTCTCGCGATTGCGAAATTGGATCCCAGGCCGACTGCGGTGGTTGCTATAAACGACCTCACCGCGATTGGAGTGATCAAGGGGCTGTTGCAGTCTGGTTGTCGGGTGCCCGAAGACGTCTCTGTAACCGGGTTCGATAAGACTCGTCTTGCCGAGTACAGCAACCCGTCACTCACGACTGTCGACATACATCGCGACCTGCTTGGCAGCATGGCGGCTGACGCTCTGCACGAACTTTCCGGATCCGCGATTGCAAAGGGCAAGGAATATCATGTGAATGCGGAGCTGGTCGTTGGCGCTTCATCCGGCCCTGTCCCCCGACTCCTCGCCTGATACACTCCTCAAAGAAACACATTCCTTTCCCTGTGCTGATGCCGGACGCAAAATCCATTCCAGAGTTTTCGCGTCGAAGGTTTATCCAAGGCGTTCAGTATGCCCCGGTGCTGTTCTTGCCTGCACCGCTGAAAGCTCTAGCCGGGCACTCGAACCTGGCGCAACTTACCAGGGCAACGTTTCCGCTGGCCGACTTTCGAGTCACGCCTCATTACCCTTCCAAGTCTCCATTGGACGACATGCTTCGCCTCGTAACGCCGGGCAGTGATCAGTACATCACGGAAAAGTATGCGTTCGAGCTAGAAGAAATCATGCGACGCTGGGGTCGCAATCTGTTGTCCTCGAACACTTCGCTCTCCGGGTTGCAGGAGCTGATGGATCCCGCACTGAGAGCGGCATCTGCACGACCGAAGAATGAGCGTAAGAAGCGCAGCGGGTATGGAATAACGGTTGTCGAACGGCAGTTTTCCACAGAGCTGGACCACGGCCGCGATCAATTCCTCCAGCAACTCCGGGAATACCTTGCATCCCTTCCTCAGCTTCTCACCGCCGAGTTTCAAGTTATCGGAATTAAGGAACTCGGGACGTCTCCGCTGCAGGTGGAGGCTGAGATTCTCTACAGCCTCATCGGCACAATCGCGGACGGGGCTCGCGAACAACGAATAGGCCGTTGGAAAACCGAATGGGAGCAAACCACAGAAGCCCAGTGGAGAGTAAGAACGTGGCAGGTTGTCGAAGAGACTGTCAGCCGCGCCAAAGAAACATTTTTCGTTGATGTCACGCAGCAAGCTTTCGGAGCTTTGCGTTCCTACAACGAGCAACTGCGTTACGGCGCGGACTATTGGCGAACCGTGCTCGATAGCGCTTCCGGCGTAGACGTTTACGGAAATCAGGGGATCGCTGTTGGAGATTACGATGGTGACGGCTTCGACGATGTCTATGTCTGCCAGCCGTCGGGCCTTCCAAACCGGCTCTACCGAAACCGCGGAGATGGCACTTTTGATGATGTAACTGAATCTTCCGGGCTAAACGTGCTTGATGCGACGTCCTGCGCTCTGTTCGCAGATTTCGACAACCAGGGAAGACAGGATCTGCTTCTGGTAACCAGTGGCGGCCCCTTACTCTTCGTGAACCAGGGCCAGGGCAGGTTTGTGCCCAAGCACGACGCTTTCAAGTTCGCCCGCTCGCCGCAAGGAACGTTCACTCATGCCGCGGTTGCGGATTACGATCACGACGGCCGGCTCGATGTCTATTTCTGTTTGTATAACTACTACGCTGGACTCGATCAATACCGCTATCCTTCGCCCTACTTCGACGCTCGCAACGGCCCGCCGAACTTCCTGTTTCACAACGAGGGTGGCAGAAGGTTCGAAGACGGCACCGAGAGAGCCGGCTTGAACGTTGACAACGATCGTTACAGCTTCGCGTGCGCCTGGGGAGACTACAACTCGAATGGCTGGCCGGACCTATATGTCGCTAACGATTTCGGCCGAAGCAATCTCTATCGCAACAACGGCGACGGGAGGTTTTCTTCCATCGCGACTGAAGCAGGGGTTGAGGACGTGGGCGCGGGCATGAGTGCGTGCTGGCTGGATTTCGACGGTGATGGCAATCAGGACATCTACGCCGCGAATATGTGGTCGGCAGCGGGACTCCGCATTTCAAGCCAGGAAGGTTTTCATGCAGAGGACCCGGAGAATATTCGCGGAATGTATCGCCGGCATGCGCGAGGGAATTCGCTGTACAAGAACCGTGGCGATGGAACATTCCGGAATGTGGCTGCGGAAACCGGCGTCGAATTTGGGCGGTGGGCGTGGTCATCGGACTCGTGGGACTTCGACCATGACGGCCATGCCGATCTCTGCGTGGCAAACGGATATGTTTCTGGAACCGAGAGTTCTGATTTGGGCAGTTTCTTTTGGCGTCAGGTTGTCGGGAACTCGCCACGAGCACTTGCCGCCGCTCCGAATTACGAAAACGGCTGGAATGCGATCAACGAACTCATTCGGTCAGACCGCTCGTGGAGCGGTTATGAACGAAACGTTTTCTACTGCAACAATCGCGACGGCACGCTTTCAGACGTGTCGGGCATTTCCGGCGTTGACCTTCCCGACGACAGCCGCGCCTTCGCACTGGCAGACCTTGATCACGATGGGCGCCTGGAAGTTCTGCTGAAAAACCGGAACGCGCCGCAATTGCGGGTGCTTCACAATGCAATGCCTCGAATCGGAAATTCGGTCGTGTTCCGCTTACGCGGGACGGCGAGCAACCGCGACGCAATTGGGGCGGCGGTCACTCTCGAAGCGTCTGGCCTTCGCCAGACGAAATATGTGCAAGCGGGTTCGGGCTTTCTGTCGCAGCACACGAAGGAAGTTTGTTTCGGTGTGGGTGACGAAACCGGGTTCGTCAAGGCCCACATCCGATGGCCGAGTGCGGTCACGCAGGCGCTGGAACAGGTCCCCGTCAACCATCGCATCGAAGTGCCGGAAGGATCAAATAACCTGCGCATTACGCCATTTGCCAGTTCTCCATACAAAGAAGCGGCAGCCCCGCTCCAACCTGAACCGCTTCCGCAGTCGCTTGAGACCTGGTTGGTTCAGCCACTCCGGGCGCCTGGTTTCTCCTTGTCCGACACTTCCGGTAGAACCTGGGACCTGCACTCGATTTCCGAAACAAAGCTGTTGACGTTCTGGAGCAGCACTTCGCCGGAATCGCAGTCCCAGTTGCAATGTCTCGCAAAATACAGCCGCAGCCATTCCAGCTTCCAGATTCTTGCAATAAACGTGGATGATCCGCCGAACGATTCTGCGATTCGTTCCTTCGCGTCAGCCGAGGCACTACCATTTCCTTTATTGACCGCTACACCCGAACTGTCGGGGACCTACAATATCGTTTTCCGCTATTTGTTTGACCGGCACCGAAACCTGGGCGTACCAACTTCGTTCCTCATCGACAGCGATGGCATTATTGTCAAGGTGTACCAGGGTGTGGTCGAGGAGGAGGCGATTGCACAAGACGTGAAGCGAATTCCGCACAATTCGGACGAAAGAATGAAAGCCGCGCTTCCATTCTCGGGAACACTGCATTTGGGAGCATTTCAGCGCAATGACTTCACCTACGGTGTCGCGTTCTTCCAGCGCGGGTACCTCGACGCGGCTACTGACTCGTTCAAGCAGGTGATCGCGTTGAAACCTGATAATGCCGAGGCACATTACAATCTTGGAACCCTTTACCTGCGCCGGAAGGATTTTGCTGCGGCCCACGCTTTACTCGAAAGAGCCGTGCAACTTAAGTCAAACTATCCGGAAGCATGGAACAACCTCGGCATGCTTGCCGCGGAAAAGGGACACGCAGCCGAAGCCGTGCAGAACTTCAAGCAATGCATCATTCAGAGGCCGGATTACGTGGTCGCACTTCTGAATCTGGGAAACCTGTATCGCCGCGAGAAACAATTCATCGAGGCGGAGCAACTGCTAAACCGCGCACGTCAGGTCGAACCGGAGAATCCGGAGGTCCATTACAGTCTCGGGATGTTGTACGCACAGCAGGATCAGATCCCAAAAGCCGAGCGAGAACTTGAGCGCGCGCTAACGCTTCGGCCGGAGTACCCTGACGCGCTGAACAACTTTGGCGTTTTGCTGGTGCGTGAACAACAGTATTCTGCCGCGGAAGAGAAGTTCCGGTTTTGCATTCAAAGCAACCCAAACTTCGACCAAGCCTACCTGAACCTCGCGCGTTTATATGTTCTCCTGAATCGTAAGGACAAGGCGCGAGAAGTTCTAGAACAGTTGTTGCGACGGCAGCCAGAGCACCCGATGGCCCAGGAAGCACTCAAAATGCTACAGTGAGGCTCACACCAGATGTCGGGATCTGTTCAACTTTCTCGAGGGACCATTATCCTTCTGCTGTTTTCGGCTTTGGGTTGTCTGTCTTTGAGTGGTGCGGTGCAGGTGCAAGGCGCACCACGGCACAGGAAGCCGCATTCAGCAACAGAATCTCCGGAACTTGCCCAGGCGGAAGCGCTCCTGCGGCAAGGTCGAGTGGCAGAGGCCAAAAACTCCACTGTGGAATATCTGCGCCAGCATCCTTTCAGTGTTGATGGCCACAATCTGTTGGGGATCATTTGCAGCAATGCACGCGACTATGAAGGAGCGCTCGACGCGTTTCAGCACGCCCTCAAACTGAATCCCGACTCCGCCAAGTCCCACAATAATCTGGGTAATTTGTATGCCGCCGCTGGTAAGGTCGATCTTGCGGAGAAGGAGTTCCGCAAGGGTCTCGTGCTTGCGCCTTCCGACGCCGAAGGCAATTACAATCTCGCGCTGTTGCTGGTCTCGCGCGGAAAGCCGGCGGAAGCAATTCCCTTTTTGCAACGCGTTCGGCCGGCAACATTGGAAGCCAAAATGAATCTTGTGCGCGCATATCTCCGCGCGGGACATGTTCCCGATGGAGTGAAGCTGGCGCAGGCGCTTTCTGCAGAGGATCCCGGCGACGTACAAAGACATTTCACGCTTGGCGTGATGCTTGCCGAAGAGAAGCAATATAGACCCGCCGAACTGGAGTTGGAAAAAGCGGACGCTCTCAAGCCTACCACCTTTGAGATTCTCTACAATCTCGGCCAGGCGCACCTGCGCGCGAGGGATTACGCGAAGTCGGAGCTTGTCCTGAACCGCGCACTCAAGCTAAAGCCTGATTCGGCCGATACCATGTACCTGCTGGCCCAGGTTCTCAACGATCAATCACGTCCGGTCGATGCTCTGGATTTGCTGGCTCGCGCCCATAAACTCGCACCCGAGAATCCCGACATCATCTTCCTCCTGGCGCGGGTCAGTATGGGCCAGAACTTTTTCGAGGACGCTCTCCCGCTGCTTGAGTCTGGCCTGAAAATCGCGCCGCATCGAGCCGATCTCCGCGCTGCGCTCGGTGAAAGCTACTTCATGTCGGGCAAGGCTGACAAGGCCATCGATGAATTCAAGAAGCTGATCGAGTTGGAGCCTTCTGCTCGCTCTTACACCTTCCTGGCTCTGTCCTATCGCCACCTGGGACGTTTCGATGAAGCTCGCAAGTATTTCGAGGAGGGGCTGAAGCGGGAGCCTACCAATGCCGCTTGCCTGTTCAACGTCGGCTTCATCGAAGAGCGCCAGGGGGATACTGCTGCGGCAGACCGCCATTTTCAGCAGGCGCTTCGCTCCAATCCGGATTTTTCCGATGCGCTTCTAGAACTCGCAAATCTTCGTACGAAGGACAGGAAGCTCGCTGAAGCCGCGGAACTGCTACGCCGATATGTAAGAGTGAGCCATGATCCAACTGCTGGCTACTACAAACTAGCCATGGTCGAACGGAGCCTGCATCAAACGGACGCAGCCCAGCGCGACCTGAAAGTCTTTCAGACATTGTCCAAAAATTCGTCAACCGGTCCGTATCCTTATCAACATCTATTTGAATACCTTGACAACCGGTCCAAGCTTTCGCCCAGGGAACGCACACAGCTTGATGTAACTGAACTGCTCGAGCAGACCAAGAAGAATCCCGGGCAACCGCAGGATTTGTACCTGCTAACGCAGGCTTTTCTGAAGTTGGGAAAGCACGAAGAGGCATTGCAGGCAGTCGCGCAACTCGATCAGATCAGCTCCGACGACTACCGCACCCAGACTGGAGTCGGAGTTCTGCTTGCGCAATACCATCTTTACGACCAGGCCATCGCCCACTTCCAGAACGCACTCCGCACAAATTCCGATTCCGATGAGATCCGGTTCGATCTTGCCGACGCTTACTTCCGCAAGGGCATGTACCCGGAAGCACTAGCAACGCTCAAGACGATTTCAGCCGCAGGGCAACAGGACGATACTTGTTTTTCGTTGCTGGGCGACATCTATGCGCATCTTGGCGAGAGCGCGAAAAGCATGGACATCTTCCGCGATGCGATTGCGCGCAACCCGGACAACGACCAGTACTACTTGTCGCTGATGCTGGTCCAGCTTCGCGGTGGTGACCTGCAGGGCGCCTCGCAGACGTTAAAAAAAGGTCTCGACCGAATTCCTGCTTCCGGAAAAATCCAGTGGGGTCTCGGTCTCATATCCGCGTTGCAAGGCAACACCGCGCAGGCAGCCGAGGAACTGGAACGCGCTGTCGATCTGCTTCCAGAGTGGGCAGGCAGCTACTCCACACTCGGTGTGTTTTACTACCAGACTGGACAAATCGAGAAAGCACGCGAGGTTCTGAACCGCTTCAAAGGCAGCAACGTCCGCGGGCTCGATGTGGAGCGGATCGAGCAGGTCTTGTCTCGCAGTCCTGCGACTGGCTCATCTGCCAACGGACCGTTGCCGCTGGAAGCGCGTCAACAGTTGCTACAACTTGCATTAGTGATCGCAGATCGCACGCTTTGAAGCATTGTTGTGAGCTGCGCTAGAATGCCGAAAAGGTTTTTCGCCCACCACTTCACGAAGCACCATGCTATTTTCACCTCCGGGGAATGTTGAAACACTCACACGCAAGCACCACCGACGTTCTCAGGTTTAGCCTGATCGCCGGCATTACATGCATCACAGTCTTATTCGGTGCGCTCGATACCAGCGCCCAGCAACCAACTAAGCCGAACAAGGCCCACATTCCGGTTCACTACACGGATGTTCGTCAGTCGGCCGGAATCACTTTTCAGCAGGACTCAACGCAAACAGAAGAGAGGTATTATCTCGAAACCATGGGGACCGGCGTGGACTGGCTCGATTACGATCAGGATGGCCTTATGGATTTGTTCTTCGTGCAATCCGCGGCCACCGACATCTACAAGCCGCCTCATCCGCTGCGCTGCGCGCTTTATCACAACCATGGCGATGGAACGTTTACCGATGTCACCGCAAAAGCAGGCGTAGGTGGTGAAGGCCACTATGGACAGGGCGTGGCAGTCGGGGACTTCGACAATGATGGGTTTCCCGATATCTATGTGACTGGCTACAACCGCGCCATTCTGTATCACAACAACGGGGATGGGACGTTCACCGATGTAACAGCAAAAGCCGGGGTCGCCGATGAAGGCGGCTGGTCAACCAGCGCTGGCTGGTTCGACTACGACAAGGATGGCTGGCTCGATCTCGTCGTCACCAACTACATCGAGTGGAATTCCAAGAACAATCTTTGGTGCGGAGAGCATCGCCCCGGTTACCGCTCATACTGTCATCCCGGCAACTACAAAGGCCAACGCATTAAGCTTTACCACAACAACCACGATGGAACCTTTACCGATGTAAGCGATGCCTCGGGAGTCGGTAAGCCGGAAGCTAAAGGTATGGGCGTTGTGCTGGCGGATTTCAACAACGACGGCTGGCCCGACATTGCAGTGGCCAATGATTCATGGCCGAATTTTCTTTTCATCAACAAACACGATGGGACGTTCGAGGATGTTTCCCTGGTGTCGGGAATTGCTGCCAGCGAAGACGGCCGCTACGAAGCTGGAATGGGAATCGATGCGGCGGACGTGGACGGCGATGGCTGGCAGGATTTGTACGTGACGCACTTGGATTTTGAGTTGAACCGTCTGTACCACAACAACGGCGACGGCACGTTCACGGATGACACCTTCGGTTCCGGCATCGGCAACAAAGCGATTCTGTTGAGCGGCGTCTCCATGAAGTTTCTGGACTACGACAACGATGGCTGGAACGACATTCTGCAACTGAACGGCGCAATGCTCGACAACATCCAGCTGTACCATTCCGAGGTCTCGTATAAGGAACCGTTGCTCATGTTCCGAAATCTGGGAAAAGGACAATTCGACAAAGTTTCCGAGTCCCTTGGTCCTGACTTCATGCGGCCGATCGTCGGCCGCGGAGTCGCCACCGCCGACTACGACAATGATGGAGACATCGACATCGTCACCAACAATCGCGGAGACTACCCTTCCCTGCTACGAAATGACGGTGGAAACGCGAACCACTGGCTGACGGTTCTTCTGATCGGAACCAAGTCGAATCGAGATGGGATTGGTGCTTCGCTCAAGCTGAAGTCTCAGGGAGTGGTGCAGTACGAGCAGGCCAAGGGCGGCATGGGATACATGTCGGCGAGCGATCCACGCATCCACTTCGGTCTCGGCGATCGCACCAAGATTGACTCCCTCGAAATCACATGGCCGAGCGGGCAGGTGCAGAAGCTGACCGATGTTCCCGTGGACCAGATCATCGCGGTAAAGGAAGGCAAAGGAATTGTGCCGCACAAATTCCCCAGGATTGCGAGTCCCCAGTGAACCTTCCCCGCCGTCATTTCCTCGGCTCGTCCCTTCTCGTCTTCGGCAGCACGCTCATGGACGCGCTGACAACGCCCTTGTGGCGATGGAAGCGCCCGCTGTTGCTTGACACAAAGACAGATTCGGCGACGGAACAGGTGAAGTTTGCCGATGTCGCAAAGAAAGCTGGACTCAACGTTCCCAACGTTTGGGGCTCCGACACGAACAAGCGCTACATCATCGAGGCAAAGGGAAGCGGCATCGCTTTCTTCGATTACGACAACGATGGATGGCTCGATATTTACCTCACCAATGGCACCCGCCTCGGCGAGAAATGGCCGGAAGGCAAAGCGCCCACATCGCAACTGTTCAAGAACAATCGCGACGGCACGTTTACCAACGTGACCGAGAAATCCGGACTCGCTCTCACCGGCTGGCAAACCGGCGTGTGCGTTGGCGACTATGACAACGACGGCTGGGACGATTTGTTCTGCTGTTTCTGGGGATACAATGTCCTTTTTCACAACAACGGCGACGGCACGTTTACCGACGTTACCCACAAAGCGGGAATCCATGATCCGCAGATTCGCTGGGGAGCCGGATGCACATTCCTCGATTACGATCGCGACGGTCATCTCGACCTGTTTGTCTGCAACTACATCAAGCTTGATCCCGCAGAGAATCCCGGCCCGAACGATCCTGCCATGTGCCAGTGGAAGGGGATTCCCGTGATGTGCGGCCCGCGTGGTCTGCTCGGCGACACGAATGTGCTCTACCGCAACAATAGAGACGGGACGTTCACCGATGTTTCTGCGAAAGCCGGCATCTTGAAGCCTGGCCCTCGGTATTCGATAACCGCGGTTTCGTACGATTTCGATAACGACGGCTGGCCGGACATCTACGTTGCGGTCGATTCCCAGCCGAGCATTCTGTTTCGCAACAATCATGACGGAACTTTCAGCGATGTCGCGGTGATTTCCGGCTGTGCGTACAGCGAGAACGGCCATGAACAGGCGGGCATGGGAGTCGCAGTTGGCGACTACGACTGCGACGGTTGGTTCGATATCTTCAAAACCAATTTCGCGGATGACACTTGCAATCTCTATCACAACAACGGCGATGGCACGTTCAGTGATGTGACGTTTTCATCCGGCATTGGAATCAATAATCGCTACGTCGCCTGGGGTTGCGGATTCGTGGATTACGACAACGATGGCTGGCAAGACATCATTCAGATCAACGGCCACGTGTATCCGCAAATCGATGCGCATAACATCGGCCAGACCTACAAGAATCCGCGTCTGGTTTATAAGAATCGGCGGAATGGCGAGTTCAAGGATGTTTCTGAAGAAATGGGGCCTGGGATTACCGAGCACTATTCCAGTCGTGGTGCCGCGTTCGGCGACTATGACAACGACGGCGACATCGACGTGGTCGTCCTCAACATGGGTGACATTCCGTCGCTCCTCCGGAACGACGGCGGCAACAAGCAGAACTGGATCAAGATTAAATTGGTCGGGACGAAATGCAATCGCACGGCGATCGGCGCACGGGTTCGCGTGGTCACCGGGAATCACGCACAGATGGATGAGGTACACAGCGGGTCGAGCGTAATGTCACAAGGAGACCTGCGTCTGCACTTCGGCGTGGGGAAGGTTGACGTTATCGATGTAATCGAAGTTAAGTGGCCGACTACACAAAAGATCGAGCGCTTCACCAATGTGAAAGCAAACCAGATCCTCACCATTCGCGAAGGCAGTGGGATTGTCCAGCCGGCGAAATAGCTGCTTGCCCCGTCGTTTCTTTACACCTTCTCGAGCACAAGCACTCCGTAAGCTGGAAGCTCGGTTGCGTCACCGTGTGCCTGTCCGCTATTGGCGTCCTTGAATGTGCCCGCCAGGTTGATCGTCTGTGCTTCGCTCTTGTGGTTCAGCACGCAGAGCCAGCGCCTGCTTCCACTGTTCCGTACCGTTAACTCAACTCCCGCCGGAACATCGATGGCTCTCTGGATTCCTGCTGCTCCGGCAAATGTTCCCAGCACACGGAACAGGTCCGGTGGATGCAGATCGGCTCCGATGTAAACCGCCTTGCCCTTGCCGACATTGTTCACGGCGATGGCTGGCTTGCCGGAATACTGGCCGGAACTGTAGGTGGCCAACACTTCCGCGCTGGAGGGCTTCAGAATGTCCGCCCAGATGCCGCACTCAGCCTCTGGTCCAGCCAACATCGAGCTGAACTTCACGTGCGGATTTTGTGCGTAAACCGGCACGTAGTCTTCGAGAGTCACCCCCATCACATCCGCGAGATATCCGGGCAGTGGTTGGCGCACTATCTCGCTGGTTCCCGTCTTCACGCCCAGCCGGAAGCTCGTCACGAAAAAGCCGCCACCTTTCACGTATTGACGAATTCTGTCGGCCTGCGCCTCCGAGAGCACGTATACCACCGGTGCAAACACGATCCTGTAGCGCGAAAGATCCGACCCGGGGCCGACAATGTCGATTCCAGTGTGACTTGGGGAAGCAGCGCCGTACCACGCGGTTGCCTGTTCCGCATAGCTCAGACGGAAATGTCCGGGCTGAATCTTCATCGCCCAACTGCAGTCGTAGTCGAAATATAACGCCGTCTCGGCTTCGTAGTCAGAGCGCAGGAACTCAGGCCCCAGCGCCTTCAATTCCCTCACCGTTTGCAGAATCTCGTCGAACGCCGGACTCTTCGAGCGATCGTGATTCAACATTCCGTGCCAATATTCTTCGGCTCCGGAGGTTGCGGTGTCCCAGCGAAAATAGTTGATTCCCATCGCTCCGTGCGCGATTGCCTGATAGCTCCACAGCCGGACCTGCCCCTTCTCCGGTTGAGGCGAGAAGGTAGTCTGCCCGGCCTTTCCGGACTGCTCCTCCATGATCAGGAATGGCTTCCGCAGAATGCTGCGCCCGAAGTCGTGCTGCATGGCAACCATGGCGGGAACCGCCGTATTCACCAGCGGGCCACCTTGGCCGCTTTGATGAAGCATCATTTCAAAAAAGCCCGGGTAGTTATCGAAGGCGACAAAATCAAGTTTGGCGTAGAGTTCACGGTCGTCGATCGCTTCATACGGCACACCGATGTTGTTCGTAGTAACGAAATGTTTCGAGCACAGTTTTCGCAACATTGCCAACTGCTCTTCAAGGAATGATGCGTTAGCGAAGGACTGATAGCGGTCGTAGTCGAGCGCGAGTCCCGGATTCGGATCCCCTCCCGACGGCAACGGCACCGGAATTTGGGCCCAGTCGCTATAGTGCTGGCTCCAGAAGTTTGTTCCCCACGTCTGATTGACTTGGTCGAGGGTGCCGTATTTAGTGCGCAACCAAGCTTGAAAGCCGGCTCGGCAATAGTTGCAGTAACAACGCGGCGAAGAACCCAGTGTGAATTCGTTGTCAATCTGCCAGCCAATGACTCCTGGATGGCGGGTAAATTTTCGCGCCATCTCCGTTGCTACCGCAAGCGATAGGCGGCGATAGGTCGCATTCGTCGGGCAGGTGAAGCGTCTTCCCCCGGGATGCAGCCTGTTCCCCTTCTCGTCCACTTCAACGACGTCCGGATATTTGACGGTGAGCCACGGCGGAGGCGCAGCCGACGGAGTTCCGAGGATCACGCCAATATCGGCGCGATGAAGAATGTCGACCGACCGTTGCAGCCAGTCAAAATCGAATTTCCCCTCAGAGGGTTCCAGCAGCACCCACGCAAATTCTGCGATGCGCACATTAGTGAGTCCGGCCTCGGCGATCCTGCGCGCGTCTTCTTCCCACAAAGACTCGGGCGTCTGGTCGGGGTAGTAATCGACGCCGAGCAACAGCGGGACGGAAAGTGACGCTGCGCCGCTCGCTGCGACTTGTGCCCAGAGTGGCAGGCGAAGACCGGCAGCGCCCAGCACTGCCGTAGAAGCACCTACAAAGTCACGTCGATTGATTTTTGCCATGAGGATTTTCCCTTCTGTCCTGTTTCTATCCGCCCGCGAACTGGTGACGTTACTGATGAATGCGGGCGGCAAAACCTCCACCCGGCGCAAGATGGATCTTCATTTTCGTAGTGCGATTAATTTGTTTCGTCGTCTTCCCGTAGTCACTGGCGTTGCGGTCAGCGTTCACTCCGTCCTCGTACGAATCGAGTGTGAAGTTTCCGTCCGGCAGGAAAGAAAAGTCAATCTCCAAATCGCGTGGCGTCCAATCGGTCATCGCGCCGACGTACCAGTCGGAACCATTGCGCCGGGCCAGCAAAACATATTGCGACATCTTTGCGTCCAGCACGCGGGTTTCGTCCCAAACCGTCGGCACCGCCGCAAGGAATTCCATGGCTTCCGGTTCCCGCAGGTAATTCGACGGGCTGTCGGAAAGCATCTGGAGCGGCGCTTCGTAGACGACGTACATCGCCAGTTGCTGACAACGCGTGCCCATTGCCATGGGCTGCGAACCGATGGGCGCGAATGTCTGGCGCGTGGCGTTCCGCATTGCCCCCGGTGTGAAATCTAAAGGACCGAGAAACATACGCGTGAATGGCAGGCTTATGTTGTGGGCAGGCTCCGACTCCCAACTCCACTTGCTCCACTCCATGCCGCGAACGCCTTCCGTGTTGATCAGGTTCGGCCACGTTCGCGTCATCACCGCCGGTTTCTGGTCGCCATGGAAATCTACCAGCATGCGGCGCTTGGCGGCCTCGCGGCACACCTTATCGAAGTAGTTGATCATGATCTGATCGCTGCGCTGCATGAAGTCCACTTTAATTCCCTTGATCCCCCACTTATCGAATTGATCCAACGCGGGAATCAGTTGGTCGTCGAGTGTCTTCCACGCGGCCCATAGAATCAGGCCGACATTCTTCTGCTTCGCGTACGAAACCAGTTCCTCCATGTTGAGATCGGGATTCACCTGCAGCAGGTCGCCCAGTTTGTACCAGCCGTCGTCAAGGATGATGTAAGGAAGCCCGTACTTCGACGCGAAGTCCACGTAATACTCGTACGTCTTGGTGTTGATGCCCGCGTGGAAATCGACGCCGTCGATGTTCCAGTCATTCCACCAATCCCAGGCGACTTTCCCGGGGCGAATCCAGGACGTGTCTTCAACGTTGGAGGGACTCTCCAGCAGATAAACGAGTTGGTTAGTGATCAGGTCACCGTCGTGGTCGGCGATGCCAAGCACTCGCCACGGAAACGTGCGCGTGCCGGCTGTGACCGCAATGTAGTCGGCGGCTTCCACAACCTTGTAGTCGCGATCGCTGGTTTGCTGCTCCTTCAGCGGATATGGCGGGAATGTGGCCTTCAATGCGAACTGTGGAGCACTGCCTTGTAGCCACAACCCGGGATAATCGCTCAAGTCCGATTCGGCAATCGCCAGCTTGGCGCCACCCCTCACGTCCACCACGGCGGGCAAGGTTGCGATGAACATAGGCGCAATCTCACTGAGGTGCTGCGGTAAATACTTGCGCTCATTGTGCGAGTAGAACGTGTCTTCCTGGGGATAGTAAACGACGAAATTGGTGGGGAAATTGAAATTGGCCTCTTCGCCGTAGATCTTCACCTGCTTGTCGGGGAGCGTGGTCTCGAACCGGTAGGCAACACCTTCGTTGTAGGCGCGAAAAACAACTGAGTAGCCGCCGTCCATCGTGAGTCGCAGTTCGTTGTAGCGATCGCGAATCTTGGCGAACTTCTGGCGCACCACCGGCTCAACCACCTGGTCGTTGCTGCGCTGCTTCGCGCTATTCACTTTCGGCTGCAAGCCCAGTTTCTTGTGCTCCACATCAAGCGAGAGCGTGGAGTTTTCCAGCAGCGCATTGCCCCGCAGAAGCACGTCGTAGCGAAGTTGCCCGGATGTGCGGACTCTGATTTCAATCCGGGTGTCAGGGGATTTCAAATCGTAACTGGACTGTGCCACGAGCGCTGTGGATGCGACGGCGAGAAATGCGAGCAGACAAATTCCGCGGGTCTTCATTTTTCCTCCTGGCCCTGGCGCAAGCGCGCCAACAAAACCAGCCTTTATATCGGAGGTTAAGCGTTTTATCAACCTGTGCGGGTCGAGCTTACTTGGATGAGGAAGAAGGAGAGCCCTTCAACACCACGACGAACTGCCGAATTTCGCGTCGCCGCTGTTCAACCGCTGCGGCATCTGACTGCTTCAGCCGCTCGAAGGATTGGAGTTCCGCCTGGGCTTTTCGCGGATCGCCGGTGCGCTTGTAAATTTGCGCCAGGCGAAAGTGCGGATCCGGAAAACTCGCATCGACGGCTGCGGCTTTCTCGTAAGACGCTCGCGCGCCCTCCCAATCTCCACGCTTTGACTGTAAGACTCCCAGTTGCAGGTAGGCTTGGGCGAAGTGCGGATCGAACCGGACCGCATTCTGGAGCAGAGCTTCGGCCCGTTGCGCGCGCTCTTTCGCGTCATTCGACTTCACTAACGATATCGCGTAATAGTAGTTAGCCTGTGCGTTGCTGGGCTGATGGTGCGCGAATCTTGCCAGTTCTTCCTCCGCGCAAGACAACGCTTGCGGGGCGGCTTCTTCCATCTTGCCGAGGAACAAGTAAGGCTGAGGATTCGAGGGATCGATATCGGATGCGTCACACATGCGCAGTGCTGCCGCATCGTATGCACCATTAGCGTAGAGGGCCGCACCAAGTCCCGCCAGCAGTCGCTCTGAGCGCGGAAACGCACGCGTCCCTTTCGCAAACACTTCGACTGCCGCTTCCACAGCGCGATGCACCAGCAGTTCGCCTCCCCAAGCTAAGTAGTTTTGTTCGCTCGGATCGAGTTGCGCCGCACGTTCATATTCGTGCTCCGCGGCCAGCGGATTGTTCACACTCTCCTCGATGTCTCCGGACAACCGATGCAACTCGGCCCGATCCTTTACCGCCAGTAGTTGCTGGACGAGAGCTTGCGCCTTGCCGTGCTGGCCAGCACCTTCGTAGGCCTCCGCAAGTTCGTATGCGCTCTGATAGTCTGCGCCATCCAACTGATGGGCTTTCTCCAGGGAAGGAATGGCTTCAGCGAACTGTCGCTCGCGGAGGCAAAACGCTCCCAGCGCATGAATGGCCTCGAAACTCGCCGGTTCCTTCAGCACGGCAGCGCGCAGTCGTCTCTCAGATTCAGGGTTGGACACACCAAGCGGCCCCTTGGAACTCAATGCACGCGTATCGTTTGCGAGTATCTCGCTCGCCCGCAGGTTCACATCGGTCCCATGTCCGCCTGCGGCCGTCCAGTCCGTTATTCCTGCCACGGTGAAATCCGGCTTGTCGCTGAATTGCGTTCCATCTTGCGATTGCGCACTGCCTTCGGCGGAATCACTCGTTTTCAAAAGCAGGACGGTCAACGGCACTTCGCTCGCTCGAGGTATTGTCAGCGACTGCTCTGAATCGCGATAACCGTCTTTGTACACGCGCACGAGATAGGTCCCGGCGTTCTGACTTGTCAGCGAGAACTTCCCCGCTTCATCAGTCATCGTCTCCTGTTGCTGGGTGGCTCCGCTCTGACCGAAAACGACGTGAGCGCCACTGATCGGCGCTCCATCGGCGTCGCGAACCGTCCCCATAACGTCCTGCGCGAAGGCTTGCGGAAGACCAAAGGCGAGAATTCCGGCTAGGTACAACGCTGCCGCAAGCATGGCAGTGGGGGAAGAAATCCGATTGCTCCTCAACATGTGGGTTGCGCCAATCGCAATTCTACTCCGCTCGCGAAGGCAGGTAGTTGCGTGCCACCGCACGAAAATCCGAGAGTTGACTCCCTTTTGTTTGATCATTCCAGCCGAGCTCTGAGGCCAGCAACTCGGCCACGGCGGGCGCCATCTCCAGCGCTGCAGAGGCATTCAGAAACAGTGCGCGCGTGCGCCGCGCCAGCACATCCTCCACCGTCCTCGCCATCTCTTCGCGAGCGGCCCACACAACTTCGGCTTTCACGTAAGGATGTTCCGGGTGCAAACGCTCGCCTAATGCCGGATTCTTTTCAAGCAGGGCTCGAATCTTCTCCGCGTCGGATCCATACATTGCGAGTGGCCCGCCCGGCTTCGGTCCCGAAGAAAAACCGTGTATCCGCAGGTCGCGAGTCACGCAGGCGCGTTCCGGCAACTGTGCCAAGGTCGCTGCTTGATCGACGCAATCCTCCGCCATGTGTCGGTAGGTGGTCCACTTGCCGCCACAAATCGTCATCAGCCCCGAGCTATCGATGTGAATCACGTGGTCCCGCGAAAGGGCCGCTGTGCTTACCGCACCTTCACCCTTCACCAGCGGGCGAACTCCGGCGAACATGCTGAGCACATCGTCGCGCGTTGGCGACTTGGCCAGATATTCACCGGCGGTGGTTAGAATGAACTCGATTTCCTGCTCCATTGCGATAGGTTCGAGTTCGGCGGAAGAAACCGGCGTGTCAGTGGTTCCCACCAGCACGTGACCGTGCCATGGAATTGCAAAGAGAACGCGCCCGTCGCTGGTGTGAGGCACCATAATCGCGCTGTTACCGGGAAGAAATTCTGACTTGAACACCAAGTGAATGCCCTGACTCGGCGCAATCATCGCCTTGATATTCGCGTCTGCCGTTCGCCTTAGTGTGTCAGCAAATGCCCCCGTCGCGTTGACGACTACCTTCGCAGAGGCTCGAAACTCCTCACCAGTTTCTAAATCTCGAGCCACGACGCCATCCACGAATTCCTGCGAATCCTTTGTGACTCCGGTGACCTGCACATAGTTCAGCAGCGCGGCACCCTGTTCAAACGCGGTAAACACCATGTGGATCAGCAGGCGCGCATCGTCGAATTGCCCGTCGTAGTAGATCGCACCACCGCGCAGACCTTCGGTTTTCAGCGTGGGAAGATGGTCAAGTGTCTCTTCGCGCGACAGCAGGCGTGACTTTCCAAAACCATATCTACCGGCGAGCACCTGATACAGTTTCAGCCCGAGGCCGTAGAACGGAGCTTCCCACCATTCGTAATTGGGAACCACAAAGGCAAGATCGCGAACCAGGTGAGGCGCATTCTGCAGCAGCAGACCGCGTTCCTTCAGCGCCTCCATAACTAGGCCGATGTTGCCCTTCTCCAGATAGCGCACACCGCCATGTGCGAGTTTCGTGCTCCGGCTCGATGTACCTTTGCCGAAATCGCTCTGCTCGAGGAGCAAAACGTCGTAGCCTCGCGAGGCAGCGTCGATCGCGATTCCCACGCCCGTGGCGCCGCCACCGACGATGATCATGTCCCATGGGCCGCGATGCTGCGCGACCCGTCCCCACATCTCTTCCCGGTTCATGCTCCCTGGATCCTGCTAACTGATTCCCGCGAGTTTCACAATGCCCGCAGCGATCGCGCCGCCTACCAGTGGAGCAACGACTGGAATGAGCGCGTAGCTCCAATCCGAGCCCCCCTTCCCGCTGATCGGAAGAACGGCATGAGCGAGGCGCGGCCCGAAGTCGCGAGCCGGATTGATCGCGTACCCAGTTGGCCCTCCTAAACTCAGTCCCAATACCCACACCAGAACTCCCCAGAACCACGGGCTGAAGCCGGGAGCGAGTCCGGCCGGCGCCAGTTCTTTGCTTCCGAAACTGAATCCGACCACAACCAGAATGATCGTAGCGATCATTTCACACAGGAAGTTAGCTGGCATGTTACGAATTGCGGGTTGTGTGCAGAAAATGCCGAGTTTTGCGGGAGCATCCTCCGTCTCTTTCCAGTGCGGCAAGTACACCAGCCAGACCAATACCGCGCCAGCCAATGCACCAAGTACCTGCGCGATCCAGAACGGCCCCACATTGGACCAGTTCTTCGACAGGATCGCGACCGCGAGCGTGATCGCCGGATTGATGTGCGCACCGGGACTCCCACATGCGACTGCAGTGCAAATACCGGCGACAACAGCCATGCCCCACGCCGTGGCAATTACGATCCAGCCAGAATTTTCGCCTTTGGATTTCTTGAGCAAGACATTCGCCACAACGCCGTCGCCCAGCACAATGAGCACCAGCGTACCTATGAACTCGCCAAAGAATGGTCCGTGTATTTGTCCCATTCCCACCCCTTTTACCCGCTGAACTATTCGGCCCAGTCAAAACTGCGGGCAACCGCTTTTTTCCAAAACCGATAGATATGCTTGCGCTTGCTGTCGTCCATCTTGGGCTCCCAGCGGTGATCCATCGCCCAGTTCGCGACGAGTTCTTCGGTACCCGTGAAAAATCCGACCGCGAGGCCGGCAGCATACGCCGCTCCCAGCGCCGTGGTTTCCGCCACCTTGGGACGGACGACCGGAACCCCTAGAATGTCGGCTTGAAATTGCATCAGCAACTCATTCGCCACCATTCCCCCATCCACGCGCAGTACATCAGCGTTGACACCCGAATCCTGTGCCATAGCCTCAACCACTTCGCGGACTTGAAACGCCGTTGCCTCGAGAGCGGCGCGGGCAATGTGCCCTTTGTTCGCATATCGTGTCAGCCCGGCAATCACACCGCGCGCATTGTCCTTCCAATACGGCGCGTACAAGCCGGAGAACGCCGGCACGAAGTACACGCCACCATTGTCCTCAACAGTGCGGGATTTTGAGAGCACCGGACGAGTTCCAGTGTTCATCAACATGAAACACCCGGTACCGTAAGTGTTTTTTGCCTCGCCTGTTTTAAAGCAAGTCTGGCCCACCAGCGCAGCCTGCTGGTCGCCCAACACGCCGGCGATCGCAACTCCTTGGATGGCCGCGATCGTTGCGTGTCCGAAAACCTCGCTGCTAGAAACAATTTTAGGCAGCAGCTGTGCTGGAATTTCGAAATCGCTCAGGATGCTTTCTTCCCATTGCGCTGTAGCAAGGTCCATCAACTGAGTGCGGCTGGCGTTGGTCACATCAGTGACATGCAGACCGCCGTTTGGGCCGCCCGTAAATTTCCAGATCAGAAAGCTGTCGATGGTTCCGCAGAGAACTTGTCCGGATTCGGCCTGCTCGTGAATACCGGGCACATTGTTAAGGATCCAGCGAATTTTCAGAGCGCTGAAATAACACGAAAGCGGCAAGCCCGTCTTTGCGCGATAGCGGTCTTGCCCTCCCAACTTCGAGAACTCCGCAACATCATCGGCCACGCGCGTGTCTTGCCAGACGATCGCGTTGTAGACTGGTTTCCCCGTCTTCTTGTTCCAGACGACGGTGGTTTCGCGTTGATTCGTAATGCCGATTGCAGCAAGATCAGAAGGCTTAAGTCTCGCAGTGCCCATCGCACTGGAAATCACGCTTTCAGTTCGCCGCCAGATTTCCTCCGGATTATGTTCAACCCAACCCGGCTTTGGATAGATCTGCTCGTGTTCCTGCTGGGCGATACTGACGACCTCGCCCGCACGGTTGAAGATGATGAAGCGCGAACTGGTTGTGCCCTGATCAACGGCTCCAATGTAATCTGCCATTTCCATTCCACTCAGAGAACAGGCACTGAATCTTACGTCCGGAAGGAAGTATGGTCAATTTTCCCAGCCTTGCGAATGCAATTGGGGATTCGGACTGAATGCGACATCTTAACCTCCGGCAGCGACCGTCGATTCCGCTGCTTTTCTGGTCACGGTAACGGCCTCTGGCGCTTGAGTCCAATAACTTCTCGGCGGAACACTATTCCGAGGGGTTAGTGGCGGACAGTGATGTCACAAAATGTTGTTTTGCCAGACAGGCGAACCGTCGAACAATTCCACTTATGAAGACGTTCTCGTTGATCGAACGTCTGGAAATGCAGTTCGGAGCCATCGCTCAAAATGCCTTCAATCATGGGAACCTGGGTAATCCAAACAGCTGGGTTGACTGTGCAGCGTCCGGCGGCAGCCGGAAACAGTTGCTCGCAAACGTGAGTCGGAATGCGTTAGTTGGAATTCGCTGCCCGGTTTACGTTCTAGCCCTTTTCGTCTGAAGGTAGGGTGCAACAGCACCCCACCTTGAGTTTGCGCGACCACAGTTGCATTTGCTGTGACCGGTGAGCCTCGAGAACGGCAACGACCTAACCTATTCACCGAGCATCATCGAACTTTAGTCGGATTACACAGTTGGCTACCGCTGATAGAGTTCCTGAGGCGTACTCACTATGAAGCGAACTGTCGTGTTGTCTCTCCTTCTTGGCTGTTTGCTTGTTGTGTCCTTTCCGTGCACCGCGCAGACGGACGTCCAATCAGCGGACACTGTAATCATCGATGCTCGTCTTGTGCCTGGTGCTCCCAAGGCGCTCCCTTTTCCAGTCGGCGGAACCTCGCCTGACGGTCACAAGCTGTACGCCAACCGGCGTTATCTGATTCGAGATGGACAGCCCTGGTTTCCCATCGTGGGAGAGTTTCACTATTCCCGCTACCCCGAGCGGGAATGGGAGCAAGAAATCTTGAAGATCAAGGCGGGCGGAATCCAGGTCATCTCGACCTATGTCTTCTGGATCCATCATGAGGAAATCGAGGGACAGTTTGATTGGTCGGGACAGCGCAACTTACGGCGGTTTGTCCAGTTGTGCGCGAAGCATGGCATGTATGTGTGGATTCGCGTCGGCCCGTGGGCCCACGGCGAAGCGCGTAATGGAGGACTGCCCGACTGGCTTCTGCTGAAAACTGCCACCCGGGAAAACAATCCCACTTACTTGAGATACGTTACGCGTTTCTATCAAACAATCGGTGAACAGGTAAAAGGGCTTTTCTGGAAAGATGGCGGACCAATCATCGGGGTGCAACTAGAAAACGAGTACAGTGCGCGCGGACCAGGGAAAGGCGCAGAGCACATTCTCCGTTTGCGGGAAATTGCGCGCGATGCAGGATTGGACGCACCCTTCTACACCGTGACCGGTTGGGATGGAGCAGCAATCCCCTCCCGCGATGTTTTGCCGGTGTTCAGCGGGTATGCAGATGGATTCTGGTGGCGCAGGCTCGACGAGCTGCCGCCGAACCCAAATTACTTCTTTACCAAGATCCGCTGCCAGGAGAATGTCTCCGAGAATCTCAGCTCCATCCATCCGGATATCGATGCACTGGATGGTAAGTACCCTTTTCTGACGTCCGAAATGGGCGGCGGCATGGAAATCGCTTATCATCGGCGGCCCCTTATGTCAGTTGATGACACAGCCGCCATGGAACTGGTAAAGCTCGGTTCCGGAGTCACCATGTACGGCTACTACATGTTTCACGGTGGTACCAACCCGGACGGCAAAAAGACGAGTCTTCAGGAAACCCAGGCTACCGGATATCCCAATGATCTGCCTTCAAAAAGCTATGACTTTCAGGCCCCCCTAGGGGAGTTTGGGCAAGCTCATCCTTCATTCGGAGCATTAAAACTCTTTCATCTTTTCCTTGATGACTTTGGGCCCGAGCTCGCGCCGATGATGCCTTACTTCCCGGAACGCCTTCCAACCAGCCTGCATGATGTGTCGACGCCGCGCGTTTCGGCACGCCTGCAAAACGACCATGGATTTCTCTTCATTAATAACTACCAGCGAACCTATCCTCTTTCCGAACATAAGAACTTTCAGGTGCATTTGAAGCTGCCGGCAGAACAGATCGATATCCCACGGCGGCCGCTCACCATTCCGACTGGGTCATATACATTCTGGCCGGTGAACTTGGCTCTCGGACGAAGTGTTCTGCGCTATGCAACGGCACAGCTCATATGCAAATTGGCTGACGCAAACACATATGTGTTCTTCGCCGTGCCGGGTATTCCAGCAGAATTCGCCTTCGAAGAAAAAAACGGAGACGCAATTGAAGCTTCCGAAGCACGCGTCGAGCGAAGCGCCGGGTTGGTGTTCGTGGGTCATGTGAATCCCGGAACTGGATCTGCTATTCGGCTGCGGGGGCGGAATGGAGAAGCGGCGCAGATTGTCGTGCTCTCGCCGCAGCAGGCACAGAGTCTCTGGAAGCTGACTCTAGGCGCCAAAGAGCGGTTGATTCTCTCTGCAGCTCAAGTCTACGCGGATGGAGACAAATTGGTTCTCCTGGCGAGCAACGCTTCGGAACTGAAGGCTGCTTTTTTCCCCGCGCCCAAACACTCAGTAGCGGGATTCAGCGACGCCGGTCAGGATGGAATCTTCCATATTTATGCGGCACAGGTTCAACCACTGAAGCTTACGGCTAAAGTCGAGAAGCTCAGCGATCCTGGCGCAGACCCGCCGCTGAAGATGGGGAAAGAAGTTGTGCTGATGCCCGACGAGTCTGCATTTGAGTCCGCCGCGAAATGGAGGATTAAGCCTCCAGACCTCAATTCGGACGCAGTCTCCGATGTTCTTTTGAGAATCCACTATAAAGGAGACATTGCGCGCATCTACGCGGGAGGGGAACTGCTCACCGATAATTTTTATTATGGGGAGCCGTGGGTTATCGGACTCAGCACAATTCCCAGGGAACTGCTCAACAAGACCCTGGAGGTACGCATTCTTCCGCTCCAGGCACAAGCACCAATTTACCTGCCGAGCGGTGCCCGCCCTGCGAGCCAGCTAGGGGACCAACTCGCGGATATTGAAGAGGTTAACTTCGTGCCTGTATATCGTGAGGTGATGCAAATAGGGCAATGATCGCGACTCAAGAATTGCGATTCCGCAGTTGTAGTCAAGGAGCGTCATCTTTCCGGCTCTTTTAAGAAGCCGCAGGTTGCGATTCTTCCAGGGTGGTTGCCTCGCCGGGCTACTTTCGCTGCCTTTGCTGGCGGACTCGCACGGAATTCTCTGGACGGTTCTGGTGCGTTTTCGCGCCATGATTAGTGCTTCTGCTTGGTTTCCCCTGCTATGCTTTGTAGTCACTCTGAACCCTGTGGCGATTCAACTCTGTCCCTGACCACTACATTTTATTGGTCGGTGGTTGGTCCGGTAATTCTTTGCGCAAAGCCAAAACCCGTTTTTAGAGCCATCCAAGGCGATCAACTACCAGCGGATTTGCTTGTATCACGGCACAGGCCGAGCCATCGTGCCCGATCGACCTCTGATGTGTCGCCGGCGGTCGCTTATGTGGCGCACGAAAGACTGGCACTCCATTCGGAAATCCCTTCGGTATAACCATACGGAATACAACTCGTGCAAAAGTTATTGCTGCTCCCGTTGATCGCATCCGAGCTTCACGAACGCAAGCACTCGTAGGGCATTAAGCCCCGAAGTCACTTTTATCCGATGCCTGCAAGACGTTCCAATGCTCGAATTCAAAATCAGCAAAAGTTTGGCGAAAGTTTTCGTCGTTGATCCTCTTGAACTAACACAAACATCAAGACTTAACGTTAAAATTCGTACGCGAGAGCGCAAATATTGCCCCAAAGCTGCGCTCTGCCCCAACTCCATCGGTCCCAAGTATTTGATTGCACCTTAGATCCGCCATACCTATCTAGTTGATGAGACTGCCGCTCCACCCATGATACGGCGCTATTTAGTCTCATGGAGTTGTTGAAGAAAACGATAGAAGTTATTGAAAATATGGTGGCCAGGGACGGAGTTGAACCGCCGGCGCCAGCCTTTTCAGGTCTACATTATGCTGTAGTCTCAACAACTTAAGTGACTTCAGGTGGCCGCCTAAGTACTTGAGAAGTCGTGAGAGACACGCGAATCGTGGGTGGAAATCGTGGGTTGAAAGCCAGACACTCATCTCGCGGCGACGGACCTCTTCGGATTCACGTGCCAGAAGCGACTCGCATAGGGACAAGAAAGTTACTCGCGAGGAGATAGGCGAATAGATGTCCGAAAGGCGGCGCGTGGCGCAGCTGGCTGGCAGAAACCCATCCATTCGTCTCAGTCCACTCCCAACCGGTACCGGAAGCACTCTTCAGCCATTCCCGCAGATCCGTGACGGTCATCGGATAAACGTAGATGCGGACATTCTGGGCGAACAGACGCGCGAGGGCCTCCAGGCGTCTGCCTTCCAGATTCTCGTAAGCGTCTTCAGACGCTCGAATCATCAGGGAAAGGCCCACAACGAAACGCACAGGCGCCTTCGTATGCCGGTTTACGAGAGCCGTCATGTGGTAGAGCTCGGGTTGGCGAAAAAGCAGCACGTTGCCGCCAGAGGCGAGAAGCGCATCGATGCGGCGAAGCAAGTCGGGAACTTCCGGAGCCGGTTCGTTCGGCATAAACGGAGCGACTGTCAGGCAAAAAAACCCGGCGGTGGCCGAGCTCGTTTCGCCAAGTTCCTGCTGAAGCTCCTGAATGGCCGAAGCCAATAGTTGCAAGTGGACTTGCGAGTGGGCTGCATCCGTGTGAGAAAAAAATCCCGGTGCTAGCACGACGGCTCTCTTGTAGAGAACCTCGGTAGGAGGAACGGTGGAGCCCTTGGAGGGAAAAAATACAGCCTCTGCGAGTCCCGCACGCACCAAGTGGACTTGCAGCGCACGGCGATTCCAACTCTCGAATGCTGGCCCGCGAAGATCCACGTGGTCGATCTCGATTCGCTCGGCAACGACGTCTTGTGCGACGCCTTCCAGAAATGATTCCTTGGTTTGCCCTTCATAGAACGCGGCGTAGATTAGGTTGACGCCCAAAATACCGATGGCTTGCTGCTGGAGAACATTGGAAGGATCGCGCATATTGACGTGCAGAAGGACGTCGTTGGGAGGACCGCCGGGCTGCAACTGAAAGCGGAGACCGATCCAACCGTGTGAGTCGTTGGTTCCGGCAAAGTTACGGGCGGAGACAGTATCAACAAAGCAAAAGAACCTAGTTTGTGATCCACGGGATTTGCTTAATTGCATGACAAGCTGGGTCCATTCGTTGTCCAGCATCGCCTCGAGCCGCTGCTTGGATACGTAGCGCGATCCGGAACCGTAGAGATCATCGCTGACTTCCTTGTCGTAAGCCGAGATGGTTTTGGCCACAGTACCGGATGCCCCTCCCACTAGCAGGAACCAACGCGCGACTTCCTGTCCGGCGCCGATTTCGGCGAAAGAGCCGAAGGTGGATGGATCGAGATTCAGCGTGAGCGCTTTGTGGTGAGTATCGAGTCTTTGAACGGAAGGCATGGCTAAGGTCCAGTTGGGCTAATGTCTGGGAAGTGCGAAGCCCCCGCGATACCGACTGAAAACTCCGGCGCAAAGAACTTCTACCCATTTGAGAGATTACCAACTCCCGGTTCCTTAACCCCCTTTTCACGCAAAGGCCGTTTTGCTTCCGGCTTGTCGTCATCCGCTAGGAATTTTGCTGTTATCGCAGGGACGATTCGATAGTCCGCGCGATAAACCAAATTGTGCAGGTCGCTGGACGCTATGGCCCGGAGTATGGATAGCTGGGCCGCCGCATCCTCGTCGCTGAACACGTTCAGCGGCCAGTCATGAACTGTTGGTTTTCGAAGATGAGCGTGGTGGAAGCTACCTCCGAAATAGGCTTGGAGCGCGATTGGCTCGACCCCCGCTGCCTGCTGTTCAGGCCAGCTCAAAGCCCACGACGCGATCAACCCTCCATCGGCGGTGCGTCGTAGTCCCTCTCAGTGACCTGCCCGGTGTCGAGTAGCAAGCTCGTGTTCATTTCGGTGAGAACCTGGCGGGCCACGGGAGCCAGCAGTTGCACTGCCTTCTCGAAATGCGCTTCCTTGTCCTTGCGACTTGCGGAACCGCCGTGTGTACCGTCTCGAAGATCCGCAAAATGGCGGATCAAGCTGGTGATATATGCGGGTACGCTTTCCGGCATTGCCTACCTCCACTACGGCTTGAACAGCTTCGTACCAGGGTTAATCGACTACATCCACTTCTCATTAGAGAATCGCCCTCACGACACCACCATCTACTCGCAGTGCTGCCCCGTTCGTCGCTGACGAGACCTCGCCCGCCAGGTAGATCGCCATCGCCGCGACTTCATCGACGGTGGCAAAGCGCTTCAGCAGGGACGATGGCCTCACATGCTCAAAAAATTGCTTCTCTACTTCTGCCTTCGATTTATTTTCCTGCTTCGCCATCGCCTCGACAAAGGCACCCACGCCTTCCGACTCCGTCGGCCCGGCAAGAATGCTGTTCACCGTGACGCCCGTTCCGGTCACCGACTCAGCGATCCCCCGCGCAATGGCAATCTGAGCAGTCTTGGTCATTCCGTAGTGCACCATTTCTGGCGGAATTTGCACCCCGGATTCGCTGGAAATGAAGATTATGCGACCCCAGTTTCGTTCCAGCATCCCTGCGAGATAGTATCGGGAGAGCCGCACTCCGCTCATCACGTTGATTTCGAAGAGACGGTACCAGTCCGCATCGGGAATCTCCGCAAACGGCTTGGGCTCGAAAATGCCCACATTGTTCACCAGTACGTCCACCGCACGGAGTCTGGCAATCACGGCCTCCGCGCCGGCTGAACCAGAAAAGTCCGCCGCAATGCCATCAACCTTGGCCGCGGCAGCATACGATCGGATTGCCGCCACCGCAGCATCTACGCGCTCTTGTGTACGCCCGTTCACGTAGACATGCGCACCTTCGCTCGCAAGCGACTTGGCGATCGCTAACCCGATCCCTGCCGTCGATCCCGTCACCAGCGCGATTTTCCCAGTAAGTTTTAGATCCACGTCATTCTCCGATAGAAAACCCGGTGCCCTCTTGTCGTCACGTTGTTGTTGGCTCTGCCTCAGGGAGTTCTCGGTCCTCTGGCGTTTCCCATTTGATCCATTTCAGATCGAGTACGAAAATCGAGTAGAAGACTGGGACCAAGAGCAAGGTAATGAAGGTTGCCACAGCGAGTCCGCCGATCTGGGCATAGCACAGGGGTTTCCAGAGCGGGCCACCTTCGAGGGCGAGAGGAAACAAAGCAAGGATGGTTGCGGCCACGGTGATCATTACGGGTCGGATACGCTCAATGCCGGCATCCGGAAGAGCGCGTTCCAGGGGTTCTCCCTTTTCGTGCATCTCCTCGATGAAATCGAAGAGCACGATGACGTGGCTTACGATGACTCCGATGAGGCTGGCTACTCCGAGAAACGCCATGAAGCCAAAAGGGGTACCCATGATTGCCAAAGCGATTAGTGCACCAATCGCTCCATAAGGAGCGGCCGCGAAGACCAGCAACGGCTTGACGGCATTATTGAACTGAACCAGCAACGCCAAGTAGATACCGACCAAAGAAATCAGAAGAACGACGGCGAGATTCGTGAATCCGTCAACTTGCTTTGCCTTTTCTCCGCCGATCTGCAATTGATAGCCCGGTGGAAGACTCTTCTGGAGAGCAATCAACTTCGGTTCGATCGGCGCGAGTACCTCCGATGCGAGGACGCCGGGAGCCGGAAAGCACAGGATCGATAGGGTGCGGAAGTGCTCACGACGCCGAATCCGCGCGGTCTCGAGGACGTCTTTCAAGGTCGCCACCGAAAGCAAAGGGACTTTGACATTCTCTTGCGACGAGTTGACGTAGAGATTTTCGATCTGCGAAAGCCGCGCGCGATCCTGCGGCCGGAGGCGGACAACAATCGGGATGTTCTGATTCCCCTCCTTATATATACCCACCGGGTTCCCGCTGATTGCGGCAGATGTGGACGTTGCGACATCGGCGTTCGTAATCCCAACCAGGTTAGCGCGATCTGGATCAATCTCGATTTTCATCTGCGGGCTGTCTGGGCTCCAATCGTCCCTCAACACGGCAATACCGGGCGATTGGCGAACGATGTCCATGACTTGGGATGCGATTGCCCGAAGGGACCGGATATCGGCGTTCTCTGTGCGCGGGTCGGTATCGGCCTGACCTGAAATGAGGACTTCCACTGGAGTTTCGACGGGATTCGTTTGCAACTGTCGCACCGTAATCCAGGCTCCCGGGACCTGTTTATTAAGCTCATCTTGAAGAGGTCCGATCAGCTTTGGAGTGGCTTCCTTGTCGCGCACCTGCACAATGACCTGCGCATAGTTGGTCTGGGTCGCTTCAGGAGCGATGGAAAACCAGAAACGTGGTCCGCCACCGCCAATGAAACTTGTCACGGAAGTGAGCAGGCGCTCAGGTCCCTTCCCTTTTGTTCCCCCTTCAGGAGCAGCTTCAATAACTTTGCGCACTACCTGCTCCGCCCTCATTGCACTATCGTTGGTCGCGCTCAAGGGAACATCATTGGGCAGCCAGATGTCGAGGTAAAACCAATATTGGACGTCCTCAGGAAAAAACTGGGACTTAAGTTGTGAAGCTGCGAAGCCGCCGATCAGCAAGAACACGAAGGACCCGGCCAGGACGGACCAGCGATGCTGAATTGCCCGGCCTACCAGCCGGTTATAGAAGCCATAAAAGCCCCGCTCGCGCTTCTCTTCTATAGTGGACTCTTTCCTGGCCGGCGGGCGCTGAATGTAGTAACCCAGCAGTGGAACAAACGTCATGGCAACCACCAAAGCACACAGCAGCGCCGTGGTCATGACGATGGGGAGGCTTTTGAGAAACTCTCCGGTGTTGCCGCTGAGCATGAGGAAAGGAAGATAGGCAATGATGTTGGTCAGGGTTGCGTAAAAGATGGCGGTAGCCAGCTTGGTCGGACCCAGCCACGCTGCTACTCCGCGCGGCAATCCTTCCGCGAGACCGCGTTTGATACCGTCCCCAGCTACTACGGGAACATCGACCAGCAGGCCTAGTGCAATAATGAGCGTCGCCACCGAAACTTGCTGCAAGTCGATGCCTAACATGTACGTAACGCCAAAGGTCATGGCGAGGGTGATCGGAATCGCCAAGGCCATGATGAGCGCCAGACGCCATTCCCAAAATCCAATCAGCGACACCCCGACTACCAGGATGATCGCTTCCAGCAAAGCACGCAGGAATAGATGAATGTTCTCCTTAACCTGCAATGGCTGATCGGAGGTGTGCGCGATAATGAGATCTGTTGGAAGAATCTGTTTGAGCTGTGCAAGTTTCTCATCGACTGACTGACCGAAGTTCGCGATCTGCTGCTGATCGCGCATATAGATCGCCAAGGTGACTGCACGGCTGCGCTGCCATTGTCCAGTCGAGTCCTGCCACGTGTAGTAGTTCAGATAGGTGGCGGGAGCTTGATAGCCGGGAAAAATCTTGACCAGATCCCGCAGATAAACGGGAGCTCCAGTCGAGGTCTTAGTGACAGCGACTTCCCCAATGGCGTCTCTGCTTTCGAACTGACCGGAGGGATTGATAATGATCTGTCGCTGGCCTGTCTCGAATGCGCCTCCCGGCGCAATAATGTTGCGCGCGCGCAGGACCTGTCCGAGGGCTGCCGGCTGAAGTCCGTACTCGGCTAGGCGGTCTTGCGAATATTCCAGGTAGACCACTTGGGGCAACAGGCCTCGCCTCTCCACTTTTGAGGTCTCTGGCGCCCCTTGCACGGTTCTCCCAATCAGATCAGAAAAATTGTCGAGATCGGCGTAGCTGTACTTGTCTCCCGCGACATCAGTCAGCTTGACGCGAACATCACGAGGATCACGGATGATGATGGGAGTCCAGCCATCCGGATGCAAATCGGACCGCTGCAATTGTTTCTGAAAGAATGCTTCCACGAAGCGATGGATGCTCGCATCATCTTTGTCCGAAACACCATCGACAGCAATAAACCCACTTCCTGAAATTATCTGCGGCGCGCGCAGAATACTCTGTTCATCTGCTTGTTGTTCGAAGAGCTGTACCGGGTCGAGCATCGTCTCCGGGGAAATGGACCGAGGGAAAGAGTAGACGATCGCGACTGGCACAACGTGTTCTCTGTGTTTCCTTTTTGCCCGGACCGATTCGATTGCGGATTGGATCGCATGCGCTCGAATATTGATTTCTGTCTGGTCTGCCTTAGGACTGGCGATGGTCAGCATAAGTGCAGCAGTGTCCCCAAAGTCGCTCTGGAACGAGATCGGACCTGCACCTTGCGGCAGTTGGTTGTTTAGCGCGTTCAGCTTGAGATTGATGTCGCTGAATTGCCGCTTCACGTCTGAGACATTCTCGGCCAGCTGCACATAGATGTAAGCCGCGCCGGGGAGCGAGACAGAGCGAATTCCATAGTCTGAAGCTGTGCCGGGATGAATCGTCTTGTTCTCGGCGACGGCGTCCTCGATTGGACGGCTAACAAACTGTTCGACCTGCTGTGCCGTGGCACCCGGCCACGAACAGAAGGCCACCGCGACCCGGACCGGAATGTCGGGGTCTTTCCGCTGGGGCATGCTGTGGTAGCCAAACCAACCCCATACGAGGACACCCACGAGGAGCACCCACGAGACCTGCGGGTGCTCCACGAAGAACCTGGGGGCATTGTGGGTTTTCTCGATTCGATCCTGGTCGTTTTTGTATGCCATGGACTCGTCTGCTTAGGGGATCGGTTGGATGGGATCGCCATCCTTCAAAAGTTGAGCACCTACGGAGACCACTCGCTCGCCGGGTTGGACTCCTTCAACGGCAACTGAATTGTCATGGGTCGTCCCCATCTGAACCTTGCGCAAGTTGGCAACGAGCCTGCCGGCGCGATCCTGTGCGACCATCACCGCAAAGTGATCGGGTTCCGAAGGGAGCGGCACGATGGCGCTGAGTGGGATCGAAATGGACGAGTGAGGGACTTCACCTAGACCGACCGAAGCGATCATGCCCGGCTTCAAATGACGGTCGCGATTGCTGACGGTCACTTCAACCGCGAAGATTCGGTTTCGCGTATCGGCAGCTGGGGAGATGCTTGTAACCCGCCCCTTCACAGGAGCGGCATTATTCTCTGTCTGGATCGTCAGCTCCTGCCCTAAACGTACTCGACTGAGAACGTAGTCCGGGGCGCCAAAGGCGACCTTTACGCGACCGATATCGGCGATGGTAAAGGCATTCGTGGACGGAGACACCAAGCTTCCTAAATCTATATTTCGGCTTAGGATGTACCCGGAGAAGGGAGCCTTCAGGTCGGCATCTCCAAGCGTCAATTGGGATTGAAGGAGCGTGGCCTTTGCATTGTCCATCGCAGCGCGCGTTGCATTGAGGGCTTCCTGAGACTGATCGTAAGCTGGCTTGGTGATGCTCTGCGTCGAATAGAGGGCTTTCGCTCGCTGGAAGTCCTGATCGGCTTTGGTGTGCTGCGCCACGGCTTGATCGAGTTGGGCTTGCGCCTGTGCCACTTGATTCTGCAGATCTTCCCGTCGAATGTGCGCAAGGGTGAGGCCTTGTTCCACGTAATCTCCGGTTCCGATGTTGCGAGTTCGCCCATCCGCACCTCGCACCTGCCTCATATTCGTTACATAGCCGGAGGAGCGAAACATGAGATCTACCTGTGCGTAAGGAAGAATGGACGCTGAATAGCGCAGTGTCTCTCCAGTGATCTGGGGCCCCGCTACGGTCGCGAGCCGGACGGCCCTTGCGGGCTGCGAGGGTATCTGCGATTGGCGATTACATCCGCCCAATGCTCCCGTCACGAATAAAGAGACGAGGACTAGTAGCGTGTTCAGTCTGTTTTCCGGGATCGTGAAAGGCTTCACGGCTTTACTCCTCACCCAGAGCTTTCTGAAACTCAGCCCGTGCACTCCAATATGCAAGAACCGCCTGATGATATTGGCTCTCGGCATCTGCCAATGAAGACTGCTGCTTTAGCAAATCGCTCAGTAGGATCGATTGCTGAGAATATGCTTCCTTTTGGTTCCGCATCTTCTCGGTCTCGGCGTCACGAATTGCCTCTGTGACTGCAAGGTGCGAACGCGCCTCTCGGAGATGTCTAAAGTTCGAATTCACATCGAGAAGAATCTGTTCCCGTGTGTCTTCGATAGAGAGCCCGACTTGCTGCTCTGCTAGCGCAGCCTGTCGAACCTTGTGGCGCTTTTCTCCCCAATCCCATGGCTGCCAGGTAAGCAAGGCGCCGACGAAGCCTATGTTTTGCGGCAGAAAATTGATATTTGCCGGACTTAAGTAGCCGGCTTGGATGGCGACATCCGGAATGTAGTGCGATTTCTCGCTCTTTGTCGCCAGCTCAGCCTGACGCATACGATTTGTCGCCAGTTTGATTTCTGGACGATGTTGGAGCGCAGCCGCCCTGGCTGCAGAAAGGTCTTCTTGTTCAGGGAGTGTCGCAGGAACGGGTTCCACCGAAAACTCCGTCTGCACGCTACGACCTAAGAGGTGATTAAGAACCTCTTTGCCATCCGCGAGCCTGTCTTCAATCGTGGTCAGCTGATAGGTCGCCTTGGCTAACTCTGCTTTGACACTCAGTCTGTCAGCTTCGAGTACGGCATGTTGGCTTAAGCGCCGATCTGTGAGTTGCAGCAACTCCTCCAGGTACTTCACCATCGATTGTTGGGATTCGTACTGGATCTGTGACTGGAGAACTCGATAGTACGACTGGCGAACATCGTCCATTAGCTTCTGTTCACGTTCGTCCAAGGACAACTGCGCCGCATCGACCTTGAGCCGCTGTACTGCGACGAATAGGTGAATGCGGATCAGTTGTGTGAGCGGCTGGGTCGCAGTAACCGAGGCAATCGCGATAGGGCGAGCGGGTGTATGAAGATCGGTGTTAGACCCCGGGATCGGCCCTGTTCCAGGGAAGGTGCCGAACTGCCCTTTGTTGATGGTGAAATCGATCGGCGCGAGCAACTGGGCCGCAAGCACCGAGGTGTCGATCCGAGGATATAGGTGCGTCTTTGCCTCGCCCACTGCTTCTCGCTGCTTGATGACATCAAGTCCAAACTCCTTGAGGTCTCGATTATTGGATTTGGCCAGTTGGAGCGCTTCGTCGAGCGTGAGTACCGTTGCACCGTTCGTTTGCGCCACTGCAAACTGGAATTGGCAGAGTGCCGCAACCAATACGCAGGTCATCGTTGATAGGCGCGCATGCCTCACTGCTTTATTCCTTTCCGTTGCTTCACGATTGCCCAACATTGGCCCTTTAATGCCATGCTGAAGCGTTCTCATCTTTTTTGGCCAGATGTTCTGCTAACTCCCGCCTCGTCCTCTCGTGATCCACTCGCGGATGTATGCTGGGCAATTCTTGAGCTGGATGTTGCCGGCTTCGCAGCGCCCTAGAAAACTCACAGTGTCTTGATCCACTAGTGTTAGATCTCTAAGGTCCAAAATTATGCTGCAACCGTTCGCTTCCGAACTGAGCAGCGTTTTCAATTCGGCCAGGTGTTCAGCGTCCATTCGGCCGCTCACTGTAAAGATCACTTCTCCGTTCGTTGCCCTCGTGATCTTGAGCATCTTCGCTGCACTCTCTTGATGTTTCTTGCTCCGCCGTTGCCTGTCGCACGTACTGTTATGGCAATCGCAGTTCCAACCGCAAAATATTCAACCTAAATGTCTTAGCTGTCGGTGGAATGTCGGGGATTCGTCAATTGCTGAAATTCCCTACAACAGGTTTCGGAGGCGACTGAGCTGCGGGTGGGTAGAAATGCGGCTAGCCGACTTTGGAGGAGTTTGCAGTTTTGAAGCGATACTTGTTGATCTTCAGTGATGCGATCTTCGATTCTAAGGTTGATCGATGAAGCCCCAGCTTTGCAGCCGCCCCGGAGGGACCGGACACTCGCCCTCCGCTTGCGCGCAGGGCAGCCTCAATCATCTCTTTCTCCTGGGCAGCAAGCTTTTGAGATAGTTCGGACTGACTTTTCGGTTCGTTTGCAAGAGGCTTCCGTGATAACCAACTCTCATCAACTGAGAAATTCTCCGTTTCGCATACAATGACAGAACGTTCCACGACGTTCTGCAACTCCCGAATATTACCTGGCCAGGGATAGGATAGAAAAAGGTTCAGCGTCTTTTTGTTCATCCCGCGGATGCTCTTTCCTGCCTTTCTTGCGAAACGGTCAATGAAGTACTCGACCAGCAGGGGAATGTCCTCTTTTCTTTCCCGCAGAGGAGGAATCTCAATCGGAAAAACATTGAGGCGGTAAAACAGATCGCTCCGAAATGTACCATCCGCGATGGCAGCCTCCAAATCGCGATTGGTGGCGGCGATGACCCGCGCGTTCGCTCGGATAGACTGATTGCCGCCCACACGCTGAAACTCCCGCTCCTGCAGAACATGCAACAGCGAAATTTGGGTTTCCGCCGGGAGTTCCCCGACTTCGTCAAGGAAGATCGTGCCTTCTTCTGCAAGCTCGAACCGGCCCAGTCGCCGTTGCGTTGCCCCCGTAAAAGCTCCTCTCTCATGACCGAACAATTCCGAAGCAATTAAGGAAGCAGGAATTGCAGCACAATTCACACTGACGAAGGCGCGGGACGACCGCCGAGATCTCTTGTGAATTGCGCGCGCGATCAACTCTTTGCCTGTGCCCGTTTCACCGGTGAGCAGAACAGTGGAATCCGTCGGCGCAACCTTGGAGACGCGAGAAAGCACTGCTCGCAGGGCGGGAGAGACTCCTACAATCTCCTCAAACATGAGGGCCTGATCGATTTGCTCCCGGAGCGCCACGTTCTCGTCTTGAAGACGGTCTTTCAGGCCCTTAATTTCGTCGAAAGCTATCTCCAGTTCGGCCCTAGCCTCTGCGATTTGGCCATAGGCAGTGGCGTTCTCTACCGCGATGGCTACCTGGTTCGCCACCTGCGTAAGAAACTCAATATCGACTGGACTGAAAGGATGGTCCTCGCGGCGGCCAAGCGCCAAAACGCCGAGAACGCCATTCCGGCTAATAAGTGGCAGGACACAGCCGGTTTTGAGACCCTCGGCAATGGCCGGGTCATTCTTTAGTCCTGACTGAAGCAGGTCAGTAGCATTGCCCGCCCATGGTTTGCCAGTGCGGAAAACAAAACCACCAAGCGACCCCTCTATCGAAATGAGCTCCTCTCGAATGAGTCCTTTGCTGTCTGGAAAATCGATCACGAACGTTTGCAGTCTTTTCATCTCCGAGTCGGGGAAGCAGACACTCACCAGATCGCATTGCATGACGCGCCGGACGCTAGACGAGATTGCACCCAGGAGGTCTCGGAGCTGCAAATTTGAGACAACCTGATTGGTGACATCGAGGAGTAACTGCAAGCGGTCTTCTGCCCGTTTGCGATCATCAATATCCGTCCGCAGCGTATACCAGCGGATGATACGTCCCTCCGTGTCCCGCCAGGGGAGAGAGCGTACATGGAACCAGCGGTATACGCCATCGGCACGTCGAATACGGTACTCAGACTGGTAAGGATGCCCAGTTTCGACCGAGAGCCTCCACGTGGCCAGCATGCGAGGAAAGTCATCGGGATGAACAATGTTTGAGGTCGTCCAACCTTTCGATTCCTGAGCCTTCAATTCTTCAAGAGTGGTGCCAAAATAATCCAGGCATTGCTGACTGACAAATTCGAACTCGCCTTCCGCCGTCGTAGTATTCACGAGCCCGGGGATGCTATCGACGATCAGCCGAAAACTCTGTTCGCTCGCGCGCAGCGCCTCCTCGGCATGTTGTAACGCATCGAAGTTCAACGCGTCATCCAGCGCCAGCGCCACTTGGTTGGCAACGAACGAGAGAAAGTTAACTTCCTCCTCGCTATAGGCATCAGCCTCCGTGCTGCCCAGAGCGAGGCCCCCGAGGCGCCGGTGTACCGTCGTTAAAGGAAGCACGCATACCGACCGGACCCCGCGGTTCTTGAGCATCTCGGCTACCGCTGGGAATCGACTCTCCGAGTCCAACGACGGAATTATCAACGGCTGTTGATGCTGGTACACCCACCACGTGAAGGTTTCTTCCGGCGCGAATTGTGGAACCTGGAGGGGGACGCCGGGCTCGCCGTACGACGTGAGATGTATCTGGTGCGCATTCTCGTCATAGATGCCGACGCCCATGACATAGAAGTTCACCACCGCGCGCAACTCGCGCGCGAGAAGCCTGAAGAGTTCCTCCGAAGATCGGATCGAGATGAGAGTTTGCGAAACGCGGAAGAGGGCTTCGTATCGCTCAGTTGCCGCCGTACCGGCCCCGCTTTGTTGGGTGTCGCTCATCAGTATCCGCGGGTTCGATTTGACAGCATTTCACAAATGTCTCGGTCCCGAGGACCGCAAAACAACGCTAGTCAGAATTCGGGCTGTCAACAAAATACACCCGCGCGGACACCGACGTCACTCAGCACCAAGCAGTACTCCACCCCCGAACCGTTCCGCAATCCGATTATGGAAGAGTTGCCGACAATCTGGAAGTAAACGACGACAGCGCGTTTACCGGTACATCGAGATGCGAAGAACGCTTCGACCTTACGCCTCTCTCAGCAGTTCGGTGCGGTACTTGGAGGCAATCGCCTTCACTTTTTCGATGAATGCTGCCTGTTCGTTTTCGTTGAGCTTCGGTGGAGGCGTGGTGCGAGTGGCCACCGGCACGCCAACTTCCAGGAAGAATTTCTCCTGCCCAGCTGGAGAACAAATACAGAGCATGCGTACGGCCTCACTGGAACCATTGTGAAACTGATGCGGAGCGTTGGCAGGGATGTTCAGCATTTCGCCGGCGCGGAGGGTCGACTTCGTGCCGCGGAAAGTGGCTTCCATCTGGCCTTCGAGGAGGATAAAGGTTTCCTCGAAGTCATGGCGGTGCGGTGGCGGACCGCCGTCGGGCGGGATGTGCATGTCGATGACGCAGAAGCGTCCGGCAGTCTGCTCGCCTGTAACGGTGATGGTGTAGGTATCTCCGACCAGCCCGATGTGAGGGAGGTTGTCGGGTTGAGCAACGGTTAGGCTGCGTTTGGGATCGTCCGGAGGAATGGGTGATGGAGCAGATGACATTTCGTTCTCCTCGAGGTCCTGTGTTCTAGTGTTTGATGCCGATCGTTACTTCCAAAGGGCAGCGATTTCCGATGGGAAGACCTTCTGAACATTAACTCCCGAATCATCGGATCTGGATTGCCGGTGATGCGATCCCTGTTGTCAGCCGAGAATCAGCTTGGCTGCGCGACCAGCAATCATGTGGGTCGACGCGTTTGTCCCCGGCCCTGTAATGATCTGTGGCATCACGGAGGCGTCCGCCACGCGCAAACCCAAAATGCCGTGCACCCGAAGCTCTGGGTCGACAACAGCGAGCTTGTCCACGCCCATTTTGCATGTACCAACTGCGTGTCCAAAACTTGCCGAGGCAAGTCTGGCAAGTTCCCGGATCTCCTCAGCGCTCGCCTGGGGCCCTGGAATGAGTTCGCTCTCGCGCAAACTGTCGAAGGCATGCTGATTTCCGAGTTCACGCGCGGCTTCGATGGCGCGCACGATGGCCGTAAAATCGTGATCCGTGCCGACATAGTTGCCGTCGATCACAGCAGCATCCTGAGAATTGTCGCTAGCCAGGCGGACGGAACCTATGCTGGTGGGCTGCACAAGAGCTGGCACGATTGTGAACGCGTCTGCTGGAGGAGTTCCAAAGCGCGTGGCCACTTCGGGCGTAACCACTGGTAGTTGATGAAGCACAAGACTAATGTCCGTGTCGCCCGAAGGACCACTCGACAAGTAAGCCTCTGCCTCGACCGCGTTACTGTCGGCCGGCCGATCCGGCATCTTGCCTTTGTACTTGAACACGACGCCGGAGACTAGCACATGGTCCTGCAGATTCTCGCCAACGCCGGGCAGGTTCTCGACGACGTCGATTCGAAGACTGCGCAGCGCCTTCGCTTCCCCGACGCCTGAGAGCATCAGAAGCTTCGGGCTATTGATAGTGCCCGCGGTAAGAATCACTTCCTTGTCGGCCGCAATATCCTTTAGGGCGCCGTCTGTCATTATCTTGACGCCCACGCAATGAGTACCTTTGAAGTTCAGCTTCACCACGTTGGTGTTGAGCAGCAGAGTGAGGTTCGGTCTCGACAACGCCGGGCGCAGGAAGGCGCCAACTGCGCTCACGCGGGTCCCATCCGCGGCGATGTTCATGTTGATGTAGCCGGCGCCGGGGCGCATTGGTCCGTTCACGTCATCCAGAATGGGCATGCCCATCTGTCGTGCAGCCTCGATGAAGGCTGGCGCGGTTGGGTGGGGATCCTTTGGCCGGCGGATGTGTATTGGGCCGCCGGCTCCGCGCCAAGCATTGGCGCCGCCCTCCCAATCCTCCTGACTCTTGAACACCGGAAGCACGTCGGCGAAGGCCCAACCCTTGGCTCCGTTCTCCGCCCACCCGTCGTAGTCCCGCTGCATGCCCCGCATCCACACCATGGCATTGATGCTGCTGCCGCCGCCGAGTACGTGGCCGAGGGCCATGTTGAATTTGCGATTGTTCAATCGCGGCGAGGGGGCGATGGGCAAGTGGTAATCGAGCGGGCCGCCGACATTGTAAAACCAGATGCTCGGGTTCGCGATGGTCGGCGCGTCGTCGGGTCCTACCCGACTCGATGACGAGAACATGCGCGCCGGAGGCAGACAATTCCGCGGCAAGAACTGATCCGGCCGCGCCCGCGCCCACGACGATGAAGTCATATTGCCCTTCTTCATGCGATACGTTGTTCATTTTCGAATCTCCTAACGCCTGAGCTTTGATGTCTCCAATGGCCGCTTTGAAAATCAGAAGGGATACTGGCGCTGACCGCTGTGCGAGTTGATCCAAATAACGTCGCTGAAATCATCCAGGCTGCGGGGTCCCGTCCGACCCCAGCCGCTGTCGCGAACACCGCCCATTGGCGCGTGAATCTCCTCGTTGACGGTCGGTGAATTCACATGATGGTGTTCGCCTACACGAAACACGTCCAGACCAACCTGATCGGCAAATTCGATCTGTTCGACCAGGTGGCGCAGACGATCCGACGTAGTGACAGCGAGACTCGCGTCGTCGTATGCCGCTGCGAAGCTGTCGATACGAATTTGCATTTGTGTCTCGCCCAACTCTGTGATCATTGGCTTGCTCCTTTCCGCTTCTGCGTGAGAGCGGCGGGCACGTGCCGATTATTTTTTCACTGAGTTGCTCTCAACCCTTTCAATGCTCCGCCCCACGCAATTACTTCATCTGCCATCGCATGCACTGCCTTGTCGTGCCGTTCGTGTGGCTTAAAGGTCGTGAAGTTCTCAAAGTCTGTCCACATCGAAAGCGCCACCTGTGCTCGCACGTCCGCAACCGATTTCGCCCATCACTAGCCTCAAGTTCTCCACCGCTCGGACACCGCCAGCGCCGCCATATCCCACAAATCCTGCCGCTTTGTTGTTCCATTCGTGGAAGAGAAAATCGATCGCGTTCTTCAACGCCGCCGAGGTGGCATGGTTGTATTCGGGGTGACGAAAATATAGGCATCGAGTGAGGCAATTTTCTCGCTCCATCTCTTAGTGTGCGGCTGGCCATACTGATGCATTATGGGCGGCACAGCCTCATCGAGGAGCGGTAGCTTGTAATCCTCGATGTCGACAACCTCAAATTCCGCGTCCTTGCGGCTTTTCAGGATATCGTGCACCCACTCTGCGACGGCCCCGGCTTTCCGCCCCGGTCGCGTACTGCCGACGATAATTCCAATTTTCAGCATTTTCCTTTTTTCTCCTTTTGGGTACAGTCCCCACGTCGATTGGTGATTCACCGAACGCGGCGATGATTATCCTGCTCGTCCATGACTGCTAAGCCGTAGATGTTGTTCTTCAAGTTTCTCCGCTGCCAGCAACCCTAGCTTCTTAAGCGATCCATAGAGTTGCTCCATCTCCTTTTCGGACAGTGCTGACATGAGCGCCTCAAGGTCCTTGGCATGCCGCTCGAACGACGATGCCGCCAGACGCTTGCCTTCTGCCGTCAGGTGAACGACCCGCGCCCGTCGATCAATTGGGCTCGCCCTGCGTACCACCAACCCTAGTTTCTCGAGGCGATCTACTGCCGCAGTCATCGAGCCACTGGCCAGGCGCACCTTGTCCTGAATCTGCGTGATCGTTAGCGGGCCCTTATGCAAGAGAGCTTCGAGCGCAGCGAAATCCGTGAGGCACAGCCCTGTGTTGGCGATACTCTGCTCAGCCACGAGGCTTAGCACGCGAAAGCTCTTGTTTTGCAACATGATCGTGGCTGTCGCCATGGTTCATGGTCAATTCGGATTCTGGATGAACTGGACTGGGAAGCATGTTCCGGACGCGGGCTCTTACGCGCCGGGTACAGTCCTGGTGGATGAGTGCGCCGATGGCGTGCATTTGTCATATGACAGGATGGTCAGCCTTTTAGCCCCCTTATGGGAATTCCGAAGCGCTGGAGGTAGCCCGGAACCTGGATACCTAAGTCGAAGATCTTTTGCGACAAGCTGCATCTTGAGCAAGCCTCAAAGGAGCGAAGTGCCGGTAAGCAGGAATTGCGGGAATTCTTCTAAATGGTCATCACTACCTTACTACCTTTGGCTGGGGACTTGGAATCGCCAGAGCTTCGGTAATTCTTAGCGGCACCTGGGGCACGTGACTCATATTATTGCGTGCTCGGGCTGAGCACCAAGAAAAACAAGCGTTGCGCGATGCCCAGGCGCACCTATCGGCAATTCGGACACGCCTGGTTCAAGAAGGGCGCCTGTAAACACACTTGGTCAAAGAAGAAATTTGTTACGCGTTTGCCTCAGGATGCTTCGAGGCGGAATTCTTCAAAAGTTCTCCCACGGTCTCTAGTATTTCGCGCGAAAGCGCCTCATCCGATACGGCGCGTGCTAGTGACATCGCTCCGACGAGCGCACTAAAAGTCAAAATCGCTCTCGATCTTGCCGTCCGCTTGTCTCTCCCTGGAAGCAATGTGGCGATCAACTGAATGTCATTTCGGACCTGTTCGGCGGTAAGCGAACGGGTCCGCTTATCGCAGCGTGCGATCTCCGGCGCCAGAGCACTGAAGGCGCAACCCGAGCCTGGATTATTTCGATGCGCTTCGTTGAGATAATCGTCCATCAACTTTGCGAGGGATACCGACGGCCCGCCAGATTTGGCAGCGTCCACTCGACGCTGCCACCCACCGAATGCAGAGCTAACCGCTTCGGCAACCAGATCGTCACGCGAATCGAAGTGCTTGTAGAACCCGCCTACCGTCAGACCTGCTTCCTTCATCAGTTCAGCGATTCCGACCCCGGCAAGGCCTTCTTCGCGGAACTTCTTTGAAGCGATCGAAACGATGTGCTTGTGAGTTTTTGCCTTTTCAGCCCTGGAATGGCCCATGTATCACCTCCCTCGAAAAATAAACCTGCAACTAAATCAGGATTACGAATCTAATCCTGTAGATGGATTATAACAATAATCCAGATTGCTCGCTTAGCTACCGCCAGGATTCGTGTTTTAACGGGGCCGCGAATATCAGGAAACAGTGGATGGATCCGAAAGCGGAATGCTGAGGACACGACAGAAGAGAGGGCAGAATGAGCAAATCAACAGCAGCAAAGAATAAGGCCATCGTTCTAGAAGCGTTCGAGACCTTGTTCAATAAGCGCGATTACGCGGCGGCGGAAAGGTTCTGGTCACCGAATTACATTCAGCACAGTGTCCACATTGCTCCGGGACGCAACGGACTTTTCGAACTCGTTAAGAGTCTGCCGGAAATGCTGAAGTACGAGCACGACATGATCGTGGCCGAAGGCAATCTCGTGATCGTTCACGGACGCTTTTCCGGTTTCGGCGCTCCAGCTAGTTGGATAGCCGCCGACATCCTCGTCATGGAGGAAGGGATTTTGGTCGAGCACTGGGATGTCATTCAAGACGAAGCAACACGTGTGCAATCCAAGAGCGGGAATCCGATGTTCGGCAGTTCATTCCCCGGATAGGTACATCCACGATCTCGACCGTCGGTTTTCGGCGGCGCACTCAAACCGTAAACGGTTTTGAACGAAAGGAGTCTTCTTATGCGGCAGTTGCAACTCATGGCTCAGGGCGAACCTTCAGATGTCATCGAACTCAACACGGTCTCCGAACCGGTTCTTGGTCAGGAGGATGTTCTCATCTCGATGGAAGCGGCCCCGATGAATCCCTCGGACTTTTTGTTCGCCCGTGGCATATACGGCGTCCGGGCGGCCTTCCCTTCCTCGGTGGGGGCGGAGGGTGTTGGCCGAGTCGCCAAGATCGGATCGAAGGTTGATCCGGCTCTGCGGGGCAAGCGAGTCCTCATTCTTCCTACCTACGAGCAGGGCACCTGGGCAGATGAAGTTGTCGTCTCGGTGCGCAACCTCGTGCCCGTGAGCGACGAAGCGGATCCCCTGCAACTCTCGATGATAGGGATTAACCCAGCTACCGCCTATCTCCTGCTTAACCGATACGTTTCCCTGATGCCCGGCGACTGGATCGGTCAAACCGCAGCCAACGCCGCCATGGGGCAGTACATCATTGCGCTCGCGAAGCTTGCAGGAGTCAAGACGCTGAATGTCGTCCGTCGGGAAGAAGCTGCCAAACAGGTTCGGGAGTGGGGAGGTGACCGCGTAGTCCTTCACGGCGACAACCTACACAAGGATATCGAGGAGGCTCTCGACGGCAAGAAACTCAGCCTCGTCCTCGATACGGTGGGCGGAACGCCCGTGGGCGAGTTGGCCTTATCGCTTAAACCTGGCGGCTCGATTGTCGTCTACGCACTTCAAAGTGGGCAGTTCCCGACCATCTCGCCCGGAGACTTCATCTACCGTGGTCTTAGCCTCCACGGATTCTGGCTCATCAACTGGATACGCAACGCGCCCCGCACAGAGATCAAGGAAACTTACCAGAAGCTGGGAGACCTCGTAGCTGATGGGTCGCTGTCGGCCGCAGTGGAGCATGTGTACCCGCTCAACCAGTTCAAGGAAGCGTTCAAACAATCCTTGAAATCGAATCGTAGCGGCAAGATCCTGTTCCAGTTTGGGGCTACTAATCAGACCGATCGTGGCTAAGACCTTCCCGTTGGCCGAAGCGGCTGAAGTTCTGCGCTATCTGGTTGTGGACCGCCCCTTCGTCAGGGTCATCGTCACAATCCGACAACTTTGAGATAAGAGGAGAAGGAATACATGAACAAGCTTGAAGGAAAAACTGCACTCATTACTGGTGGGACTAGCGGGATTGGTCTCGCTACGGCCAAAGCGTTTGTCAACGAGGGCGCGTATGCCTTCATCACGGGCCGACGTGAGGCGGAGTTGGCTGCGACGGTAAAGGAGATCGGCAGAAATGTAACGGGCATACAAGGAGACGTTTCGAATCTTGGCGACCTTGATCGCCTCTTTGCGCAAATCAAGCAAGAAAAGGGCAAACTCGATATTGTGTTCGCCAATGCCGGGGTCGCGAAGTTTGCCGCTCTCGGCGCGATCACCGAGGAGCTCTACGACTGGACCTTCGACATCAATGTGAAAGGCCTGCTTTTCACGGTGCAGAAGGCGCTACCCCTTTTGCCGGATGGCGCTTCCATCATCTTGAATTCATCCGTCGTCGCCAGCAAAGGGTTGCCAATCAATAGCGTTTACAGCGCCACCAAAGCCGCCATTCGTTCCTTCGCGCGGACGTGGACAACCGACTTGAAGGATCGTCGCATTCGCGTGAACGCAGTAAGCCCAGGCTCCATTGACACGCCCGGACTGAGTGGGCTCCTGGGTTCCTCAGAAACGGGCCAGCAACGCTTAAAGAATATCTCCAACAATGTTCCGCTCGGCAGGCTGGGCACGCCCGATGAGATCGCCAAGGCGGTCGTGTTTCTTGCCTCAGACGACGCAAGCTTCGTCACAGGAACAGAGTTGTTTGTCGACGGCGGCTTCGCGCAAGTGTAGGGGTAGTCATTTCGGGAACAGTGATCCACTGGGAATGCGAACGCGCTTGCAATCGCTCGCGACCTGGATGCAAAAGTTGAGATCCTTCTTCGAGGCCTTGCGGCTTGACGATATTGCCTTTTGCGAGTTGGAACGCTTGAACCACCAAAAGAAGGTTCGGCTACCCCTGCGCAGTGGGACGGATGACGATCTCCTTTACATCAACTTCAGCCGGCTGCTCGATGGCGAACGCAATAGCACGAGCGATCGCCGCCGGTGGAATCGCGGGTCTCGAACCTGCGGCCTCCTGTGTCACAGGGCGGAGTGCCGGCCCTAACATGGCTCCGCGTCAAATCAATCTCAGCACACCCTGCCATACTCCATGCGACTTTTAGCATATTTAAACAAAACGTCAGCGGAATCGGTTCGGTCTCGTGTGGATTAACTTTTCCTTACATCTCCTTAGTAATAGGACCGCTTAGCGCGCTAGAGCGCAAAATCGTTTGAAAAGCTGCGCTTTGCATCAATGCCCGTAGCGGCAAGCCACATAGATTCAATAGGATGAGACTCTATGACCCATTTTCACGAACGTGTCGAGGTAACGGAGCGAGGCGAGCATCAGCCATCGCGTTCCAGCGTCCACCGTGACGTGATGCGCCAGGGTGTAAGCCTCCCCGGTGGCTCGGTCGCTCGTCAGCGTAAAGATTGTGCTCTGTCCGACGAAGTGCGTAGTGGCCGCGTACTTGTTCAGATCGGCAAACACCGGAGCGGGCGCCTCGCGCGAGTGTAGTTCCTGTGAAGGTGTCGGATCATTGGCGTTCATGTACACCACGAAGTGGGTGTTCGGAGTAAAGAGAGACATTTGACCTTTCGCATCGCGACGGTCCGCACAGTGCGCATAGGCCTCGACAAGCTCCCGGATAGCGAGGCGATCCACGGCTTCGTTCGGGGAGATGGTGAGGTGCTTGCTCATGAGTTGGTCTCCTTGTTCGATTCGTTCAGGTCCGGCAGCAGCGTGGCGAACGCTCGCTTGGCAGCAGCGATGCCGCGGTGTATCCTCTTCGTCGGCCAGCGTCTTCTGCCAGCTCACTTCCGATAATCCTCATTCATGGGCTGCGATATTTTGTGACCAAAGCGGAACTGCTCCCATAAGCACAGCATTGTTCCCAAGTTCGGCGGCGCGGACCTGCACCTTGCCCCAGGGTGTCCACGCATACTTGTGCACATATGACTTGATGTGAGGAATAATAACCTCTGCGCTCTTCATTACACCGCCGCCGATCAAAATCATCTCCGGATCGTATGCATGAACCAAGCCGACGGCAGTCGCCGCCCATACATTCAAACAGCGGTCACGGATCGCAACGGCGACCTTGTCTCCAATTGCAGCTTCTTCAAAAAGCTCCTTGAATCCGACGTTTGAATATCTCGACAACGCGCCATTTGTCGCTCCGGGCCAATCCTTTATTATCAAGGGAAGTGACCACCCACTCGCTTCCGCTTCCGCGCAGCCAATCGCCCCACAGGTGCATGGCCGGCCATTGAATACTGCCGGAATGTGCCCCCCCAAACAACCTGCTTGCGCATGCTTGCCGCGAAGCAACTTGCCTTCGATCATTGCCACGCCGCCAATGCCAGTGCCTAACGTCATCATCACGACATCAGTAAAACCAAGCGCCGCGCCAGCGTACGATTCTCCCAACAGCGCCATGCGCGCATCGTTCTCAATTCGTGTCGGCAAGCCAACATTTTCGCGGATCCATTCCGCAAGATCGATGTCTTTGACGTCCTCGTACTTGCCGTCAGTTGAAAGGATTCGGTTCACCCGTGAATCAACAAGTGCGGCAAATCCGATTGCTACGCCCACAACGTCACGGGATGAAAGTCCTCGCTCTTGCATGAGTTCGCGGCATGCATCCCGAACCCGCGGCAGCACTGCCTGGAGACTCTTCGCGCAATCTGTATCAATCGTCTCATGGGCAAGCAGGACACGATCCTCGACCAAGCCGCACGTTGCGTGTGTTCCGCCAAAATCAATAGCTAAGGCCTTCACCTGAAAATGACTCCTAGCACCATCGTTCCCTGCTTGAACCTTTCACGCTTATACGATCGGGTTGCGGCGAAGCAAACGGCCCCAGTTGAATGGCAGTACACTTTCGAAGACTTCAATCTCAGTTATGAGGTGCACTGAGCACCGCATATTGTTAATAGCTTGAACAATTCAGTTCGACAAAAATCCAGTTCTACTTGCTCCACGCCTGTTGAATCTGTTCCAGCGTGCGACCTTTCGTCTCGGGAACCATCTTCCACACGAAAACACAGCAAAGCCAGGAAAGCGCGCCGTAGATCGCAAATGTTCCCCAAAGGCTCAGAATCTTCACTAAGCTGAGAAATGTAAACGTGACCAGAAGTGTGCCCAACCAGAGAGTTGACGTTGCGATCGAGGCGGCGCGACCTCGTACCTTTGTGGGGAAGATCTCCGAGATGATCAGCCAGGGACCGGGGCCCATGCCGAGAGCGAAAAAGGCGACATAAAGCAGAATGCTGGCCAGCATCAATAGTGGCGACACGCCGTAGACATTCAAACCGATCACCAGACATGTGAGCGCGACTGCCATCCCTCCGCTCGCGATCATCAAAATCGCCCGCCTGCCCCAGCGGTCGAGAAAGACCATGGCGACAATGGTCAACAAGAAATTCACCGTTCCGATAATCACGTTTGCTATCAGCGCCGTGCTCGTCGATTGTCCTGGGAAGTGCTCGCTAATGATTATTGAGCCGTAATAGAGCACGGTGTTGATTCCCGTAATCTGCGAGAAAAGCGCGAGCAACATTCCAACTGCAAGACGCTTGCGCATGTTCGGCGAAAGCACCTCATGCCATGAACCCTCCTCGCTCGCTGCCGCTTGTTCGACAGCCTCGACCTGTTGCTTTGCGGTCTGCTCGCCGAAAATCCGGGCCAGAACCCGTTCACCTTGATCGTGGCGGCCTATGCTGATCAGCCAGCGTGGACTCTCGGGAATCAGAAGCAGCCCAAATAAAAATGCGATTGATGGAATCGCTGCGATGGCTAACATCCAGCGCCAGCTGCTCTCTCCGAGGGGAGCGACCTGCCAATTGACTAGATATGCCGAGAGAATGCCAACGACGATCGCCAATTGATTCAACGAGACGAGCGTTCCTCGATTTTTTGAAGGCGAAATTTCCGCAATATAGACCGGCGTGAGCACGGAGGCAAGGCCGATTGCCAGCCCCCCAAAGAGTCGGGCTGCGGAAAAGATCATGACTGTGCTGGCCAGCGCCGCGCTGATGGAGGAAAATGCAAACAACAACGCCGAAGCGATCAGCGATTTCCGCCGACCGTAGCGGTCGCCGATCATACTTGCGCCGGCAGCGCCGAGCAGACAACCTAGCAGGAGCGAACTTGCCGCGATTTCAGTCTGCAGGTTCGAAAGCGCAAATTGGCCACGAAGTAGAAGGAGGACTCCGTTGATGACGGCAGTGTCGAAGCCGAAAAGAAATCCGGAAATTGCAGTGGTCGCAGCCAGGAGCACGACATAGCTCAGCGACTGGGCTTTTGCTTCCCCAACCTCAGCGTTCACAGTTGCGGTCGGTACGTGCATGCATCCTCCTACAAACCTTTGTATTTGAGATCACGCTGAACTCGGTTTCCGATAATTGCGAAGTAGCATTTACGAGATCACATCTGTCCCGATCGTACGAAGGCTTTGATCGTGCCGCACTTTGATCCCTCGGATTCTCCGCCGGGACGAATGGTGTACGCGCCCACTGCCGCAGGCACGATGAAAGTTTCCGCATAGTGAACTGCAAACGGATCAAATGCGCCGCTCGGACTTTCCACGATTGCTTCCCTGCCCTCCACAAGATTCAGGACATTTACGGTGCCCTTAGTATCGTGTGGAGTTTTATCTGTGGACCAATTCCGACGTGTCTCAATAAATTCCAGCTCGTGCAGCCCCGTCCGCTCCTCGGTCCAACCTGCGCCTTTGCCCACAAACTCGACTCGGTTGATCAGGTTCTTTTTTACCCAGTCCGTTTGCCGGTCCCAGGCGATGTTTGCGATTCCATGATCAAGATGGATCGGCCGCGGCAAGCCGTTTAGGCCGAGCCGCCCCCAATCCCAGAGCTTGAACGTGAAGATGTATGGAGTCGCGCTGATTTCGAGCACCATGCTGTTTCTTCCCGAGCAGTGAATCGTTCCGGCTGGAATCAGGAAGTGATCGTGCTTCTTGGCAGGAAACTTGTTTACGTAGGTTTCTGCACAAAACGGCGGTCCACCCTCCTGTGCGAGCCGCAGTTCGCGGGCCATTGCCTCGCGATCGATTCCCTCCTTCAGGCCAAGATAGACTGAGCCGTCCTCGCCAGCTTCGAGCAAGTAGTAACTTTCATCTTGCGTATAGTCCATTCCAAACTGCTGGCGAATGTATTCTGTGCGCGGATGGACCTGCAGCGAAAGGTTCCCGCCGCCCATCGTGTCGAGGAAATCAAAACGGATCGGAAACTCCGCACCGAACCGGCTGTAAATGTGGTTTCCGAGTAATTCACGGGCGTGAAGGAAGGTCAGGTCAATCGCCGGCAACTCAATTTGCGAATCGCCGAACCCAAGAAGCAAGCTGTTTTCTTCGGGAACGCAATCGAAACACCACGCATGATTGGGCGCGTCTGTCGGCAGGTTACATATCTCTTCCATCCAATGCCCGCCCCACGGGCCGGGGTCGAAGTAGGGCACCACGCGGAACGGCCGGCTCGCGACTGTCTTGAGGCCCGCTCGTACGCAATCGCCGGCCACGAGTTTTGGCGTGGAACTGTTTGTGTCTAAGAAGAAGTCGGCTTTCGGCAGGACTTCCTTCTTGAGGCGATCGGCGGCGCGCCAGTCTACAAAAAATGCTCTTTTGTACTTCAGACTCGGACTCTCCTCAATGTTGTCTGTGCCCAGATTTGGGATCTCATTTCGCCGCTGCCGACCTTGTATCTCCCAGCGTGCCAAGTCAGCGTAAACGAGAACGTCGAACTCCGGGGAAACGAACGCCGCACCGACGCCTATCACAAGCAGCAATCCGTTTTTCCAAGTTGTGAGTTTCTCGCGTGCGTGGCTCAGTTTCGATTCGTCGAAAAACACCTGCAAACCAATGTCGTTCATCCGCCCAAAGACCGGATCATCACCCAAGTATGGAGCCAGCAACGTGTCCAGACAGTGTGGTGCCTTCAGCAAGTCGGGCGTGTAAATCATGCCTGCGGGACGCAAACCCTCGACGAGCGCATCCTTAATAATTCCTTCAAATGTGCCGGGGTAGCATTCAACAGCGAGAGTGCATCGGCCCTGTTCGGACAAAGGCTTCAATCGATCAATGATGTTCCGCCAGCCCACCCGGCAATCGGCCGCGCTGGTACTCACGGGAATACAGGGATATTTGTCGTAGTTTGATTTACGCGACATTCGTCAAGTTTCAATTTCTGCCGGACTTCTAAATCAATAGTGGCGCTTTACCACGTGCGAATCTATTCCAATTCGAACGAAGCCGGGGCAAAGCGGCTGAGCAAGAACTCGAATGAGCCGTCTTGTACTGCAATTGGTGGACCCAGCGAATCGCCGCGTAGGTCCACAGGCCTGGCGATGCGTGCGAGTGATCCGGAAGGGAGTTGCACGGTTACTTTGCCGGATTCTCCCGCGAATTCCCATAACCGCAGGAAGGTCACTTTATCTGTTGACTTCTGCTTGAGCGCGGTGATCACCACGCCCGGACGCGACACGCTAACCCCTGACTGCGTTGAGGGAAGTGGTCCACGAGCTCCGGAACCCGCCGAAGCCACCAGTGGCACCATAGTCTCTAACGCGGGCACGGCGAGTTGGTCGCCAAACCAAATGCGTACTCGTGAGCTCCAAGTGCCTGAATACCAATAACGGTAATTCGTATTCCATTGGTTGTTGTAAAGATTGAGGAAGACCACTGGCTTCTTGGGGACAAAATCCAGAGAAAACTTCCAGATCCCCGGCGTATCGAGACTGACCAAAGGGTGGTCCATTGGACAGAGTGAGACGCTCGCTCCATCGCCGCCCGTGATTGTCAATCCGGCGCCAACCGCATAAATATGGCGATTCGAGCCGGGCAAAATATCGCAAGACGGGTCCATGACTCCGAGCGTCCGGGCTATGCGGAACTGCGGTGAGTTTGATCTGAATGGTAGGCAAAGCCAGTCGGCTTCTGGCCAGTTGTCCTTCGCTTTGTCCTTGATTATCAGCTCAACATCGAGGTAAGCAACACCCGCATGAATGGTCACGCGCAGGGAAGTTGCCGGGAGATGGTTATTCAAATCACCCGGCATCTCCAGAATGCCGGTCAGCGTTTCACCTCGTTTGACGAGACGTATTGAGCCGTTCGTTCCCGAAGCGCGACGGTAGCGCACCCCAGCAGGAAGACCAGGCTTGTACATCCCAGAATGAAGATGAGTACCCCATCTGCCTTGTTGATACGCTCGGCAGTAGTCCTCTGTCTGCAAACTTTCAAATCGCTCGTTGAGATATTGTCCCATGCCATATTCAAGGGATCCGTCTACCCACTCTCGGCCTGTGCCCTTCTGGACAAGCGACGCAATCACGCCGCGGACTGGATCGAGTGTCACCCTTATGAATTCGTTTTCCAATGTGTTACCGGACAGTGATTTCGACAGCGTAGAGGGCGGAGGAGAAAACGTTCTGTAGCCGTGTGCCGGAATATCCTTGGCAAGGAATGAGGTGCCATCGATCTCGACTATCCCAGAACGTGGCCAAGGCAGCGGGTTGTATACCACAACTTTAGATCCCTCGGCGTCAACCGCCCGCGTGAGAGCGGAGAGCCCAGCATCAAACAACGATGAAGTAATGCTTGCTGCATTTCGGATGTAGTTGGTCTTGTCTTCCCAAGAGGCTTCAAGTTGATGATACTTGGCCGGAGGAAGCTCCCTAAAGGCTCGCCCGTAAACATCAACAGACTGTCCAAGTCCCCAGGTATGCTCGCTGTACAGCAAGCTTTGTTCAAAGGCCTTCGCGACTCCCTCATCGTGTTCCTCGACTGGCACACCCCACTGGCGCAAATGAGTGTGTAGGACCTCAACAGCTGGAATCAATGGACGCACATTCCGGGCATATCGCATTCCTCCGGGATCCGACATGCATCCGTGAATCCATGTGTCTGGTGTTTCACCGCGAACAACAGCTAATTCCGGATTCTCTGCCAGGATAGCGTCCGCGATGTCGTCCAACGTGCCCATTCGGACTTTTACGTCGGGGAACTTTTCTAATGTTTCAGCAAAGAGGGACCTGACGGCTTCCAGAGTCGGTGGTCCCGAATTGTCCGCAGTAACGATGATGGCGGGCCAGGTTTTATATGGCCAGTCAGTGGGCGGGAGTAAGTTATGTCCAATGTAATGATCTCCCTCGCCTCCCCATGGCCACAGTGCTGTACATGTTCCGTAGATAGTTGAGTACATAGTCAATACACGTGAGCCGTCCGGACCCTCCCACCAAAAGAGCGGCGGAAGATCATGAACATACCCTGATGGCCAATTGCACCCAATGTGCATGAATCTTATCCCGCCGTGAGCGAGGGACGTAGCTAACGCTCTCGATTGCGAAGGCACGTCTGATGTTTTCGCCGCTCGTGGTAACGGCATGCCATAGCGCTGACACGATCGATCGGCAAATAAGTAACCTCGCGCGAATTCTTCCGGCCACATCAACTCGCTCTCGATGCTGAAGGGCAGCGCGTGAGCAACAAGTCGACCAGTTTTTACAGCGCGATCCAGTCGTTGACGACGTTCGGCTGTCTGTCCGGGCCAGTCCTCAATAATCCAATCGAAAACCCAACCGGGGCATGTCCAAGTGAATTGTTCTTCCTGCGGCAATTCCTTTGATCTATCGATCAGATCGAGCGCGCGATCAATCATCGTAGTACGGTAGTAGGTCAAAACATTCTCTACTCTGTCCGAATATCCGATGTCGAAATGTGTCTTGCACACCACGATGATTTCGTTTATCCGGCTCGCCGCGGGTGGAGATGAGCGAACTGGCGAACTTGCAGTTTTCGGGCCCAAAACCATGGCGGGAACTCCAGCCAGCAATCGCATTGCGGTACGCCGAGTGAGAATCATGTTCCGCTCTCTTGAAGGAATACCGTTAGCTGGGCTCTGATCTCATCGATAACCAACGTTGGAACTGCGTCCAACTCCAAATCCGCGACTGTCGGGGAAGGTTCACAGCCCAAAAGGTACACACCGCCATTCTCCGCATATCCACATCCGAGGAGGATGCCCCTGTTTAACCCGGTGCGGGTGCCTTGTGAGACCGGAAACTGCTGCTTAAAACCGACGGTCTGGATTCGTAATTTCACTACGAAATGCAGGCTCCCCACTCTCCAGATACACAAATTCTATTGCCTCCAAACCGGGCCGTCTGGGTAGCTGTATGCTGAGAGTGTTTCAGAACATATTTCGGTGCTATATCCTGGTTGCTGAGGCAAAAGGTAATGTCCGTTGCGTATTCGGACTGGATTAACGAAGTGCTCGTGAAGGTGATCCACAAATTCCGTTACGCGCCCTTCGAGGGAGGTGGATACCCGGAGATAGTCGAAAATCGCCAAGTGCTGTACACACTCACACAGACCGATTCCGCCGGCATGTGGGCAGACTGGAATGTCGAACTTCGCCGCCATTAGTAAAACCGCTAGATTTTCGTTGACTCCGGCAAGCCGGCAGCTGTCGATCTGACACACATCAATGGCCTCTGCCTGCATTAGTTGTTTGAACATCACGCGGTTGTGGCAATGTTCTCCGGTCGCAATTCGAACGGGGGACACCTCTTTGCGGATGCGGGCGTGGCCAAGAATGTCATCCGGGCTGGTGGGCTCCTCCATCCACCACGGATCAACCTCTGCGAGCGCATTTGTTCTCTCGATAGATTCGATCACGCCCCATTGCTGGTTGGCATCCATCATCAGCTTGTTCGCAGGCCCAATCTCCTGCCGCACCAAACGGGAACGGCGGAGGTCGTGGCCGGGATCTCCCCCTACTTTCAACTTGAAGTGGGTCCATCCTTGGTCTAGAGCTTGGCGGCAGAGATCACGAATCTTGTCATCACTGAAGCCAAACCAGCCAGTCGAAGTGGTGTACGCCGGATAGCCACTCTGCTGCAAATGTTGCAAACGGGTCTCCTTGCACGGAGCCCGCTGTTTCAGAAGGGCGAGCCCTTCTTCCGGAGTAATGGCATCCGTGATGTAAGTGAAGTCTATGGCGGCGACGATCTGTTCCGGCTCAAAGTCAGCCAGCAGTTTCCACAGTGGTTTGTTCTCGGCGCGCGCATAAAGGTCCCAAACCGCATTGACTAGAGCGGCCGTAGCCAGATGGATCACGCCCTCTCTGGCCCGAGCCATCGGAACTGACTATCACGGGTCAGCTGCCTTGAAAAGCGCGCCATGTCATCTGTCAGTGAGGACAGATGGCGGCCGCAAACAAATCGGGAAAGATATCGAATCGCAGACACGCACAGCTCAGTTCCTCGGCCAAGAGTGAAGGTGAACCCGTGCCCCTCCACGCCCTCGTCAGTCTCAAGGATGCAATACGCAGCAGAATAGTCGGGATCCCGGTTCACTGCGTCCGATCCGATATGATGTTGTGAAGTGGGAAAGCGCAGGTCGAGAACGCGCACGTTCGTGATCTTAGGGTCGTTCAAAACGGGTTCAATTCTCCTTCATACAGATGGCAGTCCAGCCAGGGCACGGGCTCTCATCTGGTTCGGTGCCAATTCCAGGGTCGAGAAGTAGTTTCATCGGATAAAACTGAGGCGGCTCATTTGAGCCGCCCCTTTGCTAACTTCCTTGTAGGCGCGTCCCGTTTCTCCTCAGAAGCCGAGATGCAGGCCAAATTGGAGCTGCCGCGGAGGAAGCACGTTGGAAGTAACCTGCCCGGCTCCAGCAACGCCGATCTGAGTGTTGCTGGGCGGACCGTAGTTTTGAATGTTGAACGCATTAAAGAATTCCGCCCGGAACGAGGCCAGAAATCTTTCACCAATTGGGAAATTCTTGAACACTGAGAAATCTGCGTCATACACCGATGCCGACCGCAAGACGTTTCGACCAAAGTTCCCGTAGGTGCCGACAGGTACCGAGAACGCATTCGGGTCGAACCACTGATTTAGGTCTCTATGCACCGGCGTCGGATTTCCTACGAGATTCGGCCTGGCATAGTTCCACCACGACACAGTGTTTCCAATGTTGGCTACGTCGCCGCCAACCGACAGGTTATAAGGCTGCCCAGAACGCAGTTGCACTATGCCGTTCAGCTGCCAATTGCCGAGGACCTGACTCCCGATACCATGGCTGAGATAGCGCTTCCCCCTGCCGAATGGTAGATCCCAAACTCCACTCATCGAAAGAAAGTGCGGGATGTCATACGAGGAAACGCTTCGGCTGCTTTCCGGGTGGTAATAGTCTTGAAGACCGGCCGAGCCGCCGGGTCCATTTTCGACATCAAACCAGCCGCTGCTGCCCATATCAATAGACTTTGACCAGGTATAGGAAACCAGGTACTGAAAACCGTTTGTAAAATGACGCTCTAGTTTTGCTTGCAAGGCATTGTAGTTGCCCCTTCCTCGGGACGTGCTATAGAAGGGTGTTACGTTGTACCAAGGAAACGGCTTTGTTCCTCCCGGGGTCGTCGCCGTGTTGAACAAGCCGGTGAGATCGAGTCGGTCGTTCTTACTGCCAACATACCCGACCGAGACTGCCAGGTTTTTGCTCATCTCCCGCTGGATTTCCACATTCCACTGTTGTGACCTCCCGTCCTGGTGATGCGGGTCCATGAACCAGCTCGTTTGACTCCAGGGAGAGGGATCGGGCAACCGAGTACCCACCGTGCTGAAGGTTTGCTCCACACTGGTAAGCGGCTGCCCCAATTGATTGACGGGCGCATTGGTGAATCCGGAACCGGTTGCAGGCCAAAAATTTGAAAATCCTTTCCAATCCTGCTCAATGCCGGTGAGTGGGTCATAAACAATGCCGTAGCCTCCACGCACCACCATTTTCGGAGTTGCTGCCCAAGCAATCCCCAGTCGTGGGCCCCAGTCGTCCCACTCCGGAGCTGGTCCCCAGGCGCGTCCGTAGGGTGAAAGCTGAATCTTGTCGCCGTTCGGAATACTTGCCAAGCTACCGTTGCCGGGGATACAAGGCGCGACCCCAGTCTGGGTGCAGGGCGGCGGTAGCTTGTCGGCACCAATCCACCAGTGACCGTCTGAATTCGGCCCGGCGTTGAGGGTTCCCGAGGACGGGTCAAATGGGCGTCGATGATCAAACCGCAGTCCGTAGGTGACCGTGAGATTGCTGTGTAGCTTCCACTGATCTTGGAAATAAGACGCCCAAGTGGAAACGCGGTTACTGATGGATAGCGTGGCGGTGTTATTCAGTGTTGAAGGAAACCCTAGCAAAGCTGATGCCAGAGACGAGCCCGTCGTGCCGACCTGCTGGGGATCGCCCGTAGTCGCATCCACGAAACCGTACCCGCCATAGGGAGGGCTGTCGCTATCGTTTCCTTGCTTGAAGTACTCAAAGCCGAATTTGAATTGGTGTCCCCGATGGATCCAAGTCAAACCATGAGAGAAGCTTGTAACCGGGCTCTCGATGGTGTTGGCATTGTGTATCCCGGGATTTGCGGCAAGTCCTCCTCCACCAAACGGAGCTGCGAGACTGATCGTGGTTCCTCCGGGACTAGCGAATCCCAGTGCCAGCATCGGTGCAATACCGGCTTTATCACTTTGATCGCGCGTAAAGGGTCGCTGCGCCCGTCCTACACGATTTTCCAGTACCAGCGAAGGGGTAAACACGTGCGTCCACCCTACACCGATATTCAGGGCGGGCACAGAATTGGCGAAGGTGCCGGAGACATCGAAAGGCTGGATATCAACCACATTAAGCCGATCGTAGCGAAAGAACACGTTATCCCTGCTGCCGATCTGCTCGTCTACGCGAAAGTTATAGTGATCCGAATTATCTACGTGGGGATTCGTTACGATCGCATTGAGTACTCCAGCGCCCGCTAGATTGGGTCGGGCGTAGTACGTCTGTATAAACTTCAGCATGGTCTGATCGATCCGGTTCACCGGAATCATGTTTGGACAACCCGAGACGACAGTGCAGGCTGGGTTGTAGTTGCTATTAGTTGGATCTGATGAGGCGACAAACTGGCTGCGAATGAATTGCCCTGGATTGCTTGGATCCGGCTGTGTAGTAGCTGGATCATAGATGGGGTTCGTCAGGGTAGAGTTCGAAAAGTCTCCGCCGAGTTCAGGATTGGTGGGCACTGTGTACTCGATCTGAGCCGCCTGGCTAAATCGCCAGCCCTCGTAGGAAAAAGTGAAGAAGGTGCGGTTGCGACCGTTGTACAGCTTAGGAAGTAGCACTGGCCCGCTGATCATTGCGCCAAACTGGTTCTGCCGAAAGGCGGCGGGTGAGGTACGGAACTGGTCCTTGAAGTGATCGCGCGCGTCGAAAAAATCATTGCGCAAGAACTCCCATCCGCTGCCATGAAGCTGATTGGTTCCACTGCGCGTTACGATGTTGACAACACCGCCAAGCACGCTGCCATACTCTGCCTGATCGTCGTGCGACTGAACCTTGAACTCTTGCATCGCGTCGATGATGGGTGGCACGATAAATGCGCTGCTAGTCAGTTCGGTGTTAATCACCCCATCCAAGAGATATAGATTGGAACGGTTGAACTGGCCTTGAATTGCTGGCTGGGCTACGCTTGCGGTGGGCACGCCTAGATTAGCAAGGTCATTTACGCCAACGCCCTGACTCTGAGAAGTGCTGATAGGCGTGGCCCCGGGCGTTAAGGTCAACAGTTGACTAAAACTGCGTCCATTCAGCGGCAATTCGTGGATGGCTTTCTGGTCGATTACCGTGCCTAGGTCAGAGCTGGTGGTCTGGATCAGGTCCGCCCCAGCTTCGACGGTGATCGACTCTACCGTGGATCCGACCTGCAACGCGAAATTATGGGAAAGGTTTTCCTGCACGTTGAGTGTCATACCCGTGACTGAGACAGTCCGAAATCCCGGCTTGTTTACCGTCATAACGTAATTGCCAGGGTTCAGTGACGGCATGGCGTAAACGCCCTCTCCATTTGTTTTCACTGTCGTCGCGACGCCGGTATCGGTATTCCTGATTTGGACTTCGGCGTCCGGTAGAGCGGCGTTGTTCTGGTCGGTGACACGTCCGGATACAGAGGCTTTCTCAGTCTGTGCGGTTGCGCGCGGCGAATCCAGAACAACGAGCAATATCCCAAGAACAAACAGCACAACAAAATACCCACGGAAGCGAGGACGAAGATCATTTCGCACGGCATTCCTCCTGTTTGCCAAGTATTCCTGCCGTGTGCGCAATTTGTCCCATTAGCGAAAAGTATTTTGCTTTGGAAATATTCATTTCGGCTGCGCAACAATGATACCGACGTACTGATCCGCTGCTTCTAAGTACGATTAGTTTCGAAGGTATATCTCAGGGGTGGTTGGGTTGTCCGCGCAGGTAGGCGTACATCAGACTCGGACCTTCCGGATGCGAGGGATTGCTGTCCGGTCGGCTAAAGGTAACAAAGACAGAATCAATTTCCCGCAGGAGCTCGGGGTCGTCGCATTTAAAAACCCAACGGCGCTGCGCCTTGTCATCGGAATAGAAAATACCTAGTCTCTGCGCTTGCCGATTCGGCCCTTCTTTTTTTGCCCACACTTGGTATTGATAGTTTGCCTTTTGAATCTTCGCTTCGTTCAGATCATATGCGTAGAAGATGAGGGATTTACCCTCAGTAAAAAAGATCCGCCCGAAGGCGGGGCGAGCCTTGCCATGGCCGTCGGTGTCAACTACGTCTACGATGTGGAGATTACGGGCGCCCATTAGGTCTGTTACGTCGTGCCTAAGACTAAGCAGTTGACGCTCCTGATCGAGTGCGGTCGATTTCTCGTTGAGCGCGTCCTCGAGATCATGGAGCTTGATCTGATTGGAAATCAGCGTTGCTTCTGCGTCAGCAGCACGCCGGTGTTGCAAGGTGGCTTCCTGCTGTGCGCTGGCCATCAGAGACTGGGCATCAGCGAGTTCTTGCTGAATCTGCTTCACCCGTAACTCTAGCGCTTGACGATCCAAGGCGAGCTGTGCCTGCTCCTTTGATGCCGATTTCACATTCTCCTGGCTTGCGGCCAACAGGTCACTCGTTTTGCGCAGTTCACCGGTTAAGCGCACTATCTCGGCTTGGAGTTTCAGGTTGGCATCTTCCAGCTTGGCGATACGTGGGTCAATCGCCGCAACTGGAGCGGCTGCTCCGGGAAGCCTGAGTTGTGATTCCGATCGACTGCGTGCACTGTTGAATGAATCTCTCCAATAAAAGTAGCCAGTCGACCCAATTGCTGCCAACAATAAGGCCGCCGCAATTGTCGCTTGGGGCATTCGCCACCAGGCGGTTGGCGCCAATCCGAAAGGAATCCGCGCAGGCGGGCTGACAGTCTTACCCACCTCGCACGAAAACCTAATTCCCTCACGTTCGGCGCGATCTAGAAAACGGCGGACGAAGAGATCCGAGTCGATGCACTGCTCCATTTCCTTAGCCGATAGAGTCGGATTTTGCTTTGCCCTCGCAAATTGCTGAGCAGCGACGTTCAAGCAGTCGAAGTAAGTCTGCCTGCAACGCGTGCACTCCGCCGCATGTTGCTCCAGTTGAGCAAGCTCCTCTCCTGTCGCTTGCCCAATACCAGCGGCGGCGCAGATTTCCTCGAAATAGTCGTGTGTCAACATATCTTGCATTCCTCAGTGAGCAATGGCTGGCCGCGCTCCTTCGGTTCGCGAATCATTCTCCAGGTACGAACGAAGACTCTGTAATCCTCTGTAATAATGGTGACGCACGTTCGAAAACTTCTCGTTTCGGCGCCGTGCAATTTCTTGAAAATCCAGTCCCTGGAAGAAAAACATCTCGATTGTTTGTCTCTGCGCCTCTGGCAGAGACTCAAGCGCTTCGGCGGCAAGCCGACTGCTTTCTTGCATTTGAAGCCGTCCTGGGGACCAAAAGCTTGCGGCCTCGTCAATCGCGCTTAGGTCAGCCTTGTTGTACAAACGCCGCACTAAAAGGTAGTTTCGGCGATTGGTGCTGCGACTGTATGCGTACTGCAGAAGCCACACTTTAAGAGTTCCTCGCGCAGAGTCGAATTGTCCCGCATTGCGATAAAACTCTAGGAAAACGGACTGCGTGAGGTCCTCCGCTTCCGCGGCGTCTCGCAAGATACGCAAGGCGGTCACATGGACCAGACGGTGATACCGCTTAAAAATTACGGCGAATGCATCCGTGTTGCCCGATTGAAGGTGCCGCATGAGGATCTGGTCATCAAGTGCGCCGAGATCGGCATAGGACATGCGATCGTGGCGGTCGCCCGAAATTGGCATAAAACTCATAAGCCTGATTGGAGGTTTGTGTATATCACACGGAAGTACGTAAGTTCACGCAGGAAATTTGTTTTTTGGAGTGGGACAAAACGACCGTGCAGGCTGTATACAAAAAATGGCGACCGGAAGATGATTTTTGTCGTAACAAAAACACGGACCCGGTTTATGGTGCTGACTGTGGTGCTGGCTGGGTGGGGCTCCATGGCAGTTGGGCAAGGGGATCTCCAGATCGTTAGAGAATTGGTATCCAAAGGCTCATTTGATGAAGCAGTGGCCATCTTGCGGCAAATCATCACAACCGACCCGAATCGTGCTGACGCCCGAGTGTTGCTAGGCACAACGCTGGCATTGGAAGGGATTCGAGGAGAAGCAATCGAACAGATGGCCGAAGCCGTACGACTGAAGCCAAGCTCCGCCCAGACTCACAACGCATATGGAACGGTGTTAAGCCGCTTCGTCGAATTGAAAGCGGCGCGCCACGAATTTGAACAAGCTCTTGAACTCGACCCTAGCCTAGCGGAAGCTCACGTGAATTTGTCCCTAATTCTGGCACAAGCGGGCGATTTGTCAGAAGCCGGTGAACATCTTGATCACGCCATCGAACTGCAGGGCAACAGCCCGAACACTGCATACCTGCATTACCTGAAAGCCAAAATTTGGGGCGGTCAAGATCAAATAGATAACGCAATAAGCGAACTGCAAAAAGCGGTACAGTTGCGGGCTGATTACGAAGAGGCCTGGTCCGATCTAGGCGGAATGCAGCGTCTGGCATTGGATAATGCAGGAGCCCTAAGAGCTTTACAAAGGGCCGTTGCACTGAAGCCGGAAGACGCATTGGCTCAATATCGCTTGGGTCAGCTGTACTTGCAAAATGGAGATTCACTACATGCGATCAATCACCTGAAAAAGGCTTTGGCTCAGACGCCGAACGACCGCGGAACTCTCTATAACCTTATGCTTGCCTTACGCAAGACCGGGCAGGTGGAAGAAGCAAAAGCGATTGAGAAGCAAATCGCTGCATTCGAACAGCAAAACAATCGTGCATCGGAAGTCGGATTTGCCGCATCTGGTCTGAACAGCCAGGGAATACAACTCGAAAAATCAGGGAACGTTCGCGGTGCCCTGGCCAAATACCGTGCTGCTCTTGACCTGGATCCCACCGGTTACGGTTTTCGGTTAAATTACGCGCTTGCACTCTGCCGACTCGGCCGATGGCAAGACGGGATTGCGGAACTGCGCGAAGTCTTGCGTGTTGATCCCGACAATGCAGACGCTGCAAAAGCGCTTTATGTAGCCGTCGACCAAACGCGACAGCACTAAGCTTTCGCCAAGACCATCCGGCCGGCGAGGACGCGAGCGCTTGCCGGCAGTAGCAAGCGTGGTTTTGTTTGCCACTGGGTTTGGAACGCCGGCAGGCAACCGCGTCGCGCCTGTAATCAGGTTGTCGACCAATACGGCGCTGGCAAAGCGCGTGTTGCCCTGTCACGGCAGAGGCCGTGTCCAATCCTCCCCAGAGGTACAGCGCACTCGCTTAAGTCCGCGCGAACGACTGGCGCACTCGATTCGGAAATTCTTTCGGTATAACTCTACGGAATACAAATCATGCCGAAAGTTATTGCTGCTGCCGCGCGCTTTGGCGGATCGCGTCCGACACAAATCAACGCAAGCTCCGTTAGGGCATTAACACCGAAACGCCGCTTGACGTTCTCTCTCCATAATAAAGCTCTATTTATCGATTCCAAGAATTAGCGAAATTTTGGCTAAGCATGACATTCGCTGTCAAGGTCGCACCGAAACCGCGGGCGCCCAAATATCAGAACTTGGTGTACAGCTTTCCCGATGCAGCGACCTGGATGCAGTGATGCGGATTACCGCTCTCGCCTCGTGCGCTGCTTGATTCCGTAACCACTGCACAGTGGGGTAGGGGATGCTTTCTCTTCCTGGCGTCACTGCCTGCCTGCTTTACGCCGTCCTGGTGAAATCCTCAGCGGCCTACAAATGATCGGTTCGGAGCAATGATCGGTTCGGAGCCTTTGAAAACCGCAAATGGTGGAGCAGCCTCTTGAAAAAGGTGGGCCAGCCCGGCTCATCTTTCAAGCCGCTTTCGACGCCAAGTAGATACCGCTACGTCATAAACCGAAAAAACGAAAACAACCGTGTATAGGCTCGGCGCTAGACCCCCAGTGTTGTCTTTCAACCAGCTCACGATTAGAAGAACCGCCATTGTAACCGCAAAAATCGCTGAGACCAGCATCTTGTGACCTCTCAAGAGGAATAGGACGACAGCATACGCCGCCAGTCCTGCTGTTGTTGGGATAATCTTCAACCCATCACGCAAGAGGTACAGTGTCCCCCCGGCGACGATGACGATGACGAGCAGCGAACGGATTAAGTGATTGGTGCCCATCTTCATGGCCACAGACCCGCTGCCGCACCGCAGCCCCATATTATTCCGGCACCAGAGAACCACGTGCCGGGCCCGGGCTTCTGTGGCTTCGTCGGCCGCTGCTTGGGGCGTCGGCTCACTCAGGAGCGGCGCGGTTTACTCTTTCCAATAACTGTCTTCTGTAAAGTGTCTTGCTACGTGGTCAGACTCGGAACGCAAGCTCACATTATCGGCAATAAATCCGGCCATGTCTCGGATGTGATTTGCATTTTTAGGCTGCCACTTCAAGCCTAGACGGTCACCTATGCGGGTGAGGACTTTCCGCGTGTCCTTAATTCCTTCGGCGGCCTTCCAAAATGCGTCGGTAAGATTGTGTTCTTCCTGTGTAGTTAGTTCGATCATAGCGGAAAGCATACACCGACAAAGAACGGGAGCCGGAAATGCCCCTTGCAAACGAAAGGCACTCAAGGCTCCCGTCACCGTCAAGCCGACTAACGGTGCAGCCATCTATAGGCGAGGCCAAGCATGGAGATCAAGACCATCCCTAGGAACACTGCGTCAGGCAAGCGGATTTGTAACTTAATGTGCCTTGTGCTCATTGCTCCTCCTATGAGCGAACCGGGGGAGGACCAGACGGAGAAGCAACGGGCGAATTGTAGCACCGATTCGAAGCACGGACTTAAAAGAAAAGGGAAGCGAGAACGCGGACCCGCACATCCAGCACTTCCCCGCGCGGCTTATTTGAATTGTCAAGCGGGAAGTGCTAGGGTGCTTCCGTTATGCCGTTTATCTGGCGCAAGACCCGGTGCTCCCAGTGTGGCAGGCTGCTCTATTGCCTGCTAGTGCGCGATAAGTTTGTGTGCACCCGCTGTGACAACCAGACGCGATAGAGAAAAACCCGCGACGATAAGACGCGCTTCCCAACACGCCCTGCCGATTTTCGCCTATCATTCGCTCGAAGTCTTTTTCGAGCCGAGCGGTCAAATCCCTTTGAGGGATAATCCCTTATTTCATCCCTTACTCTTGCCCGAATGATGCCAAATAAGGGATAACGACCAAACAAGGGATGGGTAAGCCTATGAAACTCGCGTAAATCCCCACTTTGATTAAGTCCGCTCAAAAGTGGTCCTGCGCTACTGCCGCGAATGATAAGCTTCTCTCCGAACTCGAAGGAGGGGTGTGGAATGCTCAGGAAATCACCTGCTGTTCTGCTCACTCTGTTAGTACTCGCTGGCGCGATTTCTGCGCAAACTGAGCCGCAGATGCCAAAGTCCGGACCCGAACACAAGCGGCTGGATTATTTTGCAGGGGACTGGCTCGTACAAGGCAAAGGTACTTCTGGCGTGAAGTTCACGCGCAAACATCATGGGTACTGGTTAGAGGGCAGATTTTTCTTGGTTTCGCATGACGAATGGACAAGCCCAGCAGGCAATGGAGCGGAACTGACGGTGATGGGCTTCGATCCCGACGAAAAGGTGTACACGTATCATGCTTTCAACAGCGAAGCGGAGGATATATTCGCGAAATGCACAGTGAATGGCAAAACTTGGAGTTGCACTAGCAACCAAAAGCTGGATGGCCAGAGGGTGAAGGGTCGTGCCACGACGAATGAAGTTTCACCAACCTCTTATACTTTCAAGTTCGAGGTAGCGCCGCAAGGGACCAGCGATTTTCAAACAGTTATGGAAGGAACTGCAAACAAGGTGAGGTGAGCCGCTAGTGGCGACGCCGAACCTGCACTGCGCGGAAGTTTTCCGCTCCCCTGCTAGGGCCTCGAACTAGGGGCACCGGGAAAATGCAAGGGGCGCCCAAGAAAACCTCTGGCCGAAGTTATTCTCAAAGTGCGCCCCGTTGCGCGCCACTTCGTCTGGCAAAAACACTATGCGCAGCGGTGCGCATAGTCAAGAGCAAAATTCAGGCTGGCCGAATCCGGGACTCTACAGCGAGATCGCAGTAGTGAGTCCCTACAATTTTCACTACTTCCGTTTCGCCCACCGCGCCTGAGCGGCTTTGCGGGCGCTTTGTTTGCGCTGCTCTGCCGTGAGTTTCTTAGCTGTGGCCTTTCCGCCCATCCGCCCGAGCTGGACAGCTGCCTCATTCTTTTTGACCATGCAATTTTTGCACTTGATTAATGCGCAGCGGTGCGCATAACGTTGTCTGGACGTTGAGACGGAGCAGTTGACGGGGAGAACCCGCCTCGAAAGTGTCCAAACTCGTCAGAATGGGGCCTTTCAGGACGAATGTAAATGCCCCAAAAGTTGTAATTTGTTACCTGTGGGTGCGCCGTTCGGTACGCCCGCATCATTCTTCCGACTGAAACCCGCAGCGCCGAAAAACGGAAGGAAATTGCTACCAAGGCGTCAAAGGCGGCCGCAGAGGTGCGACGAGAGAAAGCCAAGAATAAGAAGGCCCATTAGCAAATTCGGGTCATTTCCAATGAGTGCGTCATCACATCGAATTATTCTGCTCAACTTCACAGAGGCGGAGGCCAATGCCGTTGCGAAAGCTGGCTACAAGGTGGATCGCGGCATAATTGGCTCGCCGGATCAAGAAGACAAATACTGCCCTTTCCAGGTTCCCCACCCGTTGTACGAATATGATGTGCTCTTCTACAACTCACAACTCTCTCGTAGTCCGGAACTGCAATCGCAATTGACTAACCCGATAAATTTGTTTCGCGAGACGGGATCGTTTAATGCACTGAGAGACCTAAACTTACACCCGCGTGTGAGAGTGGCTTTCACCGGGGGCGATACAGGAGTGCCACACCTGACACTTGGAGGAATTCCGTTTGCAAAGTTGATTGATGCCGAGCGTGATGTTTCGGCATTCGTCGAGCACAAGGGTTATACGTTTTCAATTGAAAAGCTACATAGACTTATCGCCGGATTTAGAAACCAGATCGCGGGCGTAAGTCAGTTTTTTTCCGTTCCGCAAAATAACTATCCCTTCTCCCACGAGACCGTACTGACGAGCCGAATCGGACAGCAGGTCGCTGGCTACGGGACCACGTATGAAAATGAGACTTTCCCGCGCTATGTCATTCTTCCTCAGCTCAAAGACTTTTCGCGGGCTATTATCGAAATTTTGCAATGCTTGGAATCAGTTTGGCCGCAGCTATTCCCGGACAGAGTGCAACAGGGCTGGATAAACGCCGCCGAGTTTCTGTTGCCGGAGGAGAAGGCGATTGAAGCAGAAATACAAGAGGTAATTGCGGTTGCCACCCATGCAGTAGAGGAAAAAGAAAGAATTTAGCCAAGCTCACCGAACAGAACTCTTTTATCCGAGACTTGCTGACCGCACTTGAAAACGACCCAGATCCGAGCAAGCGACTCTCGGCCGTGGTTACGAAGGCGCTGCGTTTTCTGGAGTTCGAAGTCGATGATATAGACGAGAAGATCAAGAGTGCGATTAAGAAGGAAGACCTCTGGGTGCGAGAGGGCAATTTCCTGGCAATCACTGAGGTAACCGGGACAGTAAACAAGAATCCCAAAACCAAAGAGTTCAACGATATTTTCGCGAGGATGGCAACGATCTACAAGCGTCAAAACGAATTACCCCTCCCGATCGGGGCTAACATCAGTGGCTTACTGGTGCTCAACTATGATGTTGGGACCCATCCATCGAAGCGACCAAAGCCGTACACGGGAGAAGATGAGAATATCATTCACACTGCTCTCGATCAGAATATAGGGGTGCTTACCACTGTCGAGCTCCACAAAATACTTGTTGCAGTGAAGCAAGGAGTTCTCTCTAAACCGGACGCCCGCGCCGTATTAAAAAAATTCGGCCGAATTGAGTTCATCGCAACGAGATGAGGTCGGCCAAGCGGGGCCCAGTGAGCTGTACCTCAGTTCGGCGTATAATTCACGTCGCTATGAAGGCCACGGAACGGCTAGAGCAAGTACTCTCCCTGTGGCTTAAGCGACCCCCCGAAAAGCGCACTGACAACGACGTGCTCAGCTTTTACGGATGGTTGGAGCAGAATCGCCCAGAGCTGTTGAACCGTCGGCATGGCGACCCATATCAGCAGCTAAAAGTTGATCTACGCGGCCACGTTCAAACACGCACGTAAGATTCAAAAGCAAAGCCGGGCACACGCCTTCCCTTGAGGTGTTAGCCTCTGTCTGTGAATCTCGCTTAGGTTGAATCTAAGTTCTTGACTCAGAGTCCTGCGTTAGTCTGACAGGGTCGCCCCTGCACCTCATGCGACCGGGACGTAGGCGTATAGCGCTGCATCAAGTAGCAGCCCGTTGCCCGGATTTCCGCATGACTCTGAACCTTCCGCGCACCTTTTGAACGCGGTAACTTGTAAAAATACTGGCCCGTTGTTTTGTTTTTGGGATAAGCGGTGCCAGGAAGCAACCCCCTGCAGAGGGATACTACAGGCAGATTCAACCATCAGTGAATGACAAAGGGCCGCTTGATTTGCGGCCCTCTTCTTACATGTGAGGGCTTCGTTTTCGGGTATAGCAACCGAACTTGGCAACCGAACTTGTCCCATGAACCGTTGCGCAAACGTCACGGGGTAACAATCGGCTAGCGACCACTCGGCTCGCACCAGAGCCCGACTAGTAGAAGCCCTCGCACATCTTTTCCTGCAAACTGCGCTTAGTTCGTTGAGGCAAACTCCAGCAGCCGTTCGCAGATTATTGGAACGTTTTGGAACGTGATTTGAGTTTTGACGGGAGCTAACTAATTGGAATGATGGTGGCCAGGGACGGAGTTGAACCGCCGACGCCAGCCTTTTCAGGGCTTCGCTAAAACGTATTTACTATTTACAATGACTTGGAACGCACGGACGACACCGTAAGTCATTGAAAGGCACTCTAGGTCGAGAGTTTTGTGGGCTGAAAAACAGTCTGCACACTTCGAAATCTTCGCGCCCCAATTCGGCTGATGCGTTCTGACGGCCGATTAGACGGTCAATCGGATTACTTCCTGTTTGCCCGTGATCCGCCCGGAGTGTTGCGTTTCATCAAGCCTTGAATGGCGGGCAGCCGTAATCAGCGACGTAAACCTCCCTGCCAACCACTCTCATACCCGTCTCCGGTAGCCGTACCTCACGGCAGAACGATGATTGTCCCCTTCATTCCCAGATTATCGTGAAGCGCGCAGATGTACGGGTACACGCCAGGGTTCGTGAACGTGACTCGGAACCGCGCGAATCCCAGTGGGGTCTGGAGCAGAGAGGTTTGGTCTTGCGGCGCCGAGACGATGAAACCCGAATGCACACTATCGGAAGTCGAACTGACCGTCGCACGTAACGCGCCATCGGCGTCGGTGCTCACATTAGGGGATGGGGGGGACGGGTCTCCTGGTTCCGTTCCAAAAGTAATGGTGTGAGGCATGCTGGGATCATCATTTGTCCACTCCACGGTGGCGCCAGCGTGAATGACCAATTCTGGTTGAACGAAGCGCATGAGGGAGATTGTGTTGTGCCCTCCGCCATTGGCCAGAGTCTTTCCGGCTCCCACGATAACAGCATTCGGAGAAACCGTGTGGTGGTGGACTTGACCATTATTCAGTTCAGCCAACAAATCATGGGCTTGGTCAGCGGCCTCTTTGTCGTAGAAAGACTGCTCGTGCGGGAGCGGCGTGGATGTCCCGAGGACATGAACCACGCCTGTCATATCCGGATGTACAAGGCAGACAAGCTTGAAATTGCCCGGTGAGGGGAACATTACGCTGAAGGTCTGGCCCGAGACCATCGGCGGAGTGCTGACACAAGTCGAGCCGTCAAAAGACGCTGCGCCGAACGAGAACCCTGGGCAGCCAACAAAAAAAGGCAGGCGGACCTCTCCGACGGTCAGGAACGTGATGGTGTGGATCTCGTCGGCGCCGACCGTCCAATTAACGGTGTCCCCGGCATGAATCCAAATCTCATTCGGCAAGAAGGCAACGACCTGCTTTGACTTGTCCACGCTCTGCGCGCCGACCGCAGCTTGCCACGTTTGGGCTTGGATTGAGATGGGAAGTATCACTGCAGCGAGCAACAGCCAATACCGGGAAGTGGATAGAAATTTCACTCTCAAATGCCGCATGTTAAGGCCTCCGTAGGAATGTGTGGTCCGCACCCAAGGCCATATCCTCGTCCGAAACGGTTACGGAAGTCTTTGGAGTTTCCTGAATGTTTCTGAGAAGATATGAAACGCCGTGCCCTATCCACCGTCCCAGTTCTATGAATTCGGCCCTTTCTATGTTGACGCGAGCCAGCGCCTTCTGGCACGCGACGGCACGCCCGTGCCGCTGACGCCCAAGGTATTTGACACTCTGCTCCACCTCGTGCAGCGCAGCGGAAGAGTACTTGGCAAAGACGAGTTGATGAGGGCGATCTGGCCTGACACTGCAGTCGAGGAGAACAATCTCAATCAGAACATCTCAATTTTGCGCCGCGTCCTCGGGGACGGTCGCAGTGAGCGCCGCTATATCGCGACTGTGCCGGGACACGGCTATCAATTCGTGGCGGAAGTTAAGCCCTCCAGGGAACGTTCCCACCCGTTGAGCCCAGGAGATGGCGCTTCCATTGCGGTCCTGCCCTTCGCCAACTTGAGCGCGGATTCAAGCAATCAGTATTTCTGTGATGGACTAGCGGAGGAACTGATCAATGCGCTGGCTAAGCTCGAACAAATTCGAGTGGTCGCGCGGACCTCAGCATTCTCCTTCAAAGGCAAAGAAGCAGACATACGAGAGATTGGGCGGAAACTGAAAGTGAGCACGGTTTTGGAAGGAAGTGTACGGAAGTCAGGCAATCGCTTGCGGATCACAGTGCAGTTGATCAACGCTGTGAATGGCTACCATCTCTGGTCAGAACGTTACGACAGTGAGATGCAGGACATATTCGATGTGCAGGACGAAATTACCTTGGCAATAGTTGGAGCACTAAAGCTAAAACTACTTGGCAAGGAAAAGTCGGCAATTCTAAAGCACCATACCGGGAATCCCAAAGCCTATTTGCTTTACCTCAAGGGCCAATACTATCGCTGGAAAACAGCGCCCGAGGAGTTCAGAAAATGCTGCGACTACTTTGAGCGTGCGGTTAATGCTGATCCAGCATTCGCCCTAGGCTACTTCGGATTGAACAGTTATTACGGGTATGGGTCGGCCTGGGGTGTGCTGCCCCCAGACGAGGGCTGGCCGAAGGCCCATGCAGCACTAACAAAGGCTCTGGAGTTAGATGGCACACTCCCCGAAGCTCATCTTTCACTGGCAGCGTTTCTTCTGGTCCATGATCGGAATTGGGCCGGAGCAGAAAAGGAGATCAAGCGCGTCCTCGCCTTGAATCCCAAGCTGGCCGAGATTCACCACCTGTACTCCTTTTACTTTCTAACACTGGGGCGATTTGATGACGCCATCACCGAGGGAAGGCGCGCCCTGGAATCCGACCCTCTTTCGCTGATTTACGGTCGTTCTCTAGGCATGTGCTTGTACTTCTCGCGCCGCTATGATGAGGCGATTGCGCAGTATCACGAGACTCTCGAACTCGACCAAAACAATGTCTCGGTTCATGAGTTGTTGGGCATCGCATACGAACAGCAAGGGCGTCGCGGCGAGGCAATAGCCGAGTGGCAGAAAACGGCGGTCCTTACCGGGGATCACGAACTTGCCGCAAGCTTGGGTAGCGCTCGTGCAGAAGCTGATCTCGCCAGGGCTGTAGGTGAGCGGGCACGGAGGAGCCTTGAACAAGCGAGTGAAAAAGCACGAACGGGCTGGTACGTCCCGGCCATCGAGCATGCGCGGGCCTGGATACGCATTGGCGACAGCGAGCAGGCGTTCTGTTCGCTGGAAAAGGCGTCCTCGGAGTGCAACGTATTCGCACTACTCTTGAACAGCGATCCGTTCTATGACAGTCTGCGGGCGGACGAACGTTTTGAGCATCTTCGGCAACTCATCGGCTTCGTAACCTAAACGGAGTCGAGTGTGTGGTCTGCAGATGCGGCTGTGCCGGACCGAGCCTCAACTCAATGAGGTCTGGATAGTCGGCAAGTACTAAGCCGCTGGCGCGGCGGACGCTACGCGTGTTGCTGGCTCGAAGTTGGACTTCGAATACGTCTTGTCGCTCAACTCGTCAGATTATTGTCGGTGACGGGCTGCAAGATATTGTCCTGTGCAATATGATCCAACGCCAGAGCCCGAGGAGCTTCGCGCCGGAAGTTCACACCCGCGAGCAGGGAGAAAGACTTGCTGAAGCTGTCACCATAAAGTATGTCTTCCGAATTCACGTTTCGGTGTTCACTCTGCCGGATCAACCCATCCCCAAAGTTCGGACGAACATCAAGTGTGTAGTAGCGAGAGAAGCCTGAGAACTGGAGCTGGCGGTGGTCCGTAAGGCGCCAAACGTCATTGAGAATAACCGCTCCGTTGGAAGTCTCCTCGCGCTGGCGGGCGTCAATGGTATCGCCAGCAACGTGGGTATCGATCGGAATCAAACCTGGCTGGTACGCAAAGCCGTAGTAACCGATGCCATAAACCGTCAGCTCATGCTTTCCAAAATCGAAGACTTTCGAGACATTTCCCTTGTACTGCTTGCGATGCTCCAAGCGTTCGAGAAAGCCATTTCCATACGAAACTTCCAGGCCAACCCACGACTTGTTTGCCGGATTACGCGGACTCCAGCCCGTAACCACGTTCACGTCACGATAGTCGCCAGTGAGCCGTATCATCGGGTCCACGCGGTCGCGGAGTCCGAAGATGATGGACGTGTTCACCGAATTGTTGCCTTCACGCACATTGAAGGCTCCCCCGTCCGTCTGAGCGCTCTCAATTGCGATTGGGATAATTACATTCGGATCTGCATAACCATTCCCGTGCGCGTTGGCCGGGAGGTTGTTCGGGAACAGAAAACCTCCAACTTGGAAGAACATCGCGATGGGCTCCCCATGATCGCCGGCTACCCCTGGAACGAAGTATTGCGGCGGCTTTACCCCACCTGCTGGAGATTCCACAGGCATACCTGGAATCGAGATTGGCATCCCCGGTCGTCCAGGGTTCGCGTCCAAGGTTTCGTCTCGCACCATAATCCGCTGCGCGGGATCGGGAGCGAAGAGGCCAACGTCGGACACATCGGCCGACACAGTGACGGATTCGCTTTGTGAAGCAATATCGGAAAACTCGATATTCTCAATCTGGTTGCCGTCGGAGAGCACAATTGTTCGAGTTGTCGGCGCAAACCCCGGATATTCCGCAGTCACGCGGTATTCTCCTGAATCGAGCTCGGCAAAGAAAAACTGACCTTGCGTGTCCGTCTGTGCTTCGCGACGGGAGGAGTCGGCGCGCCGCAACAGTCGGACCGTGGCACCTGCCACTACGCTACCCTGAGGATCGGTGAGACTGCCCGACAGGCTGGTTGCCGCTACCGCAGCGGAGGCACAAAGGGCAAAACACCAGAGCGCGAAAGTAGAACAGACAGATCGCACAAACCTTCGGGAAAATAGAGTCTCCTGCCTGGGCATGACGCTGTCGTGTTGGAGTTAACCAGGTTGCTCTCTTTCTCTATATTTGAATTGCTCTGGGATTTGTTGGACCTAAGCGCATAACACGAGCCCCCAATAAATAGGGCTACACACAAAATACGCTCTTCGGAGCGAATTGGATTTCATTCAGGAGAGTTTCCTTGCAGATGACGGATTTGGCTCGATCCGTTGATCGAGGATTACTCGTGGATGACCGGCAACCCTGACATTAAGCTTCGGCAGGCAGTCCCAACTTCTGGTTTGCCTGTTACGCCGGAAGAATTAGCGGGGTAGTTCAGTTAGCTAACCTTCATCCCACCCGTACCGCAAGCATGGAAACCGACCCGCCGTCGACTCCTTCAACCGGAAATGCGAGCGGCTCCGACCGCGTGCGCGTGCCGGCAATGTAGAGCAACGGCAGGTAATGATCGGGCGTTGGAACAGCCAGATCCGCTTCGCTGCCGAGTTGATTCTCATAGTTAATCAGTGGCTTGTATTCCTCCGCGAGAAGCAGCTCACGCACCCTCGTTTCGAATGAAATCGTCCAGTCGTAAGGCTCTTGCACGCGTCTACCCCAAGCATAGGCGTGCAAGTTGTGCACCACGTTGCCGCTGCCTAAAATGAGAACTCCGTCCTCGCGAAGTGGCGCAAGGCGCTTGCCAATGTCGTAGTGAAACGAGGGCGGCTGTGTTTCGTCGATGCTCAGCTGAACCACAGGAACGTCGGCATGCGGATAGATATGGCGTAGGACCGACCATATCCCATGATCCAGCCCCCAGCGCTCGTCGCGCCTTACCGGCAACGGCGCAAGGAGTTTTTGCACCCGAGCCGCTAGGTCAGGATCGCCCGGCGCGGGGTATTGCACCTGGTACAGTTCTCGGGGGAACCCACCGAAGTCATGGATCGTCCTGGGCGCGGTGCTTACGGTTACGGCAGCATCCTGAATGTACCAGTGAGCGGATACTGAGAGAATCGTTTTGGGTCTGACGAGGGCGCTTCCAAGTGCCGCCCACCGCTCCGTATATGGATTCACAAGCAACGCATTCATTGGATTTCCGTGCCCAATGAAAAGCGCTGGGATCCGTTGTGACATCGTTCAAATCGCCTAAGCCGCTACTTGGCTCTATTCGCCCGGCAGTACGCCGATTTCTTTCAGCATGCCCATGAAATCCTAAGACTAGTTCTCCTTCGTGATTTCGCCCCGTTTGTTCCAGCGCGCACTTATTCTGGCCTTCATCGCAGCCCTACTTCCCCAGTCCAATCTGGTTCATGAAGTCCTGGTTGTCCCAGAAGAGCCATTCGTGATCCATTGTGTGGCCTTTCCAATGTCCGACTGTCACCATGCTAAGTGCGAAGTGCTTGCCGGTAGGGGGGATCGATTTGCCATCAGGTGTTGGCATCGGCTTTGTGAATGTGCCTGACATTACGCCTGTGACGGCGGTCCATGTCCCGGAGCCAAAGCGAATAGGATGCACCTTGATTTTGAGGTCGGGCGCGAAGACGAACAACGCCTTCAGGTCCTCGATGTGCCTTTCGATGCCCTTCGTCTCGTGCCCGTCGGGCCATGTCACGACGATATCCGGGGCGTGACTTTCCTTGAGACGATCCCATTTCTGATTGCTGAACACGTCGAAATCGAGCGTGTCGAATACCTTGAGGTTTTTCTCCACGGCGGGATCTTGCTTTTCATGCGGCGGGGGCGGCGTCGGAGGATTCTCAATCAATGACTGGGCATTTGCCGATGGGATCAGGCCCGCCAAAAGCGCGAATGACAATAGACGAAGGGCAAGGCGATTCTTAGCCATAAGTACCCTCCTTTTTCTGATACTAAAACATATTTATGTACGGCATGATTGTAAAGTCCGGATGGTCGGCTAACCTTCCACAAGCGCGCCCCAACTCAAGGATTCGGCTCGATGCCAATGCGGTCGTTGACGGCTGATCGAATCCGCTGCTTGCAGCCAAGGTAGCGTTCGGTTGTCTGCACCGAAACGTGCCCCAAAAGAAATTGGATCTGCTCCAACTCGCCTCCCGAAACGTGGCAGAGCCGAGCACAGGTCCGTCGCAGATCGTGCGGCGCCAACTTCGCTACTCCGCTACTTCTGGCGGATTCCTTCACGATGTGCCAAACCGCCTTTACCGCCATCCCATCTCCCCATACCCTTCCTACCTTGTTGACCCTGCGGAACAGCCTTCCTCGATCAATTGCGGCTGCGGCGAGCCAATCGTCTAGTTCGGTTCTCACCCAATCGGGAACCGGAACCGTTCGGACATGACCTCCCTTGCCAACCAGATCAACAATGGCCCAATGCTCTTCGCGCAGCTGGAGATGATCCACTGTCAAAGCCACCGCTTCATGCCTCCTCAACCCACAGGCGAGTAGCAATGCGAGCAAGGCTCGGTCACGTTTTCCTTTCAGTCGCTGACCATCGGGCGCCTGCCAAAGCGCATTTCCTTGCTCTGCCGTTAACCAATTGCCGAGGCGAACGCCCAGCTTCTTCACTCCTTTGACTCGACGAATACCCGCAGCCAAATCGTCGCTGAGAAGACCGCAGTCGACTGCTTCGTATGCGAGCCGGCGAACTGCGCCAAGACGCAGATTGATGGTTCCGGCGGCGAGTTGACGGGATTCGAGATGAGAACGATAACGCAAGACCACGATCCTGTTGAAGGCCAAGCGAGGTTCCGAACAATACCAATCAACGAATTCATCGATGGCGTGACGATAACCCCGCTTTGCGTCTGTCGAGTTGAGGCTATTCAACACCGCGGCCCTGGCGTGTTCCAGGTCGGGCAATCGAAGGATCGATTTGGTGCTACTGCGTCTTCTTCTCGAACTTGGCTTCTGCTTCATGACCGGTGGCCTCCGTGCCACCGACCAATGATCAGAGTAGTGCCGCGACTATAAGGTGAGGGTTGCCCGTCGTTCGGGAGGAATCTCAGCGATTGTCAGCGTCAGGCTTCCCAGATGCCGACTTCTCGACCGCGTAGTTGTGAATTTGGTCTGGACTTAACTTCAGGTTTGCCCGTCACCCGCCCTCAATCGAGGGCCAGCAAGCACGGACATCGCTTCCAATTCCGACAAGCCGACATCGCAGCACTCATTGGACGAAAAGCGCGTATATTCTGTTCTTGCTGTAATGCCTCGCGTCGCATCCGATTCAGTTCGAAAGGAGATCCTCATGAGCGCATCCACAGGCACGACCTCATCCACCAGCGTGTACACAACCCCCGCGTTCTGGGAACGCTTGTGGCGGACAGCCGGCATCCAGTCCGTCCTCTGCTTCATAGTCGGGTACATCGTCTACGGCCATCAGCCGCAGGTCGGCGCATCGGCCGACGCACTGGCAGCCTTCTACGACGGCGATCGCATGCGGATTCTGATCGCGGCCGTGTTTTACGGCTTGGCTGTCCTCAATCTCATGTGGTTCGCGGGGGCGCTCAGGACCACCCTGGCGGATGCGGGACAAGACGGTTGGGGCGCGGCGGCGACCGCCTCCAGTGCCGCCCTCGGAGCGCTTTTCCTCTTGCTCATCGCGGTGGTCGCAGCCCTCGCGTACTCCATCGCCGGCTCGGGAAATCACATGCTCACATCGGGCCTGAACGACTTCGTATGGGCAGGCTTCGTGTTGACTTCGTTCCCGCGCGCGATGCTTATCATGGCCGCGGCGTTTGGGCTCTGGCGGGCCCGGCTGATCTCGAACGGGCTCTTCGCGGCCGGGGTCGCTGCCGTCGTGCTCGTCTTGCTAGGCGGCGCCACTTGGCTGAGCGGCGGATTCTGGGCACCGGACGGCGTCTATTCGCGCTTCGTCTCGCCCGCCATCGGCCTGGTGTGGGGCATGGTCGTGAGCGGGGTGCTCTTGACCCGAAGTCCTGCTACACGTGCTGGATGGTGAGGCCGACGCTGGCCCGCGATCAAGCTAGTAAGCGGAGCCGGATCAGGCCCGAGTAAGGCCGTTGTCGTCATTACCTCCCGAATCGTCGGCAAACAAGAAGTAATTCGGTTCCTTCCTGTTTGCCCGTCACACACCCTCAATCCGGAAAGTACCTTTCAAAGTCTGCCTCCAATGCCATTGGCATCTACCGTGCGTCCAGGTGCTTACGGCCGAAGTGGCCGGTTTGCACGATAGCGCCACCAGACGTAAAGCCACAGAAGCGCGATCGCCGGGTACATCAAGAAGCTTGCTTCGGTACCGAGCACACCGCCTGTCAGCCACGAAGGGCCATTGAAGCACGCGTCCAGCATCCGCCCGGCGGGAAATCGTGCGCCATTCGGCGTTCCGATGACGAAGAGCTGCATGTAGTCGAAGGCAAAGTGAAAACCGACGGCGAACCACAGCATGCCTGTCCGCAGCATGGAGTAGCTCAAGAGCAGACTCAGCGAGACAAGTGTGATCACGTCCCAGAGGTTTTCACCTTCCTTGAAGAAATAGTGTTCGGCAGCAAAGATGAGCGCTATGACAGTGGCGGACGGCCAGAAGCCGATGCTTTTCCAGAGCGTTTGCTGGAGATAGGACCGGAACCAGAATTCCTCGGCGATGCCGACGCAGACATTTGCGACGAGCCATGCCAGCGCGGAAAGCATGAGCGCGCTGCCAGTGCCAGCCCATCCTATGATCTGCATGCCGCCCAGCATGATCATTCCGAGAGCAACGGTGCCTGCCATGATGAACCCGGCAGCCGCACCCTCAAATGTCTGCCAGCCCAAAGCGTGATCGGCGGGGAGGCCATAGCTATCAATGCGGCGCCGCTCATAAAGTGCGAACACACCGGTACAAATGAGGGCGACTACTAAGTTCCTGAGTTCCGCTAACGCGATGTAGCCGGCCGTCAGCCCCGGGGTCAGATGCAGTGATTTCGCGGCGATTGCGACCGGCCGACCCAGCAGAGGAAAAACGAGAAAGGTTCCCACTGCATAATAGATCGCAGCCCGCCAGATCGCCCGAAGCCTGCCGTCGGACGCGATGAAGAATTGTTTCAGCATTTCTCTCATTCTTTGCTCTCTTGCTTACCCTGCTAGTCCGGTCGCGTTAGGGCCGGATTTTCTCATGCCTCAATGCCCCATTGTTGACATTCCTTGCGATCATCCGCCGGAACCAGACCAGTTCACATGCCAGAAATACGCAAAGAACTTGATCGCACATAAACCATTCATGATCATCGAGGTATGGATTGTCGGCAACCCTTACCTTGGGATTATTTCAGGATTGTCCGTGATGCACCCGAGACGCGATTACATTGTGAGGACGGCGCGGAACCGGGCCTTGCCCTCCGCAACGCGGTCATAGGCCCTGGGTGCCTCTGCCAATGGGTACGTCTCGACAATCGTTTTAACTTTTCCTTGCGCTACGAAATCAAGCGCTTCGTATTCGTAAAGATACTCGGGGCCGTTTTGCTGGCTGCCAATTATTCGAATGCGTTTGTCAGCGCGTTTGGGTCGGTGCATGATTTTGGATGCCGGTTCGTCAATCACACACCTAAGCCGAGCTTGACGGTCTGTTGGCGAATTGTCGCAAATCGGAAACGATTAACCTCCACGTAAAAACTACCAGTGTGCTGCCCGCAGCCGAATCACCAATCGTTACAAATTTTCATTGGTTGGCTTGGATGCCGACCTTTATGGGCAGTATCCGGCGCGGGATTTCGTTGTCTCGGTGCAGCAGGTCGGAATTTTCGAGAATCTGAGCACAAAAGACGGGCCCAAGGAGGAGCGGCAATGGCGCAAAGACAACAACGAGGTTGGCTAAAGAAAGAAAACCGCGTTCCGGGTGAGACCTGGGTGTTCTATTTTCGAACCACGCGAAAATCCGATTGCAAGCGGGTGGAGAACAAGATCCCTATTGGTTTAGTCCAAGACTTTCCCGACAGAAATAGCACGTGGGCAGAAATCGAGCGACTACATCTCCAAATCAACCCGGTGGATTCGCGACGCGGAGTAACGTTTGGCGACCTGGCACTGCACTACGCGGAGCACGAGTTAGTTGAGCGCACAGAATCCATCCATCCAAAGGCGCACACAACTATAAAAGGCTACGAGCGAGTCCTCCGCAACCGCTTGCTCCCACGATGGGGTAACAGAATTGCGCTTGGTATAGAACCGCTGGAGGTGGAGCAATGGCTCAAGGCTTTGAAGATAGAAGAGGAGCTTGCAAATCCAACGCTCGACCGAATGCGTCGTGTCATGTCGCTGGTCTATCGGCATGGCCAACGATACAGTTTGATTCCTCGAAGCCAGGAGTCGAACCCGATGCGGCTCGTCCGCTACAAAACAACCAGCGGCTACGAAGCCATGATCCTAACTCCCGAACAGGCATATGCAGTCTTCCGAAACCTGCGAGACCCAGAACGTACGCTGACGCTTTTGGCTGCCGGCACGGGTCTCCGCATATCGGAGTGCCTGGGCTTGCAATGGCAAGACGTGAGCTTCGCTGACGCAATGATCCATGT